>Ga0209164_1000625_pt1 | contig 71637 bp, 77 predicted proteins | sample MTBNYHSulfiMetaG_FD_187458 | JGI IMG/M metagenome (GOLD analysis project Ga0209164, IMG submission 187458) | Enrichment culture microbial communities from rom New York Harbor, USA that are MTBE-degrading - MTBE-NYH (New York Harbor Sulfidogenic)... | ecosystem: Environmental > Aquatic > Marine >... | reverse complement strand
TGGTGGCGGCGGCCGGAGTTATTACTCCGCCGGTGGGGGTTAACGTGTACGTGATTAAAGGAATTACGCCGGACGTCCCGCTGGAGACTATTTTCCGCGGCATATGGCCGTTTTTGTATGCCATTGTTTTGCTCATCGTCTTACTTATGTTAATACCGGAAATCGCCACGTTTTTGCCTCATTTAGTGTCTAAATAACTGTCCCCTTCTACTCGTCCCCGTGTCCCGTGCCGCCTACCACCAGTTCCCGGATTCTCAGCGTGGGCTGGGCGTCGCTGACCGGCACGCCCTGGCCGTCTTTGCCGCAGGTGCCGATGGTGAAGCCCAGGTCGCTGCCCACCGCTTCCACTATATTCAGCACTTCCGGACCGTTGCCGGTGAGGGTGGCGCCGCGCACCATGGGGCCGACCTTGCCGGCGGTGATTAAAAATCCTTCGGCCACATCGAAAACAAAATCTCCCGTGGTGGTGTTAACCTGACCGCCGCCCATCTTGGTTACCAGTAAACCGCTGCCGGTTTCCCGGATGATCTTTTGCGGGTCTTCTGTGCCGGCGGCAATATAAGTGTTGCCCATGCGGGGAATCGGTTTATGCTGGTAAGATTCCCGGCGGCCGTGACCGTTGGGCTCCACACCGTCCCGCCGGGCGGTGATGCGGTCGTACAGGAAATCCTTCAGCACGCCGTTTTCAATCAGCGTTACCTTGCGGGAGGGCACGCCCTCGTCGTCAAAACTGTATGAACCGTATTTATCCGGTATGGTGGCGTCGTCCACCACGGTAACGCAGTCCGCGGCCACCTTTTGGCCCATCTTCCCGGCATAAACCGATAGTCCCTTTTGCACCAGGTCTGCTTCCAGGCCGTGCCCGCAGGCCTCGTGCACCATGGTGCCGCCTGCCTCGCCGGCCAGCACCACCGGCATTTTGCCCGCCGGGGCGGGTTTGGCCGCCAGCATTTGCACCGCCCGTTTGGCCGCGGCGGCTCCGAGCTCCTCGGGACGTTTGCTTTCCAACAGTTCAAAGCCGCTGTGGCTGCCCACGGCCTCATATCCGGTCTGGATAACTGCCCCTTCGGCTGCGATGGCCTGGACCATCAGCCGGGTGCGGACCCTTTCGTCTTCCACGTACCCGCCCCTGCTGTCAGCCATAATGACGTTCTGCACCACGTCGCCGTAGCCCACTATAACCTGCTTGATCTTGTCCCGGTCCACTGCCCGGGCGGCTTCGTCCGCCGCTTTAACGGCTTTGACCTTTTCTTCGGCGGTTACCTTGTCCGGCATGCGTTTAATGTCGAAGGTAACTGCCGGCTCAAGCTTCCGCAGTTCGGTATTGATTTCCCCTTTGGCCCCCGAAACGGCGTGGCTGACAATGCGCGCCGCTTCCAACAGACCCTCGCGGCTGAGGTCGTTGGTGTATCCGTAAGCGGTGTTGTCGCCGGACAGCACCCTGATGCCCGCGCCGTTTTCAATCCCGGAATGAATGCGTTCAATTTTTCCGTCCTCGCAGCCGATGCCGGTGGCCCGTTTGTATTCGATAAAAATGTCGGCAAAATCGCCGCCCCCGGACATGGCCTGCTGCAGCACTTCCTGAATTACGGTTTTTTCAACCACTGATATCCACCGTCCAATAACTTGATAGTTAATAATATTCTTCCCGGTAATATAATTTATACTTTTAACCGGGATATCCTTGCCAAATATAACCGTGGTGAAGATTTTTAAATAATTTTTTTGTTGGTTTTTTTCCGTGTATTTCATAATACTGTATTATAGCCGCCGGCCGGAAGGATAACCATCAGCCGTGTAGTAGTTATTAAACACAGAAATTGAAAGAGGTGAGCGGAGTGTTAAAGGGTTACGAACACAGGGTTTTGGAAAAACTGTCCAGGCTGACGGAGAAGCGCAATGTGCTGGATTCCACATTGTTTGATAAATACCAGGTAAAAAGGGGCCTGCGGGATAGTGACGGCAAGGGCGTACTGGTCGGCTTGACCGAGATCGGCGAAGTGCACGCTTACATCGTTGATGAAAACGATACCATTCCGGTGCCCGGACGGCTTTTGTACAGGGGCTACGATATTCAAGACCTGATCGGCGGCTGCCTGAACGACGACCGTTTTGGCTTTGAAGAAACCTGCTACTTGCTGCTTTTCGGCAGCTTGCCCAGCAGAAATGAACTGAGCGATTTTAATCAGCTCCTGGGCGCCTACCGGGAACTGCCCGAGCATTTTGTCCGGGACATGATCCTGACCAGTCCCAGCAAGGACATTATGAACCAAATGGCCAGAAGTGTTTTGGCCCTGTACAGTTATGACGATCAGGCTGAAGATATCTCAATTAAAAACGTGCTGCAGCAATGCGTCAAGCTGATTGCCTGTTTTCCAACCATAGCCGTATACGGCTACCAGGCTTTCGCCCGTTATTACGCCAACCAAAGCTTGTTTATTCACAGTCCGCAGGTTGAACTGAGCACTGCGGAAAATATTCTGTACATGCTCAGGCCCGACTGCAAATATACCAAGCTGGAAGCGCGGCTTCTGGATATGGCGCTGATTCTGCACGCCGAACACGGGGGCGGCAATAACTCGACTTTTGTAACGCATGTTGTAACCTCTTCAGGCACGGACACCTATTCATCCACGGCCGCTTCCCTGGGATCCCTGAAGGGTCCCAAACACGGCGGGGCCAATCTTAAAGTTATTCAAATGTTTGATGATTTGAAGCAAAAAATAAAGGATTGGCAGGACGATGAGGAAATTGAAAACCACCTGCTTAAAATAGTCAACAAGCAAGCCTTTGACCACACGGGCCTTATTTACGGCATCGGTCACGCCGTTTACTCGGTATCCGACCCGAGGGCGGTAATCTTTAAAGAGCATGTGGCCAAGCTGGCCGAGGAAAAGGGTATGCAGGATGAATTCAACCTTTACAACAAGGTTGAGGAAATTGCGCCCCGGGTGATTACCAAAGGCCACCTGCTGCAAAGAGGGGTCAGCGCCAATATTGACTTTTATTCCGGTTTTGTTTACCGGATGCTGGACATCCCGCCGGAATTGTATACCCCCATCTTTGCCATTTCCAGGATTTCCGGCTGGAGCGCGCACCGGATCGAGGAGATTGTCAACACGGGGAAAATTATCAGGCCGGCATACAAGTGTGTGGCGCAAAGGCGGGAATATACCCCGATGAAATCGCGTTAATTTAAAATATGCTCATCTGCACCGGGCCCGGGGTCATCCCCGGGCTCTTCCTGTATGTTTTCCCCATCGGGCGCGGGCTCCGGACCGGGTGAAGACAGGCCGGATTCCTGCTCAGGCGGCTCCGGCTCCTGATTTAACGGCGGAAGGGGAACCAGGGCATGAGGCGATACCGGCGCCGGCGCTTTAAAGAGGTCATCCCGTCCGGTTTGCCAGGCCGGGATTATTTGTTGTTCCAGATTCAAATCATCTGCGGGCGCCGGGCTGCTGTAAATGACCAGCTCACACACGGCATCCACCCTGGCATCCTCCGGGCCGGCGAATGGGCCTGACCCGGCAGCCGAAACGCCGCCGGACGTATTTGCAGCGGCGGTTACCCTGAGAGAACGGATTTCCGTCAGGTTGGGCAGCGTTTCCAATTCACCAAGCAATTGCGCCACGGAATTATAACTGCCGCTCAAACTCAGCTTAACAGGCAGTTCAAGATAATGCTCCCGGTTCAGAATGCCGCCGGGTTCCAGGTTGGTGATGGAAATATCCAGGTCCGTGGCTTTAAGGCTTAACAACAGCAGAGCCGAACCCTGCCTGAAGTCGGTATCAAAAAAAGAGATGTATTCATCCAGCCGTTCCTTGACTTGCCCCGCTTGCTCCTTCTCATTGACGCCGGAGCGCAAGACGGCTTCGGCTTCCCGCAGCCGGTCCTGTTTTGCATTTAACAAATTCCTGGCGGAAATATAAACCTCCATTTGGAGCCTGAACAGGGAAAAATAAAACCCGGCGGCCAGCAGCACCACAGTTAATAATAAAAGCAATGCTCTTTCCCTGGGGTTAAGGTTCGGGAGCATCTTGTCTCACCTCCAGCAGCATGGCCTCAATATGAAAAGCCAGCCCCTGTTTCCCGCTGGTGGCGGTATGGACTTTAACCAGATCAATGTTTTGGAAGTAAGGCAGGCAAGACAATTTGCCGACAAAAACACCGATGGAGGCCGGTGAATGGGAAATCCCCTGCAGCACCAGCATATTTGGCGGAGGCAAGGATTGCTGCTCCTCCGGTTGTTGTTCATCAACCGACCCGGCACCGTGATCAATTTGTACACTTGCCTGACCCGGGGCAGGTATCCCGGCGGGCGAGGCAAAACCACCCCGGGGAAGATAATTTTCCCGGTATTCAGCACTGATGCCGGTAATCCACATGTCCACCGGCAGGTTATCGGCGATGCCGTTTAAGATGGGGGTAATGGTGAAGCGGTTGCCCAGCAAAGATTGCAGGGCCGGGATCTGTTGTTCTATTTTCTCCCTCTCCTGCCTTAATTGCAGCACCCTGTCCATCTGCGGGGCCAGCTGTTCCAGCCGCCGATCGATATTGTTTGCTTCCAGACGCAGATGGTTAATTTCAATCAGAAAAAAGGCGTAACCCCCGGCCAGTCCGGCGGGAAGCAATGTTAGCAGCAATATAATAATCAACCGTTTGAGATCTATGTTTATTTTTCTATGCAGTTCGGAAGGCAGCAGGTTAATATCATACATCAGTATCGGGCCTCCCGGAGGGCCAGGCCGCAGGCCACCGCCAGGGACGGCTCGAATACCGCAGGCTCTGAGAAATCTATGCCTGCCGGCTTGATTATTTGCGCGGGTATGTTGAGGGCTTCGCTCAGGAAAACGTCAAAACCCGGCAATTTGCTCGTCCCTCCGGTGAGGATGACCCCGGTTAAGGGTTGTTCCGCGTTATCCCTGGCATAGTAAAATTCCAGGGAACGACGGAATTCTCTGACCATTTCACCCAGGCCGCTCCGCAATGAAATATCCATTTGCATTGCGGCGGGGCAGGCGCCGGAAAGCTCTCTTTCGCTTAATACCCGGGCGTCATGTTCCAGGATATTCCGGGCTTGTGCAAAATCGACACCGTATGTTTCAGCCACGGACCGGACCAGCAGGTAGCCGCCCACCGGCAGGGTCCGGGTAAAAAGAAGCCGGTCGTCCCGGGCAATAACCAGAATTGTCCTGGCCGCTCCCACATCAAGTATCGCCGTAATCCCGCCGGCGGAGGAAATTTCGTTCCGGTACAGCCGCCAAAGGGCGACGGCCGGCAGATCCAAAACCGTAAGCATCAGTCCGCAGCGGCTCAGCAGAGCATAGTAGCTATATATCATATCCCGGGGCGCCGCGGCGAAAAGTACATCCACCAGGTGTTCATTCCCGCATTGCTCACTGCCCAGCACGATATGCCGGACCATCAGTTCTTCCGGAGGGTGGGGCGCCACATTTCCCGCCTCCGCCAAAACAGCCCGGTATAAATCACCGGACCGCATTTTAGGCAGCTTAACGTGCCTTGTAATTACCGTGTCCCCGCCCAGGACGGAAATGACCTCTGTTCCGGTAAGCCCGTGTTCCGACACCAGATTTTCCAGTATTCCGGACAGTACATCTTCTCCCGGCGGCTCTTCCAATACTTCTTCCTGCATTGGATAACGGACCGCGGTTACGACCACGGGTTTGTCCGGGTCCAGGGATACAAACTTGATTTCTCCGGCGCCGATGTCCAGTGCTGCGGTGGTGATCCTGCGCGGGATCGCTTTCCCTAAAATTCTTTTTCCCTTTGCGGCCCAAGTCAGTTTACCGGCACTTTTTCCGTTGTTCATAATTGCCATAGCGCACTCCCGCATCATGATTGGTGTTTAAAAAACCGGGTATATTTCCCGCCACTCGACTATTTTTATCGCTGGGGGTATGGCGTCAGGGACCGGGAGCCGGGCACCGCCGGAATAAATGGTGAGATTACCGGACCCGAGCCCTCCCGGTTTAAATTCAGTCTCTGCCATACAGGCGGCCCCATATAACACGGTATTGCCCCGTACCTCAAGCCCCCGGGCCATCAGGTTGGCATAAATAGTACAATTTTCCAGCTTGATATCACCCAGCGCAATCAGGGTCAAATCGCCAGCGGTTATATCGGGAACATCTTCGGCACTTGGCCGGGGGGTGAGATCGCCGGAGATTGTAATATCACCGGTGGCAAAAAATATCGCTGAACCGATAAAATCACCGGAGATATCCATATCTCCGTCAATAAAGTAAAAACCGTTGTATGGGACTGCCCTGTCCGGCGGATTGGCGAAAGTTGCGCCAGCGTAAAAAAGGTGCCCGTCGGATGCAGCCCGGTCCGCATAATACCGGCTGTCCGGGTTGGGAAATGGCGGAATATAAGAATAGTTACCTTGTTTTCCTTGCGGATAACTGCCGGTAACCGGACCGCTGGCGTAAACCGTGCCGTTAACCTGTAAAGATTCTCCGGCTTTGAGACTGCCGTTGAGTAAAAAATCTCCGTGCACAACCAACGTCAAATTCCCGATGTTATCCAACAACAGTGGTTCTTCAGGCAAAATACTGAATCCGCGAAAAAAATCAGCCGCGTTAAAAACGGCAACATCAGCTTCCACTGTTTTTTGTGCCAGGACCTTGCCGTTGTGATCCAGGCATTGGCCAACAGACTGAAGCAGCAACGAAGTACATGTGGAACGGGCTTCTTTTCGGGCTTTAACTTCAAAGCGGGTATTACCGGGTAAGCTGCCGCTTAAAATGCCGGTATAACTGCCGGACAAACCGGTATACCATGGCGGACCGGCCGGCAATTCGGTAATTATTTTGGCCGCTGTTTTTTCAATACCCGCGTCAGCCGCATAAAAGGCCCGGATAAACTGTTGCTCACCGATGATATTGTTCTTGGTCAGACGAGTGATCATACCCAGAGAACCGGTCAGCGCCAATAGCAAGGAAATAACTATAATCACCAGCAACAGTGCCTGCCCGCCATTATTATTCCGGCCGGCAATTCGCATTTTACTGCTCCTTAATCTGCTTTTCTCAACATCACGGCGGTGCTTACTTCAACCTGGCCGCTCTGGCCTTTCTCACCCACCAGCGTAATTGTTAACAACTTGGTGCCGGGTCCGCAGTTTGCGGGCTCAACCGACAGTTTATTGATGTAGCGGGCTACAGGGTTGTTGCCGCTGCCGTTTACAGACCTGATTAATTGGAGTGCTTTCTCGGCGTCACCGCTGGCGCTGCGGTGGTAACCGATCCTGTCGAAGGAGCCGCTCCTGACTCTGTCGGGTATGGTAAAAGTTAGTTTCCCGCCGGAGTCCGGGGTGAACGAGATGATATTTTCCGCCTGCCGCAATTCACGGGACAGGCGGTTCATGCCGATGCGCAGGTTTTCTTCCACTTCCGCCTTGTCCTGGATCCGGTGCCAAATCGTCAGGCCGGATAAAAAGAAACCGTACAGCGCTGATAATATGATCGAAAGTAACAACAGCGCCACCATTGTTTCCAACAGGGTGAAACCGCTGTTGGACGCTTTAATTTTTCTGGTGGTACGCAGGTCCGGGTCACCTCCAGGCTTTGGCCCCGGTGATACTTACGCTGTTTATGCCGGCAGACTCAGATTCATGGTAGGATACAGTCACAGTGATAATTTTTAAAGAGGCGGGGTAATCGGCGTCGCCGGTGACCTCCACCCCGTAGCCGTAATCCGCATACGGTTCCGGGAAAGCCGCGCCGGGCTGAATGTCCTCAATATCCCGGAAGTCATAGCTCATTAATTCTTCCAGTTTTCCCTGGGCCAATTGCAGGGCCGCCAGTTTTTTTTCGGCGCTTTCCACCTGTTTTTTGCAAACCAGTATTCCGGTGGAGATGGGCGCCGCGCACAAAAGCAGGATTAAAAGCGCCACCAGCACTTCAATCAGGGTCATGCCCCACTGGTTATTAACCAACTGTTTTCCTCCACGGGCGGCTTATTTATCATCGTTGTTACCCGGAGGTCTATCGCTTATCCGTGTGCGTCCGGTGACCGCCGCCACTATTACATACTTAAAGTCGTCGGAGACTGTGTTTCTCAATGCTAAATGTCCGCCCACGGTGGGCATGCCCCGGGCTGAAAAATACATTATGTCCTTGTCATAATTTGTATTTTCCAGGTCAACCCATGTCGGCAGTGATATTTTCCTTGTCCCTTCGGGGCCGTAAATAATGTAATAATCCTCAAAAATGGAAAAACTGATCCGATAACCGGTCCACTCCCTTTTCAAGGCCTCCTGGCCCAGGGATCTGATTTCCTGTTGCAACTGCAGGGCGGCCAACTGCAGATTGTGTTTGGCGTGTGCCTTGCTAAGACTGGGAATGACCAACGCCGAGAACAGGGCGATAATCAGCATGACCACGGTGAGTTCTATGAGGGTAAAACCCCGGTTGTGAAAAAATCTGGTAAACATAGTTAATTCGAATTTCCTTTTATTTTGGGAGGGCTTGATTTACTGGCGGTGATGTCGTCGGAACTGGTTGTTCCATTCGGTCCGGTGCTGCTGATTTCGTAATCGTCATCACTTTTTAACGCATATTTGTACTTCACACCCCAGGGATCTGTTAAACTGTTCCAGTTGATTCCAGCATCATTAAGGACATTTTCAATATCTGTATCCGCTGGCGGCGCCCCGGTTTCGGAAATATATAAATCAATGACTGTTTTAATTGACGTAATATCCGCCATGGCGGCCTTTATCTTGGCGTTTTCAGTGTGCTTGACGAACTGGGGAACGGTTACCGCGGCAAGGATCCCGACGATCACCACCACGACCACCAGCTCAATTAAAGTAAAGCCTCGATTATCTGTGAACACGTTAGTTTCCTTCATTTTGCCACAACCTTTACCGTGGACAATTAATCAACTGAAGAAACAATGCTGAACATAGGCATCAGGATCGATAGAATAATAAACCCCACCACAGTGCCCATACCTATGATCAGTAATGGTTCAATCATGGACGAGAGCCTGGACGCGGTATCATCGACTTCCCGGTCATAAAAATCAGCCAGCTTTTCCAGCATGATATCAAGCTTACCCGTTTCCTCTCCAACGGCTATCATATGAGTGACCATGGGCGGAAAAATATTGTTTCTCTGCAGCAGCCCCGCGATGTTTTGTCCTTCCCTGACGCATTCCGCAGCCTCAATAACGGCTTGTTTTACCTGGCTAACTCCCACCACCCTGCTGACCACATCAAGGGCCTGAAGCAGCGGTACGCCTCCAGCCAGCAGGGTGCCCAGCATCCGGGTGAACCGGGATAAAACCATGCCTTTAATAAAGCCGCCGCATACCGGCAAACGCAGCGTTATCCCGTCCAAAAGAGCCTGTCCGCGTTCGGTGGAAATCAAACGCCTGATCGTTATACCGGCAACCACAATAACCAGAACCAAAAGGTACCAATAACCGGATATCAACTTACTGCCGGCGATAACCATTCTCGTCGTAAACGGCAAGTCGGCGCCGTACTGCGCAAGGATATTCACAAAGGAGGGCAGAACAAAAATTATCAATACCGCCACTGCCGCTACCGCCGCCGCCATCACCAGCACCGGGTAAATCAACGCGGATTTTACCTTTTCCCGCAGGCTGTGTTCCTTCTCAAAGTGAACGGCCAGCCTTTCCGTAACGCTGTCCAGGGCGCCGCTGCTTTCACCGGCTTCCAGCATACTGACAAAGATGGGCGGGAAAACCCCGGGATATCCCCGTGCCGCATCCGTCAGCGACCGGCCCTTGCCCAGCATTATTACCATGCCCTTAATTGCTTCAGCCAATTTTTTGTTATCCGTTTGCTGAGCCGTTATATTCAGGCACTGAATAATGGGTACTCCGCAGCTGTGCATGGTTGCAAACTGGCGGCATAAAACCGCCAGGTCCAGGGTGCCCACTTTGGGCTCAAACAAATTAAGTTCTTTTTGCCAAACAGACTGACGGGCGGGTTTAATCTCCACCACAAACAGACTCCTGGCCCGGAGCATGGCAGTGGCGGCAAGGGTACTGGCGGCTGAGATGCTGCCCCGGACAATTTTGCCTTGTCTGTTTCTGGCCCGGTAAAAGAAATCTTGGGTCATAACCACCCGCCTTTCCAAAGACAAAAAAATGAAGGGCCTAACCGCCTTTCGATGGGTTTGCCCTTTAAGCCTGCATCATGTTGTTATGTATAAACTCGAAATAACGGAGTTGTTAAACTATCAGTTTCTCTGTGTATGGCAAATTATACTAGGATTAATGAAAAATGTCAATGTTTTTGCAATTTTCATCAAAAAATTAAATATGGCCTTATTCATCCGTGGTATGGGCGACGCGCATTACTTCTTGAATGGTGGTTAATCCTAATTCGGCTTTGGTCAACCCGTCTTGTTTCATGGTAATCATACCATCTTCCAGCGCTCTTTGTCGCAGAATACCCGTAGGTACGTTGCCGGTGATCAAACCGCGCAGTCCGGGAGTCATAACCAATACCTCCTGAATGGGCAGCCGGCCGCGATAACCCGCTTGCCCGCATTTTTCGCACCCTTTGCCCCGCTGCAGTTCTATTTTTTTGTCGGGATCGGCATTGATGAAATTTCGTTCGGGCGCACAGGGTTCCAATGGAAAGGTTTCCCGGCAGTGCGGGCAAATTAAGCGCACCAGTCTCTGACCCACTATGCATAATACTGATGAGGCCACTAAAAAAGGTTCCACACCCATGTCCACCAATCTGGTGATTGCCCCGGGGGCATCGTTGGTATGCAAGGTGGACAGCACCAGATGCCCGGTTATTGCCGCCCGCACGGCAATTTCAGCAGTTTCCCGATCCCGGATCTCCCCCACCATGATGATGTCGGGATCCTGGCGCAATATGGCGCGCAATCCCACCGCAAAGGTTAGACCGGCCTTAACGTTTACCTGGGTCTGGCTGATGCCGTCCAGCATATATTCAACCGGGTCTTCCACGGTGATAATATTTTTCTCAATATCGTTTAAATAATTAAGGGCTGCATAGAGGGTGGTGGTTTTGCCGCTTCCGGTGGGGCCGGTTAGCAACACCAGGCCGTAGTTGCTGCGCAGTGCCTGCTGAAACTTGACCAGGTTCGGCTCCAAAAATCCGATCTGTTCCAGCCTGAAATTGGACATCCGGGTTTTATCCAGGAGCCGGATAACCACTTTTTCACCGTATACCGTGGGCAAAGTGGAAACCCGCAGGTCGATATTCTTTCGGCTGAACTTAATATTAATCCGCCCGTCCTGGGGCAGTCTTTTTTCCGCGATATCCATACCGGAGATAATCTTGATCCGTGATATCACCGCTGCCTTGATATGGCGCGGCAGATGCATAATCTCCTTGAGCAAACCGTCGATCCGGAAACGAACGCGCACCCCGCCGGCATAAGGTTCAATATGAACGTCACTGGCGTTTTCTTCTATGGCCTGGATAAACAGCGAGTTCACCAGGCGGATAATCGGGGCTTCATTGGCCAGACTATCGTCTTCCAGGTCCATCGACTCTTCCGCAGTAATATCAAAACTGTTTTCGTTGCTACTTTCAATGACCTTTTCAATTTCCGGGAATCCGTATTGTTTTTGGATAAACGTTTCTATTTCGCTTTTTTCCGCCGTTACCGGCTCAATATTCAGGCCTGTTATCAAACGTAAATCATCCAGCGCCACTACGTTAACCGGGCGTACCGTAGCTACCACCAGGGTTTTTCCTTCTTTGCGCAAGGGTATCACTTTAAAATTCCTGATGAAGTGCTCAGGCACCAAATGCAATGCTTCCGGATCATGGCCGGCAATGGAATAACCGGGCGCGTCAATGGCAGCGGACAAAATATCTTCAGTGATATAACCAAGTTTAATCAGTACTTGACCAAGCATGTCATCAGTCTTGGACTGTATCCTGATGGCTTCCCATAATTGTTCCCCGGTGATGATGCCCTGGTCGACCAGTTTTTCACCCAATAGTTTGTTTGTGCTGTAAACGGTCATGCACGTTCATCTCCGTTGGTTACCGCGAGGCTTCAATGGCCCTCGCGATAGCGTCTTCCGGTGTGTGATGATTAATAAAGGCCCGGCCTGTCCCCGCGGGCAGAATAAAGGTTATTTCCCCGCCCCGTGTTTTTTTGTCTCCGTATATCGCGGCAATAATGTCTTTAGCGGCCAGATCGCCGGGCACGGTAACCGGCAGCCCGGCCCCGGCCAGCAGACGGATGATCCTTTCCTCCTCCGCTGCTGTCAGCAGGCCCATCGTTACCGCCATACGCGCCGCCACCGCCGTGCCGGAGGCCACCGCCTCACCGTGGGTATACCGGCCATATCCGGCCAGGGACTCGATGGCGTGCCCCACTGTATGCCCCAGGTTCAAAATGGCCCTGGTTCCCTGTTCGGTCTCGTCTTCTTCTACAACCCGGGCCTTGTTGACGCAGGAACGCTCTATAATATAGCCCATCGCTTCGGGCTCCAGCTGCAGCACCTGCTCAATGTTTGACTCCAGCCAGGCGAAAAAGCCGGCGTCCATGATGATACCATACTTGATCACCTCGGCCAGCCCGGAACGAACTTCCCGCCGGTCCAGCGTCCGCAGGGTTGCGGTGTCCGCCAGCACCAGCCCGGGTTGGTAAAAGGCGCCGATGATGTTCTTGCCCCGGGGGTGGTTCACCGCCACCTTGCCGCCCACGCTGCTGTCCACCTGGGCCAGCAGCGTGGTGGGGATCTGTACGAAGGGCACGCCGCGCATGTAGGTGGCGGCCACAAACCCGGCCAGGTCGCCGGTTACGCCGCCGCCCAATGCCGCCACCGGGCAGCCGCGGTCCAGCCCGGCTTCAAAGGCCCGGTCATAGAGCTGCGCTGCGCTCTGCAGGGTTTTGTATTGTTCGCCGTCGGGTATTTCGGCCCGGTAAACCGTAAAGCCCGCCCTGGACAGGCTGCCGGCCGTTTTTTCCCCGTACAGGTTTCCCACCACCGGGTTGGTCACCAGCAGCACTTTTTTCCCCACCGGCAGCCGGGCGATCAATTCTCCGGCCCGGTCCAGAATACCGCTGCCGATGTAGATGGGGTAACTGCGCTGGCCCAGTCTTATACGCACTTCTTTCATCACAGGTATCCCTTTTCCTTAAGGTATTTGATAATCTCGTTCAGTGACGCTTCGAAGGAGAGCAGGCCTGTATCGACGGTAAATTCCGCCGCGTCGTAAACGCCTTCCCGTTCTTTGAGCAATTTATATACGGTTTCTCTCACATTGGTCTTTTTCAGCAGCGGGCGGTGCCTTTTATTCTGCACCCGCTTGATGATGATCTCGGGATCGGCCCGCAGCCCGATGAGCACACCGTTTTGGCTCAGCAGGTTAACGTTCTCCCTGTTCAGCAGCATCCCGCCCCCGGTTGAGATCACCAGGCCGGATTTGCCCAGCAGCCTTTTGGCCAGCAGGGTTTCCTCGGACCGGAACCTGATTACCCCGTGGCGGCGGAAGATCATCTCCACCGTCAGACCGGTGATTTTTTCAATGGCCAGGTCGGTGTCGATGAACCGGTAACCCAGCCGCCGGGCCAGGGCGCGGCCCAGAGACGACTTGCCCGTGCCCATGAAACCAACCAGTACGATATTCTTTTTCATCAAAAACCTCTCACGGACTCACGGTATTGATCGAGCCGGGCACGAATTTCGTTTATATTATCGCCGCCCAGCTTCTCCAGCAGTGCTTCCGCCAGCACCCAGGCCGTTACGGCCTCGCCCACCACGCAGGCGGCGGGGACCGCGCAGATATCCGAGCGCTCCACCGAGGCTTCGAAGGGCTCCTTGCTGACCAGGTCCACGCTGCGCAGGGGCTTATAGAGGGTGGGGATTGGTTTCATAGCCGCCCGCAGCAGCAGGGGCTCTCCGTTGGACATGCCGCCCTCGACGCCGCCGGCGCTGTTTGTCCGCCTGTAAAAGCCATGCTTGGGGTCGTAAAATATTTCATCGTGCAGCGCCGAGCCCCGGGTGGACGCCGCGGCGAACCCGGCGCCCACTTCCACGCCCTTGATGGCCTGGATGCTCATCAGCGCCCCGGCCAGCCGTCCGTCCAGGGTGCGGTCCCGCTGGACGTAGCTGCCCAGCCCCGGGGGCAATCCGTAAACCGCGATTTCAAATACTCCCCCCAGGGAGTCGCCCTCTGCCCGGGCCCGGTCTATTTCAGACTTCATGGCCTCAGTGGCGGCCGGATCCGGGCAGTAAACCTCCGACCGGTCTGCGGTCCGGGCCAGTTCTTCATAATTTGTTTGCTCCGCCGCAGTGAAAGGGCCGGCTTTAACCGTGCCGATTTGCACCACGTAACCGGCGATCCGTACGTCCAGTTCCTCCAGCAGCCGGCGGGCCACAGTGCCGGCCGCCACCCTCGCCGCGGTCTCCCGGGCGCTGGAACGTTCCAGCACGTTGCGCATGTCCCGGTGGCCGTACTTAAAAGCTCCGGTCAGATCGGCGTGACCGGGCCTGGGCCTGGTGACCACCCGCTCGTTTACGGCGGCTCCGGCGCCCGGGTCCATAACCCGGTTCCAGTTGGCCCAGTCCTTGTTTTCCACCGTCAGGGTTATCGGATTGCCCATGGTCAGGCCGCCCCGCATACCGGAGGTGATGTGCACCCGGTCCTGTTCTATTTTCATTCTGCCGCCCCGGCCGTAGCCTCCCTGGCGGCGGGCCAGCTGCCGGTCTATGTATTCCGCCGTCAGGGGCAGCCCGGCGGGGACCCCGTCCAGCACGGCGGTAAGTGAAGGGCCGTGGGATTCACCGGCCGTCAGGTAACGCAACAAAGCATTTTCTCCTCCTTGGTGTCAGACGTGGCAATTTTATCCGCAGGCCTGCTCCAGCAATACCCTGCGCATGGTTTCCAGGGGCGCTTCAAGGCCCGTCCAGGCCGTAAAAGCCAACGCCCCCTGGTGCAGCAGCATACCCAGGCCGTTGGCGGTTTTGGCCCCGTTCCTTTCGGCCTGCAGCATAAAAGGGGTGCGGGACGGGTTATAGACCAGGTCGTAGGCCAACTGTCCCGGACCGGGCAGCGCCTCGGGCAGGGGAAATGCGGCGTCTGTCTTGCCGGACATGCCCACCGGGGTGCAGTTGACCAGCAAAACAGCCCGGCGGGCGAATGCGGCCAGTTCCGGGTGACCGTTTTCCCAAGGGAATACACGCACCGGGACACCGGTGGCTGAGGTCACACCGGCGGCCAGTTTGCGGGCCCGCTCCTGATTGCGGTTAACCAGTGCCAGTTCCCGGCAGCCCGCGCCGGCCAGAGACACCGCCACAGCCCGGGCCGAACCGCCGGCGCCCAATAGCAGGGCGGTGCCCCGGGACGGTTCAAAACCGAAGGTGCCGCGCAGGTCGCTGATAAAACCGGCGCCGTCGGTATTGTGTCCGGTCAGCCTGCCCTGCCAGTTGATGATGGTGTTCACCGCGCCGCAAAGCACCGCCTCTGTGGTTAAGTCGTCCAAATAATGCATTACCGCTTCCTTATACGGGACCGTAACATTTACCCCCGCCAGGCCAAGCGCCTTGATACCTTCCACCGCCGCCTTTATGTGTCCGGGGTCCGGTGAAAAGGGCACATAAATGCCGTTTAAACCGGCTGCTTGAAAGGCCGCGTTTTGCATGGCCGGTGAAAAGCTGTGCTCCACCGGACGGCCGATAATGCCGTAAACCAAGGTTTTCCCATTGATACCGGTCATTTTATCCTCCGGGGTTTACCTACGTGATATTGCTTGTCCTTATGGGATACCAGGCGGGTTACGCGGTGCAGCACAATTTTTTCCAGCCGCCGGCTGATTAGCCGGGTGCCCCAGAATTCGCCGCCCGGCATGGGCACCACCAGGATGGTGAACAGTCCCATCAAGTTGCCGCCCAGAATGTCGGTGAAGATTTGGTCCCCCACCACGGCGGTATCGGCGACGCCGGCATCGAGCCGCCGCATGCCGAACCGGAAAGCCCTGCGCAGCGGCTTGACCGCCCTTACCACGCAGGGTATTTGCAGCGGGCCGGCCAGGCTGTGCACCCGGCCGGTACCGTTATTGGATACGATGCACAGGTTGAAGCCGCTTTGCCGGAGCCCCCGCAGCCACTGTTCCACTTCCGGTGGAAATTTATCCCGGTCCCGGCGGACAATGGTATTGTCCAGGTCCAGCAGCAGGTTGCGGATGCCCAGGGCTTTCAATTCTTCGGCGTCAATCTCCGTCACCGAAGGGACATACATGTTGGGGTACAGGATACGCAGCATTTTTTGCTCCCATTATTTTTATAATAAATCGCCGGCCATGTTTTGAGCCCGGGCCAAATCGGCGGGAGTGTTGACGTTTAAAAAGGTTTTTTCCAAATTCGTCTCAGCGGCTCTCAGTTCCTCCTCTTCCAGGTACCTTATCTTCAGGCCCTTTAAAACCAAATCCTCTAAAATGCGGGTGATTTTATTGTGGTCCTTTTTCAGGCTCAGCTCAAAAAAGTCCAGGCAGCTTTTATTATACAGAGCAAACAATGGTTCCAAAAATCCCCGGTATCTGGGGATCACCAGGTCGTAACCCGCCGACTGTTCAATTAACAGCCGGGCCAGGTTGGCGCTTACAAACGGCGTGTCGCAGGCGGTAACCAGCGCCGTCCGGTTTGCGGTATGCAGGAGCCCGGCATGGATACCCCCCAGCGGCCCGTGGCCGGGGAACACGTCCTGCACCACCATGTTACCGTAACCGGCATAAAGACCGGGGTTATTGGATATGATTATTATTTCACCGGTTAAAGGTTTTAAAGCGGCGGTTATGATTTCAATAATCGGCCGGCCGCCTATTTTCAAAAAAGATTTTTCCACTCCCATGCGGGTGTTTTTGCCGCCTGCCAGTATAATGCCGGACACTTCTTTATTGAGGTCCAAGTCTGCCACACTCCAGTCCGCGGCCTCATGATGAACAAACAATGCTGTTTGCCCGGGCCGGAATTACCCGTTTATTGTATATTTTTCAACACCATGTTACATTTTACCTTTAGAACCGGTAATGCTCCGCTGTCCGGGCGGGCAAAATAAAAAATAAAGATTAAAACAAGGGGGCGTTGAAAAATGGAGCAGGTTAAACTTTACACCACGCCGACGTGACCGCACTGCCGCACGGTGAAAGAGTTTCTTTCCCAAAAAGGCGTGCGGTACCAGGAGATCAATGTGGCTGAAGACGCCGAAGCCCGCAACGAAATGGTTTCCCGCACCGGCAAAATGGCGGTGCCGACGGTGACCGCCGGCAATGACTTTGTGGTTGGTTTCGACCGGGAAAAACTAGAAAAAATGTTTCATTAATACCTTCTTTAACATGCGGGGTCAGGCTTTGAGAGCCTGACCCCTCGTTTTACGGCACACGGCCGGTTCGTTATATGCCTCAGCCGCCGCCCGGGGACCCAAAGCCCGGCGGCGGAGTGTCGCATCCGCCTCCGGAGGTGCGTACCTGGCAGCCGGTAAACAGCTGTTCTATTTTTTTGCTGCTGCAGGACGGGCAAGTCAATTTTTCCTTGTCGCTGATACTGACCATTACCGTGAACTTATTCCCGCATTCGCCGCAACGGAATTCATAAGTGGGCATTTTTTTTCACCTCGCTTTTTCATACGCCTGTCAGATGATAATGGCGCCGTTGGGACAGGCAAATATGCATTCCTCGCATTCGTCGCATTTGGCGCTGTCTATGCGGGCCTGGTTGGCCCGGACGGTGATGGCGCCGTACGGACACATTTGGGTGCACGCCCCGCAGCCTATGCATAATGCTTTAACTACCCTGGCAGCCATTTGCTAACGCATCCTTTCGGTTGGTTAAAAACATATTATATAGATATATATTAATATATGGATGCGTTCAAGGCAAGATTAATTTAATTCCGATCTTTTAAATAATTGAATAAAGTTTAAAATAAACTGCAGTTCTTTTTCGCTGACGTTGCAGACCAGGCTGAGCACGGACTGTACGTTGGGGTGCATAAGCATTTCACGCAGTTCGGGGTTCATCAAACTCAGCATTTGGTCCACCGCGCCGGGCTCCATGATGAAATAGCAGGGTGATACGCCTGTTACCTCGGAGAGCTTTTCCAAAGTTTTTAAAGACGGCTGCACCTTGCCATGTTCTATTTGCCCGATTAGTCCGGCGGTTACGCCGGCCATGTTGGCCAGTTGGGCCTGGGTCAGTCCGTATTCCTCGCGCAGGGCTTTCAGCTTGTGCCCCAGGGAGCCCTCGCTGCCCATGATTGAGGAAACGGAAACGTCCAACCCGCCGGCGATCCGCTTGAGGGTGCTGAGGGCCGGGTAGACATTGCCCCGCTCTATTTCACTTAAATAAGTGAGGGATATCCCGGCACGCTGGGCCAGGTCCTGGAGGGACTGTTCCTTTTCCGTCCGCATCAGGCGTATTTTATCGCCCATGGACAGCCCGGTGTCACTGATATCCCCTTTTATTAACTGTGTTTTGGGTACATTCAAGGCCAGGGCCAGTTTTTCAATGGTCTTCAGCGAAGGCCTTTTGGAGCCCCGCTCAATTTCGCTCAAGTAAGATAAGGAAAGACTGGCCCGCTGGGCCAAATCGTGCAGTGTATAACCCCGTTCTTCACGCAGTGAGCGAATCTGTTCTCCCCGCACAATCATGCTTGACACTCCCGTCACAATACAGTATTACTATTAATCCTACTATACTATTATTTGATAGTCAATCTGAGCGGAAGCATACAGGGGTTGGAGTTCTGACATTTGAAATGAGCGAAATTCGAGGATTAAGCCGGATTTTAACGGGCGTATTTGCTCCAGATGTTCATGTTTTCGTAAGCGCCGGAAATATGGCAGTTATTTAACAACGTCCCTCTGTAACGGTAACCGAGACGGTGGAAAACCAGGTTCATCCCGTAAGATGAAGCCCGGGCCAGGCTGTACAGGCTGTTGATCCCCCGGTTTCGACATTCTTGTTCCAAGGCGGCGATCAAATTGCTCATTAAGCCCCCTCCCCGGCTATCCGGCAGCGTGGCGCAGTTGGTCAGCTCGGCATTGCCTTTGGAGAAATCAATTTCCGCGGCTGCGGCACTGATGATCCGGCCATCTCTTTTAACTGCCTTGAACAATGCCCATTTACCCAGGATTCCGGCCAGGTAGCCGGGCTGGTCGACGGGACTGGGATAGGAGGCAAACGCGCTTTTGAACAACTGACTCAGTTCGGCGACATCCTTGACTTCGGGCGTATGCAAAGCACAGCCCCCGGGAAGAGGGGGCGGCGCAGCGCGTTTCTGAAACTGTATCTCTTTAACCTTGGCCAGCAATACTTTCAGATTGCCGCTTTTACACCGCTGCAAAACCGGATAAGCGGTTAGGAAACAGCCGTCTTCACCGTTAAAAAAGCCTTCCACCCAGCCTTCGGAGGAAAAACCCTGCTTCAGGTCGGACAGGTGTTTTTTGCGTACCGGAAAAATGATTTTCTCCAGGTTGTGCGCCGCCGCGGCTTGATTTATATAACTTAGCAATTTACCCGGGTTCCGGTAAGTGTAATCATTGACCCAGGCCCGTTTGCTGAACCGGTCGATGGTAATGGTGACTGTAAATTCGCGGTTCATTTCTTTAAGTAAACTGTTATGCTCTATAGTGGCAAACAATAGGTAATCTCTCCTTAAGCCTGTCTCGCCAAAGCGGGCATTTCCACGGTCTCATTTTGGCCTCTCATCATGCCGGCGGGACCCGGTTTGTTAAGCCCCTTTTTTATCCTGCAGTCTTCGCACCGGCACTCGACGCTCTCATGGACCGGTTCGGTGTACGAGTATAAGTTGCCTTCAAAGTTGCGCAGTATCACCTTGCTGTCCGACCGGGATATCACGTACTGCGGCATTACCGGTATTTTTCCTCCTCCGCCGGGCGCGTCGATAACGAAAGTGGGGATGGCGAACCCGGACGTGTGTCCGCGCAGGTTCTCCATAATTTCAATGCCTTTGCCCACTGATGTTCTAAAGTGGCCGATGCCTTTAGACAGGTCGCACTGGTATAGATAATAAGGGCGGACCCTGATGGATACCAGCTGATGCAGTAGTTTTTTCATGATATTGGGGCAGTCGTTGACCCCGCGCAGCAGCACCGACTGGTTGCCCAGGGGAATTCCGGCGTCCACAAGCCTGGCGCAGGCTGCCGCCGACTCGGCGGTAATTTCACGATGGTGGTTGAAATGGGTATTAATCCAAAGTGGTTGGTATTTTTTCAGCATGTCGCAAAGCTGCGGGGTGATGCGCATTGGCAGTACCACCGGCGTCCTGCTGCCGATACGGATGATTTCCACGTGTCTGATACTGCGCAGACGTTTGATGATGTACTCCAAACGTTCGTCCGTCAGGGTAAGCGGATCGCCGCCTGAAATAAGCACATCTCGTATTCTATTGTTGCTTTGAATATAGGCAACAGCCCGGTCAATCTGTGCTTTAGGCAAAGGACGGTCGCTGACCCCGGCCATGCGCCTGCGGGTACAATGGCGGCAGTAAACGGAGCACTGGTCCGTTACCAGCATCAGCACCCGATCCGGGTACCGGTGGGTTATGCCCGGTACCGGAGAATCAATGTCCTCATGCAACGGATCGTTCATATCCGCAGCATTATCGTGCAGTTCTTTTAAATCGGGTATGGCTTGCTTTCTGACGGGGCAGTTTTTATCTCCCGTGTCCATAATACCTGCATAATACGGTGTAATAGCCATTCGAAAACGTTTCAGGCATTGTCTGATGTCCCGGACTTCCTTCTCATTTATGTGCATCACTTTTTGCAGTGTTTCAGTATCAGTAATCCGGTTACTAATTTGCCACTTCCAGTCGTTCCACTGTTCCGCGGGTACATTATCGTAATAAGAAAGCCTTTTTACCTTTTCGCGCATTTAAACCTCCCCCGGTTCAATATTTGCTTCAACTGACAACTTATTATAATATATTGAGTTGCATGCTGCAATTGGGAGGTATTGCTATATTTAACAGCCTGGACATCTCATCTTGCAATGAGCCGGTTTAAGGAGTTAAATTGGATTATTGCGCCCGATTGCTTCCTCATACTGCTATTGCAGCAGCTTTTCCGCAATGGCCCGGAACACCGGGGCTGCTGTTTCGCCGCCGCTGCGGCTGTTTTCGGCCAGTACCACAATTACGTACCGGGGGTTATCCGCCGGCGCATAACCGGCAAACCAGGCGTTGACGAGGTTATCTTCTCCGGCTACTTCCGCCGACCCTGTTTTGCCCGCACTGCCCCAAACCGGCACATCGGCCTTTTTCCCCGTCCCTTCGGTGGTGGTCAGGCGCATCAGTTCACGCAGCTGCCTGGCTGTTTCCGGCTGCAGCGCCCGGCGTGGCTCGGGGCCTTCGATAAATTCGGTGATTTGGTTTTTGTCATCGGACAAACCCTTTACCAGGCGGGGGGTATAGTACACTCCGCCGCTGACGAAGGTATTGATCATGGCTGCCAGCTGTACCGGAGTTGCCAGCACCGGCCCCTGTCCGATACTGCTGTTGGGCAGGTTAAATGCTGCGCCTATTTGGGATAGATCCTGGCCGGTCTGTTTGGCCGGGTATCCGGTAATGGTTTGTTCACCCAGGCCCAGTGCTTTGGCGTAAGCTATGATTTTGTCCGCACCCAGCATCTCTCCCAGACGGACAAAGGACGGGTTGCATGACTGGGCGAAAGCTTGCCGGAATGTGATATCCCCATGACCCTGTTCGTACCAGCAGTGGATGGGTGCGGCGCTAAGACCGTCGCAGTGGAATTCGGTGCCGTATTCAACTATCCCGGTTTCCAGGGCGGCGGCGGCCAGGACCACTTTAAAAATCGAGCCCGGCTGATATAGCGCGATATTGCGATCCAGAAAGATGTTGCCGGCGGTTGAAGTGACGGTTTCCTCCATGTAGCGGGGGGCCGGGTTGAAGCAGGGCCGGCTGGCCATGGCCAGGATATCTTCGGAGCCGGCCTCCATCACCACCACGGCGCCGCTGTCCACATACGCGTCCATAACGTCTTCGACCATCTGCTGCAGGTGATAATCGATGGTTGTAACAACGTTACGACGCGCCGGGTCACTGTTTGCCGTCTCCACTGTTAAGCCCGGACCCCTGACGAGCCTGCCCCGGGCGTCCAGGGCCAGATACGCCAGCTCTTTGGGCTGCTGCCCCTTGAGCTGGGCTTCATAAAAATACTCCAGACCGCTTTTCCCCACCCAGTCCCCTAGATCATAATGCTTGCCGCTGGCGGAGCGCAATTGATCAAGCTGCCCGATACTGTCTATTTTGCCCAGGTGACCGGTAACGTGGGCCGCCAAAGGGCTTGTACCGTAACGGTGGGAAACTGGCAACAAAAAAACACCCGGCAGGTCGGCTTGCCGCAGTTTCTTCAACTGGGCGGTCTTTAGGGGCGCGGTCAGGCGATAAGCTCCGTCAATTGCTTTATCCGTTAATAAATCGGGGTTGAGGTCCAGAATGCGGGCCAGAGCTATGGAATCCCGCCGTGAATCATCCATCAGCTGGGGGAACACAACCACGCCGTTGGCGGTATAAGGACCGGTGAGAGGTATTCCGCTGCGATCGTTAATTTGCCCGCGGGCGTACTCTTCCAGCGGCACCTCTTCCGCGTTCATTTGCCGGGCCTGGGTTGCCAGAGCAGCGCCCCGGCTGACCTGGATACCGTATAAATGCCAGGTGACGGCCAAAAAGGCCAGCAGTAAAAGCCAGCGCGACCATTCCAAACGGTGGTTTCTCAAAACAGGCAAACAAAAAACCCCTTTTCCCGAATATCACCCTATAATCCGGGGGCTGGAAGATTGCCCCTTTTATATAGAGTTGCCATTCGGCCGGGGTGTTAAACTTGTATCCTTGCCATTATGATTCGGCGCGGCGCAGCAGCGAGTACGCGGGCAGCGGTCCGGGCCAGGGGAGGTAGACCGTCTGGCGCGGGTGCGGGGCCGTTTCCACGGGTTGCCCCTCTTCATTCAGGATGGTTTCAACCCGGAGACGGTATTTATCCAGGCCTGGAGCGAGTATTTCCAGTGTCTGGCCGACGGCGAACCGGTTGCGCTGTTCCACCCGGAGCAGTTTCCGGTCGCGGTCGTAGCCCAGCACGGCGCCCACAAAGGTGTAGTCGCGCCGGTATATGGAATCTGCCGGGGGAGTCGCGCCGGCAAGGGCGCCGCTGATAAAACCGGTGGTGTAGTCCCGGTTGCTTACTTTGCCTATTTCCTCAAACCACTCCGGCTGAACCCCGTAGTTGCCCGGATCAGCCATATACGTATCCACCGCCCGCCGGTACACACCGGTAACTGTGGCCACGTAATGAATGCTTTTTACCCGTCCTTCGATTTTGAAAGCGGTCACCCCGGCTTCAACCAGGCCGGGCAGGTGTTCAAGCAGGCACAAGTCCCGGGAACTCATGATGTAGGCGCCTTGGTCGTCCTCATAGACAGGGAAAAACTCTCCGGGCCTTTTCTCCTCCACCAGGCGGTATTTCCAGCGGCAGGATTGTGCGCAGTCCCCCCGGTTGGCGTCCCGTCCGGTCATGTAATTGCTTAGCAGGCAGCGCCCCGAGTAGGAAATGCACATGGCGCCGTGCACGAATACTTCCAGTTCAATTCCGGCTCGCTTGCCGATGGCCGCTATTTCTTCCAGGCTTAATTCCCGGGCCGCGACAATCCGCCCGGCGCCCATGGCCTGCCAGGTTTGAGCGCTGCGCCAGTTGGTGGTGTTGGCCTGGGTGCTGATGTGTATACGGAGTTCGGGGGCGGTTTCACGGACCAGCGCCAGCACCCCCGGGTCGGATACAATTACGGCGTCCACCCCGAGTTGGCTGAGAAACTCAATATAACCGGGCAGTGCTTCGATATCCCGGTTGCGGGCGAAAATGTTCACGGCTACATAAACCTTGACCCCGCGGCGGTGGGCAAATTCAACGGACCGGGACATAGCTTCCCGATCAAAGGAGGCGGCCGCCGTCCTTAACCCGAAGCTGGTGCCGCCCAGGTAAACAGCGTCCGCCCCGTAGGCAACGGCATACTCAAGTTTTTCCGGGCTGCCCGCCGGCGCGACAATTTCCGGTTTGCTCAATAAACCCACCTCAAGTACCCTGGTATTTGCGGATGTTGTTGTTGTGTTCCTGCAAAGTGCGGGAGAAGGCGTGGCTGCCGTCGGGCTTGGCCACATAATAGAGAAAATCGTGTTCCTCCGGCTCAATCACCGCTTGCAGGGATGGCCAGCCCGGGCAAGCTATGGGGCCGGGGGGCAGTCCGGCATGCTTGTAAGTGTTGTAAGGCGAATCTATTTCCAAATCTTTATACAGCAATATTTCCCTGGGCTTGTCCAATACATACTGGATAGTGGCGTCAATTTGCAGGGGCATGCCCATTTCCAGCCGGTTAAATATTACGCCGGCGATGCGGGCTCTTTCTCCGGCCACCCGGGCTTCCCGTTCAACCATGGAGGCTATGATCACGGCCTGGTGTAAAGTTAAGCCCCTGTCCGAGGCCAGTTTAATGTAGTTATGCTCATTAATTACCGAGGCAAACCTGTCCAGCATCATTTGGACCAGTTTTTCGGGACTGGTGGCGGGGGTTACATGGTAGGTGTCGGGAAAGAGGTATCCTTCCAGCCTGTTTTCTCCGGCCGGAATATCCCCCAGGTAAGGGTGGTTCCATTCCCCATCCGCAAGCCGAATGAAATCATCCTTTTTGGCAACGCCTTTCTGAGCCAGCAATTCGGCCACCTGGGCCACGGTAAAACCTTCGGGAATAGTAATTTTGATTGTATCGTCCGGCCCTTTAATCAGCAGCCCGGTTATCTCTTCCAGCGTCATGGCCGGATTCAACAGGTAGGTTCCGGGTTTGAACTGCCCGTCAATGTCATGGTACCTGGCGTAAATTCGAAAAGCCAGAGCATTGCGGATTAAACCTTTACTTTCCAGCCGGCCCGCAATATCAATTGTGGATGAATTTTTTGGGATCTCAATATTTACTTGCTGATCATTCTCTGTCTGCTCCATGGGCTTGAAAAGTGAGCGAACTTCCAGGCATCCCACGGCCAAAAGGAAGAACAAGAGGACAATAATTAATGATCCGAAACTAAATCCGCGCCTTCTTTTTTTATTCATTCCCGCCATCGCCGGTCCCAAGCTGTATCACACTCCGGTTGTCTTTAATGTCCAATTTGTCAGATATTCTGATTATGTTCAATATCGTCCACGCTTTGGCCGGGCTGCTCCTCCGGTCCGTTTTCTTCCGGGTTTTCAACCGGAGGGGTGTCCGGCCCCTTTTCCTCCGGGTTACCGTCAGTTGGTTGTTCGTCCGGTTTTTGTACTTGCCGGTCATCACCGGAGGGCGGCCGGACGCCTTTTGCATCATCTTCCGCCGGTGCTTCCGGCGCCGCAGGCGGCGGCTGAACAACCACCGGCGGTTTAATATCCGTATCCAGGGGCACAATCACTGCCGGACGGGCCGCCCCCGTACCAATGGCTATAATCCGGCGCACCGGGTTATATAAACTTGGCGGCAGGGGCTCCTCCGTCTTTTTCCCTTCTTTCCACACATACCGTACGGCGGCGGCTTTAATCCCATTGGTGCCTTCCTGCTTGACCGCCTTTTCTCCTGCGGCCAGGTTGGGATCCTTTTCGTAAACCACGGTGGGCTCAATTTTTTCCACCACCCAGCTGGACAATTCCACCCGGGGTGTTTTTTCAGTATTTCCGTATAATTTCACGGTCAGGTTATTGCCCGTTACTTCCGATTTCATGTAAATGTAAAAGTCGGTGTTGTTGGTGAATTTAAAATCCACCGCGCCGTACACCACCGTAGCGTCACGGCCGATGGGCACATAGCTGACGGGCAGTGAGTGATTGGTTCTCTCGACAATTTTCAGATTGGCCAGCAATACCGCGTTATAAAGGGTTGACGACACCTGGCAGACTCCGCCGCCCAGACCGGGGACCAATTCATTGTTGATGATGACATTGGCGCTCTTATAGCCGGCCTCCGAACTGCGGGGCCCCACCACCCGGTTGAAGGAAAACACGTCCCCCGGGGCTATTAACTGACCGTCCAGCGCAGCGGCGGCCACCCTGATATTATAAGTACGCCCCGCCTGGCCGGCGTCAAACCTGGTGCTGTATTGGGATATCAGGCCGTTGATCTCCATGGACTCGATATCCATGGTGGTACGAAGCGGGGCCGCGAATACCACCGGCAAGGCGACTTTTACGGGGTTTGTCCCGGCTTCGTTTATTTGACCGGTAATCTCCCGTTCCAGGGCGTCAAAATCAATATTGGTGCCCATGCGGCCCGGAACTATGGCGACCTTGCCGTTCTGCAGCACCTTAAAACCAGCGTTTTCAGGTTCCGTAATCACGTTCCGCCAAGCGTTGGTCACTTGGCTTTCAAACTGCTGCCGGTCCAGTTTAAGGACTGGTTTGATGCGCAAACCATGGTGTTTTACTCGCTGACGCTCGGTCAGCCGGTTGAGGACCGAGCCGCTGTTACCCACTTGCAAAGCAAGGTCCAGGGATCCACCTACATCCAGTGAAAAACCGAGTTCACCGGTTGGGGCCTGCCAGGTGTCTTCGCCGTATGTTATATGTACCGGTAATGATTCCAGGCTGACGCCCAGTTCCTGCAGTTTAATTTCTGCATCGCTCCGGGTTAGTCCTCCCAGATCCAGGGGACCCATGTAAACTCCGGGCATGATGCCTTCAACGGCGAAGGAAACACCAATCAGGCCAAAAAAAGCGCCGGTCAGAAATAAAAACACTAATGCTATACCCAGGGCTACCCGATACATGGTGTTCCCTCCGGCAGTTCTATTGCTCCAATAGTGTTTTAAAGCTGTCGATCAGGCAGATCCTAAATGATAAATATGCGTAAAGCAGCTTAAAAAGAAAAAAAGATAAAGCTGGCCGCAAAAATAATGAGCGCCCAGCTGGTCTTTCGCGTATGGCCGGCAGCTGTCTTATTCTTCCACGAAAAAGTCAAACTCTTCCATGCACTTGTCTTTAACCTTTTCCCATTCCTCATCGTCAATCTCAACCATTATTTCGTTACCTTCCTCATCGATGTCGAACCGCAGGATGAATGCTTCGCTTTCAAAATCTTCATCACTATCAACTTCTTCATCTTCGTCCACCGGGGCCAGTACGGCGTATTTTTTGCCATCCACATCAAAAACGCCGAAAACAGCCACATCGTGTTCGGCGCCGTCTTCGTCCACTATGGTGATAATATCGTCCAGTTCGGGCATAAACCCACCTCTTTCCAAAAGTTACGGCTATTCTATCCAATAAAAGGTATGATGTCAAGAATTGTTATGCGCCCGGGAGTCCAGGTAACCCTGCAGTATTATCGTAGCCGCCATCCGGTCCACCACCCGGCGGCGTTTTTTGCGGCTCACATCGGCTTCAATCAATACCCGTTGGGCGGCCACGGTACTGAGCCTTTCATCCCAGGTTTCCACCGGCAGGCCCAGCCGTTTTTTAAGTAATCCGGCAAATTTCAGCGCCTTTTGGGCCTGGGGTCCATAACTGCCGTCCATATTGCGCGGCAGCCCGATAATAACTTTTTCTACCTCGTATTTTTGCACCACTAAGTTTATTTTATCCAGATCTGATTCGATATTGCCCCTGCTCCGGATGCTTTCCAGACCCTGGGCCGTCCAGCCAAACTGATCGCTGACCGCGACACCGATATTTTTTTCGCCCAGATCCAGTCCCAGTATGCGCATACTCTCTCCTTTATCTTTGGTGCCAGGTGTTGCAAGTTTAAAAAGTTGCAAGATTATGGTATATTTTGGCAATAAGTTGGCAACAAATTCAACTTGCAGGAAAGTCGCGCTCAATCAGTTCCATCAGCGCGCGACTTTCAGTACTTTATTCCTTAGCTTTGGCCATATATATGGCCAAATATAATAATGTAAAGTGCAACACCTGGCACCAGAGGTTAGATTATTTTGATGCAAAAGTCGGGGCAGGCGGCAGCACAGTAACTGCACAGGCGGCATAGTGTTTCGTTTACCACGGCCCGGTTGTTTTCTATGCGCAGCGCTCCGGCGGTGCACCGCTTTGCGCATTGCCCGCAGCCCCGGCACCATTCTTCAATATGTATCCGGCGCGCCCGGCCGGTCAAGCCGGGTAAAAGGGCGGGGTCGGGCGTCTGTCCGGAAAACCGGGCAGCATTGTATAGTATTTCCTCTTTGGACTGCATGCCCACCGCCACCGCGGCTAATTCCGGCATGGACAACACAAATTCCATGGCCCGGTCGACATCCGGGATCAGGTGGCCCCCGCCCAGGCATTTCATGCCGTAAATCCCTTTGCCCATGGCGGCGGCGAAGGAAATGGCCTCCAGCATTTCCCCGAGGCTGCCGTCCTGGATGCCGATACCCGCCAGGTTGATGATGGGATGGATCACCTCTATTTCCGGTATGGCGGCGGCGGCGCGCACTCCGGCCACGCAGTGGGTCGAGATGCCCACAGCCCGCACCAGCCCCCGGGCACGGGCAGACACCAGGTAATCCAATGCTTCCTGGTGTCCCTTAATGGTGTAGTATGATTCCTGTTCGTGCAGCAGAAATATTTCTATGGTGTCGCGTTCCAGTGATTTAAGCGCGTTATGAAGGCTTCTTTCCATTCCGGCCCGGGTATGGGCGTAAGATTTGGAGGCAATGTTCACATCGGGGTAACCGCTTAACGCTTCACGGATATAAGGATAGCAGTGATAGGTTTCCGCAGTGTCGATGAAGTTTATTCCCATGTCTAAGGCCAGGCGAATTAATCCGGCTCCTTCATCCAGGGGCAGGTTTCTCTGCAACGGGCCGATGGTCAGAGCGCCAAAGCAGAGCCTGGATACGGTAAGTCCCGTACCGCCAAGGTTTCTGTACTGCAATGTCCGTTCCTTAGCCGGTGGCCAGGTATTTCTTCACCAGTTCCTCCAACAGCTCGTCCCGTTCCAGCTTGCGGATCAGGCTTCTGGCGTTGTTATGGTTGGTGATATAGGCGGGGTCGCCGGAAAGCAGGTACCCGACAAGCTGGTTGATGGGATTATACCCTTTTTCCTTCAACGCGTCGTATACCTCCAGCAGTATCTCCCTGGCCTTGTTTTCTTCCGCCTGGACTTTGAACATGACTGTGTTTTCGGAAATTTCCCTGGACATGAGAAATGCCTCCCCCATTAATAACCACACCGTAACCAGCACCGGCCGCAGGTTATATCTACTATTATAACCGCAAACAGCCATTATGAGAAGTAACCGGCTAATTATGTCCGGCTTGGGCGGCCACCAGGGAATAGACTTTTTCCAGTGCTTGATCAATCCCCGCAGGGTCTTTGCCGCCGGCCTGGGCCATATCCGGACGGCCCCCACCGCCGCCGCCCACCAGCGGGGCGATTTCCTTCAGCAGTTTGCCGGCGTGCAGGCCGTTGCCCACCAGGTCCTTGCTCACGCCGGCCGCCAGGTTGACTTTACCGCCCGCGGCCGAGGCCAGCACAATTACGCCGGAACCCATTTTGTCGCGCAGCAGGTCGACCATGGCGCGCAGGCTGTCCATATCCGCCGCTTCGGCCCGGGCCGAAAGAACCTTGACCCCGGCAACTTCACGGGCATTGTCGAGTACGCTCTGGACTTCGTAACGGGCCAGCCGCGCCCGCAGCGTTTCAGTCTCCCTTTCCGCTTCGCGCAAGGTTTGGGCCAGGTTTTCCACCCGGTGCGCCAATTCATGGGGTCCCGCCTTCAATATCCGGGCAATATTATTCAGCAGTTCATCCCGGGAGCGGTAATAATGCATGGTTCCTTCGCCGGTAACCGCTTCCACCCGGCGCAGCCCGGACCCCACGCTGCTTTCGCCCAGCAGTTTGAAAATACCCATTTCGGCGGTGGATTTGACATGGGTGCCGCCGCACAGCTCCAGGCTGAAATCGCCCATTTTTACCAGGCGCACCCGGTCGCCGTACTTTTCGTCGAACAATGACTCCGCTCCCATATCCCTGGCCTCGTCCAGGGTGGTGAGCACTGTCTCCACGGCCAGGTTATTCAAAATGGCTTCGTTCACCATTTGCTCCACCTGCTCCAGTTCAGTCTGGCTGATGGAAGCGAAGTGGGTAAAGTCAAAGCGCAGCCGGTCCGGCGATACCAATGAGCCTGCCTGGTGCACGTGCTCGCCCAGCACCCGGCGCAGGGACTGATGCAGCAGGTGGGTGGCGGAGTGGTTGCGGGCTATGTTCATGCGCCGTTTTACATCCACCTGCACATCCAATTCGTCGTTGACATTTATAACCCCGGCAGTCACTTTGCCCCGGTGCAGGTGCAGTCCTTCCACAGGCTTGGTGACTTCCTCGATCAGCACTTCGGTGCCGGGAGCGGTCATGACGGCGTGATCGGCAAGCTGTCCGCCGGACTCGGCGTAACAGGGGGTGATGTCCAGCACTATTTCTGCTTCCTGGCCTGCCACGGCCTGGTCCACCTGTGCATCGCCCACAAATATGGCCTTGACTTTGGACCGGCTGATGAGGGTGTCGTAACCGGTGAAAACGGTCTCTCCGGTCTGCTCAAGCACTGATTTCAGCAGCGCCGATTTTTCGGACAGGTATTCGGTTTCCTGCCTGGCGCTGCGGGCTCGTTCACGCTGCCGTTCCATAGCTTCGGCAAAGCCGGGCTCGTCCACATCCAGGCCGCTTTCACCGGCTATTTCCATGGTCAGTTCCAGCGGAAATCCGTAAGTATCGTAAAGCCGGAAGGCCTTTTCCCCGTCAATGGAGGTTTTACCCGCATTTTTGGCTTCCATGATTAATTCGTTCAGCAGTTCGGTGCCCTGGACCAGGGTTTCGCCAAACCTTTCTTCCTCTGTTTTGATAACCCTGGAAATCAGGTCTGCGTTTTTGATCAGTTCGGTGTAATAATCGCTCATTTTTTCAATCACCGCGCCGGCCACCCGGTAAAGGAACGGTTCTTCCACCCCCAGCACCCGGCCGAAACGCACGGCCCGCCTGAGCAGGCGGCGCAGCACATACCCGCGCCCCTCGTTGGACGGCAGCGCGCCGTCGGAGATGGCAAAGCACAGCGCCCGCACGTGATCGGCAATCACCTTCAGGGCCAGGTCTATGTCGGCGCCGGAGCCGTAAGGCTTGCCGGTCAGGCTCCCGGTAAAGTCCATGATATCCCGCAGCAGGTCGGTGTCAAAATTTGTTTTGGCATTCTGCAGTATTGACGCTACCCGTTCCAGGCCCATGCCGGTGTCGATGCCTTTATTTTTTAGCGGGCTGTAGTTGCCTTCCTCGTCCCGGAAGAATTGAATGAATACCAGGTTCCAGATCTCCAGGTACCGGTCGCAGTCGCAGCCCACGGCGCAATCGGGTGCACCGCAGCCCTTTTCCCGGCCCAGGTCATAATAGATTTCGGAACATGGTCCGCAGGGGCCGACGCCGATCTCCCAGAAGTTGGTGTCCTTACCCATGCGCACAATGCGGTCTTCGGGGATGCCAACGTCCCGGTGCCAGATTTCATAGGCTTCGTCGTCATCCAGGTAGATGGTGATCCACAGCTTTTCGGGGGCCAGGTTCAGTTCCTTGGTAACAAATTCCCAGGCCCAGGGGATGGCTTCTTTTTTAAAATAATCACCGAAGGAGAAGTTGCCCAGCATTTCAAAAAAGGTGTGGTGCCTGGCGGTACGTCCCACCGAATCGATATCCGGGGTGCGCAGGCATTTCTGGCAGGTTGTGACTCTGGTCGTCTCGGGCTTGGCCGCCCCGGTGAAATACGGTTTTAAGGGCACCATCCCGGCGGCCGTCCAAAGAATGCTGGGATCGTTGTGCGGGATCAATGAAAAACTGGGCATTATTTTATGTCCCCGCTGTTGAAAATAATTCAGGAACTTGGCTCTAATTTCCTTGCCTTGCAATTTAACTCCACCCCCAACATGTGTGAAAAAGCCTAAAATAAGAGCCTTTCTTCCCCCGACAGGGACGGAAAGGCTCCGCGGCACCACCCTGCTTAACAGCGGCCTTTTTGGTTTGTGACAGGCCGTTGTCCGCCCTTTGGCATCAACGCTGCCGGGCGGCCCGGTTTATGTAATTCTGCTTTTTTCCCCAAAATTAACCTGATAAATGCGCTATAATTATACAAAATTGATTTAATGGAGTCAAGCAGGCCGGACCACGGCCGGTCAATCATTTCCAGTTAATTATATTCCGGCATAAATTTGCGGATGGTGAAGATGAAAATTGCCCGCAGGATGGCGGCCAGCGGTACGGACAGGATCAGCCCGGTAAGGCCGTAAAGCTGGGTGCCGGCCAAAAGCACCAGGATAACAAACAGTGGGTGCAGACCCACCCGTTTGCCGATGACCCTGGGGCTGATGACGGCGGACTCAATTTGCTGAATTAGCAGATAAGCTATGGTCACCTTGAACACCATCCATTTGGAAACCAGCAGGGCCAAGGCGATGGCCGGAATGGCGCCGATCAGCGGGCCAAAATAGGGAATCAGGTTGGTCAGGCCGGCAAAGATGCCCAGCATCAGCGCGAATTCCATGTTTAAAGCAGTCATGGCCAGACCGGTCATCAAGCCCACGATTAAGCTTACCAAAAGGTAACCGCGCACATAGCTGTCTATAATTTTGCTTATTTCACTGCCCAGGGCCAGCATGTCCGATCTGCTTTGAGGCGGGATGAAGGAAACAGCGCGGCCGGTAAAAAACTCAATATCTTTTAACAGGTAAAATGCGAACACCGGGGCCAGGATGATGTTGAAAACATATCCCGCCAGCCCCAGGAGGGTTTCCAGCACCCGCTCGGCCTGCTGCACCAGGATGTTTTCCAGCCAGCCGATCCGTTCGTCAATAACTCGGCGCAGCGTCTCCGGGATGCCCGCCCTGGCGTATTCTATCTGCAGTGAAGCGGTGAATTCCTGCACCCGGGCGGCGTATCCGGGTGCCGCCTCGGCCACCCTGTACAACTGGGCGATGATATGGGGCATGCCGTAAAGCAGCAGCCCGGCCACAATAAATGACATGGCCGCGTAAACAATAAAAATGGCCCCCGTTCTGGACAACCCTTTGTTTTCCACCGCCTGTACCAGGGGGTAACAAAGGTAGGTTATGACCACGGCCAGAATTAGGGATAAAAAAATACCCCGCAGGAGGTAGATAAAATAGATCATGAATACCGCCATCACGGCCGCTAATATGATCCAGTAATTTCTTTTTCTGCGCCACCAAGGCAAAAAAAACCACCGCCCCAGAATAAAAGAACGCCAAACCTGTAAAAAGTGAGGATGGCGATCCCCACTTTTTTTACAAGTTCAGCTACCTTTTTTTGATTAAACCGTCCACTGTCCGGGCCACGCCTTTTAACATCTTATCGGCCGCCCGGCGCGGGCGCATACGTTTGACCCTGTCCATGCCGGGCAGTTCCGGTTTGCGCTGCGGCTTCCTCAGCATGGTCATAACAGCGGCCAGCACACTGCCGGCTATTACGCCCCGCCAAAAATTTCTGGTCAAAAACCTCACCTTCCCAAAGTAGGTTTTGTTTTACAGCAAGCTTTCGTTCGCCGGGTCAAAAGAAACCAGGCTGCCGTCTTCGCCGACCTCGAAAATGTTGACTCCTTCTTTATTCAGTCTGTATTCGACGCAGCAATCCCAGCAGTAGTATTGATCCACGCCCACCTTGCCGGTGGCTTTACCGCCGCATACCGGGCAATGCAACCTATCCGCCCCCTTGAAATTCTCATAACTCCATTATGCCCAATTTCCTGCCCGGTAATGCAATGAAGGCGTTTTTGTTTTTCGCCAAGGAAGCTAAAAACGCCAGTGATAGTTTTCTTTACTCGATGGTGGCGCCGCCCAGGAGGTATTCCCCCTGGTAGAATACCACGGCCTGGCCGGGGGTAATGGCCCGCTGCGGGGTATCGAAATCAACTCTCATCCGGTGTTCGTCCAGCGGGGTTACGGTGGCCGGAGCGGGGGCGCCGTTATACCTGATTTTGGCCTCAACCCGGGTGGGAGCGGTGAGTTTGTCCACCAGCACCAGGTTCAGATCCGCCGCCGTCAGGCTGGTTTTGCTCAGCGCTTCCACAGGCCCGACGATTACGGCGTTGCGTCCGGGATCGATGTCCACCACGTAGACCCTTTCCCCGGTGGCCAGGCCCAGGCCGCGGCGCTGGCCGATGGTATAGTAGGCGATCCCTTCGTGACGGCCTATTTCATTGCCGTCCAGATCCAAAAATGGACCGGGACTGATCTGTCCGGCGACGTTTTCCCGCAGGAATCTGCGGTAGTCGTCGTCGGGCACAAAACATATTTCCTGGCTTTCGGGCTTTTCCGCCACCTTCAAGTCCCTTCGGGCCGCCATCCGCCGCACTTCTTCCTTGGTGAACCCGCCCAGGGGCATCAGGGTGTGGGCCAGTTGCTCCTGGGTCATCGAATACAGGAAATAGGTCTGGTCTTTGTGTTGGTCCCGGGCTTTCTTGAGGGTATGGCGGCCGGTTTGCGGATCGTAACCAATGACGGCGTAATGGCCGGTGGCCAGGTAGTCTGCTTCCAGGCCCCTGGCTTTTTGCAGCAGGGCCTCGAATTTGATGACCCGGTTGCAAACCACGCAGGGATTGGGAGTGCGGCCCGCAACATACTGGCGGCAGAAATCCTGCACCACAGTGCGCCGGAATAAGTCGTGAAAATTCAGCACGTAATAGGGGATGCCCAGTTTATTGGCGACAGCACGGGCATCGTCCACGGCTGCCAGTGAACAGCACCCCACATAATCCCCGTCCACTTCGGTTACGGAAGGGTCCCAAATCTGCATGGTCACCCCGATGACCCGGTAACCCTGCTCCAATAAAAGAGCGGCGGTGACAGAACTGTCAACGCCGCCACTCATGGCCACAACCACTGTTTTATTGCTGGTGTCCAAAATATCACCCGGTATCCTTTATTTTTGTTTTTCCTGGTAATCTTTGATCGCTGCGTGCAGCGCGTCGGCAGCCAGGTTGGAACAGTGCATTTTCTTGGGCGGCAGGCCGTCCAGCGCTTCCGCCACCGCCTTGTTGCTGAGCTGCAGGGCTTCTTCAATGGTTTTGCCCTTGGCCATTTCGGTAACCATGCTGCTGGTGGCAATGGCCGCGCCACAGCCGAAGGTTTTGAATTTGATGTCTTTGATGACGTTGTCCTCTACCTTGAGATATATTTTCATAATATCGCCGCAGGTTGGATTGCCCACCTGCCCTACTCCGTTGGCATCGGGAATTTCCCCTACATTGCGCGGATTTTCAAAGTGATCCATAACTTTTTCGGTATACATGCCCGCATCCTCCCCATATTTTTAGCGTAATGATAAAAAATATTCACCAGCTTCAGCAATCCTTTGTAAGATTATCCGAGCGTGGTTACACTGTCCCGGTTCGCTCAAGGCTCCCGCGCCGACGGCACCATCGGCTTGCTTCGGGCTCAACCGGACCGCCATAAATTCACCGTCCTGCTTGTGCCCGGAACGGGTAGTTCGGGTTATGGCTCTCGCGGCCGTCCTTGGCCGCTCGTCCGGTTTCGCACCTTGCTGCGCCGGGTGCCGTTACCGGCGCTCCCGCAAATCGCTCACCTGGACAGTGTAACCACGAGAGCCCTAAATTCTGACTCCTGAATTCTGACTCCTGTTGAATTACACCTGCCTGTGACAGGTATCGCTGGCCCTGCATGCAACACAGTCGCTTTCCATGGCGAACTCGGTTTCCTGGTCCAGGGGCGACATGGATCTCAAACGTTCCACGATGGGCGGCATTACTTCCATGAATCTGTCCACATCTCCGGGCTTGTTGTCCCGCCCCAGGGTGATGCGGATGGAGCCGTGAGCCAGTTCATGGGGAATGCCCATGGCCAGCAAAACGTGGGACGGTTCAAGGGAACCCGATGTGCAGGCCGACCCGCTTGATGCCGCGAAGCCTTTCATATCCAGGCTGAGCAGCATTGATTCGCCTTCAATGAATTCAAAGGTAAAACTGGCGTGATTGGGCAGGCGCTTTTCGGGATGACCGGTCAACCTGGTATTTGGGATTCTGTCCAAAACCTCCTTGATCAGTTTATCGCGAATGCCCCTTAGATAAGCAGGTTCATGATCCAGATCCTGAACCGCCAATTCGCAGGCTTTACCCAGGGCCACAATCCCGGGGACATTTTCGGTGCCCGCCCGGCGCAGCTTTTCCTGGGCTCCGCCGTGCATCAGGGATTGTCTCCAACGGGTGCCTTTACGGATGTAAAGTGCTCCGATTCCCTTGGGGCCGTAAATTTTATGACCGCTGATGGTTAACAGGTCCACCCCGAGCTCGTTAACGTCCACCGGGATTTTGCCCAGGGTCTGCACGGCATCGGTATGGAATGTGACGCCTCTGTTTTTGGCTATGGCGGCCAGCTCTTTAATGGGCTGAATGGTACCCATTTCGTTGTTGGCGTGCATGATGGTAACCAGGATGGTTTTGTCCGTAATGGCATTGGCCAGATCGTCAACGTCCACCAAACCGTACTTGTCCACCGGCAGGATGGTGATGGTAAAACCCTGTTTGCCCAGCGCCTTCACGGTATTCAGCACCGCGTGGTGTTCCACGGCCGAGGTGATGATGTGGTTGCCGCGGTTTTTATTAATCATGGCTACGCCGTGAATGGCCATGTTATCCGATTCGGTACCGCCGCTGGTAAAAATAATTTCGTTGGCCTGGGCGCCGATGGATTGCGCCACTTTTTCACGGGCTTCTTCAATGGCTTTCCTGGCCAGCCTGCCGAAGTAATGCATGCTGGTGGGGTTGCCGAAAACATCGGTCAGGTATTTTTGCATTTCCTCGGCAACCTCCGGACGAACCGGTGTGGTGGCGCTATGATCGAAGTAAACTCTTTCCAAAGCAATGCTCCTCCTTTTGTTGATCTTACCGCTTTTTCCTGAGATACTATGATATTTTATTGCTGTTCACTTACTTTAAAAGGATGTTCGAAAATTCCGCGCGAGATCCACTTCGAACACTTACTTTAAGCGCGTTTCTCCCTTTTCGCCCTGTCGGCGTCACGGAGCATGTCGGCCAGGCTGATGGAATCCATAAGCTCGGCCAGCGAGTCCCTGACCCTGGCCCATACCGAACGGGTGATGCAGTAGTCGGCCTGATCACATTCGGCGGGTTCAATCTCGCTTACGCAGTCCACCGGGGCAATCGGCCCTTCCATAACCCTGATAATATCACCGACGGTTATTCTTTCCGGATCCCGGGCCAGTATATATCCTCCCTGGGAGCCCCGCACGCTTTTTACCAGTCCGGTTTTACGCAGGGTGGCAATTAACTGTTCCAGGTAGTTCTCCGATATATTCTGCCTCTCCGCCACCGTCTTTAAGGGAACGGGTTCGTTTCCATAATGCTGGGCCAGGTCGAACATAGCCTTTAACCCGTAATGTCCACGTGTGGACAACCTCAATAATCCCACCACCCCTCTTTAATCCACACTAAATTACTAGGAATTAATTACATTGATATCTTAGCATTCCGATAGGTTATTGTCAATTAAGTATTGCTTAACTTTTTTTTATGATATTATACTGGCCATATATATGGCCAGAACTAAGGATAAAAGTACTGAAAAGCGCGCGTTAGGGAACTGAAAGAGCGCGCTTTTCTTGTTAACTTTTTCCCTGATCGTTATCCTCTTTCCGGCTGTTCCAGCTTTCCCAGAGGCATTTTTCCTTTTCCAGTTCCGAAGGCCGGTAGAAGACCCTGTCTTTCATGTTATCCGGCAGGTACTGCTGGATAACCCAGTGGTTCGGATAATCATGGGGGTATTTATAGCCGATGCCGTGACCCAGATTTTTTTTGGCGCCGCTATAACTGGTATCCCGCAGGTGAGCCGGCACAGCCATTGCTTTTTCAGCGCGCACCGTCTCCAGGGCGGCATCAATGCCAAGGTAGGCGGCATTGCTTTTGGGCGCCAGGGCCATGTAAACGGCGGCTTCGGCCAGGATGATCCTGGCCTCGGGCATTCCGACACGCTCCACTGCTTGAGTTGCGGCTGTGGCTATCACAAGGGCTTGGGGATCGGCCAGCCCGACATCCTCGGCGGCCAGGATCATAATCCGACGGGCCACAAAGACGGGGTCATCGCCGGCATACAGCAGCCTGGCCAGCCAATAGAGGACGGCCTGGGGGTCCGATCCCCGCATACTTTTGATAAATGCCGATATGACATCGAAATGCTCGTCCGCCCGGTCAAACTGAATAATCCGGTTCTGGCAGACGTTTTTTACCGTTTCCATGGTGACCAGTCGTCTGCCGTTTTCCCCGGGTACGGTGGTCAGTACCGCCAGTTCCAGGACGTTCAGGGCGGCCCTGGCGTCGCCGTTGGCAAAACCGGTAATGGCGTTTTGCACCCCGTCTTCCAGGTCCACCCGGTATGTACCCAATCCTCGTTCGGGATCCGACAGGGCGCGCCGAAGCACCCTGCCCAGCGCATCTTCCGACAGCGGTTCCAGCCGGTATAAAAGCGAACGTGACAGCAGGGGCCGGTTTACCGCGAACATGGGGTTCTCGGTGGTGGAACCCACCAGCACAACCGTCCCGTCCTCGACAAAGGGCAGCAGCGCGTCCTGCTGCGCCTTGTTGAAACGGTGGATCTCATCAATAAACAGCACGGTGCGCCGGCCGTACATGGCCAGGCGGTCCGCGGCCTGTTCCACTACTCTGCGAACATCCGCCACTCCCGCCATTACCGCGTTTATTTTTTCAAAGTGAGCGCTGGTCATATTGGCGATAATGTGCGCCAGGGTGGTTTTGCCGGTGCCGGGCGGACCGAAAAGGATCAACGATTGCAGGCCGTCGCACGTGATGAGCTTCCTTAGTGGACGTCCCGGCCCCACCAGGCCGGACTGTTCTTCAAACTCATCCAGTGTGCGCGGTCTCATCCGGACGGCCAGTGGGGCTGTTTTACGTGTATTTTTTTCAGCCGCCTGCCGGAACATGTCTTCCAAATTTGTCACCACCAAATGTTCGAGCTTCCTAATAAAGAAAGGCACGCACTAAATCAATTCCTTAGCCGCGCGCCCTTCTATACACTATTCATATTTTAATCACCGGTATGGAAAAAGTGTATATCATTGCCGTTAAACTGGTAATAAATAAAATTAGGTCCGCATTATGCTATATACTTGTCTATAGCCGCCTGCAGTTCCTTTTTGGTTCTGAATCCCACTATTCTTTCCACTTCCTGGCCGCCCTTAAATACTATCAGTGTGGGAATGCTGACAACACCGAAATTTGACGGTATGGTTTTGTTTTCATCAACGTTTAACTTGGCCACCGCGACCTTGCCTGCATAGTCTTTGGCCACCTCTTCCACCACGGGAGCAATCATCTTGCATGGTCCGCACCACTCTGCCCAAAAATCAACCAGTACCGGTGTGGTGGCATTGGCAATAAATTGCTGGAAGTTTGATTCGCCGAGAATATTTATGTTTTCGCCGGCCACAAAACCCTCTCCTTTCAACGTGATTTATGTTGTCGCATGTTGCTTCCTTACTATCCAAGGATAGCATATCCACATTTTATATAATATCTGCATAGAGAAAAAATGTCAATTCATATTGTTGAAACCACCCGGGGATAAGGTGGGGACAACTGTCGCTTTATGAACCTTGCGATTTCATCTTGAAGTTTTATCTCAATATCTTTAAAATAAACGGCCACAAGGAATTTTTTCTCCGATACCCCGGTGCATCTTACCACGATGCCGCTTATTTGGAGAAAGACCAAATTTTCTTTTTTTACCGTTTTCTCAGCCTTTGCGACGCCTACGTATGCTTCATTTTCCCGGATAGCCAGGTTTTTAGCCTGTCCGGTTTTTATATCCATGAGCTATTCGGTTTATTGCTTACATATCTCCTCAAGGGGTTTGGGCGGTAATCAATTCAACAAACCGCTGGATAATCGTCGCGACCTCGGTGCGGGTGGCTGTTTCTTTCGGAGCGAACATCCCGCCGGTACGACCCGAAATGACGCCGGTGGTTTGGCAATAGAATTAAAAGCTCAATAAAACAAACCTCAAGATCGGAACTAAGCAAAATATCAGGATACCGTAATGCTTTTTTTCAACCGCTTTCGTTGAATGTAAATTCAGACTTTAATGTCTAAAATTTTGTCCACTACATAACCGGCCATATAAAGGCCCGCCACCGGAGGCACATAAGATATGCTGCCCGGGACGGGACGTTCTTCCGGGTGTGAATTTGTCACTATCGGCCTGGATGTGGAGTAAACCACCGGAATATGTTCACTTACGCCGGCGTTCCGCAGTTTTTTGCGCATTATCCGGGCCAGGGGGCATACCGTGGTATTCCAGATACTGTCCACCTTAAATAATGTGGGGTCAAGCTTGTTGCCGGCGCCCATGGACGAAATGACCGGTATTTGACGGTTTACGCAATAAACCAGCAACGCCGTTTTGTTTTCAATATCGTCTATGGCGTCCACCACAAAATCCAACTGCCGCCCGTCCAGCAATTCCGCCGCCGTATCCGGTGCAAATTTTTGCTGCCGGGTCTCCAGCTTCAGGGCGGGGTTGATGCCCTGCAGGCGTTCAGCCATGATTGCGGTTTTAGGCAGTCCGACTGTATGGTTCAGGGCATGCAGCTGGCGATTGATGTTGGATACCGATACGGTATCGTGGTCCACCAGAAGCAGGGAACCGACTCCTGCCCGGGCCAGCGCCTCGGCGGTAAATGAGCCTACGCCGCCCAACCCGATCACGGCCACTTTGCAGGCCGCCAGTTTGGCCAGTCCTTCCCGGCCGATTAACAATTCGGTTCGTTCAAATATGGAGGTCATGGCAGAGGGCATCCCTTATTTCTTGTCCTTGATCACCGGTTTGATATGCAGTTCTCTAAGCTGCCGGTCGTCCACCCCGCCCGGGGCCATGGTCATTAAGTCGGTGGCGCTCTGGGTCTTGGGGAACGCCATGACGTCCCGGATGGTTTTGCGGCCCGTCAGCAGCATCACCAGCCGGTCCAATCCGAAGGCGATGCCGCCGTGGGGCGGGGTACCGTATTCAAATGCTTCCAGCATAAAGCCGAATCTTTCATTGGCTTCTTCCTGTGAAATGCCGATGGTTTTAAACATTTTTTCCTGGATCTCCCGGCGGTGAATCCTGATGCTGCCGCCGCCGATTTCCGTGCCGTTGAGCACCATGTCGTAGGCCTGGGCCCGTGCTTGGCCGGGATCACTGTCCAGGAGAAGGATGTCTTCTTCTCGGGGCGCCGTGAACGGGTGGTGCATGGCCACCCAGCGTTTTTCTTCCGGGTCATATTCCAGCAGCGGGAAATCGGTGACCCACAGGAAGTTGAACTTGTCTTTGGGAATCAGGTCCAGCCTTTCGGCCAGGAGCAGCCGGAGCGCTCCCAGCGCCGCGGCCACAACGCCGGGATTGTCCGCAACGAACAGCAGCAGGTCGCCCTCCCGGGCGTCGAACCGGTCCAGGATGGTTGCTATTTCTTCGTCGGTAAAAAACTTGGCGATGGCCGACTTGACCCCGTCACCGTTAACAATCATGTAAGCCAGGCCTTTGGCCTGGTAAACGGCCGCGAATTTGGTCAGCTCGTCGATATCCTTGCGGCTCATTCCGGCGCAGCCCCGGGCGTTGATGCCCCGCACCTGTCCGCCGGATTGGGAAGCCGAGGCAAACACTTTAAAGCCGCAGGTTGACGCTAAATCGGTAATATCGGTGATTTCCATGCCGAACCTGGTATCAGGCTTGTCCGAGCCGAACCGGTCCATTGCTTCCCGGTAAGAAAGACGCTGGAAGGGAATGGGCACCTCCAGGCCGATGGTTTCTTTCAGCAGCCGGGCAATCATCTGTTCCATCAGCGGCAATACGTCCTCCACGTTGACAAAGGACATCTCTATATCCACCTGGGTGAATTCCGGTTGGCGGTCGGCCCTCAGGTCCTCGTCCCGGAAACAGCGGGCCACCTGGTAGTATCTGTCCATCCCGGCCACCATCAGGATTTGTTTGAACAACTGGGGCGACTGGGGCAGGGCGTAAAAGCGCCCGGGGTTGATGCGGCTGGGCACCAGGTAATCCCGTGCCCCTTCCGGGGTGCTGCGGGTTAAAATTGGCGTTTCTATTTCCAGGAACCCGTGCTGATCCAGGAACTCGCGCATGGTATTGACGGCCCGGTGCCGCAGCATAATGGAGCGTTGCATTTCAGGGCGGCGCAGGTCCAGATAGCGGTAGCGCAGGCGCAGGTTTTCGTCCACCTCCACACCGTTTTCGATATAAAAGGGCGGGGTTTTGGCCCGGTTCAGGATCCGCATTTCATCGGCGTATATTTCAATTTCTCCGGTGGGCAGGTTGGGGTTGTCGGTGCCCTCCGGACGCATGGAAACCTTGCCGGTAACCGCCAGAACGTATTCGCTGCGCACCTCGCCCGCCTTGCCGAATGATTCCCGGCTCAATTCCGGGCTGATCACCACCTGGACTATGCCGGTGCGGTCACGCAGGTCGATGAAAACCAGCCCGCCGTGGTCCCGGCGGGTGTTAACCCAACCGGTAACGGTGACTGTCTGCCCGTTGTTGCTTGTGTTTAGTTCCCCGCAATAGTTGGTGCGTTTTAATCCCGACATGGATTCGGACATCTGATTAAGCCTCCTGTCTGCCTTCGCCGCCCAATCCCCCGGTTAGTTCGGACACTACATCGGGTAAGGCAACCTCTTTCTGTTCACCGGCCGACATGTCCCGCAGCACGACACGGCCTTGCCGCAGTTCTTCATCACCGATGATTACGGTGTAGCGGGCGCCCAGTTTACCGGCATATTTCATTTGCGCCTTCAGACTGCGGCCCTGGTAATCCATGTCCGCCGACAAGCCGGCGGCGCGAATTGACGCCAGTAACTTAAAACCTTCCCGGGACGCCGTGTCGCCGGTAACGGCCAAAAAGACCTCGGGGATTGGTTTGAGCCCGGGGTTGAAGCTTCTTTTATCCAGGGAAAGAATAATCCTTTCCAGGCCCAGGGCGAATCCGATGCCCGGCGCCGGGGCACCGCCCACGGCCTCGATCAGGCCGTTATACCTGCCGCCGGCTCCGATGGAACTCTGGGCGCCGATATCCGAGGCCATTATTTCAAAGGCGGTATGGGTATAATAATCCAGACCCCTGACCAAACGGTTATTTAACTTATACGGTACCCCCAGGCCGTCCATGTACTGCTGCACCAGCTCAAAATGGCTCCGGCAGTCCACGCAAAGGCAGTCCACGGTGGTGGGAGCGCCAATGGAGATTTCGGCGCACCGTTCTGTCTTGCAGTCCAGCAGCCGGAGCGGGTTTTTCCGGTACCTGTTCCGGCAATTGGGGCACAGTTCATCATGGTACGGCGCAAAGAAATTTAGCAGGCTTTCCCGCATCACGGGCCGGCATTTGGGGCAGCCCACGCTGTTGACATGCAGTTCCAGACCGGCGAGACCCAGGCGGCGGTAAAAATTCATGGCCATCGCCATTACCTCGGCGTCGGAGGCCGGGTGATTGGTGCCGAACAGTTCCACCCCGAACTGATGGAATTGCCTGAAGCGTCCGGCCTGGGGGCGATCGTATCTGAACATGGGCCCGATATAATAAAGTTTTACAGGTTGCGGGCCGGCGTAAAGGCTGTTTTCCAGGTAGGCGCGCACCACCGCGGCGGTATTTTCGGGCCGCAGGGTGATGCTGCGCTTGCCCCGGTCCCGGAAGGTATACATTTCCTTTTCCACTATATCGGTATCCGCGCCCACGCCCCGGATAAACAACTCGGTATGTTCAAAAATCGGGGTGCGCACTTCCCGGTAGCCGTATTCCCTGGCCACGTTTGCCGCGACGGCTTCAATGAACTGCCACTTTTCCACCTGGCCGGGAAGGATGTCCGCAGTGCCGCGGGGCCGTGTCGTAAGCATCTAAGGTTTCCTCCATTTCCACTCATTCCAACAGAAAACTCCCGCCACCTTTGTCCGGTACGGGAGAGCAGACTTTTCGCGCCTGCGTTTATACCTGAACCCAATTTTATGTAATCTTGGACTGTTTGTCAATATTAATGGCGCCCGAAGGCGCCACTGTTGTTTTGTTATCCTTTGGCGTTTTTAAAGGTCTGGCAACAGGTTTCATCAATGGTGTTAGCCGGGGTCGCCTTCAGCTGATCTAATTTTGTATTTGGCGAGAAGCCGCCCTGGGCGTCATTTTGTATTACTATTTGCTGGGCGCTGCAGAGATTGGACGTTTGCCAGTATTTGCACGTGTTTACTGTGCAGTTTACATCAGGCATTTAAAATCCCTCCTCATAGTATTGTGAATTTAGTATTTCACCAAAATGGGCGGGGACATTCAAATTTCTCAGTCAAAATGCATACAATAAACACGCTATTACTGGATTCCATGTGAGTAGAAAAAATTGTTAGGTTTTATTTCCCCGGTGCATTATCAAATAATTCCTTAATATAGGGCAACAAATCAATGGGCCTGATAATGCCGACAATGTTGCCCTGCCCATCCATTACCGGAGTGATGGTAATGCGGTGTTTCAGTATTAGTTCAGCAGCAGTTCCCGGAGGAGCGTCAACATGAACCGAAACCTTGATCAGCGGCTTGATGCATTTCTTTAAAGGGGTATCTTTGATAAGCTGAACTCCTTCCAGGTAAAACAAGTCCTGTCTGCTCAGGCCCGTAAAAATGCCGAACATCCCACTGGCCCTGGGGGCTAGATTGCTAACAGCTTCAAAAACGTTGCGGAGGGTGAGAAATCCGGCAATTTCATTTTTGTCATCCATAACAATCAGCCAGCGGTAACCTTTTTCCCTGGATTTTTGGAAAATAATATTTACAGCTTCGTGCAAAGTAGTATTATAACTAACCCGTGGATAATCCGAAAGAGGCACCATATAATCCCCAATGGTTTTAGCCCGTTTCTGCATAAGCAAACCCCTTCCCAATAGTGTTACGCATATGTTATCAATGTCATGGTCCGGCGACAATGACAGCTGCGTATGATGCATTATTTCAACATTGAACTGCAATAAGGAATGTCTACGTTTTCACAAACCCGCCATAAAGCCGGGAAAAATGCGGCGACATGCAAAAGTGAACAAGCTCTCCGCCGGCTATGTTTTTTTAAACCTCCATATCAGTCACCGTTCCTATAAACAGCGGCAGGTTCGATGCGCAGTCAATGAGCATGTACACGAAGGGGCGATCGAGAATAACGGACTTAACCGGCTCAACAGGCATGCCTGTAACCTTCATTTCAACAACGGTCGCGGCGCCGGCTTTGGTGCCTTTTTCGCCTACGGCGATGTATGATTTGTGCAGGACGCGGCTGATATAGATATTGCCGCTCTCCGAGGTCGCGAGTCCCGTAAAATCAGCGAGATACGGGTCGAACGCTTCAAGCATTCCCATAGACTCGAGGATATCTTTCATATCAACGGAATACTCACTCTCAAACTTGGGGATCGCCGTATCCACTGGTACGTTTTGCGCGTTTTTTATAACGTTCATAAGCCCGTCGCCGGTAAGCGATGAAATATAGTCGCCTATAGCAACGCCCGCGCTGGGCAGCAGGGCGGCAAAGGCGTATCTTCTGCCGGCGTAATACTTGATGAAACCGGTGGCGCTGCCGTCTTCAAGATACAGATCCTCGGTTCCACGCATCATCTCGACGTTACGCTTTTCGCCGGAACCGGAGGTAAAAGAACCGCCGCGCACCTGGCTTTCATTGTAGATCTCCTCCCACTCGGCGTCGAAAGCGAGAGCGTTAATAAGATACATGACCGCATCTGCGGACATTTGGTCGAGTATGTCCTTGATCATGCCGTCCGTTTTATCGCCGACCCAATCGTTGATTTCCTTCAGCGTAGCTTCGTTAAAGGCGGCCTTGTAAACCGACGCGTCATAATAGTCGGCGTTTAACTGCAGAAATTCCTGATTTACCGAAAGCCTGTCGTCATCCCTGAACCATATGGAGTTGGCGAGACTAAGCCTGTACTTGTCTCCGGCGGGCAGGCTTTTCATATAGGCGCTTAGATACTCGTTGATCTCACCTGCGGAAAGCCCGAAAACGCTCTCCATCTGCGCCAGAGTCTCACCTCCGGCGCCGTTTGCCGTCATAGCGAGGGCGCTCAGCACGGAAATCGGTGATATCAGCGTGTTTCCGTCGTCTGATAAGCTGCTTTGAAATAACCGGACGGCAAAGTCCGTGATTGCCTTGTCTTTGCCGGGGGATGAGACCGGTTCGGCATTAAACTCACCGGGCTTAATATTTCCCATCAGGTCCTCGGCCTTAGCGGACGTTCCGCATCCCGCAAGGGAAAACAGCGCCGTGAGAATGAGCGCAAGGGTCAATATTCCCGCGGTAAATCGTCTTTTCATGTTATACACGCCCCTTTCATAGGGGTTAGACGAAAAGCGCGGCTGTTTGTTCCATCTTTGTAAATTTGGCTCACTGACGTTATAAACTTCACTACATAAAAAAGAGACCTCCCACCACGATCCACTTTTTAGAATACTTCAACCTCTTTAATTAGCCAAACCCCCGGGCCGGGCTTGACATTTTATATCCTGAAAAGGTATTGTTAGGCAAAAGGGGGGTCTTATATGCAAACTGTGACACCCGGCAGGTTATATACCTACGAGGATTATTTAAAAATAGACGATACCAACCAATACGAGTTGATCGGGGGGAAGTTGATTTTGGTTCCGGCGCCAAAAACTATTCATCAGGAATTAAGCGGCAGGATTTTTAGAAAAATTGCAGACTTTGTGGATAATAACGACCTTGGCAAAGTCTTCTACGCTCCGATGGATGTTTTATTGACTGAAAATGATAAACCGCAGCCGGATATTCTGTTCATAGCAAAAGAGCGCCTGCACATTATTACCGAAGCGAACATCCAGGGCGCCCCAGACCTGGTGATTGAAATTCTGTCTCCCTCTACCACCAAATGGGATAAGGTTGAAAAAAGCAAATTGTATTATAAACATGGAGTAAAGGAATACTGGGTGGTTGATCCCGATGGTAAGGTTGTTGAAATATTTATACCTGGTGAAAAGAATTGGATTTTATTCCAGGCCTATGATGATGAGGATATTTTAGTGTCAACTATTCTAACAGGCCTGGAGATATCAATGAAAAACATTTTTAAATCCCTGGGACGATAACCATTTAATCTCAAGGAGCGTGATTCGCTTGAGAGTAAAAGTTCCTGCTATCCTTACAGGCATCACTCATTGCGCCGGAATAAAGCAACTTAAGTCCCTCTAAGGGACTTTTTTGTTATTTAAGAGAGTATTTAGGTCTGTAAAAGCAGGCGTTTCACGTAGTTTATTTAATACATTTAAAATTAATTTTTTGTCAGTAACCTTTATTGATTGATCCCCAAACAGTGCTGCGTTAATAATTTGGAACAGAACATCCATACTTATTCTTGCATAGTGAAAAAACTCAATTGTATTTTTAGGTAAGAATATAGAATCATCAATAATTAATCCTGCAATATCTAGATTAGTGCAATGCAAATCTTCCTCTCGAATAGATGATTTTCCCGTTTTAACTGCTGTTTCCATTGTTTTTTGTTCCAGAGCAGAAAGGGCTTTAAGCCTATGTGCATATACCTTTTCCAACAATTCACAAGAAATATTCATGTAAGTAAGGGTTTCTCTCAAGCTTTCAATATATTGCCAAGCATCATAAACTTTATGTTGTGCTAACGATTTTTGAAAAGTTTTTAAATCAATATTCATTTGGTATTCCTCCATGACTTTCTTCCTCGTCCATGCGTATGGCGGATGGAATTAATTTATTTTACGTAGTAATAATTTCCACAAGAGATCAAATACCCCTTTTTTGCCTTATTCCAATGAATGGGCTTATTTTTTTTGGAGGTGGTTAATATGGAACACAATCTCATTGAAAAAGTTCGCCGCATGAGTGAGTACCTGGACGACGAAGCTATTGCCAGAGCTTTAAAGCTAACGCCAGAATCGGTAAGGGATATCTTAGAAGGCAGGGCAGAGATTTTTCAGCAAGATATCCCAGATCAAAACGCGCCGGTTATTCATGTCAGTTCGGTCAAAACATCATACAGGCAAAAAATCATTTCAGTTATGAGGGCGAAGGGCGGGGTTGGGTGCTCTGTTATCGCATTGGGCCTGGCTTATCTTTTAAGCAAAGAAATAAAGGTTTTACTCGTTGATTTAAACTTTGCCACCGGAGGCGGCGATCTGTCTCATTACTTAAACTTGCAGGAGCATCCCCACATGGGAGTATTAAAAAACAACCTGCATCCATGCGTAATAAGCATTGAGCCTCAGTTTGACGTCCTTCAGGCGCCCAAAACCAATATGGATAAAAATAAAGTGGATGAAATCATTAGCCTTGCCAGACAGGATTACGATGCTGTGGTTTTAGATTTACCAAACCAAAACGACGACACATTTGTCAAAAAAGCATTGCAACTATCAAATACTCTTATCGCTATTACATCAGGGATTGAGATAGAACTTGCGCGTCTGGCGATAGCCTTAAGAGAACTGCACCATAAAGACATCATCGTAGCCGTCAACAAAAGCCCGATACATCAGGAAATACGGGATATCTTTGTTGACCGTAAGATAATTAGAATCGAAAATGACAACTCACTTGACAAGGTGTTTGAAAAGTGCGATTTGCCCGGTACGAAAAGTGTTTTCATGCGTGGCGTAAAGGAGATCGTGGATGTGCTGTTTGAACGGCAACAGGAGGGAATTTTGAAAGCCCTATTTAAAGGAGTTGGTTTTTAAGTGCAGATTACGAAACCCAAAATAATCCGCATATTAATCTTAGTCATTGCCCTATCCATTGGAACATACTCCGCTTTGGAGTTACAAAAGTATTTCTCCAACAACAGACCCTCAGAAAAAATCCTGGTGGCCGCCACGGATATCATGCCTAACATAGCGATAACCACTGAAAATGTTGGCTATGTGGAAATGCCCCAGGGGAGTAAAATGTCCGGGTCTATACAAAACCCAACTTTGGTTATTGGCAAAAAATCAAGAACCTTTATTTATAAGGCCCTCGGCACAGTCCGGGGGTTTTGCGTGTAACAATAACTATCTGAGCTCGTGCAATAATAACAGAACCCCCCAAACTTTTATGATATAATTATAACCAGAAAGGGATTGATGCCTTTGGCGGAATATGACTTGATTATAAAGGCTCTGGCCGGGCGATATAGTCAACAAATCGCATCCTTCGTCCGAGGTACTAAAGTGTCGGTGGAGTCCATCCGGGATGCCGACAAAGAAGCGGTGGCCGTTCAACGCAGTTCCGACGTGCTATATAGAATCCATGAAAATGGATATGAATACATAATGCTGGTGGAATTTCAAGCCCGTCCGGACAAAAATATGCCAGTGCGGCTGCTGGAATACACGGCAATGCACCATCGCCGGCATCAGAGACCCATTTACCCTGTGGTGATTAACCTTACTGGTAGTAATTGGCCGCAGGATGGACGTTATACCATAGAATGTCTGGAATTAACGGTGTTGGAATTTAACTACCGGCAGTTAAACTTACAGGACATGCCCGGCCAGGACTTTTTGTACAAAGGACCTGTGGAGCTGCTTCCTTTGGCTCCACTAATGAAACAGGAAGACCCACCAGAAACAGTTTTGGGGAAATGCGTCCAACGATTCGTTGAAGAAATTGAATCTGATAGCGACAGGGATGTTTTGTACGTTGCGTTGGCTGCTTTGTCTTCGTTAAGATTTTCAAAAGAATTAATCCTAAAAATGCTGGGGGTGATAAAATTGGAGAACCTTCCGCTGTTTGATGGTATCCGTGAAGAATGGAAAGCTAAGTATCTTGGCGAAGGTATTATTGAATCAATATTAGAAACCCTTGAAGAGAACACCGGCCAAAGACCGAGCTGGATTAAAGAAAGCCTATCTGCGGTTAATGACAGAGAGTTGCTTAAGGGGATCCTTCGCCGAGCGGTTAAATCCAAGACAATAAAGGAATTTGAATTAGCCTTAAAAGAGCTGATGCCCAACTAAATTAAGAGTTTAAGCAAAGCCTCCGGGATAGCCCCGGGGGTTTTGTATTTTCTGTAATTTGAACCGCTGTTAATACGTTGAGAAAGAGGTAACCGTGTTGAACTGTAAATTAACGCTTTACTTTAAAAGACTTATTTATAAAACAATCGGACTTGTTTTTGAGCCAGTATCGGTCAAAAGTGCGTTTGCGTTATTAAGCCTTTTTACCTGTATGGCGATATTGTGGATATATTTTTTTATTAAATTTAATTCTAAAGGTTCTGGAGGTGATTAAATTGGAGAACCTTCCGCTGTTTGACGGTATCCGAGAAGAATGGATGGCTAAAAGATACCACACGCAAAATTATAAGTGCTGATACAATTGATGAATTTGCCAGGATGCTGAAAAATTGAAACCCCTAAAGCGCAAAGAATTAATTAGCGAATTGAAATTTCTTTTAAGATGGATACCAACCGGAAACGGGAAATTAGCTCAGTAAAAAGGCCCATAGCGGGCCTTTTTTTATTTTTCAAGACAGGGGGGGTGATTATCAAACTCAAGGAACCAACTAATATTCCGAAAAAACTTAAAGGAGGGATTTTCTTTGTTAAAGCGTAAATTGATTTTTCTAACCGTTATCATCTTAATGCTCGCGTCCCTTATGACAGGGGCCGCCAACCAGGAACAAATTGACGTCTATGATGGACAAAAGCAGCTCGTTAAATCCGTAGTATTTAAGCTGGGCGTAGATCAATATTATATTGACAACGAAACGTAAGCGGAGGTTGAGGATCGCAAGGTAGAAAGGACGTAGATCAATATTATATTGACAACGAAACCCCCGGCATCAAGATGGACGCCAAACCCTTTATTGAGCAAGGGCCGTACCTTCGTCCCGGTACGGTATCTTTCCAACGCATTAGGTATAACCGATGAACATATCACATGGGAAAGCCCCAAAGTAATCCTGGACGAACCCGGCTTCCCGATAGTTACACTTGCAGTGGGCAGCCCAGGTATGAATGTTAACGATGGCACCAGGATAAACGGCAAACTAACCATAATGGACGTCGAACCCCTGATTAAAGAAGGCCGGACGTATTTACCAGCCAGGTGGGTAGCTGAAGCTTTGGGGTATCAGGTTGATTGGGATGCCGAAAATAGCATTGTGCTGTGCTACCCCAAGGGGGCTGAGAGGCCGGATGTGAGCAATGTGATTGAGTACATCAAAGGCCAGCCGGTAATACCGGTGTCGCCTGTTACTCCACCGGTACAGCCGGAGCCGCCGATACAGCCCGTATCACAAGTTCAACAGCCATCAGGAGAAGCAATTAATCTTTACGGCAAAGGCGAGTCCATTTCGAAATATCCCTGGGCGAAACAATACACTCCCGAGTTTAAAATCAACTGGCTGACTTACGAAGAATTCAACAGTAACGTGTACCAGGTGGATGATGGGTATGGAGCTTTAACGACTTACGGTATGCGGGTAACTAAAGACAGGGTATATCTCACCACAGCGGGACATACCAGTACCATTTCACTTTACGATGGTGGAGACGTGCTTAGAGCACGACAAAACTTCCCCGGTTTTGACTTTAAGCCCGAATTACGCGAAAAGCATGAGTATAGCTTTAGTGTAGTAAATGATGTAGATAAATACGCTAACTGGCCTTCAGCGGACATCACTAAGATTAGTCATATTTTTATAAGTTGGGCTAATACAATCTTGGCCGTCGAAAATCCCTTATACCAGGGAGGTAATAACTGATGCGCTACAAATTAATATTTTTAATACTGGCCCTGATAATGGCCGTCCCTTTTACCGGGACGCTTTGGCGTCCCAGGAACAATTAGTACACCAGCAATTCGGAATGGGTTACTATTCCACCTGGCGGGGTTCATCCACCTGGGACAACGGAGCCCCGGGCTCAAGTAGGACAGCCACATTTGAATATTCTTTTCCACAAGAAAAACTAAGCCGGTACACCCTAACCCGTGTCGAAGTATCCACGGGTTATAGTTTTAATCCTGATATTTATAAAGAAGCTGGAGGCTGGAACGGGCGGTCATATAGTGACTTCCGAGATCCATTTTTGATTCATACGCCTAATGACTTAACTTGCCAAAATGATGGCCAAGATTTGGAGGCGGGCAAGGTCGTGGTTAAGTGGTCGCTTACTCTAAATCCAACTAAAGATATAAATATTTATTACTCAAGAGGAATATTTAGGTAATATAGCGAATTTGTCAGAAAAAGCTATTAAACTAATGTCTATAACCCGAAGTTGAATTTTATGTTAAATTGGGCTCTAGGTATTTATATAACCTTGAACGATGGAAAACAAAACGAGGTGTTTTAATGAAGTGTGCGTACTGTGATAAAGAAACAAAAGCGACTAAAGAAATATTATTTCAAGTAGCGTTTTGGATTTGTTTCCCGAATGCTTTTTAACTATTGACGAAAAACGAAAAGTTTTGCATACGGCGGATCCCATGATCGGAGATGTGTGTGCAGAATGTAATAATCATAAAATTTCTTATATTGACAGCTACGCAAAACAGCTTATACAGAAATACTTTATACAAAAATATAGGCCTGATGATACTGTCAAATTCGAGTACGATTATACTTTATTGCAGAAGATGCTGTTAAAATATGCTTTCAATGATCTCCGGGCGCACCGTGATGACATTTCCTTTTTTGATAGAGACACCATTGATTTTTTGCTTAACGAAGAGGATACAACACCGAAACGCGAAGTTACCATCCTCGCTGGGCTTGCAGTTAACACATCCACGGTGCCAGATTATATTTTTTGAAACATGAAATTGCGGTGGAGTAAATCACCAATGCTGCTGGCCAACAGCATAGTAATGCACATTGACTATGAGACCGGTCAAATTTTCCCTAGAGACCACATGGAAACAGAAAACTTTGAAGGTCTTAAATTATCATACATTTTTAGGTTTCACAGCGGTCAGTTTATTCTTTTATGTTGGGATAAGCAAAGCCCCAAAATTAATGATAATCTGGCAGTTATCAAGTTTCAGTATCCGTATACAATGCTTGATGAAGATACTAGCCCATCAATACTAAGCCGTTGCACAAACGAAACGACATATCACATGTTTCAAATTGTAGATGTAAATTGGGGCCACGATTTAATGGATGAAATTTCAACCATGCGTAGGCTTGCATCTGGACAATATAATTCGACAATGGAAGAGCCAAATAACCTTTGGCAACAAGAGGAACAACGACTTGCAGATGAACATAGACGTAAATAATAGTTGGTTCCCTTAAAAGGCCAGGGTGTTATAAATAATTTAAATTGAGGCCCAGCCTACGTGTGGGCTGTATTGCACAACTCAAGGATTTCTTTAAAAAATGTGCTAAAATAACTGACTGTTCGAGGGTTTAGTGCAGCTTCCCATTATCCATAACATGGAATAGATTTACATGGAGGTAAATCAACTATGAATAGTAAATTGGTAAAAAAACTTTTTATTATCTTATTAATAGTTTTTATAACTCCATATTTTATCTATGCTATATCTATGCATCGCGAGAAAAATAAAATGGAAAAGTACATAAGTGATAAATATCCTCATCTTAGATATGTATGTAATGAAGTGTTATTTGACTTTTTCGGACACTTAGAAGGTTATGATGATGGGTTTTTTATCGGTAAATTCACAACAATAAGTAGTGAGCCTATTAAGTTTGTTGTTTATTATGATAATAGTTCAATGAAAGAAACCTATTCGACGAACAAGATAGTAAAAGAAGCTGAAAAAATGGTATTACCCTATGTATGTAAGGAAATACCAAAAGATTCAATAAACTATTTTATGATTAATTTAGCAGAAGAAAATAACGAACAAACAGAATACAGCAAAAATATTGGTATATTTCTATATATCTCCTGGAGTGGAGATGAGATAACAAAAGATATTTTTATCAATAAAACCTTATCCCTGCTTCAAACCCTTAAAGACAATTCATTCAACGTCAAATTCATAACTGCAGATTATGAATGGGTAAATCAAAACAACCAGAAAGAGAATTATCATCTCATTACACAATGATTAGTTTTCGGTAGTGAAAAAAGTATAAATAAACCCTCAAAGTAATTACTGTTTTGTTTCTTCCAAGTGATTACACTATAGCTGTAACATAAATTCACATTATCCATATTAGTTAACTTCAAAACTAAATTGAGGATTGTTGTATATCAAATGGATGATTTTATTCAGAGAATAAAACAGAATAGGCTATTTATCTTAGGAGCCGGGTTCTCTGCTTCAGCGGGGATTCCTATGATTGGTCAATTACTATTTGATAGCATGCAGTTGTTTGTAAGGCAGCTAAGAAAATATGACATATTAATTTCTTTTAACTGGGATCCATTATTGGAAGTAGCTTTAAGAAAAGTTGGCAAAACCTTTTCTTACAACAATTATGTTAAAGCCGATGTCAGAATATATAAGTTTCATGGATCAGTTAATTGGAGACTTAATAATCCCGGTAGAGCAAGATTTGTTTGGAAACCCTTTGAATTTACAAAAGGAATAATGGCAGAAGAATTGTATTACTGCTAACAGAACTGCTTAATAAGGATTCTTGGAGAAAAACTCAACCGTTAATGGGTGAAGTAGAACCATTTCTAGTGCTTCCCGGCTCAGGAAAAGCATATGAGGTCAGGCATCTTGCACCTATATGGTATAAATCTGAATACGCCTTTGCTTATACACATCATGTTTACATTATAGGACTAAGCCTTTCAGATGATGATTTCTTCATAAAATCATTTTTTCTCGATACATTGCCAGACATCGACTGTTATACCGGCATCTCAGGGCGCAAAGTTACAATTATTAACCCAGATCCATCTATAAAAAAGAATTATTCCTTTATTCAAGGACAAGAGAATATATGATTTATTTGAAATAAAGATAGGTTCAGCAAGCCCTATTTAAATGCCTGCCATGGTTAATTAACCATGGCAGGCATTTTTTATTTCACCCAATATTTTCATCCGGTTTGTACTTTAGTAGTAAATATTCAACCGGACCGGAACTCCACGCAGCCGCGGGAGGCTTCGTAGCTTTCCTCGGCTTCCTGGTGTTGCCCACTAATATGTGATATAACTAAAAATGAGGTGAAGAATTGATGATCACCATGGAACTGGTGGAGCGGATCAATTATCTGGCACGCAAACAGCGTTACGAGGGGTTGTCCGGTGAGGAAAAGGAAGAACAACAAAAATTACGCCGGCAGTATCTGGATGCCATCAAGCAGCAGGTGGTCGACGCCCTGGAAGGCGCCGGCCATACCAGAAAAGATCAGTTTGTCACCCGGGACAAACACCGGCCCGGGTGCGGGTGCGACTGCTGCAAGCCGCATGAACACTAAGTCACACGATATACACTTCGAATTTCACTTTGCTTAATTTCCTTGCCATATATATGGCAAGGGCTAAGGGACAAAGTATGGGAAGGCGCGCGCTGAGGGAACTGAACAATGCGCGCCTTCGCGGCTGCGTTAGCTCGGCTTTTGCGGTGCTCACGTATTTCCGTATACGCTTCGCTCCTCAAAGCCTTCGCTGCCTTGAACACTCGTTGGGGACATTCCTCTGACCCCAAAGCTACGACCCTTAAGGAGAGGTGTGTCCCCTTTCCTTATAATCTATCGTGCTCCTTTTCGAACTCCCTCTATAAGAATGGATTGTGTCTTTTTTCCGAGCCAATGGTGGAAGACGGACCATGTCCAGGATACACCCTGGTGTCGTCCGGAAAGTTCATCAGCCTGGTCTTAATGGAGTTGATCAGCTGTTCATGACTGCCGCCGGGAAAATCTGAACGTCCCACCGAGCCGGCGAACAGGGTGTCCCCGGTAATAATGTTTTTGTCGTCCAGCTTGAGGCAAATGCCGCCCAGGGTATGGCCCGGCGTGTGGATCACTTCAACGGTTAAACCGCCGATTTGAATTTTATCCCCGTCCTCGAGGAGTCTGTCGGCTTCTTTCAGTTTCACATTCTCGCCCATGAACATGGACAGGTTTTGTGACGGTTTGACCAGCATTCCGGCGTCGGCCTTATGGATCAGCACTTCGGCCCCGGTGGCTTTTTGCACTGCGTTAAGCCCGCCGATATGGTCGACATGCCCGTGGGTGAGGATGATATATTTGCACTGCAGCCCCTTTTGTTCCAGCCGTTTCACAATGCGGGCGCCTTCCGCGCCGGGGTCGACCACCGCCACCTCTTTGGTTTGTTCGTCTCCGACTATGTAGCAATTTGACTCGATGGGGCCCACGGCAAATCCTTCAAAGATCATATATTGTTTACCTCCCATATCTTGTTATTTAAAATTAAATTAAAAATTTTTCCTGCTGTCAAGCATCAGAGTTACCGGTCCGTCGTTCATTATTTCCAACAGCATGTGTTCCTGGAAGTAGCCTGTAACCACTTCAATTCCGGCGCCGGCGGCTGCACGGACAAAAAACGCATATAGTTCCCGGGCCGGTTCCGGACGGGCGGCGTCGGAAAAAGCCGGCCGTCTGCCTTTCCGGCAGTCGCCGTACAGGGTGAACTGCGAAACCACCAGTAATTGACCGCCGTTCTCCAGCAGGGACAGGTTCATTTTGCCCTCCTGATCCTCGAAAATACGCAAATGCAATATTTTGTCCGCCAGGTACCGGGCATCGTCTTCGCTGTCTTCATGCCCCACGCCCAAAAGAACCACCAGACCCGGACCGATGCTGCGCCGCTCCCTGCCCGGCGCCCCCACCGCCGCAGCCGTAACCCTTTGCACTACAGCTCTCAACTTATCAACCTCATTCCAACTCCTCAAAGCCTTCGCTGCCTTGAACTTCTCGCGTCTATCGCGCTCCTTTTCGAACTTCTATCTTATTAGTTACTCCTGCCCGGAAATACTTTTCTTGCTGCTGTTGCCGGTTCTTCGCACATTATAAACATCCTTGACCCGGCTCAACCTGTTAACCAGGTAATCCAGGTGTTCCATATCCTTTACCTCCAGGATCATTTCCACCACCGCGGAATGGTCCTTGCGTCCCCGGGCGCTTACCCAGGGGGCGCTCAATCTCATCTCAGTCAGGATGGCCATGACGTCGCTTAATAAACCGGCCCGGTCGGCCGACTCGATTTCCAGTCTGACCTGGAACGGGGAATGAAAGTCCTTGTCCCAGGCCACTTCCACCAGCCGGTCCGGGTCGTTGAGGAGCGCACCTACGTTATGGCAGTCTTCGCGGTGGATGGACACGCCCCTGCCACGGGTTACATAACCCACTATTTCGTCACCGGGCACCGGATTACAGCAGTGGGCCAGTTTAATCAGCAGGTTGTCGACTCCCCGCACCCTGATGCCCTGGGTAGGTTTGCCCCAGGAGGGTTTGATCCGGGTCTCCTGCAGCATATCCTGCAGCCGCTCCTCGGCCAGCTCCTTTTTAGCTTCCCGGGACAGTTCTTCCCGCAGTCTGTTCACCAGGCTGGAGGCGGATACAGTGCCGTCTCCGACGGCGGCGTAAATATCCTCCAGGCCGGCAAGATTCATTTTGCGGCCGTAATCCAATAGCCTGTCACTTTTAATGGTATCCGGATCCAGAGCTTGTTTCTTTATTTCCCGCTCCAGCGCTTCCCGGCCCCGGACAATGTTTTCATCCCTTTGTTCTTTTTTAAACCATTGGCGGATCCTGTTTTTGGCCTGGGGGGTTTTAACAATTTTCAGCCAGTCGCGGCTTGGCCCGTGGCTTTGCTTGGAGGTCAACACCTCAACAATGTCGCCGTTTTTCAGCGCATAGTCCAGGGTGACTATTTTTCCGTTTACCTTGGCCCCGATACACCGGTGTCCCACCTGGGTATGGACCCGGTAAGCAAAATCCAGGGGAGTTGAACCGGCAGGCAGTTCCATTACGTCCCCCCGGGGGGTGAACACGAATACCACATCGGAGAAAATATCTATTTTCAGAGTTTCCATGAACTCGCCGGCGTCCTTAACTTCTTTCTGCCAGTCCAGCAATTGTCTGAGCCAGCTTAGTTTACGGTCGATCTCGCCTCCCCGGCCCCCTTCCTTGTAGCGCCAGTGGGCGGCAATACCGTATTCCGATGTCCGGTGCATTTCCCGGGTTCTAATTTGAATTTCCAGGGGGTCGCCCTGGGGCCCGATCACTGTGGTATGCAGCGATTGGTACAGGTTGGATTTGGGCATGGCAATATAGTCTTTAAACCGGCCGGGCAGCGGCACCCATATGGTGTGGGCGATACCCAGGACGGCGTAGCAGTCCCGCACCGTATTTACCAGTACCCTGACCGCCATTACGTCGTATATTTCGTGAAACTCAAGCTGCTGCTGCTGCATCTTCTGATAAATGCTGTACAGGTGTTTGGGGCGGCCTTGGATTTCGGAGTAAATTTTTACTTCGGCTAATTTTTCGCGCAGTATGCCGATGGTATTGCGGATGTATTCTTCCCTTTTATCCCTGGTCCGGGCCACCAGCTCCGACAATTCGTAAAACTTTTCCGGGTTGGTATACCGGAAAGCCAGGTCTTCCATTTCCCATTTCAGCCGGTAAATACCCAGCCGGTGAGCCAGGGGGGCGAATATTTCCAGGGTTTCCATGGCTATTTCCCTTTGCTTGTGTGCCTGGTGGTACTGCAAAGTGCGCATGTTATGCAGGCGGTCGGCCAGCTTGATCAATACCACCCGGATATCCCTGGCCATAGCCAAAAACATTTTGCGCAGATTTTCCGCCTGCCGTTCCATTTTGGAACGGAACTCCAGGCGGCTCAGCTTGGTAACGCCGTCCACCAGGATGGCCACGTCCACCCCGAAGTTTTTTTGCAGATCTTCCAGGGAGACGCCGGTATCTTCCACTGTATCGTGCAGCAACCCGGCCACCAGGGTGTCCATGTCCAATTCCAGGTCGGCAAGAATCAAGGCCACTGCCACCGGGTGCATGATGTACGGGTCGCCGGAAATCCGTTTTTGGCCGGCGTGGAACAGGTCGGCAAAATTATAAGCCTTTCTGAGCAGGTCCAAGTCGGCGTCGGGATTATAATGGACGACCTTTTGGACAAGGTCGTCCAGAGGCATATAGTCACGCCCCGTAAGAACGCGCGCCGGATTCAATCCAGTCCAGCCACTTTGCTTTGATTCCCCTTGTCCAGACAAAGGCATCTGACTCATTTAGTTCCCTTCTCCGCCCGCCGGCGGGCAAAAGTTTATACTTAAGCATATCCTCTTCCCAGTCATATTGCAACAAACCCAGGTCCTTGAATATCGCGGCGGCTACCGCCGGCAGAATAACTGATGCCGTATCACGTCCCGCGCGGCGCATCAGGGCAATCATCTCGCCGGCCGGGCAAGAACCGGCGCCCCCTGGAGCCAGTGACCGCAATATTTTATAAAAATCGGCCAGCGTCTCCCTTTCCGGGGCCAGTTCCTCCATGTGCATCCGGTTTTTCCGCCAATCATCCGGACGATACACGGCCTGCACAACCACATTCGCATCATTGTTTTGACTGGCAGCAATGTGCTGCCAGTCTTCCCTGGCCGCCGGAGGACGGACCAGGATGATCCGGCCAAACAGGCGGCCGGACGCATTGCCGGCTGTTATCCCCGTTTGGCAGGCGTAGGTGGAGATCAGCAGTTTTGCGGTTCCGTTAATTATTTTATGCAGTTCGCTTTCCAGGTGGCCCCCGTCCATAAAGCCGTTGACGTATGATACAAGTCCGGTAAACCGGGTGTGATGTTCAAAATACCTGGCCAACTGCACGGTATGCCGGGCGCTGTTAACCAGCAGCAGGATAGAATTTTCCGCGGGTTCCAGCCTGTTCAGCAGGTTGACCTCCGGTTCGCCGGCGGGGACGGGGCCGGGAGGCGATTGGCCGTTTAAGGCGGTTGTCCTCGCCGCTTTAAGCAGCCCAAGGGCGCCGGGTATGGAATGGTGGTTGTGCAACAGGTAATCCCGCAGCCAAACCAGCATGGTCTCAGGGATAAAAACCAGTTCACCGGCACCGCGAAAACACTGTTCGTCCTTGGAATTGTGATCCGGGGTTTGGGCCCGGGTTTCACCTTGCAGGTCGTTAACCTTGATCTGCAGATAGCTGCGGCCCTGCCATTCGTTGATTGTGGGGGTGAAAGCGACGCTGATCTCCCGGGCGGCGGCCAGTTCATCCGCGTATTTGCCCAGATTGAAGCCAATGCCGTCAAGATTGGCGTTATTTTCACCCACCCTGATTTTTAAATGGGCCTCATTCTTGCCCACTCCCCGGCACTGCAGCAGCCTGGCGCCGGGGGTGGCCAGCACCGGACAGGGGTTGCCGTGTCCGTACGGCTTCAACATTTCTATTTCGTCCACCAGTTCGCGGGTTATTTGCTGCAGTGATACCAGGGCGTCCAGTTCCAGGGTGCCGGGCTGGTTTCCGTTATCAGGCACTCCGGCGGCGTATTCATTAATTAATATTCTGAACCGGTCAATTTGTCCGGTTTCAATTGATAAACCGGCGGCCATGGAGTGTCCTCCGTATTCGAGGAGGCAGCTTGAGCTGTATTCCAATGCCGTCATCAGGTCGAAACCTTCGACGCTTCTGGCGGAACCCTTGCCCAAGTCTCCTTCGCAGGCCAACAGCAGGGTAGGTTTATGATAACGCTCCACCAGCCGCGAAGCCACAATGCCGATCACTCCGGGATGCCAGTGGGTTGAAGCCAGGACCAACACCCGGCCCGCGGACAGGGACGGGTCTCCGTCCAGCATGCCCAGGGCCTCTCCCATCGCCGCATTTTCGAGCTCCTGTCTGGTTTGATTATTCCTGACCAGTTCCGCGGCCAGTTCGGATGCTGCTGCATCATCTTCACTAAGCAGCAGTCTTACGGCGGCGTTTGCGTTACCCAGGCGGCCGGCGGCGTTGAGACGCGGGGCCAGGATATAACCGACTTCCCTGGTACCAGGGGTTTCAGTTTTCAAGCCGGACACCGAACAAAGGGCTTTCAGACCGTGATTTTCAAACCGGGCCAACTTGGCCAGCCCGTGTTTGACCAGGATCCTGTTTTCCCCGTGCAGCGGCACTATGTCGGCCACTGTGCCCAGGCACACCAGGTCCAGGTATTCATCAGGTTCAACGGGGCATGCTTTTTTCTCCAGCAGGGCCAGGGCAAATTTATAGGCCACACCCACTCCGGCCAGTTCCCGGAAGGGATAGGTGCAATCACGCCGCTTGGGGTTTATTACCGCCGCGGCCGGCGGCAGTTCAGCGGGCGGTTCGTGGTGGTCGGTTATGATTATTTCGGGCCCGCCCCAGGCCAGGGTTTCACGCACCTCAGCGGCGTTGGCGATACCACAGTCCACCGTTATAACCAGACCCACGCCGTCATTGCGGGCCTGCCGCAGCACTTCGGTGTGCAGTCCGTAGCCGAGTTCAAGGCGATGGGGAATGTAATAATCAACTTTACCGTTCAGTAGACTCAGCACGGTTACCAAAAGAGTGGTGCCCGTCACACCGTCGGCGTCGTAATCACCGTAAACCAGTATTTTTTGACCTGTATCCAGAGCCCGGGCGGCCAATTCCACCCCCCGGTCCATATCACGCATCAACATAGGCGGGTGCAGTGCTGCAAGAGAAGCGTTTAAAAATTCGTTAGCCGCTTCGGCGGTAAAAATCCCCCTGTTTATCAGAAACTGGGCCATCAGTGGAGAGACGCCCAGCTTGCGTGACAATATGTATTGCATTGCCGGATCCGCAGCCTTGACCCGCCATATCTTGGAATTGATCATTATTCCTCCGTCTTTGACCAGCCACTTTTTGTCCAAAGCAAGTTGTAATTATAATGATTATAATTGAGTGTTTGATTAATGGCAATGAATACCGGGCCGGATGTAACCTATATCTTACTGGTGTTTGGCATGTTTGCCTTAAAATATGCAGACAGCGCAAAGCGCCCCGCACAATAACGGGACGCTTTTCTTGCACTTTATAAAAGCATACTGGCCATTAGCGGTCAGGGGACACACCGTCAGCGGTCAGGGGACACACCTCCTTCGGAGGAATGTCCCCAACGTATGAATGTCCCCAACTTGTGCCAGGACTAAGGATTAAAGTACTGAAAAGCGCGCGCTGAGGGAACTGAATGAGCGCGCTTTTCTTGCAGTCAAAGACGCATCTGAAGCCGGATAGTGGCACCACTATCCTACAGGCTTATGGATTTACTATTTTTCCTGGAGGATTCACAGTCAACCTTAGTCACACCGTGGGTGACTATGAGGTATTTTTCTTTGACCCGGTCCACAAACCTGTTACCTTTTTTCCCCAGGTAGCGGCGGACCCGGCTCATTTTGGAGCAATATCGCAAAGCAGCCAGGGTGTAAAACTCTCCCACAACCTCGTGATCCTGCCATTTTTTAATGGCCTCGGCCAGTTCTAAAACGCGAATCCCCATCAGATTTTCAACAGCGAAATCTTGAAGTTCTTCTTCATCAAAGATGGCAACCCATCTGTTATTTGATGTACGCACGTATTTAACGGAAAACTTATCCAGTTTATCAAAATTTGTCATTGTAAACTCTCCTTTTTTTAATTTAATAGATTTTTACTGTTATTTTTGTAAATAAGAACAGATTTACTATCACATTTATTGCTATTTATTGCTTTTATTTTATAAGTTTCGATTGGATTAAGCATTTTGAGGGGGTCATAAAGGATATATTTAAAATAAAAATAATAAAAATTTGTTAATAATTTTGTCATACTTTGGTAATATTTGACGATTAAAATCTTATAATTAAGTTTTATTTTTATGATCCAGATTAATTTTTGCTGCGTAAATAGGAACCCGGTTTACAGTTGTCGAAGTTTACCTGGTACCTGTTTCATTAATCTGGAGGGTTTGTCAAATGCTGACCATAGTACACAGCATGGCTGTTAACGGCCTGGAAGGGCAGTTGGTGCGGGTGGAAGTCGATGCCTCCAATGGTCTGCCAGGGTTTGATATAGTAGGTTTACCGGATCCGGCTGTACGTGAAGCGAAAGACAGGGTACGGGCCGCATTGAAAAACGCCGGTTTTGATTTCCCGGCCCGGCGGATCACAGTCAACCTGGCGCCCGCCGATTTAAAAAAAGAAGGTCCTGTTTACGACCTGCCCATATCGCTGGGCATCCTGTCGTCAACCGGACAAATCGATCCTGTATTGCTGCAGGGGTATATCTTTTTGGGCGAGTTGTCCCTTAACGGTTCCATCAGGGGTGTTAACGGTTTACTGCCCCGGGTGGCGTCGATGCCCGGCGAAGGTTATCACCGGGTGATGGTCCCCATTGAAAACGCTGATGAAGCCGCGCTGGTGGGCAATATTGAAGTTTACCCGGTGCGGGATCTGATGCAATTGGTGAAGCACCTGACCGGAGAAGCAGCCATCGTTCCGCATGTGGCGGACAATAAAAAGTACTGGGTAAAAAGCGACGGCACGCCGGATATGTCCGAGGTGCGGGGTCAGGCGGCGGCCAAACGGGGCCTTGAGGTGGCCGCCGCCGGAGGCCATAATTTGATTATGCTGGGGGCGCCGGGATCGGGCAAAACAATGCTGGCCCGCCGTTTGCCCGGTATCCTGCCGGACATGCTGCCGGAGGAAGCGCTGGATGTTACCAAACTGTACAGTTTGGCCGGATTGCTTCCGCCCGGGCGTCCGTTAATCACCCAGAGACCGTTTCGTTCACCGCATCATACCGTTTCAACTTCCGCCCTTGTCGGAGGCGGCAGGTTTCCCCGCCCCGGTGAAATAAGCCTGGCCCACCGGGGAGTATTGTTTCTGGACGAAATGGCGGAATTCAGGCGGGATGCCCTGGAGGCGCTTCGTCAGCCTCTGGAAGACGGCACGGTCACTGTGTCCCGGGTTCACTCCACGGTTACTTTCCCCGCCGGAATTATGCTTGTGGCCTCGATGAATCCATGTCCGTGCGGGTTCCTTGGCGACCCCGAGCGGGAATGCAGCTGTACGCCCCTGCAGGTACAGCGCTATATGCAAAGGCTGTCCGGGCCGATGCTGGACCGTATTGACCTGCATATAGATGTTCCCCGGCTGGCCTATGATGAATTGCAGCAAAGCATGCCCGGAGAGAGTTCGGCGGCAATTCGCCGGCGGGTGCAGCGGGCCAGGCAGATTCAATCCGAAAGATTTGGCAGCCCCGTTTGTAACGCTGAAATGACCCCGTCCCAGATCAAAAAGTTTTGCCCTTTGGACAAAGACGCCTCAAACCTGCTGCGTTCGGCCTTCGACCGGCTGCAGCTGAGCGCCCGCGCCCACAATAAAATAATTAAAGTTGCCCGCACCCTGGCGGACCTGGCTGAATCCGCAAGCATCCGGATGGAGCATGTGGCCGAAGCGATCCAATATCGCAGCATGGAAAGAAAGTACTGGGGGTAAGGTATAACCGTTGATTACTGCAGAGGGAGTGGTTTGAAGATGAGTTATGTACCCATACTATTGGTGCAGCAAATTGCGCCGGAGGATATGCAGAGCTTTGATGTACTGGAAACCAGCGTAGTCGCCATAGCGGTTTACGCCAATCAAGCCGGCGTGCCGATTACCGTTGCCACCCGTCGGCTGTTTGACGGGGAAAAACCGTTTTACTTTCCCACCGAGATTACCGAAGGCGCTGCGAAAACCAGGATTGTGTACCGGCATACCCTGGCCCAGTGGCGTGAGCTGCTGGAAACCCTTATACTGGCGTCTGCTCCCGAGGCTTTGAAGCAGTTGATGATCCCGATGTATCTTTACCTTAAAGACAAGTATCCCGACGTTTTTGCCGGTATTGAATATGACCGGGCATTTGACCCGGCGCAATTTGCCGAAATACTCCCGATACAATAACCCTTTTATCCAATGGGAGCGGTTTTGGGTGCGGTGCCCTTTTTTACTTGCTGGTAATATGCGTAGGTCATGGGCGCTCCTTCACCAAGCACCTCACTGCTATGGTCGGGGGCGCGCTGGAAATCTGAAATACCGTGTTGGCCGTCTGGCCGTTAAATTGATCGTCTTTTTTTGAGGTGACGATATACAAACCGTAAGAAATGTTATACAACGCTTTATTATTCATGTTTTTCACCTCGGAAAAATATTATTTTCGTATATTACCATTATTATGGGCCCAATGGTCATTAGTCAATCTTATTCCGGAAAATTTTTACGTACCGTTAAAAGATAAACCCCGCGTTTATAGCGGGGTTAAGATTTTATTTCAGCACAAGCGTCTCTGGTAAATTTTCCGAGGCCCGGGCAGCTTTCTCCCCAGTAGAAGCTACACAGGCTGCATTCAACGCAAATCTGTTCGTTATAGCTAACCTGCGGCGGCATTTCAATACCTCCTAATATTTTCTTAATCCTATATTAGGTCATGCCGGACCGCCGCTCAACAGGTTGCGCCTGAATAGGCAAATAAAGGTGTTTAACGGGCGAATCAAGGCGCTAAATACTAAAATGCATTTTCAATGTGGGTAATTTCCTCGCCTGCCGACCAGTCCACCGCCACCACGTCAAAACGGGTGAATAAGCGTTCCTGGGGGTGACGGGCCAGGTAATAACCGGCCAGCTGCCGCAGCTTGTTAATTTTGGCCCGGCTGATGCTTTCCAGGGCCAGACCGTATTCACGGCGGCTTCTGGTGCGTACCTCCACAAACACCAGGTAATCGCCGTCCCTGGCGATGATATCGATTTCGCCCATCCGGCACCTGAAATTGCGTTCAATAATTTGAAAACCCTTTTTAACCAGGTGCCGGACAGCCAGGTTTTCTCCTTTAATGCCCAGCTCCCGTTTTTCCCCGGCCAAGCTGATCAACCTTTTTCGCCGGCGGGAAAAATATTTTTCTCGATTAAGTATTCCGTTAACAATTTGGCGGTGTTGCCGGTGATTTTCAGGCAGTTTTTGAGGTGCTCCGGTGTGTCGAAGGGGTGGGGATTAAGCACCCGGCAACAGGTAGCTGAAAATTTTTGTTCAAAGCGGTCATGAAAATTCCTGGCCAGTTCGTAACAATTTTCCCGGTCTCCCTCCCGGTTGACCCGCCCTGTCAGCAGGCCAATCACGGCTACCGATCCGGTCAGGGCGCCGCACATGCAACCGGCATGCCCCAGCCCGCCTCCAAAGCCGGTGAACATGCGTACCAGGCCCGGGTCCAAATCAGGAGCCGCAATTTCCCGGAAGGCAGTAAAAACTGCTTCCGCACAGTTGTATCCACTGCGGAATTGCTCGCCGGCCCGGTTGCGCATTTCCGTCGCCAGGTCCGCTTCCGACATTTGTTCATACCTCCTTGCTTTTTAGAGCTGGGCTCTCTTGGCGCTTTTTTTGGAAATTAAAGCTTTTATCGCATTGTTCAGTCCGTCGATGGTCAGGTCAAACATGGGAAATACCTGCTGCAGCAGGCTGATGGTATATGCTCCGTCGTCAGTTTTCCAGCGCGCTTTTGGAATGGGGTTCAACCAGGCGCTGTATTCAAAATGCTCCGCCAGCCGGCGCATCCAATTGATGCCCGGTTCCTCGCTCTCAGACCACCAGTCGATGGCGCCGAAAGGCCGGATCAGCTCGCTGGGCGCCATGCTGGCGTCACCCACTATGACCAGGCGGTAATCCGAACCGTACCGGCGTAAAAATTCAAAGGTTTCAATGGCATTACTGCGCCTGCACATGGGATCCGGGTATATAACTTCATACAAGCAGTTGTGAAAGAAATAAAATTGCAGGTCGCGGAAATGGGTGGACTTGTTGGCGGCGTTAAACAGCCTGCTGCACAACTGATGGTATATGTTCATCGACCCGCCTGAATCCATCAGCACCAGCAGCTTGACCCGGTTTTTTCTGCTCCTGGCCCATACCAATTCCAGTCTGCCGGCGTTGCGCCCGGTGGCGTCGATGGTGGCGTCCAGGTCAAGAATGTCTTTTTCCCCATCCACTGCCGTGCTAAGCAGGCGTAGCTTGCGCAGGGCCAGTTCAAACTGCCTGGTAGTAAGAGTTTCGTCGGTTCTGAAATCACGGTAGTTTCTCTCGGCGGCCACTTTAACCGCCGACCTGTTTACCGACTGCCCGCCGATGCGCACTCCCGCCGGGTGATAACCGGAATGCCCGAAGGGCGACCTGCCGCCGGTGCCAATCCATTTCGAGCCCCCGTGGTGTTCGGCGTCCTGCTTTTCAAGCCGGTCCGCCAGTTGACGGCGCAGTTCATCCAAGTCCCAGTCCATTTGCGGAGTTTTTTGGGATGGATCCATTTTAAGCGGGGGCAGGGAGTTTTCCAGCCACTTCAGTACCTGGTCGGTAACCTGGGGCGGCGTCTCCACACCGGCAAAATATTTCAGAAAGGCGCGATCAAACGCGTCATATTGACTCTCGGATTTAATCAGCACGGAACGGGCCAGGTAGTAAAAGCCGGTGAGGCTGTCCAGGGCTAGCCCCAGTTCCAGCGCCTGCATCAAGGTCAGCCACTCGGTGATGGTGACCTTGACACCCTCCCGCCGTAAGGTATAGTAGAAATCGGTAAACAATGCCTACACCCGCCTGAATCCCGGAATGCTGCTTTTGCCGGGGAGATCCGCCACATTGCTGTACCGGTGTTTCAATAGATTCATATCCTGGTCTTTCTTTAACAGTACTCCGGGCAGCGGCAGTTCGCTGACTATTTTTTCCGGCTCTATTCCGCCCAGGGCCAGTGCCTGGACCCAATCCAACAGCTCGCTGGTGCTGGGTCTTTTTTGCAGGCCGGGGAGCTCCCTGATCTTATAAAAAGCCATAATGGCGCTATCCACCAGTTTTTGCTCCAGATCCGGGTGGTGTACTTTGATGATCTGCCGCATGGTTTCCTCGCCGGGAAAGGCGATATAGTGAAAAATGCAGCGCCGTAAAAAAGCGTCGGGCAGTTCTTTTTCGGCGTTGCTGGTGATTACTACGATGGGCCGCTGCCGCGCTTTAATTGTTTCTCCCGTTTCGGGAATGTTGAATTCCATTTGGTCCAGTTCCCAGAGCAAGTCGTTGGGAAACTCAATGTCGGCTTTATCGACTTCGTCGATTAACAAGACAACCTTTTCATCGGACGAAAAAGCCTCTCCCATTTTGCCGAGCTTGATATAGCGGCTGATGTCCCGCACGTCGCCCTCGCCGAACTGGCTGTCGTAAAGGCGCTGTACCGTATCGTAAACATAAAGGCCGTCCTGGGCTTTGGTGGTGGACTTGATGTTCCAGATAATCAGCCTTTTGTTCAGGTTCTCGGCAATGCTTTGCGCCAGCATTGTTTTGCCGGTTCCCGGCTCGCCCTTAATCAGCAGCGGCCTGTTTAAAGCCACCGAAACGTTGACGGCGTTGAGCAGTTCCAGGGACGCTATATATTTGGCCGAGCCCTGGTATGAATTGGACTGTTCCATAAGCTACCTCCAGTTGGCAATTGTATGATGTTATGGCATTGGCCTCATTATAGCATGAATTTTACGAAATTGTTAAGTCAAAGCAAAATTCAGACATCAAATAACTGCATGAATAATGTATATTGCATTATGGATCAGTTACAACCCCGTCACGGCTGTTGTAGAGGAAGGGCGTTGAAGTGTTGCCGGAATGATTGACGAGTTCTACGTACGGCCTGTACTGAAACCGGTCAGTAAACTCCGCCATAGGTATATTGGATGGTATTGACCCGGGCATCGGTGTATTTTTTGACCCGGTTCAGGGCGTCGTATTCCCGGGTAATGGCGCCGCTGTTGTTGGTAACGGTAAGTAGGTTGCCGTTTTCATCGTAGTATAGGATACCGTGCCGCCCAGGCCGGTGGCGGTGTTGAGCCGGCCCGCGTCGTCGTATGTGTAGGTGATGTTCTGGCCGCGACCGTTGGTGACCTGCTCCAGCAGGCTCCTGATGTTGTAGACCAGGGTGACGGTGTATCCCGCCGCGGAAGTTTCGCCCGTCAGCCTTCCGGCCAAGTCGAAGTGGAATACACCTGTACTTTCGTGGCATTGTTGGACGGGTCAGTGCTGCCGACGGTCGGCTCGGTGGTGTCCGGGGCACTGCCGGTGGTAAAGATGAAGCTATAATCGGCGGCCAAATCTTTGCCTATCTTGTCCTTTACTGCTCCCGTCGGGACGGTTACCGTATACTGGGTGTTGTAATCCAGGTTGTCCACCGGGTCGATGGTCAGAGTATCGGCGGTAATGAACTTGGTGATGTTAACCGGGTTATACGTGGCGTCCTGAACCGAGATGTTGTCGTATGTGCTGCCCGGTTCTATGTATACGCTGAAGGTGACCGAGATATCCTGGTCAACGGGCACATCGACGGCCTTGTCGGCCGGGACGGTAGATTGTACCGATAAGCTTTGCATTCCTCCGGTATGCGAAACGCTGGTTATGTTTCCTCCCGCGTCGTATGTATAGGTGAGTTTCTGTCCGTTTTCGTATGTTACCGAGGTCAGGCGGTTGAGCTCATCGTATGTGTAGGTGGCGGCATTGGCTGGAATCGCAAAACTTGCCAGTAAAAGCGTTATGACTAGTGTTATGGCAATTGTCTTTCTGGATGGGTGGCGGAGTTTCATTGTATAACCTCCTAAATCTCATTTATTAACTTTCTGATTGACAAACTATTTGGTTTTTAATGTTATTTCAAATATTAATTACTGCCATTTTATTTAATTATCAAAAATCATTTTGTCATTTTTCAGCGATTCCTTGACATGACATATTCGGCTTATTTCTTTCTTTGCTTTATGACGTAACTTCTGAGATGCCCATTTTGCATCACCTATCCTAAGCATAGAATACTTGAGCATTTTTTTTTCAAGAGGTAATTCATCATACCATCGAAAAGCCAATTCAGCCCAATATTCTGATCTTTTTCAAATCCTGCTTTAATTATCTCAACAAAAGGAAAAACGTCATCAACATCTGCACATGTGTTTCGGGAACTAAAGAACCCATCTATCTCTTTACGAATTGCATTCAATGGTTGCTCTAGTAAAACCATTACATACAAATACGATTTAGACTCACTTAGAACGCGTAAACCAGATCTTCCTCCAACAACGACTGCAGAATCATCATTCTGCAGTCAGATCCATCTATCAGAGTTTGTTCGGGGGAAGGAATCTTGCACTTCCGCTTCCTTCCTCGGTAGTTTTGCAGTCAGTTTTGGCAGATTCTCGCAGTGACATTCATTATAGCGGCTTATATGGACATTTTTCACACTCGGTATTCACAGACTCGATGGTTTTTCCTATTTTCTTAATAATACTCGTGTTGAAGTATTTTAGCCTTTCATAATTTATGTCCAAACATAAACCAAGTTCGATTTGTTTTTTTAATAGCGGACAATGAATGTAATCGCTATTATTATTTTGCCTGGACATGGTTTAGTCCAACCCCTTTACAATCTGTTGAATGGCATCATCAAAAAAGTCTTTTCCATATGCTGTAACTAATTTCCCGTTTCTGTTAAGAATAACAACAGCATCTTTTGTCATGTACAAATAAGTATTCGTTCTTGGCTGATCTAGTACTAGCCTTGCACCACTTACAGTTTGTTCCATTAGTTCTCTTGTTAATCCACGTTCCCCTGCTCTTTTTAAGGCATGAGCAGATAACTCCGTAATAGTCTGTCCGGGGTGTCCAACAACTTTTCCCAAATCTCCTATTTGCGTTCCGAGTTTGAACCCAGCTTTACCCGCACCCTCGGTTACACATTTAGTAACAGATTGATTATTTAATACTTGCCCCCCGGTTTTACCCCAGACCCAAGACGCACCTCGTCCTATAGCTTGTCCTGCTCTTACGGCTTTATCGGCAGTCCATTGTCCTGCTTGCTGTGCATAAGGTGCTGCCCGCTGAAGTGCCTGTGGTATAATATGGTACCAGTTTCCTGATGGATCAATACGAATAACTGGATTATTACCGACATAAGCATACCTGTTCAGACTTTGACCCTCTTCAATGCTTCCTATAAGAATATCCTTGTTTACAAACCGTCTAATTTCGGGGTTATAATACCTGGCCCGCATGTAATAAAGTCCGTTGGCGTCGGTCATAACCCCGTTGCGGCCGTTATAGAGGAAGGGCGTTGAAGTGTTGCCGGTATGGTTGACGAGTTCTCCATACGGCCCGTACTGGAAGCGGTCGGTAACGTTGCCGTTCTCGTCCGTCAGCGCAACCGTGCTGCCTCTTAGATCAAAGTGATAGGTCTGATAGACACCGTTTTCCTCCTGGCCGATCAGACCCAGGCCGTAGACGTAGTAAGTATGGTTCCCCTGCCCGTCGGTTTTCACCAGCACTTGACTGAGAGGAGCATGCGGGTTGACGATATATTCCGTCTGGGTGTTGTAAACACTGTCCGTTACGCTGATGCGGTTGCCCTCGGCGTCATATTGGTAGGTTGTGCCCCCGGCTCCGGTCAACTGGTTATAGACATCGTACGTAAAGGTCGTCATTTGACCGTTCAATGGTCCGAAGGTCATGTTGCCGTCGGCATCATAACTAACTGATTCACCATTGTAGGTTTGAATCCTGTTGTCATAGGTGTAGCTGACGACAGTGTCGGGCATTGTGAAGGGT
>Ga0209164_1000622_pt1 | contig 71860 bp, 75 predicted proteins | sample MTBNYHSulfiMetaG_FD_187458 | JGI IMG/M metagenome (GOLD analysis project Ga0209164, IMG submission 187458) | Enrichment culture microbial communities from rom New York Harbor, USA that are MTBE-degrading - MTBE-NYH (New York Harbor Sulfidogenic)... | ecosystem: Environmental > Aquatic > Marine >... | reverse complement strand
TCGGCTATCGCTCACCGAATGATTTCGAGAGACTAGTATTGAATCCGGAGAATAAAGAATTACCCCGCCGGACCCTCCTAACCCTATCTGTCCAATCATAGGGGTGCAGTCCATTGCTAGAAAACATGATATTATTTTGTTTTATACGAAAGGAAAACGGTGGACATTTAATTTAGATGAAGTTAGGCAACAATATTCCCAAGATGTTCTTAGTAGCCTCCCCAGTAGATATGACAAGTCATATAGGCGCAATAAAGTTTATAGTGGATATAAGCCAAATCCTAAAGGCAAAATTCCTGATGATGTATGGCAAATACAGCCTATAATGCCCTCGGATAAAAAAGAAAGGCTTGGTTATCCAACACAAAAACCATTAAATCTATTAGAGTACATTGTTAAGGCTAGTAGTAATGAAGGTGATATAGTATTAGATGCTTTTTGCGGGTGTGGAACAACGTTGATTGCCGCACAAAAATTGCGCAGAAAATGGATTGGCATTGATATATCTCCGACATCATGTAGAGTGATGGCAAATAGGTTGGAAAAGGCGTTTAGCATTAAAGAGGGCAAGGAATTTTCAATTAGAGATTTGCCAAAAACAATAGAGGAATTAAGACAATATCCCGCTTTTGAATTTCAAAATTGGGCTATCAATGCACTTGGTGGAGTCCCGAGTCGTATAAAGGTTAGAGATATGGGTATAGATGGGAAGTTATATCCCATCGAAGATATTCAGAAGGAAAAGACAGAAGGTCGGGATTTATTTGGGGAAATTGATAATTACATACCTATTCAGGTAAAACGTACCGACCAAGTTGGCAGACCTGATATAGAGAATTTTGAAATAGCAATGCAAAGAGATAAAAGAGAGAAAGGTATATTCATAGGCTTTGATTTTAGTAGGGATGCCCTTAAAGAAATAAGACGTGCAGAAAGAGAAGAAGGGCTTCTCATAGAACCCAAATTAGTAAGTCAAATTATCGAAGACCAACTGGACAAAAGCCTACTCTAAGCTACCAACCACAACCGAGCAGAACTCTAGGCCAGAGAAACTTGACAAGTCGTATTTGGCTGACTATAATAAAAATAAACCAGTTGCTTCAACCCCTTCACCGCACATTCTACAGAAAGTTGTCTGCGAACGCCCTTAAGGCTTAACTTGGTTTTCCCTTATGCCAAAGTATATCTTTGTTACGGGTGGTGTTGTTAGTTCCGTTGGTAAGGGTGTTACTGTCGCTTCTATCGGCACCATTCTAAAGAGCTGCCAGATAACCGTAGCTGTGCAGAAGCTTGACCCTTATCTCAATGTTGACCCGGGAACAATGTCACCATATCAGCATGGTGAGGTGTTTGTCACCAGGGACGGTGCTGAGACTGACCTTGATTTGGGCAACTACGAACGCTTCATTGATATTAATGTCACCAGCGATTCCAATGTTACCTCGGGCCAGATTTACAGCGCCGTTATCGCCAAGGAAAGACGGGGCGACTTCCTAGGAGGTACAATCCAGGTAGTGCCTCATGTTACCGGCGAAATTAAGGACAGGTTCAGGAAATTGCTTGAGACATCACAGGCAGAGGTGGCTATCATCGAGGTGGGCGGCACCGTCGGCGACATTGAAGGACAGCCTTTCCTCGAAGCCATCAGACAGATGAGAAATGACGTCGGGCGGGAAAACGTGCTCTATATCCACGTTACCCTTCTCCCCTATCTCAACACCACCAAAGAGCTAAAGACCAAGCCCACCCAGCACAGCGTTAATGAGCTACGCCGCATTGGTATCCAGCCCGATATTATCATTTGCCGAAGTGACCTGCCTATCTCGGAGGCAATACGAAATAAGATATCCCTCTTCTGCGACGTAGAGCGTCAGGCAGTCATCCCCCTACCCACAGTAGACACCATATATGAAGTCCCCCTGGTGCTGGAGCAGGAAGGACTGGGCCAACTAGTTGTGGACAAACTTGGCCTTAATACCGAGCGGTGCGACCTCAGCCAGTGGCGGGAGCTGGTCACCGCTCTCAAGGAACCGCACGAACCGGTTAATATCGCCCTGGTAGGCAAATACGTGGAATTGCATGACTCCTACTTTTCGGTTCGCGAAGCACTCTATCACGCTGCTCTTTACCACGATAGAGACCTCAACCTTACGTGGGTTCCCTCCGAAGCTCTGCAGAAGGATGGTGGTGAGGCTTTGCTCCGTTCAGCCCAGGGCATCGTTGTCCCCGGCGGCTTCGGTGTCAGGGGGATAGAAGGCATGGTAAAGGCAGCCAGTTATGCCCGCACCAAAAAGATTCCCTACCTGGGACTATGCCTGGGATTGCAGGTTATGGTTATTGAGTTTGCCCGCCACGTGCTGAATTCATCTAAACCAAATTCCACCGAATTTGATGCTTCCACACCTTACCCGGTTATTGACCTCTTACCTGACCAGAAGGATATTGAGAACATGGGAAGCACTATGCGCCTGGGTGACTATCCCTGTAAGCTCGCTGGAGGTAGCCGCGCCGCCGCGGCCTACGGAGAGAGCCTGATTAATGAACGACACCGGCACCGCTATGAATTTAATAACAATTTTCGTGCTCAACTGGAGAAGGCAGGCATGGTCTACAGCGGAGTCTCCCCCGATGGCCAGCTGGTGGAACTCTGCGAGCTGGCTGAGCATCCATGGATGGTCAGTTGCCAGTTCCACCCCGAATTTTGTTCTCGTCCCGGCCGTCCTCACCCATTGTTTCGCGACTTTATCGGTGCGGCTAAAAACGTGTTACGGGAAGGCGCCCAGCCTTCGCTTCCCTTTGCAAATAGTTAATGAACAAAAATCTACTTAAAGCAGGGTCGAGCCTCCCGGGCAACTGGGTTGACCATCGGCAGGCATGGGATAAGGAAAGCCCGGGGAAGAAGAATTCGTTCGATAGAGGAGACTAAATGCGTATTTTCCTGGATACAGCCAATATCGACCAGATTAGACACGGTGCCAGGCTCGGTGTCGTCAGTGGTGTGACCACTAACCCCACGCTCGTATCCAAGGAAGGGTTAGGTGACTATAAGGCAGTGGTCAAAGAAATCTGTTCCATCATCTCCGGCCCTGTCTCCGCTGAGGTAGTGGTCAACGAGCCTCAGGCCATGCTGGAGCAGGCACGGGATATCGCTACCTGGGCACAGAATGTGGTCGTCAAAATCCCGGCCACCAATGACGGGCTGGAAGTAACTTCAATACTGGCCAAGGAAAACATCAAGGTAAATATGACCCTGTGCTTCACGGTAAACCAGGCACTTCTCGGGGCCTTAGCGGGCGCTACTTTCATCAGTCCCTTTGTCGGACGACTGGATGACATCGGCCGTGATGGCATGGCTTTAGTTAAAGACATCGTCGATGTCTATAATAACTACGGTTTGAAAACAGAGGTGCTGGCGGCCAGTATCCGCCACCCCCAGCACTGTGTAATTGCAGCCAAGGCAGGTGCTCACATCGCCACCGTTCCCTACAACGTGCTGATGCAAATGATGCAGCACCCACTTACCGACATCGGCATCAGCCGTTTTCTGGCTGACTGGCAGCGCGTGGCGAAACAATAACTTACCTAAAGAGAGCGAGAATAATAATGGACATCAGTCAACTGGAAACCAAGAACAGAGATGAGCTGGTCGAGATAGCCAAGGAGATGGGCATCTCCAACTCTACCAGCCTCAAGAAGCAGGACATCATCATGCGCCTGCTCCAGGCATATACGGAGCAGGAAGGTAACACCTTTTGCGGCGGCATTCTGGAGATTATGAGCGATGGCTATGGCTTCCTCCGAAACCACACTCTGCTGCCCAGCTCAGCCGATATCTATGTCTCTCAATCCCAGATTCGGCGTTTTGGTCTGCGTAATGGCGATATGGTAGCTGGCCAGGGCAGACCAGCCAGGGCAGGTGAGAAATACTTCAGTCTGCTCCGCATCGAAGCTGTTAATGACATCAACCCCGAGCTGGCCAAAGACCGCCCCCACTTCAGCGCACTCACTCCTACCTTCCCTGATAAGCTGATTAACCTGGAGACGCCAGCCAACGACTTAGCTGCCCGCTTACTCAACATGGTTGCCCCTATTGGCCGCGGGCAGCGGGGCTTGATTGTCTCCCCACCAAAAGCCGGTAAGACATTTCTGCTCAAATCTATCGCCAATTGTGCCTCGGCTAACTACAGTGATATCCACCTGATGGTGTGCCTCATTGGCGAGCGACCGGAAGAGGTTACCGACATGAAGCGCTCCGTCAACGGTGAAGTAATCAGTGCCACCTTCGACCAGCCCGTGGAGGACCACACACGTGTCGCCGGACTGGCGCTGGATAGAGCCAAGCACATGGTGGAAAGCGGCAAGGATGTCTTTATCCTACTTGATGGTATCACCCGCCTGACCAGGTCATACAACCTGGCCATGCCCTCCAGTGGCCGCACCCTCTCCGGCGGTATCGACCCGGCTGCCCTCTACCCGGCCAAGCACTTCTTTGGCGCCGCACGCAACACCGCTGAAGGAGGTAGCCTTACTATCATCGCCACCTGCCTGGTCGACACCGGCAGCCGTATGGATGACCTCATCTACGAAGAATTCAAGGGTACGGGCAATATGGAGGTGCATCTTGACCGCCGCCTGGCCGAGCGCCGGGTCTTCCCGGCTATCGATATTCCACGTAGTGGCACCAGGCGTGAAGAACTACTACTGAGCGAAGAGACCTTAAAGCAAGCGTGGCTGCTACGGCGCATGGTGTCGATGATTTCCTCCGACTCGCCCAACTTTGCTGAGGCCACCGAACGAGTCCTCGAACGCCTGAGGAAGTCAAAAACCAACGTTGAATTCCTGGCTAATCTGAACCGGGAGATATAGCGAGGAGAAAAACAGCCCCACAGGGCACCCGGCGACCAGTCAACTATTCCCCCTAATCAGGCGAAATAGGCTATAATTATTCAGGCAGGCTTTTCTGGGAAGAGGGAGAAGTTGACCAGCGTTCTCGTTAAGGAGCAATTGAAGCAGCTGCCCGCCAGCCCTGGCGTCTACCTCATGAGAGACACAGAGGGAACTATTCTCTATGTGGGTAAGGCAGCCAACCTGCGACACCGGGTGAAGTCTTATTTTGGCACAGGGCAAAAGCTATCACCAAAACTACAGCGGATGGTAGCGCGCGTTAATAACCTCGACTTTTTTGTTACCAGTACGGAACAAGAGGCACTCATCCTAGAGTATAACTTAATAAAAAGACACCACCCCCGCTACAACGTTCGGCTCAAGGATGACAAGACCTTTCCCTACCTCAAGATATCCCTGAATGAAGACTGGCCCAGAGTGTACTTTACACGCCGTGTGGAAGAGGATGGCGGACGTTACTTCGGGCCCTTTGCCAGTGCCAGGTCAGTACGCCAGACGCTGAAGGTACTCAAGGGAATCTTCCCCTTCCGTTCCTGTACCAGAACCATCACCGGCACCGACCCCAGGGCTTGCCTTGAGTACCACCTGAATCTTTGTACTGCCCCCTGTATTGGAGCCGTGGGCAAAGAAGAATACGCCGAGGTGATTGAGCGGGTAATCCTTTTCCTCGAGGGGAAACAGGAAAGGGTAATCAGGGAACTTGAAGGCAAAATGGAAAAAGTAGCTGAGGCCTTGGATTTTGAAAAGGCGGCTCTCATCAGAGACCAGCTACAGGCCATTGACAGTGTCATTGAAGGACAGAGAATTGCCGCCACGGTAAGAGGTGACCAGGATGTTATCGCCTTTGCCAGTGACAGAGACCAGGCCTGTGTTCAGGTTTTCTTCGTCCGCGGTGGCAAGCTTATCGGACGGGAGAGCTTCACTTTGCAGGGCACCAGCTCTGAAGAGCCGAAGCAAATCATGTCCAGCTTCGTCAAACAGTTCTATGGCTCCGCCCCCTACATACCCCCGTTGTTGCTTCTCCAGCACCCGGTAGAGGACAAGGCCATTATTGAGAACTGGCTGCAAAGCAAGAGGGGAGCCAGAGTGAACATCCAGGTTCCCTACCAGGGTAACAAAAAACAACTTGTAAAGATTGTCGCGGAAAATGCTGAGCAGGGCTTGCAGCAACTCAGGGTCAAGGAACAGGCTACTCCTTCAGCCCTGACGGAGGCTCTGGCCGAGATAGAAAGGGAGCTGCGCCTGCCGCGTCTGCCCTCACGCATAGAGTGCTACGATATCTCCGATATACAGGGCATGGCCGCTGTCGGTAGCATGATTGTCTTTGACAGGGGAAAGCCAAAACCTTCGCACTACCGGCGCTTCAGAATCAAAACCGTGTCCGGGGCTGATGACTATGCTATGCTCCGGGAAGTTCTCCAGCGTCGTTTTGCACGGGCCAGCCAGAACGGTGATACCGCCGCCAGTACCTGGGCCATTCTGCCCGACCTTATCCTCATTGACGGTGGCAAGGGGCAGCTCAGCGCCGCCCTGTCAGCCCTGCGTGAAGCGGGAATAGAGTCCATACCAACCGCCAGCCTGGCCAAGGAACACGAAGAGATTTTCATACCGCAGCAGTCGCAATCCATCGTTCTGCCACGCACTTCCCCCGGCCTGCAACTGCTCCAGCGGGCCAGAAACGAGGCGCACCGCTTCGCCTTAAGCTACCACCAGAGAGTCCGGCAGAAGCGGTCACTCACCTCAGCCCTGGATGATATCCCCGGTATCGGGGCAAAACGCAAGCGTGCCCTGTTCAGGCGATTTGGTTCACTACAGGCTATCCGGGCAGCCTCTACAGAGGAGATAGCCAACACCAGAGGCATGACCAGAAGTACCGCTCAAAAACTGAAGGAGTATTTGTAGCCGGAAATGCCAGCCAACTTACCACCACAATACTATGAGGCGGAAAAACGCTTTCGCGAGGCGAAGACCTTCCCGGAAAAGGTACTTGCCCTTGAGGAAATGATGGCCGTCACGCCCAAACACAAGGGCACAGACCACCTCCGTGCCGATTTAAGAAGAAGGATGGCCAAGCTGACCCAGGCCGCCGAGAAGAAAGCCGCCACCCAGCGAGCATCGATGGTCATTCAGAAAGAGGGGGCAGCGCAGGTAGTGCTTCTCGGTCCGCCCAATGCAGGCAAGTCCCAGCTTATGGGCAGTGTTACCAGCGCCTCGCCAGCGGTCGCTGAATACCCCTTCACCACCTACGCCCCTATTCCGGGAATGATGGAATTTGAGAACATCCAGATTCAGTTAATTGATACCCCTCCCCTGGTGCCCAACGCTATTGAATCGTGGCTATCACCCACACTGATACGGGCTGACGCCCTGTTACTGGTCGTTGACCTGGGCGATGACCCGCTCGCCCAGATGGAGGACATCACTACCCAGCTGGAGAGGCTGAGAATAGGCATCGGTATCAATAAAAGTGAAGAGGAACTAGGCCAGATACTACACCATAAGAAAACACTAATCGTCGGCAACAAGATAGACCTGGAGGAAGCCAGCCAGAACTACAATGACCTGCAGGAAATGTACCAGGACCTGATACCGGTCGTGGCTATCTCGGCCAGGAAGGGGACTGCTCTGGAGGAATTGAAGCTCAAAATCTTTCAAACGCTTAATATTATTCGGGTCTACACCAAGACCCCGGGCCAGAAACCTGAGCTTGACGACCCCATAATCCTGGAAAGAGGCAGCACGCTGGAGGATGCCGCCGCCGACGTCCACAAGGATTTCCAGGCCAAGCTGAAATATGCCCGGTTGTGGGGCTCGGGGAAGCACGACGGCATCATGGTCAAGAGGGACCATGTGTTGCAGGACGGTGATATAATAGAGCTACATATGTAATCAGGAGGGTTACTATGCCTGTTCGCCCCAGCTGGCATGACGACTACTGGAAGCAAATAGATAAGGAAACGGCCAGGAAAATGAGAACAACCTGCCCGAAGTGCGGCAGTTCCAAGACCTATTATAACGAGCCGTTCCAGATATGGCGCTGCGGCAGGTGCGAACATTCCTTCATCATCGAGGGCTTCGGCAATAGAGCACCCTGGTGGAAACGCCTGTTCCGGAGAGGTGGCGGATAAGGTTTTTCAGAAACAACTAAATTGACAGGGGCTCGCTTGAAGCGAGCCCCTTCTTTGTAACGTATAGCGAGATAAGTTTATGCTTTGGGTGCGCCAATGCCTGGAATATGGTCAGCCGGTCTCACCAGTTCCATCTTAATGGCCCCAACCGGGCACTTGAGCACACAGGCACCACAGCCATAGCAGTTCTCAGGGTCAACCACCGCCTTGTAGTCATTGGTATGGGGTCGTCCCTCCATCCTGAGGCAGCCCTTGAAGTACTTTGGCGCGATGGCGATGCAGGGCGGCGACGGTTCGTCACTGCAGCCAATACAGATATTGGGGTCAACCCTAGCTTCGTAGCGGCTCTTGGCATACCGCTTGGAGGCGGGCAGATTGTACTCAAGGTAAGGAAGCCCGACAATACAGCAGCAATCACAGCAACTGCACAGGCTAGCACTTGACATCCTGGCCGAATTCCCCCACAGATGAATAAGCCCGGCATCCTCAGCAGCATCGATAACTTCCAGCGCCTCCTCATAGGTTAGCGCTTTACCCAGCCCATCCATACCCACGGCCAGGCCATACTCAGCTGACCGGTTAAACTGCATGCAGACATCAATCTGGGTTCTTTTGCAGGACCCGGTCCGTACCCGGCAGGAGCAGGGTACCACGCTTATGGTCGTCGCCTGCTTCAAAACCGTCCTGACATCGTCTTCGGGAAGAAGCTCCGGGCTATCCAGAATCGTCTTGTAGGCAGAGAGAACCCTCTGCGCGGGTTGCTCAGCCTTGGCATACTGCTCAGCCGAAGCCGGGAAGAACTCCTTCTCTAGGAACTCATCAATCACCTTATCCAGTTCAGGGAGCCTTTTCCTCCAGTTCTTTATCGCCAGCATTCGGTCATGGAGGAAGATAGGACTGGGAATGAACCTCATCCCTTCCAGGGTTTCGAAGTTCTTGGGTACGATTACCCCCTTCTCATAGATATCACGGATTAGTTCCTTAACCTTACCCACATCCATATTCAGCTTCTGGGCCAGTTCATCGGCCTCCCCTGGCAACCCGGCCACTATCCTGGCCTGCTCCTCTGTCATGATATACTCCAGCCACTTGCGCAGGCCGGGTGAATCGGGATAACCCAAAATGGTTGCTACCTGTTTGTATCCGTCTTCGCTCATAATCTCTAGCTCCTTTCTAATTTTTTTCAGTTTAGTGAATATCCTAGCACCAATATTACTTTAGCACTTTACACTAATTACCACAACATGGGAAGGTGGCTCATACCAGGAACTTACCAATCGCCTCTGCCACGCCATTATGGTCAACATCAAGGGTAACGTAGTCAGCCAACGCTTTAACCTCGTCGGGGGCGTTTCCCATCGCCACCCCCAGACCGGCCTTAGATAGCAGCGAAATATCGTTAGTCCCATCCCCTACAGCCACGACCTCAGTCAAAGCTATCCCCAGGTGTGAAGCCAGCGCCTCCAGTGCCTTCCCCTTGGATACCTGAGGGGCAATGAGGTTGATAAAATCAGCCTCAGGGTAAGCCGGGGTCTTTGTCCACGAGAAGCGGAGTCTGCCCTCAAAGTAATGGTAAAAGTCAGCCACCTTAGCCCTGCCCTCAGCCGAACGAACCGTCACCGTCCCTTTAATAATCCTCTCCTTTTGCCACAGGCTGGTAAAATCAACCACGATAGGCTCAAGACCGAAGAACTGGCGGCGGATATTGGTGCCCCACGTTTCCTGCTCGACAAAGTAACGAGTAGCTGAATAAAGCTCAAGGTTTATATTATGCCGATGGGCAAACTCGACCATCTGCTCGACTATCTCCTGCCCGATAGGCTCAACATAAATTTCCTTACCATTTTCCGGGTTACTCACCAGAGCACCATCGAAGAAAATATGACAGCCGTGCAGTGATAACTGGTCAATTATACTGAGGCAGGCCTGCGCTACCCGTCCGGTAGATAAAGATACCCGAATTCCTGAATCACCCGCCCTGGTCAGTGCCTCTTTATCCTCGGACGAGATTATCCCATCCTTGTTTACCAGCGTGCCATCGATATCCGCCACCAGAAGTTGATAACGATTTCTGATTAACCTCACCTCCTGCTTACCTTCAGCAGTATGGAAGTGCTATACTAAAGACAAATGACGACCGTTTTATCCCGACAGGACATCAATAAACTCTTACAGCAAGAACCGCCCCTGATAGAGAACTACATTGACCTTGAGTCACAGCTACAGCCTAACGGTGTTGACCTGACACTCCGTGAAGTGGCTCTGCCCCAGACGGCGGGAAAGATAGCTACCAGTAACCGCCAGAGGCTGGTCTCTAATTTAGCTCCTTTAGTCTTTGACGGGCTTGGATTCATCGACCTGATACCCGGCGCCTATATCATCACCTACAATGAGATTGTCCACCTCCCCAACAATGTTATGGCATTGGCCAGACCAAGGTCAAGCCTGCTCCGCTGCGGTGTTACCGTGAACACGGCGGTATGGGATGCCGGGTACTCCGGCCGCTCACAGTCCCTGATGGTAGTCTATAATCCACAGGGATTTCGGGTGCAGAAGAATGCCAGGGTGGTACAGCTAATCTTCCTGCGTCTCACCGGCGAGACAGCCGGCTACCAGGGGACTTATCAAAGGGAAAACATCGATTGAATGTTTTACGAAACAACGACACTCAGGGCAGCCGGCGTTAGCCAGAAGGAGGCCGGACCCTCTCCCAGGAGTTCACCGTCAGCATGAACCAGAACCCTCTCTGTTGATTCAACACTGACCCTGGCTGCCTTTTCCATGCTGACCTTGGGATGATTACCGTGGGTCCCCTTGTAGACCATAGGCAGCGACTTCAGCAAATCAAATTTACCGATATCGCCAATAGCCACGATATCCAGCAGGCTATCATTGAGACTGGCTTCGGGGGCGACAAACATTCCACCCCCGACATGAGTCCCGTTAGCCACCACGACACTCAGAATACAGGCTGTCTCGACCCTGTCATCTATACGTAAAACAACCTGTTTGTTGCGGTAGGCAAACAAGGTTCGCATCAAACCACCCAGATAGGGGATGGTACCACCAAAATACTTGGGGAAGCGCTCGGTAGCCTCCACCACCGAGGCATCAAAGCCTATGCCGGCGGCATTAACAAAGAAGCGCCGTTGGGTCTGCCCGTTACGCTGGTATTCAACCACGCCAACATCGATTAAGGCCCGGCGCGGGCTGGTCAGGCACGAACAGGCATTGACGTAGTGTCGGGGGATACCCACCGAACGGACGAAGTCACTTCCAGTGCCCGTACTGACAATACCAAGATTGGTACTGCTTGGATTCGTGGAATAGAGTATGCCGTTGGCTACCTCATTGACCGTGCCGTCACCGCCCACGGCGACCAGATAGCGGTACCCGTCACTGGCCGCAATTCTGGCCAGCTCTACAGCATGGCCGATGCCCTCGGTATACTGATAGTCGAAAGAGAGGCCAACGTGCTTGAGTAGCCGGCTGATGCGCGGCCACCTCCGGTAGGTCGAAGAGGCCCCGGCTGCCGGGTTAACAATTACCTTGGCATGCAGTGTGGACATCGTACCAGACATAATAGCTGCTAATTAATTTTAGCACAGCTGTCAAGGAATTAATCCAGATAGCTTATCCGTGATGAAGGCCTGTCTTTGCTCTCAAACTCTATACCTGCTTCCTGGAACAGGTCTATAAAAGCATCATCGTGATACCTGCCAAAGCTGACAAATCGCTTTATCCTGGCATTGACCAGCATCTTGGCACAGAGGACACATGGTGTGTGGGTGCAGTAGATGGTGCTCCCTTCAAGGCTGACACCGTGCAGGGCAGCCTGTATGATGACATTTTGCTCGGCGTGAATGCCCCGGCATATCTCATGCCTTTCTCCAGAGGGTATTCCCATCTCATCCCGGAGACAGCCAAGCTCAAGGCAGTCCTTAAGACCGGCAGCAGCACCGTTATAGCCGGTGGTCAGTATGTGCTTATCCCTGACGGCCACCGCGCCCACATGGTGCCGGCGGCAGGTAGAGCGCTCGGCCACCACCGAGGCTATTTTCAGAAAATATTCGTCAACGTCCGGCCGGGTAAACTCTTTCATCTTTTCAACCTGGAAATAATCTTTTTTACTTCCTTCTTCAATTCATCCAGGGAGGACTCGTTTTTGATGGTGAAATCGGACATGGCAATCGGGCCACCTTTGTTAATCTTCTCAATCTCCGCCCGGTCTCGGCTGGCTGCCTCTTCTGGAGTAAGGGAGCGTTTGACTCTGCCGATCAGCCGGGTATACCTTGTTCCGGGTGAAGCCCAGACAGCCACAACGTAGAAGGCCTCGCCATAATATTCCTTAAGAAAGGTATATTCCTCCCAGGAGTAAAGGCCGTCAATAACAACACCTGAACTTCTCAAGGCTTCATCGATTCGGGGCAGGTTGAGCCTGGCGTAGGCGGCCATTCCGTGTTCCTGCCGCAGCAGCTCTCTGACGAAGCGCTCATTTTCCTCGTTTAGCTCCAGTCCCCTCTTCCTCACTTCTTCGTCGGTTATATCGCCAAACCTTATGCTGGTAAAGCCATTTTCTTGAAATAGCCTGGCCACCTCCGATTTTCCCGCCCCCGGCATACCCACAACAGCAACTACTTTCATAACCAATACTCCCTACATTATAAGAGAGCACTCACCCGATGACAATAAATGATGATACAGTCAGCCCTCAAACGGTCAGGCGCCGTCTCATGGTTACCAGCGATATGGAAAAGAAAATAACAATAAAAACAATAATGATGGCCAGTGCCCACAGAAGACCAGGATGGACTTCTCCCCAGACCAGCGCTCGGGCGATTGTGACCACCGGTGTCAGAGGTATTATCCAGCTAATGGTGTGCACTATCTCGGGGAAGGCAGAAAGAGGAAAGAAAACCCCGCTGAAGAAGAACATCGGTGTTATAAAGAGGGTGAAATAATAGTTGAAGCTATAAAAAGAAGGAACAAGGGAGGTGTAAAGGATAGCAATGGAAGCAAAGAGCACGCCTCCCAGAAAGGAAAGCGGGGGTATGAGCAGCGCCCAGGGTGAATGCACCAGTTGAAAGGCAGCCGCCACTGCCAGAATAACTGTACCGGTGATTAATGAACGCGTGGCGCCCCAGAAGATTTCACCGGCAATGACATCCCCGGCGGTCAGTGGGGTGGCAATAATAGCGTCATAGGTTTTATGTTCTTCCATGCGAAAGAAACTGCCGTAGGTACACTCAAAGCTGGCACTGAACATCCCGTAGCTGGCAATGATACCGGGCACAATAAATTCGATATACCTCACACCATCAACCGTGCCGATGTATGCCCCCAGCCCGAGGCCCATCGCCACCAGGACCAGAACAGGCTCGGCAACAAAACCAGGTGCCTCCGAGTGCCACAGCCGCAGAAAGACATCCCTGTTGCGCTGCCACATCCGGATAAAACGCCACGAAAAGAACTTCACTCAGTCAGTGCCCTCCCGGTAAGTTTGAAAAAGACGTCCTCCAGTGTGGTCGGCCGCTGTCTCAGCCGTTCCGGGAAATTCGCCAGCACCCCGGCCAGTTCCTCTCTGGTGGCACGGAAAACCTGAATGATATCACCCGCATCCACAAGGTCAAGCCCGCGACCGCTGAGCGCCTCAATAATCCTCTTCCGGTTCCCTGAGTTTGCCTCTATCTCCAGCACCTCATCGCCCACATGTCCGGAAATAAGCGCCCGTGGGCTACCCTGGGCCAGCACCTTACCCAGATGCATGATGGTCACCCGGTCGCAGAGAGCCGCCGCCTCCTCCATATTCTGCGTGCATAGAAGCTGGGTTACCCCCTGAGCCTTCAATTCAAACAGCTTTTGCCAGACCAGATGCTTGGCTTGAGGGTCGAGACCTATCGACGGCTCATCCAGAATCAAAATCTGAGGCTGGTTAATCAAGCCCCTGGCCAGCAATAAACGCCGTTTCATCCCCCCGGACAACTCTCTGATACGGCTATCAATCTTGTCTTCGAGCTGAAACAAGTGCAAGAGCTCCAGGCTACGGCGGCGTGCTTCCTGCTTCGGTATGGCAAAATAGCGGGCGAAGGTGGTGAGATTCTGAAGCACCCTCAGGTCTTCATCCAGATTGTCCACCTGCGGCACCACGCCTAAGACCGCCTTCACCTCACGAGGGTACACCTTCAAGTCCTTGCCCAGAACCCGGATATCGCCACTCGTCGGGGGAGAGACAGCGGTTATCATCCGGATAAGGGAGGTCTTGCCCGCCCCGTTGGGGCCGAGCAGGCCAAAGCACTCACCATCCTCTATCTCCAGACTGACATCATCCACCGCCACCAGTTCTTTAAACTTCTTGGTTAAATGCTGAGCTACAATAACAGCCATAAATATTCACCGATGTCTGACTAGTCCGCTGTTAATGCTATCAGTTGCGTAACCTGAGGTCAACAGAGAATGAAGCAGGCAATATCCTGTGCTATAATTCGGGGTACAACCTGTCAGGGAAATGAAAATGCCGGAAGCTACCAATCTGGCCAGCAAAATGGAAAAACAGCTACCCACCGAGCTGGTGGAGTTCTTGCAGACCGCCGGACTGGTGGCGGCCAGCCAGGGGCAGAGCCTTTACCTGGTCGGTGGTGTGGTCCGTGACCTGCTCTTGGGACGAAGCAACTTTGACCTCGACCTGGTGGTAGAGGGTAATGCCATAGACCTGGCCCGTAAATTAGCCGATATTGTCCAGGGGAAACTGACCACCCATCCCCGCTTTAACACGGCCAAGCTCAGGTGGGATAAATGGAGCGTTGACCTGGCCACCGCCCGCTCCGAGACCTACGATAGACCGGGGGCACTGCCAAAAGTGCAGCCCGGTACTCTGGCCAGCGACCTCTTCCGTCGCGACTTCACCATCAACACCATGGCCATTGAGCTTGTCCCCGGCCGACACGGCCAGTTGATTGACCTCTACGGGGGTAGAGACGACCTTAAAGACGGGCTTATCAGTATTCTTCACGAAATGAGCTTTACCGACGATGCCACCCGCATCTGGCGCGCTCTGCGCTATGAGCAACGTCTGGACTTCCGGCTGGAACCGAACACCCTGGAACTGCTCCGACGGGACATACCCATGCTGGACACCACCAGCGGTGATCGCATCCGGCACGAACTTGAGCTTATTTTGAAAGAGGAACTTCCGGAGAAAATCCTCCGCCGCGCTGAGGAACTGGAGGTGCTACCAAAGCTACATCCCGGCTTGAGGGGAGACAACTGGCTGCAGGATAAATTCAGGCAGGCACGCGAGATAAGTTCTCCGAACCCACCACCAGTGGAAGTTTACCTGGCTCTGCTGGCCTACCGACTGACCGGCGAGGAGACCGAAGAACTGATTTTCTATCTCCGGCCACCCAGAGCAATAACCCGGACCTTAAGAGATACTGTTAATCTCAAGGCAAGGGTTGATTTACTGGCTGACCCTGAACTTGCTCCGAGTCGCACCTTCTCCCTGCTTCAAAGCTATCGGCCTTCGGCGCTCACCGCCAGTTCACTGGCCACTGACTCACCAGTAGCACGACAGCACATCCAGGCTTTTCTCACCAGGCTCCGCTATGTCAGGCCCGCCCTCACCGGCAACGACCTGAAAAAGATGGGCTTAACCCCCGGTCCGCAGATGAAAGAAATCCTCCAGCGCCTCCACGAAGCCAGACTGGACGGCAAGGTAACGAGTAAGCAGGGGGAGGAGGAGGCGGTGAGGGGATGGATGGACTAAGAAACCCTACTGGTTCTGGCTGATTACTCCAGGAAACCGGAGGCAGAGCCAAAGCCCGGTGCTATTCCCTCGATGGCACTGCAATCAAAGTAAAGCCCTTCATCACCCCAGCTGAAACTGAGCGAGTAGGAAAAGGCACCTCCGGTATTGGTGGCGTATTCACAGCCGGGACAATCAATGCCCAGGTGCTCGTAATCGGTGAGGCGTTCGGGGTGAGTAAGAACAGGCTGGTAGTTTCAAGGCGCAAGGTTGACAATTTGGATGAGTGCAACTAGACTTGAAGTACTGTTTGAAATCTATACTTTGTGATTAATCACAGGAATGAAAAAGATGGCGGATAAATTGTTAGATCAAGATATTGGAATACTCTGGTTTTCTGGTATAACACATAAAGCGTAATTATGTGAGTAGAGTGCCAGCCAATTGCAGGCTGGCACGTTCTTTTAGGAGAAGCGTCAACGGTTGGACAGAAACTCAGTTAGCACCCTGAGCTCTGGAAGCAGGGCCTTAGTCAATGGAATAAACAATTAAGGAGGTGAAAACCATGTTTCATACAATTGGTGAAACGGCGGGCGAAGTATGGAAACTGCTTGAAAGCGAAGGGCCCTTGAGTACTTCAGCTATACTAAACAAGATAAAGAGTCCTCAGGCCACAGTCCTTATGGGAATTGGGTGGCTTGCTCGCGAAGATAAGTTAGTATTCACCCAAACAAAAAGAGGAATGCAGCTCGGAGCAAAGCGGTAGAGTCCTTGTGTAAAAAACAGTCAAACCGATGGTTGGAGGAAGTGTGATGGACATCAATCCATCTAATACTGTATTTATCGCTCTCTGTTTTGAAGGGCCTGACGCCTATTCTGTAGCTGGGGGACTCAGTGACAGGATTAACCAACTTACAAACACACTGGCTGACGCGGGGTTTGTTACCCATCATATTTTTATCGGGGATCCTGGAATGGAGGGCGTGGAAGTTCGCACGGGGGACAAGCTTATTCTCCATCGTTGGTGCCAGTGGATAAGTGAGAGCCATCGAAATGGAGTCTATGATGGGGAGAGGTGGAAAGTTGAAGATTTTACCAAGTCTGCCCCTCCCTTTGTTGTTCAAGATCTGGTGTATCCGGCTATCTCGGCGGGGAAACAGGTGATGATACTGGGAGAGGAATGGCAGACTGCCAGTGCTATGTGCTGCATACATGACCTCTTGCACATGTACCGGCTCCGCGACAAGGTAAAAATGTTCTGGAATGCAAACGAAGTGTATGGTTTTGAGCAGGTAGACTGGGAGTATCTATCTCGCGCCGCCACAATCACAGTGGTTCGTGAGCATATGAAACAGGTTTTACTTGAGAGGGGGATAAGCCCTATTGTAATTCCAAACGGAATTCCCGACGTCTTTCTGGAGGAAGCAGATCAAGCTAACATTTCACGGATAAGGGAAATAGTAGGAAAAGAAGTGATATTCAGCAAAGTATCCAGATGGCGTCAGGATAGAGGATGGAAAGCAGCCGTTGATGCCGTTCACAAGCTCAATAAGGTGGGAGAATCGGCTAGTCTTCTGGCATGCGTGGGAGTTGAAGCGGATAGAAAAAGGATAGCTCAACAATCAGTGTCGTGTGGAATAGGCATGAAGAGCATCAGCGTAGGAATGAACTCCGAAAAATCTTACCCGGACGCTGCCTTTGAGGATGACTCGACACCTTATTTTGAAGCTTTGTCCATGGACAGCGAAAAAGCAGAAGTTTTCAATTTCGCATTTCATGTACCACCACGGTTCTTAAGTGGACTCTATCGAGCTAGCGATGTGGTTCTGGCCAACAGTGACCATGATCCTTTCGCGCTGGATATGGAAGCTATGGCGGCGGGGGCAATAGTCTTTGTTGGCCGCAAGGCGCAGGGACACATCAAACATATGTACAATGCAGTTGTCTTGGACAATTACACGGCTGATGAGATACTATTCTACACCAGTTATCTCCGCATGCACCCGGAAAAAAGAGAAATGATCCGGGCAGCCGCAAAAGAGACGGCAAAGCAATACACCTGGAAAGAAGTGGTCAAACAGCTGTTGCAGAGTATTGAGTCTCAGGTGTCAACTCAGTGAATCGATTTATTTGATTGAAGGTAGGCAGCTACTGCTCCTCAACCTTTGGTTATCTAAGCATCTCGCGAAAACCAGTTTAACTGAGAGCATGTGAGGCGTCAATATTATTATCTTGACTTATTAGGATATCGACTTCAACACTCCCTCCCCGAGGCAGAGACGAAAAAACGAAAGAAGAAACTTCTATATGATAGCCTTAGACTATCGAGTTTTTAGCAGCTAAGGAATTTAAAGCGGCTTGTGGTTGTCGACATATTTAAGGGGGAGTATAATGTCAATCAGAAAATAGGGATATAATGAAGGCCTTGCAATTACGGGAAAGGGGAGCGTCGAATGAAAAAAATTCTGGTGGTTTTATCTGAGTGGGGTTACTGGGGTGAAGAACTGGTTGGCCCGTTAGAAGTTCTGGACGCAAAAGGATATGAGACTCTCTTCGCAACACCCAAAGGCAAACGCCCACACGCATTACCTCCCAGCATGGAAGCAGGATATTTTGATCCGCCTCTGGATAAAGTTGTTACCGACGAATACTACGCGGAGAAGACCCGTGAAATTGATGCTTCTACGCGTTTAGACAAACCAATCAACCTGTCAGAGTGGTTTCCGGAACGCCCGTACTTTAACGCTGCCAATTTTGGTCACGAGCTGGAGAAGTATTATACGCTTCGGGAAAAGTGCTGGCAAGATTTACAACAGTACGACGCTCTACTAATGCCAGGTGGCAGCGGTCCAATGGTCGACATGGTTAACAACCAGCGTCTCCATGATATCATCCTGGGTTTTTATTATCAGAACAAGTTAATTGCTGCCGAATGCTATAGCGTCACTTGCCTGGCTTTTGCTCGCGAATGGACGGAGCGTAAGAGCATCATATGGGGCAAACATGTAACCGGTCATGCGCTGGAATATGATTACAAAGATGGCACGGGCTTCCTTACAACTGGCGATACAAACTTTGGCTCGCCTTTCTATCCGCTGGAGTATATCCTGCGTGATGCTACCGGTCCCGAGGGCCAGTATCACGGCGGTGTCGGGCAACGCCTGTCTACGATCCTCGACTATCCTTTCCTGACCGGGCGTTCTACGCAGGACTCCCGTCTCGTTGGAGAGTTAATGGTTCAAGTGTTGGAGCAAGGTCTTCGGCGCTACGGATGGTAGACCGGCAGATGACGGGTGATAACGATATCGCGTTTCTGGGGTGAAAGTTATGGCTGAGAAAACCGGTCGCTTTGCGATTATTGAGCAGTTTCTGGCGGATGGTATTCAATATATGTTTGGCAATCCCGGCACTGTTGAGCAAGGGTTTCTCGATGCCTTATCGGCTTACCCGGAAATGAAATATATCCTCACGCTGCACGAATCCATTGCCCTGATGATGGGAGACGGATATGCTCGCGCCACGCAAAAACCGGCCCTGGTGCAGATACACAGTACGCCTGGCCTGGGTAACGCTATTGGTGCGATGTATCAGGCTATGCGTGGCCATGCTCCACTCGTGATTATCGGTGGGGATGCCGGGCTGAAATATCTGCCCATGGATGCACAGATGGCCGGAGACCTGGTCGCTTTTGCCAGACCAGTCACCAAATACTCCACGATGGTCATGGATGCCTCCTCACTACTTCGGACTTTACGTAGAGCTATAAAAATCGCCGCTACGCCGCCCATGGGGCCGGTGTACGTCTGTTTACCAGCAGACGTTTTGGACATGCCTGTTGCCGAAGAAGCCTTCCCCACTTCAATCCCTTCGACGCGAGTCATGCCTGAACCGGGTTTTATCCAGGAGGCCGCTTCTCTCCTGTCGCAAGCCAGGAAACCCATGATTTTTGTTGGCGATGGTATTGCCTACTCCGGAGCGCAAAAAGAGCTCACAAAAGTGGCCGAAATTCTGGGTGCGGAGGTTTGGGGGGTAGATTCCGGCGAGTTGAACATCAGCTACGCACATCCACTTTACCAAGGGCAGACAGGCCATATGTTTGGCCAGAGCAGTTTGCCCATTACATCAAGAGGGGATGTTAACCTTATATGCGGAACTTATCTGATGCCCGAGGTTTATCCGCACCTCGCCGATATTTTTGCGCCCGGGGCAAAAATCATTCACATCGACTTGAACGCCTATGAGATTGCCAAAAACCATAGAGTTGACCTGGGTGTGGTCAGCGATCCGAAATTAACGCTTGCCAGCCTGGCAACTGCCCTGGAGTCAATGATGACTTCCCAGCAAAAAAAGGCAGCCATGAAGCTAGCCAGTGACCTCAGCCTGGCCAAAGAGAAGAAGCTAAAAGATGAGATTCAGGCAGACAATTTGGTTCGTGACGAGGTGCCCTTACATGCCTCAAGCTTCATGAAGGAACTGGCAACTGTCCTGCCCAGAGGCGCGATGATTTTCGATGAGGCGTTGACCTGCTCCCCAGAACTAACTCGATACATACCTCCTGCGGAACCGGGGCACTTTTTCCAGACGCGCGGCGGCTCGCTCGGAGTGGGTATCCCCGGCGCGCTGGCCCTTAAACTGGCACATCCAGATAAAACGGTAATCGGCTTCACGGGCGATGGCGGCAGTATGTATACCATCCAGGCCCTCTGGACGGCGGCGCACCATAACATCGGGGCCAAGTTTGTGATATGCAACAACCAGAGCTATATGCTACTGAAGCTTAATATTCTACAGTACTGGAAAGAACAGGTGGCTATACCGGAGCATGAATTCCCATCCGCCTTTGATTTGGACAAGCCGGTGATTGATTTCGTCGCCATGGCACAATCAATGGGTGTCCCGGGCGTGAAGGTAGAAAGGCCTGAGCAGGTTGGCCCGGCTATCCAGCAAATGCTGGGAACAGACGGCCCCTTCCTGGTCGATTTGGTGGTCACCAGCCATGTGCCCGGTGCCAAAATCAACTGCAAGTGCGGACAGTAATTGTAGTCTATTTGCAGAAGGAAGGTAACAAATGAGTACAATGACAGAATGGGATGTTAAAGAGCTTGTATTTTCCTGGTTTCGAAAAATCACCAGCAAAGTACCCGTTGAGGAACTTCTATCTATGCTGAACTCTGAAGAACTGGAAATGAAATTTCCTGAGGAAACGTTGCAAAGCTACGATGACTTTAAAAAATGGTATGAAACGGTAACTAACAAGTTTTTTAATCAAGTTCATGAAGTAAAAATGCTGGATGTTGAAGTCAGTGGGGATAAGGCGGCTGTCAAGCTCATCGTAAACTGGCAGGCGGAGACATGGGAGCCGCCATCTCCATTCAGCCAGCGGGACGGGTCTTACGTTCATCAATCCTGGATTGTAAAAAAAGATGCGAAAACAGGAAAACCAGTCATTACTACCTACCATGTCGGTGAATTTGACCCGATGGAGAGGATATAAACTATCCTAAGAAATAGTAAGGAGGAATCATGGAAAACTTTGTTTACTCTAATCCGGTCAAGTTACTTTACGGACAGGGGCAGCTTGATAATGTTGCCCAGGAGATTCTTCCCTACGGAAAGCGAATCCTGCTGGTCTACGGCCAGAAGCACATTAAGGAAGACGGAACTTACGAACGTATCTCGCAGTTGCTCAGGGAGGCAGGCATAAAGTGGTACGAACTGGGGGGAGCACAGCCCAATCCGAGGGTAGAACTGGTACGCAAGGGAATAGAAATTTGCCGTAATGAAAACATCGACTTCGTTCTCGGGGTTGGAGGGGGCAGTGCCAGTGATACGGCCAAAGCCATCGGCATAGGCGTTAAAGTTAATTATGACATCTGGGACGCTTATGAGGACTTCCACGCCATCATGCACGGTGCATCCGCGAATGAGCACCCCCATGTCCCCACCGAGACGCTGCCCACTGGTGTGGTAATTACCAAAGCCGGAACAGGTTCGGAGTTTGATTACACCTCCGTTCTGGGCAATCAGGCCACTCATGAAAAGTTGATGGTCATCAACAAGGTTGTGTACCCCAGGTTTGCTATTCATGACCCTACCCTGACCTATACTCTCCCCAGGAAAGAAATCGCTTACGGTATTGCCGACATCATGACGCATCTTTTCGAACAGTACTTTACCCTCTCTAAGGACACGGATATCCTTGACCGATATAAAGAGGCGGGACTTAAGACCGTCATCGAATCGGGTACAAGGGCTTTAGCGCAGCCGCAGGACTATGCCGCTCAGAGTCACCTGCTTTACATCGCGGCCTGGGCATGTAGCGACCAGAGCATGTGCGGCGCTGCGGGGGGGTGGGCGGCACATATGATAGAACATGAAATATCCGCAGCTGTGGACCTGAATCATGGACTTGGCATGGCGATTGTTTACATCGCCTGGATGAAGTATGTCATCGAGGTTATTCCTGAAAAATTTGCCCAGTATGGTGAGAGGGTGTGGGGCATTGAAAGGAGAGGGCGCACCGCTCTGGAAGCTGGCCGGGAAGCCATTGAAAAAACTGCGGAGTTCTGGTCATCTCTGGGCATTCCTTTAACTTTAGGGAAAGCGGGGGTGGATACTTCTATCATCCCGAAGGCCGCCAAACAGGCGGTCCGGTTTGGCCCTCTATTTTCAATCAAACAACTCGCAGAGGATGACATCGTGAAAATCCTGGAAATGGCTCGCTGAATCATAAACATGCTCAAACTTCCCGGCTCTGATAATGGTGTTTGGATAGGAAAATACTATGAACGATTTTAAACCTGTTATTCACAGGTACACGACCCCAAAGTATTTAACAGTAAATGTCTTTCTCGTTGAAACTGAAAACGGGGTAGTAGTGATTGACGCTGCCACTGCGGTTTCGTCCAGCCATGAGATCAGGGATATCATCAATAATAAGATAAAAAAACCGCTCCTGGCTGTTCTTCTCACTCATGGTCATCCCGACCACTACGTTGGTGCAGGAGAAATCGTCAGGGGACTCGACGTTCCCATTGTGGCGACCCAGGGCACGATTGACTTTACTAAGTATCAAGACAGGGAGAAATTCGATACGCTGATTAAGCGCAACTATGGAGATGACATTCCGCAAAAAAGGGTTTTCGCGAACCAGGTCGTCAAAGATGGGGATGTGCTGGTGTTTGACAATGTTGATTTCAAAATCGTAGACCTCGGACCTTGCGAATCGGATGCGGATTCAATATGGATGATTACCGTGGACGGGGTCAAGCACGTTTTTCTGGGAGACATCATCTACAACCACACCCACGGTTATTTTCGAGATGGACATGCGCTGAACTGGTTAAAAGCACTGGACAGACTGCTGGGTGAATTCGATCATACAGCGGTCTTTCACCCCGCCCACGGGGAAGACTGTGGCACCGAGATGGTTTACTGGCAAAAGGCCTACATAGAAGCTTTTCTCGGAACACTGGGTTCCATGTTACACGGCAGGAACCACCTTGATGAAGAGGAAAAGCAATACCTCGTTGATAAGATGAAGTCGTTTCTGCCCAACGAAAAGCTGTTAAACCTGATGAAATACGAACTTGATGAAACCATCAGGGCGCTGAAAGAAGGAAACGCCGTTTAACAAAGGGTGGTGATTATGTTTTGTCAAAGTAAGGAAATCAAAGTAATGGAATACGCTCAAGGAATCCTTCTGAGACGACTGGGGAAAGGTAAAAATATCAGCGCCGTGCACTGGGATTTCCAGGAAGGGGCTGTCCTTGATACCCATAAACATCCGCAAGAGCAGTTTGGATACATTATCAAAGGTGGTTTTAAAGTGACCATAGGCGATGAAACCCGGCTGCTCAAAGCCGGGGATGCCTATTTTGTGCCGGCCAATGTCCCTCACAAATTCGTCCCTGTGGGGGACACCGAAGCCATAGATGTTTTCACTCCGGTCAGGGAGCCCTGAATAAATCACAATATAAAAAGCTATGAGGAGGGGTAAAGATGGCAAAAAAGAAAGTCCTGGTCGTGGCCTCAAATTACGGGGTATGGAATGAGGAATTGCAGGCTCCGTGGGATATTCTCAAAGCGGCCGGCCACGAATTAACGATAGCTACCCCACAGGGTAAAAAGCCTCTGCCATTGGCCATCAGTGTTGACCCCGATTTTGTTGACCCGGTACAAAACTACAAGGTAAACACGCCTGAAGCCTGTCGAAGAATGAAAGAACTCGTTGCCAGTGATGAATGGAAGAACCCTTTGAAGATAGCCGATGCCAGGATGGCTGACTATGATGCGATTGTGCTCGTGGGCGGTTTGGGCGCAGATATTGATTTAGCCAATAACCCGGCCCTGCATAAACTGTTGCTCGAAGGATATTATACCAACAAGTTGCTCTGCACGATATGTTTTTCCGTAGCCGCCCTGGTTTTCACCCGCGACCCAAAAAATAACTACCGGAGCATTATCTGGGGTAAGAGGATTACCGCCCACCCCCGCGCCTGGGATTTCACCGCCGATGTACCCTATGAACTTTACAACGCCACAGAGGATAATCCGGGTACGAATGTGATTACACCGGGTTTCCTTCTTCCGTTGCAGGATATTGCCACCGACGCCGTTGGCCCTGAGGGAGAATGTATCTCCGACCCGAACACCAGTAGAGAGAACCCCAGTGTCATTTACGACAGGCCATTTATTACCGGCTGCTCAGTAGAGTCCTCTATTGCCTTCGGCAGGAAGATTGTCGAAGTACTTGAAACATGGTAAAAGAGCGAAAACCCTTGAGGAAGCTTTATTGAGGAGATGGCTTGTATGAACATTAATGAATTTATTGTTAAGACACTGGAATCAATCGGTGTTGACCATGTATTTGGCGGTTCAGGGCAGGTAAATGCCAGCCTGATGATTGCTTTAAAGAAATCTAAAATCAAAACACTCATCGCTAAGAACGAACAGGCGGCTTCTTTTATGGCCTGCGGCTACTCCATGTTTTCCGACCGACTGGGGGTATGCTTTGCCACCGGCGGTCCGGGGGCTTTCAACGTGATGTCCGGGCTGGCGGTAGCACTGTCCGATTCCCTGCCGGTATTAGCTATTACCGGTTATGAGGCAGCGAACCTCCTAGGAAAAGGAGCGTTAGCTGAGACCTCGGGTCTGAACAGGACTCCCGATTCCCAAAAAATGTTTGCGTCGACGACAAAAAAGACCTTCATAATAACCAATCCCGACCAGACCTGTGACATTGTAGAGGAAGCGATTAACACGGCTCTTGAGGGAAGGCCGGGTCCTGTTCATATCCACATACCTATCGACCTGACCACAAGTGAAGTAACCAATTTCAGGGAAATTAAAATCGATGTCAAACCTGTTTTGCCAAAACCGGAAAAAATCATCGAGTTTGCCGATGCACTGGCAAAAGCCATCCATAATGGAAAGCAGATGATGCTACTGGTCGGCTACGGTTCCGTGAGGAGCCACGCCGAAAAAGAAATCCTGGAGTTTGTCGAAAAATTTAAGATACCGTTTGCCACAACCATGGACGCCAAAGGTATCTTATCCGAAGACCACCCTCTATCTCTCGGCATTTTCGGGTCATCGGGAGATCCGGGAGCAAATAAATATTTCAAAGAAGCACAATTTGTAGTCGCCCTGGGAAATTCTTTCGCTCACAATGCTACGTTCCGGTTTCAAAAGGACCTGTACGACGGTAAAATATTAATGCACATCAATATTGATAGAAATGAGATCAACAAGGTGTATGAGGCTGATTACGGGATGGTAAGTGATATTAAACCGGCCATGATTGGAATTAATCAAGAACTCGCCAGGAGAGTTACCCCGGTCGAGCCGAAAAGCATCAAGAAAGAAAAATGGCACGATCTACCCACTAAATATTCTGGTACTAAAATCCACCCGGGCGAAATGGTAAAGGTTCTCTCCGATAACCTCCCGCAGAATAGTATCGTCCTGGGTGACGCCGGCGGTCATATGCTATGGCTGAACTGCTATCTGAAACTCACCAGAGGACAGATATACCAGAATCCGGGCAGTTTTGGCCCCATGGCCAGCCATGTTAATGGCGCCATCGGGGTTAAGTGTGCCCATCCCGATAAGTGTGTGGTCAGCGCCTGCGGAGACGGCGGCTACCTCATGGGTGGCTTTGAGCTGCTCGCCGCGGTTCAATACAATATTCCTGTCATATGGGTCATTTTCAACAATGGCGAGTTCAACATTATTAAAGACTTTTTGCTTCAGCAATTTGGCGAGGCACCTTATATGGATTTTATAAATCCCGATTATGCTGCTTACGCAAATGCTTGTGGCGCTGATGGCTACTGGGTAGAAAAACTCAGCGATTTCGAGGTGGCATTTAAGAAAGCACTGCAATCCAATAAGCCAACTCTGATAGACGTCGTAGTAGAGTCAGAGGTTTACCCACCTTTTCAGGGAAGCGGAATATAGAAAGGCAAGTCTGCTCTTGAGGAGGGAACCATTGATTAAACACATCTCAATGGCAAAGTACAAAGAGTTTGCGGAAGGCTGCTCAAAAGAAGAGAACATAAAAAAAGCTAAATCAATGACGGAGGCTTTAAAGCAGAAAATACCCCAGATAAAGAAGATTGAAGTTGGCATTGATATTCTCCATGGCCCGACCGACTTTGATGTGGTTTCCTACTCGGAATATGATAACATGGAGGATGTCAAGAAAACCGTGACTCATCCGACGCATGACGAGCTTATTGCCTTTTTGAAAAAGGTGACGGAGATAAGCCACGCCGTAACCTATGAGGTATCTTGACCCTTTTCAATCTGCTAATTCTATTTAATGGAGGATTATTATGAATACCCGGGAAATCGTGACAAAATATTTTGAGTATGTCAATGCCGGAAGATGGGATGATTACCTGAGCCTTTTTGATGATAACGTCGTTATGGACGAGCAACTCATGGGCCACCTGGAAGGTATTGAAGCAGTGAGGCAGGGTATCGAAGCCCTGCGGCAGTCCCCGAAATTCCAGAACCATCCGCTCGAAATAGTGGTCGAAGGCGACCGTGCCATGGCTATCTGGCATATCGAAGCAGTTGGACCGGGCGGTGCTCCCATTGATGCGAAGGGAGCCAATTACTACAAGATTGCCAACGGGAAAATCGCCGTATTTCAAAACTACCACGACACCGCCCCGTTCCAGTCCGTGGCGTAAGATTCATAGATGTGATAAAGAGGTTTTGATTCGATTACAGCATGATATAAAGTAGCGCCGCTTTGATGCCAGCATATGTATCGCGCCTCGCCAAGGAGACATCTATGAAGCTAAAAGGTAAGAAAGTAGCCATTCTCATCGAGAGTGATTACTACGAGCCGGAAATCTTCTATTATCAACGCCGATTTCCCGAGGAAGGCATAGACCTCCATTTCCTGACTCGCCTCTGGGGTCAACCCTCTCTGACCTTCAAGGGACACGAATACCAGATACCATTTGAGTGCCACGAGAGCTTCGAGGGGATGGATGATGCCACTCTGCGGAGCTACGCGGCCATCATCGTGCCTTCCGGTATGGTCTCAGACCGGTTAAGATACACGGAGGACATTGGCAAGCTACCACCGGCGACCGAGTTTCTTAAGCGGGCCTTCAAAGAAAAAGGAATCATTAAGGGGATTATCTGTCACGGGATGTGGCTGGTAGCCCCGGCCCCTGAACTGGTACGTGGACGGCCCGTCGTCGCTCACATCAATCTGCTGGGCGATATCAGGAACATGGGTGCTACTTATGTAGATCAGGATGTGGTAGTAGATGATGACCTCGTTACGGCGCGCACCGGCGGACACTGTCACCTCTTTGCACGTAGAATAATAGAGCTATTGACCGAAAAACAAACTGTATAATAACTGACGTGGAGGAAATATGGCCTCTTTGAAATTTGCCCATGTAGCGGTTAGCTGTAAAGACCCGGTGGCCATGGAACGATTTTATACCAGATATTTCGGCTTTAAGCGAGCGCGGGTTATACCAATCGATAACGGCGAGCAGATTGTCTTTATTAAATCAGACAGCATATACCTGGAACTTTTTCGATCTAAAGGTGAGTCGCCTGAGCCAACACCGGAAAAGGACGGGCCACAATACCCTGGCCTCCGTCACCTTGCCTTTCAGGCAGATGATGTGGATGCCAAGTTGGCCGAGATAGGAAATAATGCCAGGGTTACCCTGGGGCCGCTGGACTTTAATGACGTTATACCTGGATGGCGTACAGTCTGGATTGCTGACCCGGAAGGAAATATTATTGAGATAAGCCAGGGATATAAAGACCAGGAAAACCCGCCGCCTCTAGTCTGAGATTTGGCGTTATTACAGCGAAATAACGGCTACAGCATCGAGAATTCAGCGATAGTGAGCTACACCTCCTCTAAACCACCGGTATCGAATTAGCGCTAGCAGGATTGGTTTTTAAGCTTCCACCTTGCTTCTTAAGAAGTTCAGGCCTTATTGCCTCCCCCGCTTACTTTTTCTCGCCGTTTCCCCTGAAAAACAAATGCAGGAATCCGTGCCAACCTATCCACGTGGAAATAATGGAATAAACCGCTATCAGGCCGTAAATGTAAAAGGCAATAACGGGATTAATAAAGGAAATAACAATGGCAATTAGAAAGATAGGGGAAGTAGTGAGAAACATCATTTTTCTACGCCTCACAAGCTCGGGGTTAATTCCGCTATCCACCAGGCGGCGTTTTCCGGTGACATATATCCAGAGTATTAAGGCCATAACAATTATCAGGAAGATATTGGCGCCATATACTGCGGTTGCTGCCTGGGTTTGCCGGTATTCCCCCAGGAGTGTTGTAGAAAACGGTACCAGCGCCACAAACATAAGAAAGATGATATTTATCCAGGACAGCTTACTGTCCGCCTGCTTGATGTGGTGAAATATGAAATGATGGTTGATCCAGATGACACCCAGTACCAGAAAACTCACTACATAAGCGAATAATTTTGGCCACATCTCAAGAAGTGCCCTGGATAACTCTTTATTTACCGAGGCCCCTGTTATCGCCGGTATGCTAATCTCCAGTACCAGCAGGGTCATCACGATAGCAAATACTCCGTCAGCTAAGGCTTCAAGACGGTTAGAATTGAATACAGGGGCTGATACGTCCTTAGATGATTTCATCTTGACCTCCTTCTTAAAAGGATAGACTCATTACTGCGGAAAATTATAACACCTTTTCTTGGCCAAACACATATAAACTAAAAGATGATACGGAGTATCTGACGTTTACATCGCTGATTATTTTCTTTATCCCTTCTACGTTTTGGTCAGCTAATAGCTGAATCCTGAGTTTATCGCCTTTTCCGATTGCTAATCTGAGTTTGCTGACTTGGCGCTAACGGTGCTAAGATGTTGTTATATTGAAGGTCTGAGGTATGGGGTGAGAAGAAGGAGGAAATAGTAATGCAGTTTGAATTTTCCGATGCTATTGCTGGATATGTTACTGATTATAATCGTAAAGAGAAAACGTTCGAGTTAAGAACAACGGATGGGCGTCAGTTTTCGGTAAAATTAACTTCAAACACTTACGCCCGTCTGGTCCGCAATCTGGGAGAGCCCTATGTTGATTGCACGGGTCAAATTGGCGAACTGCTGGTACCAGAACAATTCCTTTTCACTTATGGTATATTCTATCCACATTCAGGAGAACACGTTTTTGAGGCAAAAGTACTGGACTTTCCCGGAAAAGCCGTCGGTAAATATCGATTTGAGGAACCCGACTGGTGGATTAAACAATCTGAAAGCATAGCTGATTTTTTCCTGAGGTCCCAGTTCGGTGGCGCCGAGGAGATTGACTACCGCAACTATCGCACTACTTTATCGCTGACCGGAGCTAAAAAGGGAGATTTTCGACAGGAAACAGATACAATTTCTCGCCTGGTCTACGGGCTTGCGTCCACTTTTCTACTTACTGGCGAAGACCGCTTCCTGGAAGCCGCAGAAAAGGGTACCGCGTATCTGCGAGAACATATGCGATTCTACGATACGGATGAGAACATCATCTACTGGTATCATGGCATAGACATTGACCTTAAAACCAATCGTGAACACAAGGTTTTTGCTTCAGAGTTCGGCGACGATTACGACGCGATTCCGATGTATGAACAAATTTATGCTCTCGCCGGACCAACACAAACCTATCGTATCAACGGCGACCCGACAATCATGAAAGACATAAAGATGACCATTGACCTGTTTGACCGGTTCTATCTTGATACACAAGGTCAGGGTTACTTCTCGCACCTTGACCCGGTGACCCTGAACCCGCGGAGCGATAGCCTCGGCAGTAATCAATCCCGTAAAAATTGGAATTCGGTGGGTGACCATGCTCCCGCTTATCTCATTAACCTCTGGCTGGCCACCGGAGACTCTAAATACGTCGAATTTCTGAAGTACACTGCCGACTGCATCACCAGATACTTTCCAGACTATGAAAATAGCCCTTTTGTAAATGAGCGTTTTTACGAGGACTGGAGCCATGATTTAGCCTGGGGCTGGCAGGAGAACCGGGCTGTGGTGGGTCATAACCTTAAAATCGCCTGGAACCTGATGAGGATTAACAGCCTTTCTCCAAGTGAAAGTTATGTCGCACTCGCTAAAAAAATTGCGGAAATCATGCCTAAGTTCGGTTTGGATGTGCAGAGAGGGGGCTGGTATGACGTCCTGGAGAGAACAAAACAGTCAGACGAGGAAATGCACCGCTTTACCTGGCACGACCGCAAAGCCTGGTGGCAACAGGAGCAGGGAATATTAGCCTATCAAATTCTGTACGGTATTCTTAAGGAATCGGAATATCTACGTCACGCCAGGGAGTCTGCCGCCTTCTACAACACGTTCTTTTTAGACCATGATGATGGTGCCATATACTTTAATGTTCTCGCCAGCGGCATACCCTATCTTCTCGGCACCGAGCGAATGAAAGGCAGCCACTCGATGAGCGCTTATCACTCCATCGAGCTGTGCTACCTGGCTACTGTTTACACCAATATATTGAACACCGGACAGCCTCTTGACCTCTATTTTAAGCCCATGACAGGTGGCTTCCCCGATGGAATCCTGCGAGTGCAGCCGGATATTCTACCGGCCGGTGGCGTGCGTATCGCGGAGGTGTGGATTGATAACAATCCCTGGAAGAATTTCGATGCCGAAAATCTGACGGTGACACTGCCTAATGTCAATTACAGGCCCAAAATAAAGGTGCATTTGGTGCCAACGGGGGATTAAATCTGCTTAAGAACTAATTGTACGTATTAAGGGGGCTACATGGAGATCAGGACTGAGACACGTGATGGAATCACCATTGTGGAAATCATCGGGAATATTGATAGCAATACGGCACCTCAAGCCCAGGGAACCATAATGCCCCTCATCGACCCCAATTGCCTTTTGGTCCTGGACATGGAACAGTGTCATTATGTATCAAGCGCAGGTCTGAGGGTTCTGCTCATGATAGCTAAGCTGCTGGCAACAAAAGGAGGGCAATGCGCACTGGCAAACGTGTCCGATGAGGTCAAAGACGTGATGGAAATCACAGGCTTCGCCTCTTTCTTCAAGACTTACGATACGGTTTCAACCGCTGTTGAGGCTTTCCAGAAGTAGAAAAAATGGATAGAATCGATACTCATCCAACGCACAAATATGGCGAATTTGACTTGCGTTGCGGAAAGCCGCTCCCCTTCGGGGCCAGCATTGTCCCCGGGGGAGTGAACTTCTCAGTCTATTCCCAGTACGCTATCGCCTGCGAGCTGGTGTTGTTTAACAAGCACGAAGCTAAACCATTTGCCACGATTCCGTTCTTTGACCAGTTCAGAATCGGCAACGTTTTCACGATGGTAGTCTTTGATATCGACTATGAGAACATCGAGTACGGCTTTCGTATGTACGGTCCTTTCGATACAAAGCAGGGGCACTGGTTTGATAACACAAAAATACTTACCGACCCGTATGCTAAAGCGATTGGGGGCAGGGATATCTGGGGAGAAACTCCTGATTGGACTGTTGAATATCAGCACCGCGCCCGCATAGTCTTCGATGATTTTGATTGGGAGGATGATAGCCCTCTGGAGACCCCGCCGGAAAACCTGGTCATTTACGAGATGCACGTCCGGGGCTTTACCAGACACCCGTCCTCCAACGTGAAACATCCGGGCACTTTTGCCGGTATACGTGAAAAGATTGCCTACTTAAAGGAGTTGGGAGTCAACTGTATTGAGCTTATGCCTATCCACGAGTTCGATGAGTTTGAGAATTCCAGAATATCGCCCATAACCGGAGAACGATTGCTGAACTACTGGGGTTACAGTAATGTCGGGTTCTTTGCTCCGAAGGCAGGATATGCTGCCACCGGGAAATACGGTATGCAGGTTGATGAGCTTAAGGCTCTGGTCAAAGAATTGCACCGTAATGGCATTGAAATTATCCTGGATGTTGTCTTCAATCACACCGCCGAGGGAAATGAGAATGGCCCATACATATCTTATCGTGGTATCGACAATAAGACTTACTACATGCTTACTGCCGAAGGCTACTACTATAACTTCAGTGGTTGTGGCAATACATTGAACTGTAACAACCCGATTGTGCGCAACATGATACTTGATTCATTACGCTACTGGGTGACCGATTATCATATAGATGGGTTCCGTTTTGACCTGGCCTCTATTCTGGGCCGGGCCCAGGATGGCTCTCCTATGCATAATCCGCCTCTTCTGGAAACGCTTGCCTTTGACCCTATCCTGGGTAAGTGCAAGCTGGTTGCCGAGGCCTGGGATGCCGGTGGTCTATATCAGGTCGGCTCATTTCCGAACTGGGGTCGCTGGGCAGAGTGGAACGGCAAATTCCGGGACGATTTGAGGAAATTCATCAAGGGCGACCCGGGGATGGTCGGGGCAATGGCACAACGAATACAGGGTTCTCCTGACCTGTACCAGTGGCAAAAGAGGGGGGCATTTGCCTCGGTAAACTTTATTACCGCCCACGATGGTTTTACACTCATGGACCTTGTTTCCTACAATGGAAAGCATAATGAAGCCAACGGAGAAGGAAACTCGGATGGTGCCAACGACAACCATAGCTGGAATTGTGGCTGGGAAGGCTCCACTCAGGACATTAATATCAACCAGCTACGCCTGAAACAGATAAAGAATGCCCTGACAATACTGCTGGTAAGCCGTGGCACGCCGATGCTTCTCTCCGGTGACGAAATGGGAAAGACTCAGCGTGGTAATAACAACGCTTATTGTCAGGACAATGAAATTTCATGGCTAGACTGGAGCTTGCTGAATAGCAACGCAGAGCTATTCACCTTCTGCCAGAGGATGATTGCGTTCAGGAGAGCTCACTCCGCACTGAGAAGTAATATCTACCATCAGGACAAGGACTATTTAAGTCACGATTATCCCTCACTCTCCTGGCATAGTACCGGAGCCTGGAATGCTGACTGGTCTTATCAAAGTCGCTGGCTGGCTTTTATGGTGTTGCAACAGCGTCCTCAAAGTGGCACTCCCAGAAATACCTTCGTCTATGTGGCCATGAATATGCACTGGGAAGCGCATGACTTTGAGCTACCCGGGCTTCCCGAAGGCGTGTTCTGGAATGTGTTTGCCAATACTGATATGCAACCGCCTGATGACATTGTACAACCCAGTCAAGAGATAATTATTGAAAACCAAACGCAATTTCTGGTCGGCCCGAGGTCAGTGGTGGTGTTAATAGGCAAATAAGTCAATTGCCTAGCTTTTTTGAGGCGGCTTTATAAATCAGCGAACGGGCTATTTCCAAGTCAAGCGTGAAGGAAAGGAGTAAGATAATATGGAATCCAAGTTCAGTGTAACATATCAGGAAGGTATTGCGAGTTGCGAGCTTTGCGGGCGGCTGGATGCCACCAACGCGCCGGCTTTTCAGGAAGAATTGAAAAAACTAATTGGACAGGATGTGTCCCGGCTGGTCTTCTATGCTAAAGACCTGGAATATATGTCCAGTGCCGGTTTACGTACTATCATCTTTGCTAAACAGAAGATTGGCGCGGCCTCCTCCGTTTATTTAATAGGGGCTCAAGAAGCAGTACAGAACGTCATCAAGATGAGCGGACTGGATACGTTCATGATTCTCCAGGATACATACGAAGAGTGAGAACAGGGCCGGAATGCCTAAATTAACGTATACCGCAACATTAGAAAACCTGGAGCCGATGCTTGATTTCCTCGAGCAAGGGGCAAAAGAACTTGGGTTTGATGCCAGAGAGTTAAATAGGATTCGCCTTGCCTCGGAGGAAGTACTGGTTAATGTCATCAACTATGCTTATCCGGATAAGAATGGCAGCGTCGAAATCATCTACGATATCCAAGACGGCAATAGATTAGTGGTGGAAATTATAGATTCGGGAGTTCCCTTTAACCCATTACTGATGCCTGAGCCAGACATTGAATCTCCTGTGGAAAATCGTAAGATTGGCGGGCTAGGTATATATTTAGTCCGTTCTATTATGGATGAACTCAGTTATAGAAGGGAAGCGGGCAGGAATATACTGACTCTCATAAAATACCAGACTACTGGCTAGAGAAATCGGGATAAATGGCAAGATTCATTCAGGGTAACACTTTAAGAGACAGAATATTGCTGTCGATATGCGCCGCTATTCTTTACGGGGTGCTGAACTGGGCCTTTAGCGGTTTGACTCTTCCCGGAGCTCCGGTTATCAGTTTACGACCTCAGATTGCTATTCCCATTGTTATGGGGCTGGTATATGGTCCTGTACCTGGATTTATTGCTGGATTCCTGGGAAACATCCTCGGTGATTACCTCTCTGGATACGGGCTGACATACTGGAACTGGTCCATCGGAAACGGATTACTGGGAGCTATTTCGGGGCTGGTCTACCTGTTTGGGATACGGAATATTAAATCGGTCATCCAGTTCGGCTACGTGCAGCTGGCCATCGTCATGGCTAATCTGGTAGGACTGACGACAGCCACATTAGTAGAGAGCCTGGCTCTGCACCGGGTGGAGTTACAGGATGCAATTCTGAACTGGCTGCTTCCCGGATTAATAACCAACATTCTTATCGCTCTGGCCTTAGTCCCGTTACTGATGATTCTTTTAAAGAGAATGGTGATGACGATAGAGACCAGGACGATTCTCGTAATCTCACTCCTGCTGGTCGTGTCCGTTCTGGCCACTACGGCGGTGCTGATATCACGTGCCAATGACACACTGATTACGACGATACTGGCAACGTCGTCGGGCGAAACCGTCGATGCTAGCGGGGGACAAATCACTGCCAGTGCCAGTCTCAATTTGTTCCGTTGGGCCGGCCTAGTAGCTGTCTTCGTCCTGCTGGCGGGCACAATCGTGTCCGTATTCATGGTAAAGAGATTGACAGCCCCCGTATCTCTTCTCTGCACCGCCGCGAGCACCATCGGTTTGGGACAATACGAGACCAGTGTCATCTCCCCCGTCGCCAAGCGTGACGATGAGCTGGGGGAACTGGCCAGGACTTTCGATAACATGGTGGAAAGCCTGAAAGAACACATCGAGGAACTCAAGAGAACCACGGCGGCCAAGGAACGCATAGAGAGCGAACTCAGGGTAGCTACGGATATCCAGATGAGTATGCTACCCCGCGTTTTCCCACCATTTCCCGACCGGAAGGAATTCGACATCTTTGCTACGATGCAACCGGCCAAAGAGGTAGGTGGCGACCTCTACGACTTTTTCCTCGTCCAGCCCGATAAGCTTTGTTTCATCATCGGTGACGTTTGCGATAAGGGTGTACCGGCGGCCCTTTTTATGGCCATCACCAAGGCTCTTCTCAAGACGGCAGGTATGGCAGGATTCCCGCCGGACGATATGCTCTCCAGAACCAATAACGTCCTCTATCCTGAAAACGACGCCAGCATGTTCGCCACGGTTTTTTGTGCTATTCTGGATACTAATACCGGGGAACTGATATTTGCCAATGCCGGGCATAACCCTCCTCTCCATTATGACGGTTCCACCAGCTTTGATTACATCAAATTATCTAAAGGATTTGTCGTCGGCCCGATGCCAGACATTGTATTCACCTGCCAGAGCATGACACTTAGACCCGGCCAGGCTGTCTTTCTGTACACCGATGGTGTGACAGAAGCCGCCGACAGTAACAACGAGTTTTACTCTGAAGCCAGGCTTCAGCAAGCCTTGACCAAGCTCAAGGATGAAGACGCCACCGGTATGGTGAAAGGAATACAGGAAGATGTCGCTACCTTTATTCACGGTGCTCAACAGAGCGACGACATCACCATGCTTGCTGTCCGATTCCTGGGAAAATCAGGTGGTGTGTGACGCCTGTTGCTCACGGGCAGGCAGCTGGTTAACATCAGCATCAATCTGATGGTCAACTGATAGAAGCTGGGGCGGCAGGTGGTTCTCTTTTTCAACACATTGCCTTACCAGACCTACCGAAACTTGAATCAGTTGCTTCATCACATGGTCCGTGACCTCGCATGGCGTCCCATAGTAGAGGAAGTTTATCGGCATAAGATCGGCAAAAAGGTATAAATTACGTGTCAATGATGTACCCGGTTTAATATCAGTATCGGGGTGAAAGGTCACGCGGACAGACCTTCCCTGGCTTACCCGCGTCTGAGGGTCTCGTACCGATTCTATTTCCAGGCTTACGGGGATGCCACCGATTTTCGGCTCTTTTTTATTCGATAGACTATTGAGCCAGTCAGTAAGGTGTTCGAATTCCAGGGTCTTGGTAGAACCACTCACGAAAATAAAGGTACTGCGACGGCTGTTCAACAATATCTCTTCCAGCAGGTCCGGGCTTAAAATCGATGTGCCAATGACTCCGATGAACAGGTCAGTATTATACAGGACCTCTTTCGGTAGCTCATCGATAGTTCTCCGCTCTATCCACTCTGAGTTCCGGTTTGGTTTCTTCCCCTGATATGTCTCAGGATCGATGACAATATCAACTCCGGCAACATTCTCCTTACCCATTTTGCAGCTTAAATCATTCATGATGTTACTGCCGATAGCTCCCCGGCAGCCAAATACCAGTGCCCGCCTCTGGGAGATTATCAGCCCCATACTACCCATAATAGCTTCGGCTGCCCCGATAATGGCCACAGAGTTTTCTCTGGCCTCCCAGCCACGCTTCAGGTCAGAGATGGCAATGCTACAGGCCGGAAAGCTCAGATGGTGATAATTATCCATCAATTCTACCAGCCGGTTGTGTCCATTTCTGGTTACTTCAGCACTGCCGATAAAAAAAGGCCGCAGCCAATCGTAGAGCAACATATTCTGCTCATTTTCCGATATCACAAGTTCTTCAAGTCCTTCTACTTTCGAAAGGGCAACATTTCCATCCGCCTTAATGGTAAAAATGCTGAAGGCCTGCAATACCTCACCCAGACTTCTATTGTCAAGGCACAGTTGATTAATGACCGGAGCCAGGTATCCGCCATCTTCCACCAGCATCAACTTTTCACCGCTGCGCTGACAAAGTATCGCTTCCCTGAAAAACAGGTGACCGCTGGCCAGTTTCATGGCAGAAAAGAAATCTGTCTTCTTGCCCTGCAACATCCCATCCAGACTTTCCAGCCCTTCAATAGATGAATATTCCCGGGACAGGCGGAAATTACCCGTAATCAAAGTGCGAACCCTGGTCTGTTGCAGACTGTGGAACCTGAATTTTTCTTCCGGCAAGGTCAATATTGCCTCGAGATAATCAACCGGCACAATCCCGGCGTATTTGATAAAGAAGGTATGCAGCGCACTGCAACCCATCTCCTGGACAGACTTAATCATACCCAGTACCTCAGCAGTAATATGGTGTATCAGGAACATTCGCGTACCCTGAAGAACCCCGGCATGCTGTTCGGTAAATTCTTTTACCTGAGGCATTCTCTCCAGAAAATAGTTCATGGTAAGACGCTGCCGTTTTTCGCCCAGACTGATATTCAGGTACATTCCGCGATGCGAAAGCTCCAGGTAAGCGTGCTGCTCACCGGAAGCCATCTCCAATGTACCACCTGAGGCCAGGATGCCTAGTATATCTTTATCCGTAAGCAGCAATATTGTTTTGGCTATTACGCGGATTAGCCTGGTCTGAGATTCCTGGGAAGCGACGTCCATCTTATCCAGCGGCCAGTGGAAAGTTAAGGTTGATATGCTTCCGTATCCCGACGCGTGCAGCATACGCAGTATTCCTGCCTGCTGGGATTCTGTTTCAACGTAAATATCACGGTCATTTCGCAATTCCAGAAGTATCCCCCGGAATACAGCCTCAGCGATGCAGGCAAAATCGCAAACGGCATCCTCACGGTCCAGATGGGCTACTACACGGTGCCTGATATGACGAAGCTGAAGCCTGGATTCTCTGGAATCTTCAATAGTTATACGTAAGAAACCGGACGATTTCTCATTCTCCACCAGAAAGAAGTAGCCATCTTCTTCTCTATCAGAGCTATCCTGGAGATGGAAAGGAAACAGTAATGCCGTACTCGATTCCCTCGATTCATCATCCTGAGAAATGCCGAAGTATTCCGGAAAAAGCAGGCCGCCCCATCTGGAAATCTGGATGTTACTGAAGATATGTAACATCTGCTGCGAAAATTTCTCTGGCACCGCCGCTAGCTGCCGGCTGACGGAATTTCGAGAATATATGCATACGTGGGTAATGCCCGCTGCGGCCAGTTCCGGAGTTACCCGGGAGTCAATTTTATACTTAACCCAGACATCGAAGCTGCTGGAGAGGCATTGGTCCATGACCTCCCCGGTAAGCATTTGAATAAAGGTCGTAATTCCGGTGAAAATCCTGACACTGGTCAGGTCGATAAAAAATGAGCCGTCTTCCAGCTGGCTCAATGGCACGCCCAGAGAGGTGATACCCTGTCCGGTTAACACTGCTTCATCGCGCGGTCGGCTGCTTTCAGTGGTGTCCCGAACGATTTGAGCTAAGATATCCTTAACCTGCTTCTTCATTTAATCAGCCCTTAGCTGGTCTGCTACCTTCTGAAGAATAGCGCTTACCGGATGCTGCGGATATTTCAGGGAGAAGACGCCCGAGCTTGCCAGAGTCATCATTTCATCCGAGTGAGGAATCACCCCAGATACACAATATCCGTAAGTTTGCGCAACCTTTTGCCCTAGCTCAACGGGGTCCAGTATCGATGGTGCTTTATTTACTAAAAGAAATATTCTGGGCACCTCAAGTTTAGCAGCTACCTCCAGCGTTACCGAAGTACCCTGGTAATCTTGCTGGTCCGGCCGCATAACCACGAGCAGGACATCGGAGATAGAGACCGATAGTAAGGTTTCTTCATTGAGGCCGGGGTGGGTATCGATGATCAAGGCATCGAGCGATAATGCTTTACTCAACTCCCTGAAACCGTCATCAAGTTGATTGACGTCATAGCCATCGTGTAAGACCCTGGCGATATCACCGGGATTGATGCTTGAGGGGACAAGATAGACTTTGCCTTTGATGTCCGTCCCCAGATTAGGTGTAACGTCATAAGCTGCCTGTACTATCTCACACTTGCCCCAGAGGTAGTCATTAAGAGAATGAACCATTTCTGACTCATGAAATCCAAAAAGAATATGAATACCGGGAGATTGAATGTCAGTATCAATGACGGCAATATTTAGACCTCTTGTAGCGAATATTGCGGCCATATTGGCGGCAACATTTGACTTGCCAGTCCCGCCTCTAAAGGAATGAACAGATATTATTCTCGTCATCACAGTTTCCCTGAGTACCTTATTTTACACCCCATGCTTATTTAAAAACAACAGGAAACATAAAGCTGGCCGCCCCGGTATTGATAGGCCGATGGATAAAAGACTATAATCAACCTTGAACACATGGTGCTCTCGGTGATAAACCACTAACTCCTGAGGCTATAAACTGGCAACTCTGCCAGGAGGCAGATTGATTATCGGGTGTAGACTACTCAATGCTGGGAGGTCGAGAGATGTCCAAAATTGTGTCTATCCACTCCTTCCGGGGTGGTACCGGCAAGTCAAACATCACCGCTAATCTGGCCGCAACCATCGCCTTTCAGGGAAAACGGGTGGGTGTCGTTGATACAGACATTACCTCTCCCGGCATACATGTCCTTTTTGGATTGGATGAGGTAAAAATGGACAAAGCTCTTAACGATTACCTCTGGGGAACCTGTGCCGTTGAGGAGACAGCTTATGACATGAGTGGCAGCTTGAAAATAGGGAAGGGTGATATCACCCTGTTGGGGGGTGATGTCTATCTCATCCCATCGAGCATCAGAGCCAGGGAAATTTCTAAAGTACTCAAAGAAGGCTATGATGTGGAGATGTTAAATGATGGCCTGCGCGAGCTTATCAAGAAACTCAGGCTTGATTATCTGTTTATCGATACTCATCCCGGCCTTAATGAAGAAACGTTGATTTCCATTGCCATGTCAGATTTCCTGCTGGTCATACTCCGCCCTGACCAGCAGGACTACCAGGGAACAGCGGTAACACTGGAAGTCTCTCGTAAGCTGGGTGTACCCAAGATATTTCTGGTGGTAAACAAGGTTCTGACTGAATTTGATTTTGCCGAAGTTAAGAAGCGAGTCAGCCATACCTACGATTGTGAAGTGGCCGGTGTATTACCGCTCTCCGAGGATATGATACGTTTGGGCAGTGCCGGGATTTTTTCCCTTCGCTTCCCCAAACATCCTTTAACCCGGGTCATTGAAGAAATCGCCGCCAAGTTAGAATGACCAGGCCGGTATTAACACCCGGTTTTCCATGATAATTGAGAAGAGCCTGGATTTGAACAAAGCTGGTTATATGGTATCGGGAAGTCTGCTTCATAGAGAGCGACAGACATGAAATTAAACAGAATGAACATCTGGGTAAAATCCAGCCTTAAGACCAAGATACTGCTGGTATTTTTGGGCTTATCTATTGTATCTCTGGCAGTTATCGGTTCTCTCGCCTTTATTAATATCAGAGGAGTGGGTAAATATGCCCTGGATAGCAGTACCTCGCTGGGAGACCAGGCAGTCAGCAAGAGCACAAGTGCCTTAATGACACAGGCGGAAAGTTATCTCATGCGTCTGGCCAAAGCCCAGGCTGATATCAGTAATGCATTATTTGAAAAAGTGGAAGGTGAAGTTAGCGTCATGGCTGAGTTTGCCTCCTACCTGGTAAGCGGTCAGGCGTCTGGTTCCCACAACCAGCGGCCAGAAGAAATTGAGGGCTACCCGACTTCTTTAGTTAACATTGCGCCGGGTGTGAATACCAGTGAGGTGAGTGGCGAGCTGGAGCTATGGGAGGGTATGGATGATATTTTTGTCCCGATACGAGACAGCGACTCGAACCTGGCCTGGGTCTACATCGGAACCGAGTCTGGCATAATACGGCTGCATCCCTGGATGGCAGATTTTCCCAGTTCATATGACCCGCGACAGCGAAGCTGGTACCTGAGAGCGGCAGAAACCGACCAAATCGGGTGGAGTGACTTATATGTCGATGCCGGCGGACAGGGGCTGATGATAACCTGTTCCGCACCGCTATATGATAAGCAAGGTAAACTGGTTGGCGTGATTGCTGCCGATGTAACCCTGAAAACGATAAATGAAGCCATTATCAATACCCAGGTCGGCACACTCGGTTATGCCTTCATGATAGACAAGGAAGGGAATGTCGTAGCCCGTCCCGAACTATCCGCTGGAGACAAAAGATGGGACGAAACTTTTGAGACGGATAACTATCTGCTCAGTGACAACCCGGAGTTAGGGACAATAATCCAGGATATGATTACCGGTAACATCGGAATTGCCAGTCTCAGATTTCAGGAGGGCGATAAATACATAGCTTACGCCCCCATAACCAGTACGAAATGGAGCATTGGCATAGTAATGCCCGTTGAAGAAATAATCGCACCAGCATTAGCCACAAAGCAGCAAATAATATCCGGTACCGATGAGACCAGAGCCGGTATCGACCGCAAGATAAGCACCATGCGGTATGCATTTATCGGCAGTCTTGCTGGCGTAATTGTACTGGTTACCGGGTTGGCCTTTTTATTGTCAAGGACAATTACCAGGCCAATTCTAAGAGTCACCAATGCTGCCCGGGCGATAGAAAAAGGGGAATTCGGGGAAGAGGAAATTGCTGGCTTAAGCCGGAGCCAGGGAGAGGATGAAGTGGCTCTCTTAAGTCGTGTCTTCGCCAGTATGGCGACTCAGGTCAAAGCTAGGGAGAACCATTTAAAGAAACAGGTTGAGGAACTACGAATTGAAATTGACCAGACGAAGAAGGCCCAGGAAGTAAGCCGAATCACTGAGAGCGATTATTTCCAGCGTATTCAGGAAGCAGCCAGAAAGATACGAGATAAAGGGAAAGCATAATTCCAATGTAGCATTGGGCGATAAGCTGTTTTACACGCGTAAGCGACATTTCTTCAGATTGCCCTTTCGGGACAATAGAGAGAACTAAGAAAGCCTCCCGAGATATGATACCCCTAATATCGGGGGAATGTAGCTAATTGAGACCTCAGAGCCAGTTGCATTGTCTTAACACCAGCACCTTTAATGGCTCTGGCTGATTACCCCAGGAAACCGGAAGCAGAGCCAAAGCCCGGTGCGATACCATCGGTGGCACTGCAATCAAAGTAAAGCCCTTCATCACCCCAGCTAAAACTGAGCGAGTAGGAAAAGTTACCCCCGGTGTTGGTGGCATATTCACAGCCCGGGCAATCAATCCCCAGGTGTTCGTAATCGGTTAGGCGTTCCGGGTGAGTAAGTAATAAGCTGGTTATTTCAAAGGGTCCCAGACCGTATTCGTTTTCATGGAAGGAGTTTCGCACCTGGAAGACAGATTTTGCCCGGTGGCGTCGCCCACACTGGGCGGCAAGAACCAGATAATCCCCCGCTGTTGAACTCTCAAGCTTATCGAGGACCTGGCTGGTCCGTGCCACCAGTCGGAGGTATTCAGGCCCCAGTTTTCCTTCACGCGAGTTCAAAAATCCCACCCCGGCTCCGGTAGTAAGGGACAGTATCTTCTCCAGGGCTTCATGATAGGTGCTGGCTACCCGGGAGGGCTTGGGCACCAGCAGCCAACCTTCAGCACCGGCTGGAAGATGTCCGGGAGCCTCTGCTTTGAGTGCCAGTGCCGGGAAGAAATCATTCAGCACCGAGAGCTGCTGTTCCACCGACTTTAAGCACCATCCGGCCGGGTAGTCGTACTCAATAACAATCTCGTCCTCCGCTTTACCCTGAGGCGATTCCTGAAAGACCATACCCTGAGGATGAATACCGCTGAGAATAAAGGCCTCGAAAAGGGAAGGGGTTATCGCCTTTACTGCCTCAGGGTGCTTCATCATCGTCTCAATCAGGTCGAAACGCTCTATCAACGTCTTTTGAATGGCTTCCTCAGTTACGTTGACCCTCAAAATCAGGTTTACAATCCGGTCAATTTGCTCTGGAGTCACCTTATCCAACTATATCATCCTTACGCTCTCGTGCCCGCCACAAAGAGCCACGAACTACATTGTAGCCGGGGAACTAAATAGTCAATGAGCGAAATACACTACCAGTATCTTCGCTTTATGCTTTACCCGGCGCTGACCCGCCAGCTTTTTCCCGTGCCTGCTGGTAGGTGGCCACCATTTCCAAGAATGCCTCAGTCTTATTCCTGATGTCGGCCGGCGAAACACTTCTGGGGTCGCACATATCACTTTCCAAGGACATGGTGGGGATGCCGGACTCGTCTCTAATCAGGTTATAAGTGTGAGTCCAGCCGATAACCACAGGACGACAAGAGATGAGAAAATGAAGGAAGGCTCCATCGCACCTGTAGCTGTCAAGCATTTCCAGCACCAGACCGGCACGTATGTCACCGGTGCCAAAGCGCCTGGCCCTATCAGCACCTATCTTGGCGTCGTAGAAATGCCTTTCCGCTATTGCACGCAGGGGGTCTTTCTGCGGGTCGGTGTCAGTTTCCACAAAGGCATCACGGTAGTACTGGTTCTCAGTAACAAACACTGCCCCAAAGTTTTGCACGTATTTGTAGAGACCGGTATACTGCCAGATTCCAATACCGCCCCAGAAGAGACGGTACTTTTCCTGTGATAGTTCTGGAATGACACACAGCTTCTTTTCAAGTCTTTCTTTTACTTCATCATAAAGTTTAGCGTAAAAGTCTACCGCTTCTTGAGTGCCACCAAGGCAATAACCGGGGTAGAGGGCGCTGACCATATCTTCCGAGGGCATCGGGCTGGGCATCGACTTTCTCAGCTCAAAGACTCCATTCCACAAACGACGCATTTCGTTGTGCCGGTAGAATGCCTCAATGACCCTGTCCCAGTCAATCTTTCTCCCCAGCTTTTCACTGAGCCAGGCAATCATGTCTTTGTTATCCTGTATCTCAGCCGATATCAGTGCCTCCCTGAACTCAGGGTCATCGTAGGGTAGCACAGGGTTGGAGCCAGGGGCAATTCGGATACACTTCTCTTCGTGGATGAATACCGGAACATCGAGTATCTTGCCCATAGCCTGGAACCATTTGTAGCCAGGCTCGCACTGGGCACGCCCCAGAATGATGTCCGGTCTGGCCATACCTCCCCACGGAACTTCTTCCGGTGAGGGCGGGACACCCCCACTCAACTCCAGCATGCGATACGTATAGCCCAGGCCATATCTGGCATAAGAGCAGAGGAAAGCAGGGAAGCCTTCGCTCTCCGCACGTTCCAGATAGGGTACTACCTGCCTCTTGGCTGAAGCAATAGCGGCATAATTTTCCGGGTAGACATCAGCGATACCGAACCCCCGGATTATTTCTGGCTGCACCCCCACCATGCACCAGGCCACCGGTTCCCCCTTATCGGCGGCCTCAAGGGCCCATCGGATCTGCATCTTCTCCAGTTCTGACACCAGTTTTGTCGTCCGGGTGGTCTTCTCAACTCGCTGGTCCTCACCGCCTAACTGCCTCTGGGTGACTCGCTCCATGGCATTAACCTCAATATTGTGTGATTCTATCTTTGCTCCAGCATCTCTACAAAAGCCTGTACCCTGGTCCTGACCTGTGCCAGAATACCGCTTGAATAGTCATCCTCGATAACAAGCACGGGGATGTTAATGCTTTCCAGATAATCTCTCAGGAAGGGCATATCAAAACCATTGATATCACAGTAACGCAGTAGATAAAGGATAGCACCGTCAACTTTAAAATCCCGGGCTAGGTCTTTGATATGGCTAAACCTTTCACTAACGTTATCCCGATAGGTACGCGCACATATCTGGGCATCGGAGTAGAAACCAGTAAGCCCGGCCATAGGGTCAGGCGTAGTTTCTACATCCTGCCGAAAATTCCTGTAGCCGGTACACAGGTCATCCACAACGATATTAGCCCCGCAGTCCTCGATGGTATCTAAGACCTTGGTATTATCAAGCTGGCCACCCCATAACAGCAGGCGTACTTTCTTACCTGACTGTCGGGCATGGCCAGATTTTATCCTGGCGATAGCATCATCGAGAAGCCGGTTCCCTTCATCAACTGGAAGTCCAAGGTTACATATCACGGTATTGAGAACCTCGCTGGCCGACACCGATGGCGGTTCATCTTTACGCAGTTCGTAGAGCTCTCTCTGTCGCGCCCGGTTCTCGTTATGCCGGGTGATAGCCTGTCTCAGAGCCTCGTCGCTGAGTTCTACGCTGTTGTATTGAGCCAGTGCCTGCCGAAAACGGTCAAACTCACTGCGGTAATAAGTCCGGGCTGCTTCGGTAACCTTATGCGGTATATCCAGAAAATGGCTGAATTCAGGTTTCCAGTAATCATCAAAGGCGGTATAGGAGAAATTAATGGTATCGCAGGTGTTACCCATTACCAGCCCGTCGATGAAGTCATACTGCCCATTGAGTCTCATTTCAAAGACACTCCTGACGAAGGGGCACATTACGGGCTCCACAAAACCGTCGGCACGCGCTGTCAGTTCACCCATAGACCCGGTCAAGCGGTAAGGAACAAGTCCGGCCGCGGTGATAAGCTCAACGGGTGTATAACAGCAAAAATAACCGACTATTTTCTTTCCCTGTCGGTGCAGTACACGAGCCCGCTCGACTCTGCTTGGAATTGTCAAACCAGCCAATTATCTACTCCTGAGCACTAGCCCTTAGTCGTGTAAATCCGCGCTACAATCCAGATTCTTCGCTATACTCAGAATGACAGACGTATAATGTCACCCTGAGCGAAGCGAAGGGTCTCATCGCCCAGAACATGTTAACACCTATTTCTGCAACCAGGCACTAACCAAAGTAACTATGCCGCAGACTATCTCTAAAATCGGGGTGAGCGATAGCAATCAAAGCTTCAGCGCGTTCGGATAGAGTCCTGCCCCAGAGTTCGGCGATACCGTATTCGGTGACCACGTACTGGACATCGTAGCGAGCCGTAGTTACTATCGCCCCCTCGCCGAGGCAAGGCACAATTCTTGAGTGTTTCCCATCCTGGGCTGTTGAGGGCAAGGCAATTATTGATTTGCCGCCGGGAGAAAGGTTAGCCCCCGTTACCCAGTCGGCCTGTCCCCCTACCCCACCTATCTGCAGGCCATCGATAGATTCAGCATTAACCTGGCCGGTGAGGTCAACCTCCACCGCTGAGTTTACCGCCATGAACCTGGGCAGCTGAGCAATAATCCGGGCATTATGCGTATAGGAGACCGGGTGCATCTCCAGGAGAGGGTTGTTGTGCGCCCAGCGGTAAAGCTTATCGGTGCCCCACATTACCGTAGCCACTATTTTGCCCTGATTCAATGGCTTTTCCGAGTTGGTGACGGCACCGCTCTGCATTAAGTCCACAATGCCATCGGAAAGCATGCCACTGTGGATACTCAGTTTCTTTTTGGCCGATAAAGGCCCAAAGAGCGCCTCGGGGACTGCTCCGGCACCCAGTTCCAGTGTTGCCCCGTCCGGGATAAGCTGACAGACGTATTTCGCGATAACCTTGATTGTCTCATCTAACCTGGGTGGTGGTACCTGGAGCAGTGGCCGGTCTGAACGAACACTATAATGCAACTGGTCTAGATGAAGAAAACAATTCCCCAGTGTTCTCGGCATTTGCTCGTTCACCTCAGCGATGACGGTCTGCGAATTCAGAGCTGCCTCCAAGGTATAGTTGACGGTTACCCCCAGGCTACAATAGCCCTTCTCATCAGGCGGCGACACCATAATCAGTGCCACGTCCAGCGGCCACGGGCCATCTGGAGCAAAGAGGCGTGGGATACCAAACAGCCCTACCGGTATGTAGTCTGCTCTTCGTTCATGAACAGCGTCCCTGGTACTGCGCTGAACCATAGTGGTGACCAGACTAAAATGTTTGTCCATGTTCTCCTGAACAAAAGGGGTGGTGCGGAAAGTTAGACCGGCGAAAATAGTTACATTCTGAAGGCGATGCCTGTCAGCTATCAATGCTTCCACCAGCACCTCTGGCTCACCGGAGGCATCCCCAAGGTAAACAGTATCTCCTGACTTAACCGCTTTTATCGCTTCAGAAGCCGTTACTTCGAGGCTAGACATTAGAAAACACCTTATCTTGTGCGTGAAATCGAGGTGGGTGGATTTGAAACTCGCTTAGCCTGAATAACGCAGGGGCACGTGCATCCTTTCACGCCAATAATATCAATGTTATCTGTCGAGAGTCAACTTGAGTTAGAGTAACCCCTTTGATAGCCTGAGAGAATGCTTCTGTCCCGGTGGTATGTCCACCTCGGTCAGGAACGGTATAATACGGGTCGGACTATCCATTCCGCAGGGGGATTAAGGGGGTGAGGTTATTTAATCCTATTCCACCTGCTTAAATCTGCTGCTGGGGGCACCACAGACGGGGCACCTGTCGGGGGCTTCACCGAGCACCGTATAGCCGCAAACCTGGCAGACAAAGTAAGACCCTTCCTTGAGCTGCTGGCCTTCATTAATGGCTTTGAGCACCTCCTCGAAGGCACGATGATGTACCTGCTCTACCTGGTTGGCAAACTCAAAGGTCGCCTTGGCCCTCTTGTTATTCTCTTCCTCCGCCTTCTCAATAAACGGCGGGTACATCCTGGTGAACTCGTGGTGCTCGCCTATAGCTGCGGCCATGAGATTTTCCTTGGTTGAGCCAACGCCATCCATAGCGTTAAAGTGGTTGCGGGCGTGAACGGTTTCCGCTTCGGCGGCCGCCCGGAATAGCCTGGCTACCTGCGGCTGTCCCTCTTTATCCGCCTTCTCAGCAAAGAAGAGATAACGGCGGTTCGCCTGGCTCTCTCCAGCAAAAGCTTCCTGTAGATTTTTCTCCGTATCAAACATTTGATACCTCCCTTACCAAGCTCCTGCAACCCATTATAGGTTATTTATTCCCTCTCCTGCTACCGCAGGCAGGGTTTCGGCGAGACAGGGATTTAGCTGCTGCGACTGGAGGCGAGCATATAACTCCGCAGCCTGTGCCCTGTCCTTTACCAGGGCAAATAGAGCTGGCCCCGAACCAGCGAGGTGCACATTGGGAGCACCCATCTTGATAATGTGCGACCGGGACACACCTGCTACCGATGAACGAGTAAAGGCTATGTTCTCAAACGTATTGAACAAATAGGAAGAGGTAAATTCACCGCCTTCCCTCAGCGTCTTTACCAGCTTTTGAGTAATCTGCCCGTCAGTGTAGTGGCTGGCTTTCAGGCTGGCGTAAAGTTGCTTTGTCTTCTGCGGTAGCCTGGGTACCGGCGGCATTGCCAGCACCACCCACATACGGGGTAGTGGTGGTAATGGAGTTACTATTTCACCCCGGCCCTCAGCCAGAGCCGTACCTCCAAAAAGAAAGAAGGCCACATCCGAACCCAGTTGCCTAGCCAGTTCCAGCAATTGCTCTCTTGACAGCCCCAGTTCCCAGAGCCGGTTAAGCCCCCGCAGGACGGCTACGGCATCACTGCTATCCCCACCCAGTCCCGACACCAGAGGGATACGCTTGTTGATACTTATGGTGGCCCCTTTTGCGCAGCCGGTAGTCTCCTGAAGTAAGCCGACTGTCCGGGATACCAGGCTCTCCTCGGCCAGCCAGTCCGGTAAATCACACCTGAACTCAACACTATCATTCATCTGGAAAGTGAAACGGTCGCACAGGTTTATCGCCTGCATAACGCTGCGGATTTCATGATAGCCGTCCGGGCGTTTACCCAGAACCTCAAGGGTCAGATTTATCTTGGCTGGCGCTTTAATGGTTAGCATCGGTTTTCCGTTATTGGTGAAATACCCGCCACAATTGTGCCCACTCCTCAAGGGTCAGTGTCTCTGCCCGCCGTTGCGGCTTGATTCCTGCCCTGTCCAGCAAGGATGCCGCCTCAGCCTTGGGTACCTCCAGACCCTGAGCCAGGGAATTGGCCAGTTGCTTGCGGGCGGCGCGAAAACCAGCCCGCACCAGCGCAAAGAAGCTCTCAATATCGGCTACATCCACCGCTGGCCGGGGATACACGATTATCCTCAAGACGGCTGAATCAACCTCCGGTGCCGGATAAAAAGAACTGGCCGGCACATGACCTATTATCTCAGGTCGACCATAAAGCTGCACGCTGACACTGAGCAGGCTCATCCGACCCGGCTGAGCCGTAATTTCCCCGGCCACTTCCTTCTGCACCATGACCACCATCATTTGAGGCTTAACTGAGGCCTCAAGAAAGTGGCGCAGTACCGGGGAGGTGATGTAGTAGGGAAGGTTGGCCACCACCTTGTAGCCAGAGGGACTTTTAGCTTGCGGGGATTGCTCTGCAAGTAAAGCCGCAGGGTTAATGCTGAGCACGTCTTCATTAACAATGGTAATGTTGTCAAAAGAAGCCAGGGTCTGGTGCAGGATGGCCGCCATCTTATTATCCAGTTCTATGGCCACCACCCGACCGGCCTGCCTGGCTAACTCCCTGGTCAGCACGCCAAGACCGGGCCCGATTTCCACAATCTGGTCTTCAGGAGTAAGTTCGGCCGCAGTAACAATAAGTTTCAGCACTTCCTCATCAATCAGAAAATGCTGCCCCAGTCCCTTCTTCGCCCGCAGGCCAGCGCGGCGCAGCAATCCCCTGGTCTGAGCGAAAAGTGACCCAGCTGGTTGGTAACGGCGGTCACGAGCCTTCCCTGTCGTCTTTGTCCCCATCTCGCGATACTAAATAAAACTAAAGGGTGAAGTACCTAGCGTTTTACTGAGTATTTTCTCTCTATTTCAGGAATTAAGTCTTGGGCCGCCAGCTCACCCTGAAGAATACTCTTTTCAGCATGGTGAAAGTCAGCATACCCGATGCCCTTCAGCCTGGGTTCAATAACAATATCAGCCCCCCTGAGACTGGTTTTAACCATACGATAGCTAGTAATATAAATCGCCTGCATGATTACGTTAAAGATGTTAGGCTCCGTCGCTTCCTTCATCTCCCGGCGGGGCATCACATTTACGGCAATAATGAAGTCCGCCCCCATCTCCCTGAGGGCACTTACCGGCACGGGGTTCACCAGACCGCCGTCAACCAGATGCTTCCCCTCCCATTGAGCCACCGTGAATATCACCGGGATTGAACCACTGGCTCTGACTGCTCTCCAGACCAGCCCCTCTCTAATCACTACTTCCTCACCAGTATCGATATCTGTAGCCACACAGGCGAAGGGTATCTTTAAATCACCAAAATTCACATCATCGAGCACAGACTTTAGCAAACCTTCAATCCTTCGACCCCGGATGAGACCGGTCTTGGGCAGAGTGAGGTCACTAAAGAAGGTGAATCTCCTGGCACCCAGATCCAGCGCCAGCCTTTTCACCTGCTCGACGTCTTTCACCCGAGCATAAAAAGCACCAACCAGGGCACCCATGCTGGTGCCGGCAATTATGTCAATTGGAACACCCTCTCTCTCCAGTACCTCCAGCACTCCGATATGCGCCAGGCCGCGGGCTGCCCCACCACCAAGAGCTAATCCTACCTTTTTCCTCCGGGATTTACCTATACTTATTCCCACAGCTCCTCAATATCTTTCTCGGCCTGTTGCTTAACCTCAGCCTCCCCCGCAGAGACAAACTCTTTATAGGACGCTGCCGAGCCGTACTCCCGTGTCCTGACCACCATCGGCATGGGCACGGCATGACCGAAGATTAACGCCTGCTGCCTCGATTCCAGCCTGGATAACACCGATTTAAGCTCGCTCTTACCCGAAGTGCCGGAGAGCACGCTATCAATATCACGCTCGTTGTCCAGCAAGCAGGTTATCTTGGTGCCAAGCTGAGACATAACCTCGTCGTCAATGCCGCTGGGCCGCTGGTCAATCACCAGCAGGGTAACGTTATACTTGCGCATCTCGCGGGCAATGGTGCCAAAGATGGTCTGACTGGCTATCCCCGGATTAAGGAACCGGTGTGCCTCCTCGATGGTAATCACCAGGGGGTGGGGAGCAGCAATAGCCTCACCCATCGCCTTCTCCATCCTCTCCCGATACTGGGCATGGATGCGACGGGTAAGCAGGTTCGCCACCAGGATATAGGCGGTAATATCGGTATACCGGCCGAACTCCAGCACGACATTGATGCCACGGTCGAGGTATTCCAGGATACGCCTTACCGCGTTGTCGGGCGACTGGGGCATGAGAAAGGGAAGCCTCCTGATGGTAGCCAGCCCCCTCTGTAGGTTACTGAGGGTACTTTCATGTATATTCAGACCTTCCGGCAATTCCTCAGCATCTTTCAGCTCCAGGGTGCTCTGCAGCCAGCTCCGGCCAAACCTCCGCGCTAGCTGATAGACGGCCTCTACCGCCAGTTCGGTAAGATTCAGGGTCTGGCGCAGTAACGCCATATCCTCCGGTTCTATCTCATCATAGCCTATCTTAATGACGAAGTCGGTGCTGACCTTTCTTCGCCGCGCGTTCTCTTCATCCAGGGTAAAGACGGCCACCTTTTCCGGGAAAAGCTGTTTCAGCGCCTTAACTGTCCGACCACCCTCACTGGTGCCCGCCCAGCCATACTCGCTGTGCATATCAAAGATTAAGTTCACAGCCGCGCTCTTCTGGAGCATGCCGATAAGCAGTATCCTGGTGAGGAAAGTCTTGCCCGTGCCACTCTTGCCAAAGATGCCGTTAGACCTCTTGACAAGTTCCGGCAGGTCAAGGCAAATCCTGGTCTCCATATCCAGCGGCGTGCCGATATAGAACCTTCTTTCGTCCTCACTGCCAAAGACCAGTTCCACGTCCTGCTGCGAGGCCAGCTTGACCACGGAAAAATGACCGGGCACGGTCTTTACCGGCTGCGGCCCCTCAATGAGGCTGGCCACATCACCACCAATGGTGAGCATGGGCAGGACATGGAGCGTGCCGTAGGTGCTGGTGCCAGACAGTACCTCGGCCATGAAGGGGTCGGAGACATCGGGCGGGGTCACGGTAAGGCGCTGGTCAGTCACCCCCAGGCTGATATCGGTTATCATGCCAAAAAAGCGACGCTTCTCACCCTCGATGGTGACATAGCGTCCCACCGCCATCTCCTCCACCGAGGCCGAGCTGTCCAGCCTGACCTCCACCCCCCTGGTCAAAGAACCGGAGACGACGATGCCCAATCTCTGGCTGTTTTCCTGAACCACTATCTCATCCTCCCCAGAACCGCCCTGAGGCGGTTGAACTCACCACCAAGTAATATCGCCAATTCTTTACCGGCCGCTACCAGAAAGGCACGGGGGTCTTCGTATACCTGGCTCATCTGGCGCAGCGCGGCGGCCACCAGCTCCTCAACCGAGACAGGCAGCCTAGCTCCAATCAGGATATTGAGAAAGTCAAATGACTGGCCAAACTCCCTGACCTCATCAGGGGGGCACTGGTAAACGAAGCTATGGATTCGGGCCGGCCTGGGTGGCAGGTAGTGGTACAATTTGCCGTCCTGCCGGTGCCCGACAATTACCGCACTGAACTCGGTGCGCAGCAGCTTGAGCAACTGGGGGCTGGAACGGTAGACATCTTCCTCAGCAGCCTCATCCCTGCCCCGGGCAATGGGACGTCGCCCCGGTTCGAGGCTGGCCGTGGTAGCATGGTAGACCACGCCGTATTGCTCCACCGGCAAATCGGTGGTCTTCACCAGGCTGCCCAGGGGTGGCGACTGGTAAAGCTCATAGCACTGCGCCACGAAGTCCGTGGTGCTGGCCTCGACAACCTCACCCACCCTGTCGGCTAATTCAGGCATACTATATCCCTATTTCTTCTTTTCCTTTTTATCCTTCGCCTGCTTGGGTTTTTTTACGTTCTTCCTGCCCTTACTTCCCATTGACTGCCTCCTCTTTTATTCTTCCACCATCACCCTCACCGCCCAGCGCGTATTGGTGGCATTAATCATCAGATAGAACGTCCCTGTTTCATTGATACGCGTGGTGCCGGATTCCTCCTCCACTGAATTGGCGGCGATTTCTGCCGGAGCATTAGGCTTCTCCACGTCCCAGACAACTATTTGCAGTGAGCCTATAGAGTTGCCCTTAAGTCGCGCCGGCACGTGCTTCCATTCAACAATCCAGGGCCCACTCTCGATGGTGAAAGGCTCAGTCATTTGCTGACCTCTGCCTGCCCACTCTCCGACAACCTGAGACTGTTCGTCAGTAGTTGACGAAGTCCCTGAGGGCCCGCAGGCGCTGAATACCAGAACCACGCCAATCAGAGCCAGTGATAAAATAAACTTTAATCTAACTTTCAGTGTCCCTCCGGAGTTATTTTTTAATATATCACAGTATCCTTAAAAATCTCCTGTTCCAGTTCTGGCCGCCATGCGAGGGATTTCATTTGCCTCCCGCCTAAAGATGGGCTTCCAGAGTGTCATAGGCCGCCCGCAGTCTCTCTCCCAGTATAGAAGCCAGCCTGTCCATCACTCTAAAACCTGTCTCCGGATGTTTCTCCAGTACCGACCGGAAGCTAGCGCCTTCTATTGAGATGACCCGGCTCGGCTTCTGGCAGATGGCTGAGGCAGTGCAATAACGGGGGCCGTAAAGCACGGCCGACCACCCCATTACCCGGCCCTTACCCAGCAGCCCCAGCGGCCAGGTTGCCGACCTATTACCAATATTGACCGACCTCTGCAAGAGTACCTGGCCGTCGGCGATGACATAGAGGCGTGAACTGTACTCACCCTGCACAAAGACATGGTCTCCGGCCCGGTACTCTTTTGTCTCCCAGACACTAACCAGTGAAGTTGTCAGTGACTGTATTTCTTCTTCGCTGAGCAAGGCGAGCAGCTCGCAGCTTCTCAAACCTTCAATTAATTCCGAGGATACCATTTCTCTCTCCTGCCAATTATTATCTTCATGTGGGTATTCTATTACTATGGTGCCTGACGGTCAACCAGGACACGAGCGATTCGAAAACAGACCTAGTCCTTAGTTGTGTAAATCCGCGCTACAATCGAGATTCTTCGCTTCGCTCAGAATGACAGCCATATAATGTCACCCTGAGCGAAGCGAAGGGTCTCATCGCCCAGAACATGTTAACACCTATTTCTGCAACCAGGCACTAGAGCCACCTCGTTCTTTTACTCCGGCTTTTGGCTGAACCAGGGCTGGGCAGGTGCTCCTCCACCAGGGACGACTCCACCAGTTGCCAGAAGTTCTCCCGGTCGGTTGTCGTTACCACCGCCTGTTCGTGGGCTTCACTGAGCGCCACCGGGTATCCCTGCCCCCGCTGGCACTGGTCAAAGACCAGACTATGCGTTAGACCGAGCAGGCTTTCGTCCCTGGCCACCCACTGCGGAACCTCAACCCTGGCTATTTCGTTATCTGCCTTAAGGTAAAAGAAATAGACCTGGTGCTCTCCGTACCGCCGGCTGACAATCGAGGACTGACTGATAAAAAGCGCCGACCTCTGGCCAGTCCCTAACAACGACAGGAAAAGGTCGGCGTCCTGAAGGCCAGCCAACCTCTCGCACTCCCTCCCGGTGCAGTCTTGACAGTGACGGTCGGTGTCGAGAGGGTCATTGGGACAAACAGCTACCCTCAGGGCATTAACAACATCGGTGCTGCGCGGGAAACTGATATAGCTGGCCACAGCCAGCCGCCTCTCTTTATTCAGCTTTCTTATCTCGTCAAGATAAAGTAGAAAACCACTGTCCAGCAATGCCTCGCTGACGAACTCGGGATATGCCTCCAGCCCCCAGAGAATGAGCGAGCCATCGAGCAGCGCCAGGGCCAAGCTACCGGCGGGCAGCTCAGCCGCCAGTTCCGCCAGCCGCCGGCACTCTTCCACACTGCGCTTGACACCCAGCAGAGCGCCTTCCACCAGTTGCTCACGTCCCCTGCCCCCTGCCGGAGCAATAACCAGGTCTTCGTCCTCTGCATAGAGGCGGGGCAGGCTGTCAAGGACAGCATCCGGGTCAGGGCCGTACCGTAGAACAACACTACCTGTATTTATCAAATAGCACCTTGTTGACCGATGACGGTCAACATCAATATGAGAGCCATCAGTAGCCATGATGGTAAATTCGGCGGGCAGGGGTGGTGCCTCATAGTGCTGGTCGAGTCCGTCCACCAGACCGGCCACCAGCCAGGTAGTCCTGGCCGAGGCAATTTTCTTCTTCAAAGCATCAAGGCTGGTAGCCCTGTCGTTGAGGACATCCAGAGCATGATTGAGACGCTCCTGCCTCCCGGCCAGACCAGCCTTCAGGCTGGCCACCATCCCGACCACCTGCGAAGCCACCTTGGTTAAATCTAACGACACCTTCCCCCCTATGCCAAAGTATAGTTCATCAAAGTGGTGAACTCAAGCAGTACCAGGAACAGGTATGCTACAATGGGTGCGTAGATACTTGAACCGAGAAAGGTGTTCCTATGCTCCCGGTCCTGGCCAGCGTCGTGGTCATCTCTTTTTCCGGTGTAATGATGCCCGGCCCGATGTTCGCCGTCACCCTGACCAAAAGCTACCGGTCTCCCTGGGCTGGTACTATGATTGCTCTCGGCCATGCCGTCATTGAAGTGCGATATTACTGATATACTTCGGTTTCGCGCGATTCTTCGAGCACAATATTACCCAGCTGGTGCTGAGTATAGTTGGTGGCGGTATGATTATCTGGCTGGGTATCAGCATGTTTCGCGCTCGAACCGAAGTCGTTCAGCAGGGTAAGGACTTGCCCTATAACGCCTTTGTCGCCGGTATCATCACCAGTGGTCTTAATCCCTTCTTCCTGCTCTGGTGGGCGACCATCGGCAGTATGCTCATCATGAAATTTCTCGATTTCGGCACGATTGGCTTAAGCGTTTTCATTGTGGCTCACTGGCTATGCGACCTGCTCTGGCTTTCACTGGTCTCGGCGGTAGTTTACCGGACACACTCACTCTGGGGGGTAAAAGTCCAGGAATGGCTGTTTATTGCCTGCAGTATGCTGCTTATCGGGTTCGGTGCCTGGTTTATGGTTTCCGGTGTACAGAAGATGCTCTAGCCTGCTTTCATTCGCCGTCAGTTTCCTGCCGGGCGGCGGTGACACTGATACGCTGGTTACAGGAAGAAGCCTGACACTGCTCACACTCTTCATCACAGGGCTCAACATGAATGGTGACACTGGTATTAGGAAACCTGCTCTTCATATCCTGTTCCAGATGGTCACACATCACATGCGCCTCCTCTACACTCGTACTCCTGGGCATTACCAGGTGAAGGTCAATAAAGCGCTGGTCTCCTGCTTTACGGGTGCGTACCTTATGGAAGCCGGCCAGCTCGTCACTGTGTTCCTCGATGCAGGAGATAATCTCTTCCTCTTCCGTTTTGGGTAATCTGACATCCACCAGCTCCCGAAAAGACTTCGTCAGAACATCATAGGCTGCTTTAAGAATGACCAGAGCCACTCCCAGGGCAACAACAGGGTCAAGAATGCTAAGCCTTCCAGTGAAACGTATTATTACCAGCGCCACCAGCACCCCGGCCGCCGAGTAGACATCGGCGGCAATATTACGCGCGGAGGCCTCCAGGGCTATCGAGTCTGTGGCCCGTGATACCTTGAGCAGGTGACGGGAAAGGAAGATGCTGGCAATGATAGAGACCACCATTACCCCTATCCCGGCCTCGGTCAATTCCAGCGTGGTACCTGTTATGATGCGCCGCACGGCTGAATAGATTATCGAGCCGCCAGCCGCAAAAATGAGTACTGCCTGTACCCAGGCAGCGATACCCTCTACTTTCCCATGCCCGAAAGGATGTTCTTCATCGGCCGGCTTACTCGCCACTCTGATGGCAAAGACAGTTATCCCTATCGCTATCAGGTCGAGGAAACTGTCTACTGCCTGGGCGGTGATGCTGATGCTGCCAGTGATGACCGCCACCACCACCTTGAGCACAATTAGCCCGATGACTACGCCCAGAGCAAGATTAGCGGCACCCTTTCGGGTAGAAAACATGGCCCGTCATCCCCCTCAACTCTAACTCACCAGCCGCCGCTACCTGACACCTCTGCCCCACCGGCCCTTTCTCCAGACCACCAGCAACTGAGGCGCAATACAGAGTGAGCTATAGGTTCCAGCAATGACGCCAATCAGCAACACCACGGCGAAATTCTGAATGGTAGCCCCCACAAAGAGAAACAGGGCGATAACCACAAAGAGCGTGGTCAAGCTGGTGTTCAAGGAGCGACTCAAGGTCTCGACCAGGCTGTTATTAACCACCGTCTCAAAGCCGGACTTGGCATCCTTCACCAGGTTCTCCCGTACTCTGTCAAAAACAACCACCGTGTTATTGACACTGTAGCCAATAACCGCCAGGACGCCGGTTACGAACATCAGGTTTATTTCCCAGTCCAGAATGCCACCGAGAATAGAGAAGACCCCCAGCGCCACCAGCGCGTCATGAGCCAGGGCGACGAGCGCACAGGCACCATAACGGAAGGGGTTGGGCATGCGACGAAACGCCCAGGCAATATAAAGTAGTATACCGACAGCAGCCACCGCCACCGCAATGCCGGCATTCCGTGTTGTCTCGGTAGCCACCAGGGGAGAAACAGCATCAAATTCCTTGACATCAAGATTACCCAGCCTCCCGGTTAGCCCGGTCTCCAGCTCTTTCTTGGCTTTACTATCCAGCTCCGGTAAGCGAATCAAGAAATCCTCATCACCAACACGCTGGATGATGACATTGGCATAGCCCAGGTCGGCCAGTGTCGCTTCTAAATCAGCCTGGACCACTTCCTGCTCAAAGGCAACCGTCATCACCGAGCCGCTGCTGAATTCAACGCCTGCCTTGAGACGAAAGACGGCCAGGGAAATAACGCAAACAAGTATAACTATACCTGTAGCAATGAAGAACCAGCGCCTTTTACCGACAATATCAAACATTATTTCCTTCCCAGATGCGGGCTAAACAGCCCGGTCCGTGATGTCAGACCAGTACGCACGAACAAGCGCAGCAGGGTGCGGGTAACAATAATGGCCGTAAACATGCTCACCAGCACACCAATGCCCAGGGTAAGGGCGAAACCCTGTACCGGGGCACTGGCGACAATAGTACTGCCCAACCAGTAGAGAATAACACAGACGATAAGAGTAGTGACATTACTGTCCCTGATGGCTGACCAGGCACGGTCAAAGCCGGCCTCAATGGCCGCCCCCAGCGTCCGCCCCGCCCTGAGTTCCTCCTTCATCCGCTCAAAGATAAGCACGTTGGCGTCCACGGCCATGCCGATAGACAGGATAAAGCCACCCATTCCGGCCAGGGTCAGGGTAACCGGTATCAACTTGAATAAGGCCATTACCAGCACGCCATAGAAGATTAAGGCTAGACTGGCCAGAAACCCTGATAGCCGATAATAGAAAATCATGAACAGCATGACCACGAGGATACCAATCAGCCCTGCCTGGACACTCATGCCAACAAAGTCGGAGCCGAGTATCGGTGATATTGTCTGGTCATAGAGTATCTCCAGGGGGACAGGCAGGCGGCCGGCATTCAACTGCTTGGATAACCGGCTGGCCTCTTCGTAGGTTAAACCTTCAATCTGCCCCCTCTCGGTAATAATGGCGCGCACCACGGGCGCAATGGGGCGTCCATCTTCTCCCTGGAGGGCCTCGTCCCCTTCAAAGATACCTAAAGGCTTATCAATAAGCCTCCCGGTAATTTCCTCCGATAGCTGAGACCCTTCTTCGTCCCACTCAAATATCAGCAGTATTTGGCCCAGATTACTGCGGTCAACGTAGGTATTTTGTTTGAAGTAGCGGCTGGTGAGCTCCTTCTCCTCACCATCAATCACCGCCGTAGCCGGCTTCCACTGGCCCGCCTTATTTTCCCACTTGGGCTCTTCACCCTCGGCGACCAGCTCCCCGAACTCCAGTAACGCTACCCGGGAAAGGCTCTCTTTTTCCTTATCGGTAATGTCGAGCCCGGGCAGTTCCACCAGAATCCGGTCAGTACCCTGTTTCTGAATAACCGGCTCCGTCACGCCCAGCGGGTTAATGCGGTTTTCGAGAACAGCCACCACTCCATCCATAGCGCCAGCCTCATCTCCTGACGCCACGGCCGAGAGGTCAGCTTGATAAACCACGTGAAGACCCCCCTGGAGGTCCAAACCAAGCCTTACTCCCCTCTTCCCCAGTACCCCCTCTCCAACAGGAAACACCACCAGTAAAGCCAGGATAAAAACTATCAGTACGGCGATGAAAACCTGAGTATTTCTTCGAATCATACTTTATCTACTATACCATAAGAAGGCTTAATTGTTTATCCCTTTTTTTAACTTCCCGAGGAATGAGCCGAGGACAGCAACTTCTCAACCAAGGATAGCGCCTCATCTCTGACGGTTATTTCTCCCGCAGCCTGTGCTTCACGTACCGCCTCCAGCACCTCTCCAATTTCAGGCCCCGGCGGCATAGCAAAAATACTGATTAAATCGTGGCCATCGACCAGCTTGGGGGGACGCACTATACTCTCTTCCTCAAAATGCCGTGAGAGTACATGCTCTACCACCTCTACATGCTCCTTCCAGTTAGCCAAGTTCAGGTTTGGACCCCTGGTCGCTAAATGGTCGGCCAGGCTGAAGAAAAGAATATCAATCCCCGCTTCGCCGGTATCACGAAAGTAGCGGTAAATCGCCCGAGGGGTGGGAAGCCCCTCCTGACTCATCTGGGTGGGCCTGAGATGATGCCTGACCAGAGTCTCAACCAGCCTAATCTCTTTGGTGCTGAACCTTAATCTCTCCAGCATACCAGCCACCATATCAGACCCATCCTTAGCATGCCCCAGGAAGCGTACCCGTCCACTAGCCAGGATTGTCCTGGTTTGAGGCTTGGCAATGTCGTGAAGCAGAGCCGCCAGTTTCAGCAGCAACCTCCTGTTGCTCCCGCCACTGACCTCCCGGTCAAAGTGCTGGCTCAGCACTGCCGACCAGGGAACAGTCTCCAGTACCTCCTCACCAGCATATTCCCATTCTCCCTGCCTGAGGACAAAATCAACCGCAGCTACTGTCCTGAGCGAGTGGTCAAAAACATTCCAGTAGTGCTCCCTGGGCTGTTCGACTCCCCTTGTTCCCTCCAGTTCCGGGAATATAGCCATAAGTAGACCTAACTTATCAAGGTAAAGTAAGAGCTTATCGGTCCGGTGGAGAGCCAGCAGCCGTAGTAGTTCTTCTCTCACCCGCTCACCAGCCACGCCAGCGATAAGAGAAGAGTCTCGCTGAACCAGAGCTTCGGTCTTCTTATCAAGGCTGAAACCAGGCTCAGCCGCCAGACGCACGGCACGCAGCAATCTTACCGCATCTGCGACAAAAACAGCCTCACTAACCACCCGAACCACGCCCTGACGAAGGTCGTTAAGGCCACCAAAGGGGTCGATAAGCCCTGGAAGGCTGAATGAACCCCCCCCTCCTTTTACTGAAGTTAAGCCGGGTAGAGTCTGAAGGTGATCAACCATCTGCCCCAGTTCAACGGCCATAGCATCTATCGTGAAATCGCGGCGTGCCAGGTCCTGCTCAATACTGCCCTCAAAGGAAGAGAAATCAATCTCCCAGCTAGCTTCAACCAAAGGCGTTTCCCGGCCGGCCAGAATTAACCTGGCCACCTTATTTTCCCTGTCCAGCAGGACATATTTGCCACCCACAGAAGCGGCTATCTCAGGTACAATGTCCAGGGCGTCAGCATTCAGCGCAATATCGACATCAGCCGTCTCCCGGTTGAGCAGAATATCACGCACCAGGCCGCCAACAACGTATGGCTTTATACCCTGCCCGGTAAGAAAATTGCTGATCATAGTCAATAGTGGTAAAGCCCTGAATTCAGCGTAATTTTTCATAGAGCCACCCCGCCAGCTAAAGCTAAACTATACTACCAGGGGACTAATTTATCAAGCCATTTCAAAAATGACTCAGCACAGGTATTGACAATTGGCTACTTTATGGCTATAATATAGCCAGTTGGCTAATTTAGGCGCAGGTCATGATTGTTAGAACAAGGATCTTTGACCTTTGTAAAAAGGAATACAGTAACCTCTCCGAGCTGGCGCACGCGATGGGGATATCGGTCAGCCAGATTTACCGGGTGCAGGCCGGCGAACGTCAGATTAACCAGAAATTCATTGTCGGTGCCATCAGAGCCTTCCCTGACTACACGCTTGACGACCTGTTCTACCTTGCCCCAGCCCTGCCAACTGTCAATAATAACGGCCGTCGCCGTCAACGCCCCGCAGCAAATTCCAGAAAAAAGACAGCTCCTAAGGAGAGCCAGACAAGAGATAGTATATCCCGCACAAGGTAAGCAATAATAGCCGCCGGGCTTACTTAAAAAGTAGCCGGCACTTCTCTCACCTGAAGAAAACCCAAAAACAATAATCCCAGGGCTGACAATCAATCTTCCCCGAGTTAAAACCATTGCAATCCCCTCTTGTTTTTTAAAATCTGGTATGGTATACTAGCACCCGCAAATTCTGTAAGCCAGGAGGATGATAGTTGCTGGAACAGTACAGCCATATAGGCTTATTTCTGATTGTCGCCGTCCTCTTTGCCCTTCTCATTATTTTCATTCCTATTGCTCTCAGATTTCTTAAAATCGTTCCCAAGAATCCCAGTCCCACCAAGGCTTCCCCCTTTGAATGTGGTATGCCGACCATTGGCCGGACATGGGTTCAATTCAATTTCCGCTATTACTTTTACGCCCTCGTATTTCTGGTTGTCGATGTCATGGTTGTCTTCCTGTACCCCTGGGCAGTTAGCCTGAAGCAACTGGGCTATCCTGGTCTCATTGGAATAGTTATTTTAATTGCCATTGTTGTTGTCGGTTACCTGTACGCCTGGCATAAGAAGGTTCTGGAATGGAAATAGAGGCTATCTACAAAGGACATATCTATCCTGATAAGGAGCTGGACAGGGCGGAAGGCGAGGCTATTGAGACACTAAAGAAGAGCAGTCAGGAACCCATTCCTGACCCTGACCGGTGGCTGGAGGAGGAAGTAGAACGAAATGTTCTGCTGACCTCAATAGATTCCATACTTAGCTGGGCACGGCGTAACTCGTTGTGGCCAGTGATTTGTTTCCCTGCCTGCTGCGCCTTTGAGTTCATTGCCGCCAATGCCTCCCGCTTTGACCTCTCCCGCTTTGGCATGGAAATTTTACGGGCTTCGCCCCGTCAGGCTGACCTGATGATTACCGCCGGTACCTTAACCTGGAAAATGGCACCACAGGTAAAACGAATCTACGAACAGATGCCCGAGCCGAAATGGGTGATTGCTATGGGGGCCTGTGGTATCAGCGGCGGTATTTTCCGTTCTTCCTATAATGTCGTGCCGGGGTACAATCGCATCATCCCGGTTGATGTCTATGTGCCAGGATGTCCACCTCGTCCCGAAGCCCTGATTCACGGGATTAGAATGCTTCAATATAAGATATCTAAGAGGAAAAATTTCTAGGCTATCTACAGGAGGCACAGATGGGCGAGTTCAAAGTAGACGACAGGGTTAAGGTTAAGGATAGGCCAGGCTGGCCCGGGGGATATAAAATCGCCAATTGGGAAGGTACCATCGTCGAGGTCAAAGAAGACCCGCAGGGATATGTCATCATGAAAGCAGACAAAACCAGCTATAACATGGCATTCCCTGAGCACGAACTGGATAAAATATAACGGGTACGGTCTGGTAAAAGATGACGGTTTCTCTATCAGGTAGCGAAGTCGCTCAAAAAATAGCCGAGCGCTTTCCTCAAGCTATTGCTGAAGCCGGCGACGAGGCTATTTTAGTTAAGAGTGAATCCCTCTTTGAGGTAGCTGAGTATCTCAGGAGCAATCCTGAACTTGATTTCAATTATCTCAACCATATTAGCGCGGTGGACTATTATGATTACTTCGAGGTGGTCTACCTGTTTACATCTTTGAATCACAACCACAGCCTGGTCCTGAAAACCAGATGCTACAACCGTGAAAATCCATCTGTCCCCTCGGTGGTCAGGCTGTGGCAGGCGGCCGACTATCAGGAACGGGAAATCTTTGACCTTATGGGGATAAGTTTTGAAGGGCACCCAAACTTGAAGCGTATTGCTCTCTGGGAAGGATTTGAGGGGCACCCGTTACGCAGGGATTATTTGTAATCTAAAACTGAAGGGATAATGGTTCAAGAAGCAAAAGAGATAACCATTCAGACCGAGCCTTTCGTGCTCAATATAGGCCCGGTGCACCCGAGCACTCACGGGGTGTTCCGCATGAGGACGACCCTCGACGGAGAGGTCATTGTCGACCTTGAGCCGGTCTTTGGCTATCTACACCGCGGCGTTGAGAAGCTGGCTGAGGAACGAACCTATACCGGGGTTATCCCGCTGACCGACAGGCTGGACTATCTGGCTTCAATGACCAATAATCTGGCCTATGTCATCGCCGTCGAAAAGCTGGCCGGAATTGCTGTCCCGGAGAGAGCCGAATACATCCGGGTTATTCTGGCGGAACTGCAACGCATCGCCAACCACCTGATTGCCGTGGGCGCTTTCCTGAACGACTGCGGCGCTTACTTCACTCCCTTCCTTTACATGTTCCGGGAAAGGGAGAAAATCGTCGACCTCTTTGAGATGCTCAGCGGTCAGCGGCTACTCTATAATTACATGCGCATCGGCGGCTTTAACCAGGACATCCCCGAGGAATTTTTACCCGCAGTGCGCCGGTTTCTCCGGCAGATGCCCCGTTTTATCAACGAATATGAACGTCTCCTGAAAGAAAACGAAATTCTGCTCGCCCGTGCCAAGGGCGTGGGCATCCTGCCCGGAGAGATGGCCATCAATACTGGCGCCAGCGGCCCGGTACTCCGTGGCAGCGGGGTGAAGTGGGACATCCGCAAGGCAGACCCCTACTCCATCTATGACCGCTTTGACTTTGATATTCCTACCGGCACGGTGGGCGACTGTTATGACCGTTACCGGGTAAGAATGGAGGAAATGAAACAGAGCCTGCGTATCATCGAGCAGGCAGTAAGGCAGATACCATCAGGGCCGGTGAAGACCGAGCTTCCCTACCTGATTCGCCCGCCAAAGGGTGAGGCTTACGGTCGCATCGAGGCACCCAAAGGTGAGCTTGGATTTTATCTCGTGTCTGACGGCTCTATTGCTCCCTACCGCTGCCACATCAGGGCAACCAGCCTGCTTAACCTGACGGCTATCCGTGAGATGGTAATCGGATGGAAGCTACAGGACCTGATTATCATCTTCGGTAGTATTGATATTACTATGGGTGAGGTAGATAGATAATTGACCATAGCCAACCCTCTGATTAACCTGGTGCGTTACGGCCAGCCCCTGCCGCCTGACTGGCCAGGCGGCTTCTGGTGGCACTGGCTGGTCTTTACCATCATCATTATTGTCTTCGTCCTTCTGCTGGTGATGGGCTATATCTGGATTGAGCGGAGAGGCATGGGATGGATGCAGGCCCGCCGTGGCCCCAACCGGACTGGTCCCCTCGGGCTATTGCAGCCAGTGGCTGATGCCTTAAAGGTACTTATGAAAGAGGACCTTGTCCCGGCCAGCGCTGACAAGATAGTCCACTTTCTGGCACCGATTATTGCCTTTATTCCGGTGCTGCTGGTCTTTGCCGTGGTACCTTTCCAAAACGGAGCATTACTGGCTGACCTGAATGTCGGCATCCTTTATGTCGTCGCTATTTCTTCGGTATCAACAGTCGGCATATTCATGGCCGGGTGGGGTTCAAACAGCAAATACCCCCTCCTCGGCGCCATGCGTGAAGTTGCCGCCGTGGTCAGCTATGAAATTCCGCTGGTGCTGGCCGTCGTCAGTGTGGTGTTGCTTACCGGCTCTTTATCCATGAATGATATAGTACTGGCCCAGGATATTCCCTTTATCCTGTTGCAGCCGCTGGGTTTTCTCATCTTTTTCATTGCCGGTTGTGCCGAAATCAACCGCAGTCCCTTTGACCTCATGGAGGCTGATTCCGAGCTTACCGCCGGCTTCCACACCGAATACTCGGGCATGAAATTTGCCCTCTTCTACCTGGCCGAGTACGGCGAGGCACTGGTCATGGCCGCCATTATTTCCACTCTCTTCCTGAGCGGCTGGAGAGGGCCGGTGCTGCCACCGTGGCTCTGGTTCGTTATTAAGGTCATCATCGTCTTCTTTGTCATGGTCTGGACACGGACGACCTTCCCCAGAGTGAGAATAGACCAGCTCATGGCGCTGGCCTGGAAGTTCCTCCTCCCCCTGGCCCTGATTAACCTGATTATTACCGGCATCGAAGTACTGGCCTGGCCAGAGGGATGGCAGTGGGTCATGATACCGGTCAATATCGTCATCATGGGCGTACTGATACTGCTCTGGTCAAGACTATCTAAATTAGGATGGGGTAGAGTTGAAGTTTGAACGGTACGGAAAAGGTCTGGCTAAAGGCCTGACGGTAACCATCAGGCATCTCTTTCGCTGGCCGGTAACAACCCAGTATCCGGAAGAGAGGCTGGTTACCTCGCGACGGATCAGGGGAAATGAGCTCATCTGGGATAGTGCCAAGTGTACCGGCTGTGCCACCTGTGCCAAAGCCTGTCCCCAAGGAGCCATCAGTATTGTTACCTCGGTTGAACCTGAGGAAAACAGGTACAAAGTGGAGCTGATTGAGGTAGATACCGGGTACTGTATCCAGTGCGGACTGTGTGTCGAGGCCTGCCCCTATGAGGCACTGTTCATGGGTTATGCCTATGAGCGGGCCAAATACCGGCGTGGGGAGATTGTGCAGCGTAACGAAATGCTGCTGGCTTCAGAGGAGAGACGGCGTAGCGGCTACATGTACCCTGAAATTGCCGCCGAATTACCGGAGCAAACCCTATTAATCGACAGGAGTAAGCTGTAATTCAATGGGACTGACCATCGCCTTCTGGGTACTGGGGATAATAATAATACTGGGCGCCCTGAGCGTGGTGTTACTGCGTAATGTCTTCCGCGCCGCCCTGGCCTTAATCCTGTGCTTTGTGGCGGTGGCCGGCATCTTTATTACCCTCAGTGCCGATTTCCTGGCGGCAGTGCAGATACTGGTTTACATTGGCGGTATTTCAATATTGATTCTTCTGGCCATCATGCTGACCAGAGAGGTTCAAAAGGGCAGCCCGACCAACAGACTGCGAATTCCGGCCCTGATTGTGGCCATAATCTTTCTGGGAGTAGTTACTTACGCCCTGGTTAATACACCGTGGCAGATTTCGGCAGTACCTCCCCTGGAGCCGACTACTCCCGCCCTGGCTGATAAGCTACTGGGAGAAGGAGGCTACATTTTACCCGTTGAGATTGCTGCCTCCCTGTTGCTGGCCGCAATTCTGGGAGCTATCGTTCTGGTGAGGGAGAAGTAAAAAGTGCTCATAGGTTTAGAACATTATCTCATACTGTCAGCCGTCCTGTTCGCCATTGGGCTGTACGGGGCTCTGGCGAAACGTAACGCCATCGTTATCCTGATGTCTATTGAAATTATGCTCAGTGCGGTGAACATCGCTCTGGTTGCCTTCTCGCGGTATGTCGTGCCCACCCTGTTGACCGGGCAGGTCTTCGTCATCTTCATCCTGGTCGTGGCCGCCGCCGAGGCCGCGGTTGGACTGGCCATAATAATATCGCTCTACCGTAACCGCCAGACGATTGAAACCACCGATGTTGATTTAATGAAATGGTAAATTAAGAAAATGTGGACAGAAATTAAACGGGCCAAGAACCTGATGACGGCTGAGATGTGGAAGGAGTTCTTCGAGGGTGAAGGGGTACCGACCCGTATCCTGCCGGCCTCAGGTGAAGCGATGGGACAGGAGACTGCCACCTATCGCATACTGGTGCCTAGGGATAAGGAACATATTATAGAAGAGGTATTGAGGAAACTGTAATGCCGCCTCAAGCAATCTGGCTTATCTTTCTATTACCGGTCATCTCTTTTGCTATCATATCCTTTTTCATCAGGCCCTTCGTCAAGAAGGAGTCAAAGGTGGCCGGTTATATCACCATTACCGCCATTGCCGGTTCGTTAGGCCTTTCTTTGTGGGTGCTGGCCTCGGTACTGGCAGCACCGAATCATGAGCTAACCGTACCTGATATTAGCTGGCTGGTCATCGGCGATGCCCTCAGCATTAATCTGGGCGTGATGGTAGATTCGCTGACAGCGGTAATGCTGATAGTGGTTACCGTGGTCAGCCTGATGGTACAGATTTATTCGCAGGGCTACATGGATGGAGACCCCGGCTACCACCGCTATTATGCCTGGATGTCGCTCTTTACCGCCTCGATGCTGGGCGTGGTCCTGGCCGACAGTCTACTCCTGGTATTCGTTTTCTGGGAGATGGTCGGTCTTTGCTCCTACCTGCTTATCGGCTTCTGGTTCCACCGCCCTTCGGCCGCCAACGCCGCCAAGAAGGCTTTTATCGTTACCCGGCTGGGCGACTTCGGCTTCCTGGCAGCAATATTGGTTTTATTCGCCCAGACCAACACCTTTGATATTGCCGAGTTATATCACCTGGCGGTAACCGGTGTCCTGGCCGGCACAACCCTGACCTGGGTGGCTATTGGTATCTTCTCCGGAGCGGTGGGTAAATCAGCCCAGTTCCCGCTGCACGTATGGCTGCCGGACGCTATGGAAGGCCCGACGCCGGTCAGCGCCCTGATTCATGCCGCCACCATGGTCGCCGCCGGTGTCTTTCTGGTAGCACGTACCTTCCCTCTGTTTGCCCACTCGGCAGATGCGGTCATGACTGTCGCCATCATCGGCGGTTTCACCGCCATCTTTGCCGCCTCTATGGGACTGGTAATGAACGATATCAAGCGGGTACTGGCCTATTCCACCATCAGCCAGCTTGGTTACATGATGTTAGGGCTTGGTGTCGCCGGTGTAGCCATAGCTAATGGAGGTCATGCCTCCCTGGAGGCAGCCAAGGCGGCCACCGCCTTTGGTATCTTCCACCTGTTCAATCACGCTTTCTTCAAAGCCCTGCTCTTTCTTGGTTCAGGTAGCGTCAACCACGCCACCGGGACCTTCGATATGCGGCTGATGGGTGGCCTGCGTAAGTTCATGCCCTGGACATATGCCACCTTTTTAATCGGCTCACTGAGCCTGGCCGGTATCTGGCCGCTGGCCGGCTTCTGGAGCAAGGATGAAATTGTCGCCCTAGCCATAGAACAGGTGCCGATACTGGGTATCCTGGCCATGATAACCGTCTTTATGACCGCCTTTTATATGTTCCGGGCGATATTCATGACCTTCGCCGGTGAATACCGGGGAGGTGACCCGGAAGCACACGGGCACGGAGAGCATGGGCACGGGCCACACGAATCACCGCCGGTAATGGTGGTACCGCTGGTCATCCTGGCAATCCTGGCGGTGGCTTCTGGATTCTGGAATGTTGGCGGGGGTTTCAGCATTTTCATGGGAGAACACCATGCGCATGCCCCCGGCTTTTTTGGTATTCTGACACACCCGCTGCCCTGGATATCACTGATTGTGGCCGGCCTGGGTATCCTTCTGGCTTACGCCATGTACGGGGCAAAATGGATTTCTGCCGAGAGCGTGGGCAAAATCTTCAAGCCCTTTTACAGCCTATTCTCGCATAAATACTGGTTCGACGAGTTCTATGAGGATGTCCTGGTGAGAAAGACATTCATCGGGGGAATCTTCAGGGGTTTTGAGCAGGTCGATACCTACGGAGTGGATGGGGTGGTCAACGGTGTGGCTAAGGGAACAATGGCCGGAGGCAAGGTTATGCGGCGCATGCATACCGGACAATTGCAGCTCTATGGCCTGGTTATTGGCATTGGTATTCTGGCTATTGTTCTGGTATTGTATTTTGCTGGTTGAAAAGGAGTCAGTATTAATTGGACTTTAATTATCTTTCAACCATAGTCTTTCTGCCCGTGGTAGGGGCTATTATCATTGCCCTTTTCGGCGGGAACCGCCCGAGATTTATCAGATGGGTGGCCGCTATCTTCACCTGCGTCCCTCTGGTCGCTGCCCTGGGCGTCTTCTTCCGCTTCGACAGGTCACTGGGGGCCGCGGGGATAATCCAGTTTGAGGAAAAGATACCCTGGATTAACGCGCTTAATGCTCACTATCACCTGGGGGTTGACGGCCTGAGTATGCCCCTGATGGTGCTGACCACCTTCCTTGGCTTCGCGGTCGTCCTTATCTCGTGGAAGGAACACCTCAGAGTCCGTGAGTACTTTGCCTGGTTACTGCTGCTGGAGACCAGTATTCTGGGCGTATTTTGCTCGTTAGACCTGCTGCTCTTCTTCATCTTCTGGGAGATAGAGATTATCCCCATGTACTTCCTGATCTCCGTCTGGGGCTCGGGGAGAAAAGAATACTCGGCGATAAAGTACGTTATTTTTACCCTGTTTGGCAGTGCCTTTATGCTGGCCGGCATCCTCAGCCTGTACTTCACCACCGGCACCCTAGATATGGTGGAACTGACGGAGAAAGGGCTGGGTATGGTGCAGTCGATTATGCCCGCTACGGCCATGTTCTTCCTGCTGCTCACCGGCTTTGCCGTCAAGCTACCGGTGGTGCCACTCCATACCTGGCTACCCGACGCTCATACCGATGCCCCGACCGCCGGCAGTGTCATGCTGGCGGGGGCGCTCATCAAAATGGGCGGCTACGGGATGATCCGCCTGTGCGTCAGTTTCTTCCCGGAGGTAGCCAAAGAGTGGGCCCCCTTACTGGTGACACTGGCGGTGATCAGTGTGCTCTACGGAGCCGCCATAACCCTGAGACAGACCGACTTGAAGCGGCTGATTGCATATAGCAGCGTGAGCCATATGGGCTACGTGCTGCTCGGCATCTTTGCTCTGGGAGAAGTGAGCCTGAACGGGGCTGCCCTGCAGATGGTTAGCCACGGACTGCTTACCGGGCTTCTCTTCGCCATGGCTGGCCTGACCATGCACAACGTCCACGAGCGCGACCTGAGAAAGCTGGGTGGTCTGGCCCGGCAGGTGCCAATCATCGCGGTTATCTTCTCCATTGCCGGACTGGGCTCTCTCGGTCTGCCCATGACCAGCGGCTTTGCCGCTGAGTTCCTGCTCTTCATCGGTAGTTACTCCAGTACCACGGTCAACGGTATCCAGGTTTTCACCATCCTGGCCGTAATCGGGGTGGTTCTGGCCGCCGGCTACATCCTGTGGATGATACAGCGGACCTTCTACGGACCGCCCCTGGAGCAGTATGATGGCGTGAAGGACGCCGATGCACTGGAACGGGTATATATGTTTGCCTTTGTGGCGTTGATTATGCTGGTGGGTATCTATCCCGCCATTTTGACCGATATTATCAAGCTAGGTATTTCGCCCATAATAGGCTTATTAGGTGGTTAGTAGTGGGCCTGAATGGAAAAAGAATCGATAATGGTTGGCGTGGGAGCGGTAATTGAGGATAAGGCAGGTAGAATACTGCTGGTAAAACATGTCCCGGAAAGGGGAGGGTTCTGGCAGGGTAAGTGGATATGCCCCGGCGGTAAGTTAGAATACGGAGAAACAATCAAGGAAGGAATCAAAAGAGAGATAAGAGAAGAGACCCAGCTTGAAATAGAACTTCTGGCACCGCTACACCCATTTGATACCGTGGTCAGTGCTGGAGGAAAGAGTTCTCTTCATGTCATCTATATTGATTATCTGGCGAAGGTAACAGGAGGTAAACTGAAGCCGGGAAGTGATGTTGGAGAAGCAGTGTGAGTAGAAAAGGAGCGTATCCCTGAGATATGGCCTGAGCTGCACCAGGATACCCAGAGGCTCCTCCAGATTGCGGGTCTAAAGGAGTAGATGTTGAACCTTCAGCTATTTATACCGGAGATAAGTATCGCCGTCTTCGCCCTGGTGGTGATTCTGCTCGACCTCGTTGTCAAGCGCAAGGGAGCACTGGCCATCATCAGCCTGATTGGCCTGGTCGTCGCCGGTGGCTTCACCATAGCCATGCGTGGTACCTTCGAGGGTAACTTCAGCAACATGCTGGCGGTGGATGGCTTCGCCATCTTCTTCAAGCTGCTCTTTCTGGGAATTGCCTTCCTGGTCATCCTGTCCTCGGTGGACTATGTCTCCAAGATGGCCCGCTTCCAAGGTGAATACTACGCTCTGATACTCCTCTCGGCTATGGGCATGATGCTGATGGCGGCTACCACCGAGTTAATCTCTATCTATATTGCCCTGGAGTTGACCAGCATCTCTCTCTATGTCCTGGTTGGCTTCCTGAAAGACCCGAAATCAACTGAATCCTCGTTGAAATACCTGCTGCTGGGTGCTATTGCCTCCGCAGTACTTCTCTATGGAATGGCCATGGTCTTTGGCTGCACCGGCAAAACGCAGCTCAGCGAGATTTCCCAGGCCCTCCAGGCGATGTCACTGCCAGGCATGCTGGCCAATCCCGCACTTATTCTGGGCATAGTGCTAATGATGGCCGGTCTCGGCTTCAAGATTGCCGCTGTCCCCTTCCATATGTGGGTACCCGACGTCTATGAAGGAGCACCTACCCCGATAACCGCCTACCTCTCTGTCGGCAGCAAGGCCGCCGGCTTTGCCCTTATCCTGCGCGTCTTCTATTCTGCCTTCGGTATGCCCGAATGGTTGAGCATGAACTGGGGTCTGGTCTTTGCCGCACTGGCCGCCATTGGTATGACCCTGGGCAACGTGA
>Ga0209164_1000621_pt1 | contig 71872 bp, 26 predicted proteins | sample MTBNYHSulfiMetaG_FD_187458 | JGI IMG/M metagenome (GOLD analysis project Ga0209164, IMG submission 187458) | Enrichment culture microbial communities from rom New York Harbor, USA that are MTBE-degrading - MTBE-NYH (New York Harbor Sulfidogenic)... | ecosystem: Environmental > Aquatic > Marine >... | reverse complement strand
CGCTGCCATAGATGAATATGTTCGGCTGAACAATGAAAACCCTAAGCCTTTCATATGGACCAAAAAGGCCGAAGAGATTCTAGAGAAGGTCAACCGTTGTAAAGCTACAATGGAGACACTACACTAGAAGGAGAGGTCTCCGGCTCTGCGATGCACAGTCTCTGTTGTGTTTCCATAAAAAGGCATCATAGAAAAAATACCCGAAATGTCAATAAAAATATTTCAGGAACTTTTCCTGGATAGATTTCTCTAACCCCTCTAACTTACTACATATTCTGAGGCCTATGTCAGGAGTTCTGAAGTTCCTTGGCTAGGAAAGCACAGCTCAACGAGGGCTCCCGCACCGCGATGCAGCAAACCGCAGCGCGGGCCTTCCCGACTTTACGCCACCGGCTCCCCGTCTTCAAATCCTCCGCCTCCACTCCAAAAACAACCGCCACTCTCTCTATGAACCACCTCAGATCCGCGCCCCTTCGCCTAAGCCGTGACCCCCTCTCCAATTGCTCGCCCGCTTCTCTTAACACCTGCTCCACGAACTCAGAGCTTTCGATCCCTCGGATGATGATATGGTGCAGCGCCCCCGCAGCGTCTATTCGTGATTGACGCGGCATAGGCACTTTTTCCAGCGAATAATTCATTAAGTCAATAATTCACGGGCGTCCCCCTTTCCGCTGTCCATCTGCTGCGCTCCGGAGTTGACATCAACACGATACGGGCATGGTTGGGACATGTTTCTCTCGATACCACGCACACCTATGCAGAGGTCGATCTCGAAATGAAAGCCAAAGCTCTTGCTCGATGTGAAATTCCAGCGTCAGCCATGGCAGTTATCGAACACTGGTCCGATAATTCAGAACTGATGGCCTTTCTAAAGTCACTCTAGGAATCCAGGCTTTTGCTTATGTGACGGCCGCATGAACCAAAATGACCAAAAATCAACACCTTGCTCCTCCGACGCAACATAAGTGCGGCCTTCACATAACTCATCTTATGTGCTATAGGACATAATATGCGGGAAACCTTCAAGTCCGGGTCTGTGGGGGGAGCGCCGGGTAACCGGTGCTTCTACCTGGAAGCCGACGGCGGATGGCGCGAATTGCGATTCCGAAAGTTCGGAGGCAGCCGCGCCTGATGGCCAGCGTTAGCCAATTAAAGGGACTACATTGAAATGCTTTTTTTATGAAGTAGCTTTCAGTTAATTTGTGGTGATTGTTTTAATCGTCAATTTGCAGTCGCCGAAGCGGCGGAATATATAAAATGGACAGATAAACGGATCACCGTTTTAAAAATTGCTCAAGGATGGAAAACTGCCGGCCCACAAAGCCGGGCGGGGATGGCGTTTTGATGCTAATGAATTGGAGGAGTGGTTGAAGTCGCGGAAGTTAGCATGGACGGAGGGCAATGGTAATGAAAGCCAATGACTCTATGCAAATCAACCATCAAATGCAAAATTAGTTAATATTATGTCTAATAAAACTATTATTTTTATTACGTTCTTAATCGTATCAGTATGTGCATTCTACTATTTTTTTATCGATACCCTTACAATTTCAGAAATTGCAGGTAAACAAACAAGTGCTAAGGCAACAATTTTTTTGAATTTCTTTGATTTTGACACTGGTCTAACGCGATATGACATATATAGGCTTGTCCAAAAAAGTGAATATTGGAACGCAAGAATGAAGCAAGTATATTCTATTCAAGATGCAAACAGACAAAATATCGAGCATGAAAAATTGTTAGCTGAAATGATGGAAGATCCAGCATTCAAAAAAATTGCCAGAAAATTGTTTGGATTAGGTGGCAAAGCGTCATTAACAATTATGCAGATAATTTCAAATATGGCGGTTTTTTGATAATGAACAAATTTTTATTTTAGGAGAGATTCATGAATAACAGTACAAATTCTGATCCAGGACGTTACTTTGCGTTTGCATTTCCAGGTTTTTTCTTAGGAGGATTTCTAGGTTTCTTATTAAGGCCAGCAAATATGTTTGTTGGAAAACTTCCTTTTGAAACAGTAATAACTTTAGGTTCTAATTTAAAGGGGCTTGATTCTTTATTAAAAGGATTAGCACAAACGTCTTTCCTTATCATGCTCGGAGGGGCGATAGTTGGAGCCGTCATCGGAGCGATTATTGCCCATTTCAGTTTAAAAAACAAAGAAACATTTCCAAAAAAGACCTATTCCGACCGGTCATATAGTGAATCTGACTCTTTTTATTCTCGGGATTCGTATGCCTCGTCACCAAGGGGAATGGATAGAGAAACTGCTGCCGTTATTGAGGGGTATTCCTTAAAAATACAAAACGATCCGCTAAACATTGATCTGCTTTATGAATTCGCAGAGTTTCTAACCAATAAAGGACATCATGATAAATCGATAGAGACGCTTCTAAAATTAATAACTATAGAAAAAAATAATCTGCGATCACTTAAGCTTTTGATGTTAAATTATGAAAGTTGTGAACGATATGAAGATTTCACTAATACCGCTGAAAAAATAATAGCATTAGAATCTTCTGATAAAAATACATTGATGAAATTGTCCAATATTCTCTTCCAACAGCGTAAATTTGATGACTCACTATTATACATCGATAGCCTACTAAAATTAGATTCTAAAAACAAAGATGCATGGCTTTTAAAATCAAGAGTATTTGAAAGTATTGATAAGGTTGATCAAGCCATCACCTCACTTTACCAGGCAATAAAACTTGATCCAAGCGATGTAAAGAATAAATTGAAATTGGTTGAGCTTCTATCTGAGAATAAAGAATGTGAAAAAATAATATCAGTATTAAAATCGATAAGGACTTATAAAAGCAATCAGGACAAATTAATATCGTCTCTATATATGATTTGGTGTTTATTAAATATTGATGAAAAAAGTGATGAACTTAATAAACTTTCGAATCAACTAGAGCTGGCAGATATAGAAAGAGCCAATTTTAACAATGGCGAAATTAAAGCTAAAATTTATAGTTTTTTAGCATCTAAAAGATTTTTGCAAAATGATTTTGAATCTGCTTTGAGTCTTTATCAAAAGGCGAAAGCTTCACATGCCTTTGAAAACATCAACCAAAATATTGCAAGCACATATAATGAAATTGGCAAGAAACATTTGAATAATGCGAAATATTCAGAAGCATTTCGATCATTTAATGAAGGTGCTTTATTTGATAGAAATAACGAAGAGCTAAACACTAACTTATCGCTTGTTTCTAGAAAATTAAAGAAAAGAAAAGTGCGCTTAGGGGCATCATTTGCCGCTGCAGCAATTACCGTCTTAGCCTGTATATCTATCTATTATTATGGACGACAATCATTTAACATAACGGTGCATAATTCTGCACTTATAAAAGTGATGAAAGGAGACAATACAATAGCCACCAGACAAGGAACCAATTTAAAAACAAGCTTTCTATTTTATGGTGATTACAGAATAATTGCAGAGAACGAAGGGTATGAAACAACGGACTTCATCGAAAAAGCCGGTTTTGGTAGGAACTCTAAAGATATTAAATTTAGTTTAAAACCTCAGTACGGAATTCTGAAAATTGATAGCGAACCTTCAAATGCTAAAGTTATCATAAAAAACATTTATCAGAAAAAGGAGTCAAGAACGCCTTGTGAATTTTCAGGCATTTTTGCGTTAGAGACTGAAATTGAAGTGGCATTAAAGGGCTATAATTCATACATAGTAAAAAAAGAAATCATTAAGGATAAGACCACTGACCTTGGGAAAATCGCATTTACGGGAGGTTTAATAATTGACTCCAATCCTTCTGGAGTCGAGGTTTTAATTGATGATAAGCCCGCTGGTGTTACTCCGCTTAAAATTGACAGTATTTCCGCTAAGCGAATTAAAGTTTTTGCTCGGAAAAAAAATTGGGGCGCATATTTGTCTGATATAGATATTAAGCCTGGCGAGATTACCGATCTAGGAAAGGTGACTCTTTCGAAGGTTGGCTTTTTACGTTTGAATTCTACTCCCATTGGAGCAAGGGTATGGTTGGATAAGAGAGAAATAGGAAAAACGCCAATTGTACTCGAGAATATTGCTATTGGAAATCACAATTTAAAAGTAGCTTACACAGATTTAGTTCCTTTCGAAAAAACTTTAAGATTTAAGCCAGGTGAAGCAATTGATTTAGGAACAATATCTTTTATCGGTAGCATAAAAATGGCTACTGAACCTGCTGGAGCAGAGGTCTACATAAATGGTAAAAAAAGAGGAAAAACTCCGATCATTATAAATGATTTGCCATCGAAGAAAACCAATGTCGAATTAAGAGTTGCCGGGAAAGGTTCTTATGTATCCGATGTTTACGTAAAGCCTGGAGTAACTACCGATTTAGGTATGATTAAGATAAGATCTTGGATGAATAAACTTTTACGATATGACGGCAAATGGAAAACCGAGATACAAATTAGCTCATTAGACGAAGGAAAGAAATCAGGAAAAATAAACTTCCGGTCTTTGAAGTGTGGCGGAGATTTAATTTATGTGGGTTCAAGTGATAAAGGCTTTTTATTTAACGAAAAATTAACCTATGGAAGGTGTGTTAAAGGTTGCCAGATTTTATTAAGTTCTGACGGTAGGTGGTTTAAGGAAATTTGTAAAAATAAAATTACAGGATCTGGCAACTTAAAGCTATCCCTTGGAAGCATTTTTTTCAAGGAAGACTTTAATCAATATGATCAAGGGGAAGCAGTTACAAAGTGGGGGAAGGATTTAATTGTCAAAAAAGATAGTACTGGCAACAAATATCTAACATCCGAAGTTCCTGGTACTCATATGGTCAGCCAAAATGTTGAGTTTCCCGAAAATTTTCAATTCGAGTACAATTGGTCTTACTATGATGATCGAAATAGTGGAAGAGTTGCTCCTCATGTTAGGGTACCATTCGAACTTATCGATGATGACGGTAATATTTTTAGGGTAGAATGTGGCAATTGGGGTGCAAAGTTACCAGGCACAAAAATTGTCGATTTCTCGGAGGGATCAATGAATCGTTTTAGATTAGAAAAAAATTGGAACAATTATGAACTTTACAATAACGGAAGATTGTTGCTCTCCGGAACATACAATAATTATTCTCGGTTTGTATCTTTTAGATTTATTATCCCGGTTAAATCGTCAGGGAATGGACAAAAATTTTCTGACTTTGTAGGCACTTCTTTGGTTGAGTGATTTATATGCTTTAAAAAAACAGGGTGAATACCCAGGATTTAAAATTCGGACTGGGGTCGGGCCACGGGAAGTATCTGATATCTTTTCAGATGGTTCTGAATTTGCAGCGTGAAACGGACGTATAATGCATTTTTCGAGGGCAAAAGGGACGTTATTCGTAAAGGTCTATGGCAAGAGCGAAGTGGCATTATATCCCGGGTTACGTCTGGCATATCAGGCATCGATGCGAAAAGAGGGAATTTCCTTAAGTTGGCAAAGGATAGGCATCGGTATCTGCAATGGCTGTATCAAGCCAGGAAACGGTACGGTTTGACGATTTTGAACTACATGGTTACGTCCAACCACATCCACTTAGTGGTGGCGGACGATGGGGATCGGGATGTGATCCCGAATTCAATGCAATTGGTGGCTGGACGAACTGGGCAGGAATTCAACCAGAGAAAGGGTCGAAGGGGAGCGTACTGGGAAGATCGTTATCATGCAACCGCCGTGGAAAGCGGGAAGCATCTGGCAAGATGTATGGTCTATATCGATATTCACCCTCACTGCTGTCCAATTAACTTTCAAGCCGCATCGCACATTTGTGTTGGTACCCCCTATATCTTGTTTTTATCAGCTAACAAGCTGAATTGACGATTGTTTTCTGGTTTGGTAGTGATCGAAGCACGATGGCTCTCCCAATGGATTCAACAGGTTACAGGATAGCATACGATGCTTCCCAGGTTAATCGGGGTGTACCACATGTTGTGATCACCCACACAAATGTGCGATGCCCCACTTTCAAATAATTTCAACTGGTTGTCCAATGTCTGGTTGATGTTTGTGTATCTTGGAGCGGTAAGAATTTGAAATAACGTGCTTTTTTCAAAAAGGGTAACACTCAAAATTTGTAGAATTGTGTAAAGGCTCATGTCCAACCTGAGCTGCTTTTTTACTATTGCAACAAGTACGTAAACCGAGAAAGCGATCCAGATTTGAGTCTTTACTGGGTTCTCAGTAGTACCATAGAAGGCTTTTATCCGTAGGTTTTGCTTTATCCATTTGAAGAAAAGTTCTACTTGCCAGCGGCATTTATAAAGTTGCGCTATGATCAGGGCAGGTACGAGAAAATTGTTAAAAAGGAACGAAAAACTTCTACCTTTTTCTTCATCGAAAAATTTTACTCTTCGGAGTTTTTCAGGATATTGCTTTTTCGTTTTTGTACCCGTAAGGACAATCAATTGATCGCATCGCAGTCCGGTGGCCCTGTCTATCTTATGAGAATAAAGTCGTCTGAATTTTGTATTTGTTTTTGATCGGATGATAAAGAATGCCAGGCATTGATGCAAAAGGTATAATCTTTGGAAATCGAGGTAACCGCGATCCATTATATAGACAGAGCCTGGCTCAGGGACAAGCTGGTCAAGGATTTTTACGTCATGCACCTTTCCATCGGTTATGGAGATGAAAGAGGGGATGTTACCGCGTAGGTCGAGTAGGGTAGTACAGAGGGGGACGCCCGTGACTTGTAGACTTTCAAACAATTCTCGGATACCGACATGGTCCAGCTCACTGCGTCCTTCCATTATGTCAATAATTCACGGGCGTCCCCCTTTCCACTTTCCAGGAAAGCGGCGCTTGAGGCGGGACTCACGAAGCACGTTAGTTGCCATGCGCTTCGGCACTCCTTTGCAACCCATCTACTCGACAGCGGTTATGACATCAGAACCGTGCAGGAGTTGCTCGGGCACGCGGATGTTTCCACTACGACGATCTGCACCCATGTTTTAAACAGGCCCGGACGGGCGGTCAAGAGCCCCGCCGACCTCTGAGCCGGTAGTCAGGAGCCCTCCGGGCGGTTCAAGACTCACGCAAGTGATCAAGTACCTCCACTCTTGTGGATCCTCTTGATCGGGATTCAATGGATTTGAGTTTAGAAAAGGCAATTTTCCAATAAAAAAGTATAAAAAAATTTGGTCTTATCTGTCAAGTCTCATTTAATCTCATCGGGGCTGAGGCAGGAATAGCTTCTTGACACCTTGGCCTCTGGGACCTGAAGACAAGACCACCACCCAAAGCAACCGGGCCGCAGCAGCTAAAGGAAGACAGCATCGATCATTCCATGTCCCGACTCCCGTGCTTCCCTGATTTGGTTAATGAAGAGTGCGGGTCCGATAAGCGGCTTGCCGAAGGTCACGTCTTCAGCGTGATTGACCCGGAGCATCCAGAGACCATTGCTGCCTGATTTTTGAAGAACAAGTCAGGTTCGAGGGGATCCTCTACCCGAATTTCCTTCGTCTGCCGCCCTTCCTGCGTCATCAAGTGTCCTGGCGCTCGCTTCGGCTATGACTGCCGCTTGAGTCGACCAGATTTCACCGCATCATGCTCTACCCAACCCGGCTGGGGATAGTACTGTTTAAACTCTCTCTGGGCAACAGACTTGATGGCGCCCCTATGATCGAAAACAATAGCTCGGGAACTGGTGGTCCCTTTGTCGATGGCCAGAACATACTTTTTCATCATCAACTCCGCAACGCTTCCGCCCGAGAGTGCCACTTCTTATCATGGGATCACTATCACGCCTCTCCTGTCGCCGGCCGCATGACGGTGCACCGCCTCACCCCAGCGAGCGGCGCAGGCTGGGCCTCTTTTTGGCGACCTCATCAGCGGCCTCCCGCCATGATCTGGCGCCCTTCATAATGCTGTCAAGAGACGTTTCCCTTTTCTCTTCTCCGATGGCGCCGCGGCCCGGCTGCCGGAAAGGTTCCAGTTCGTCGCGGATCGCCTGTTCGACGCGAGCGCGATCGACCTCGCTGAGGTCGGGTGAATCGTAGACGGCGACCAGGGCGGCGGCCCGGTACTCGTCTCCCTCATCGTCGCGCCGTCTCAGATAAGCCTTCTTGGCGGCATTGATGTTCTTCTGAATCTCTTTCATACGCCAGTCGGGGCGCTCCTTGACGGCGTCAATGCGGAACAGCAGATAGTCAAAGCCGGTGAAGGCCTTGCCGTCTGCCAGCAACTGGTCCTTTTCCACGGAGAGGTTCTTGCCCCTCAGCTGGTCCTCGCTGGCGAGGATGGCAGCGTAGTAGCCGGAGCGGAGGGGATTTCCCTCGGAGTAGGTCTGACCGAAATTCATGTAGACCTTCCCGTCGCTTCCCACGAACAGGTCCTGCACGCTGGTTGCAACCTTTCCGGCAATGGTCAGCGCCTGGCTGACCGGGGCCGCCACCAGGTCGGAGAAACTGCCCAGCATTTTGATCGATGCATCGAGGTAGTCCTTGAGTTGCAGGGCAAGCAGACCGCAGTCAATCTCCAAGGTGCCGCCGTTATACGGGATCAGGCCGGTCACCGTGTTATTGAGGTCAATGCCTCTGGCCATGTCCTGACCCGGCAAGTGGGTGACGTGGTTCAGTTCCACCGGCTCGTAGTCGGCGTGCTGGATGCGGACAGATGTGTGAGCCGCCGGATACAATTCACGGAACCACTTGCGTTCGGTGCCGAGGAACATTTGCGCCAGCGTGACACGGAAGTAGCTGCCGTAGGGAAGCAGTTGATCTATCTCCGCCCGCGGATCGGGAAAATAGAGGTACGTATAGTGACCCGCCTCTTTCTCAACCCAGTCTCGCAACTTCTGGATGAGTCCGTTCATCGCAACCTTCCTTTCTGCGTTCAAATTTCCTTTTCGAGCTCAGGCTCGGAACGTACAAACAGGCACACGTCCAGGGCCATTTCCTCCATGTCGTTGGGCTGAGGCTCCGCTTCCCGCCGATGGGTAATCGCCCGGCGGGCCTCATCCGCAGCAGCCAGCAATTGCCTCAGGTCGGAGGATGATTTGCCGTTCAGGGCGCGGGAGATGGAACCAACGACGTCCGGCACCGTCTCGAAATCGAGGGGTGGCAGGGTCAAAACCGCCTGGGCGCCAGCGGTGACAAGTTTATGGGCAAAGGATCTGATCTCGCCAGCTCTGACCCGATCGGGGGCGGCGCGCGGGCGTATTTCGGGCGTGGGCTCGGCCTGCAGCAGTATCAAAGGCGCAAACCGGAGCGGGAGTTCATCCGCAGGAAGCATCTCACCGGCAAAATCGAAGTCACCTTCCGCCGCCTTCTGGCTCAAGAAAGCCTCTGTGTCCCGAGAGCTGGCGACCTGCCACTGCAAATCAGATCTCCGCTGAACCGGGGTGCCTACCAGGTGCAGGACCTTGTAAGGCAAAACCTGATTGGGCCGCGCCTGCTGCGCATGGAAAAGCAGCTCTGACGTGCGCTTTTGCCGTTCCAGGAAGAGAGCCAGGTCCGATGCCATGGCCGGCAGGGCATCGGAGAACCGGCCGGGGTCGATGCTCAGCTCGACACAGAAGGCGCGCAGTTCCTCCGCACTGAATCGAGAAGCCAGTATCTCGCCGATCACGCGAGGTGTCGTCTGCGTCTCATCCTTTGTTTCCTGCCGGGGCAGGGCCGAGATGAGCGAGTGTTCAAGGTCCCGGTCACGCTGTACGGAAGGCAGGTTCATCAGCCTGCTCTGCGTGGCGCTCCAGCCTTTCTCCACAGCATAGGCAGCAGAATCGCTGCAAACGACCCGCACCAGTCCCAGCCTCCACCCCACCTCGGTCCACCACAGGGGCGGTTCACTGGAAGAAATCCTTCGGTATACCCGCAGGCTCTGCAGCGGGGCCCGAGGCGGTTCGCCCTCCGAACCCAAAGCAAAGGCCAGGATTCCTTCCCAGGCGGGGGCGTGCAGAGGCCTCTCCGGTGCGCTCAGGGGCAAGTCCAGGTTCCTCTTGCCCAGGCGCCGACGGAGGTCCTTGAGCGCCTCTACAACGGAGGGGGCCATCAGAGCGGCCGCCGTGCGATAATCCTCTGCCTCGGAGAGCGATGCCTCTCCCTGTGCGCTGGCAGGGACAAACTCCAGGGAAGGGGGAAACCAGCGTAACCTGGGAGTCAGTGCGTCGAGATGGAGGGTCGCTGGTCCCGAGGCGTCTTGTTTAAAGGAGAGGGAAAGGCGGGTTTTCGCTGCCAGCCAGGATTGAATCGCCTGTTTGATCGCCCGGACGATCTTCGGCGCGCGCTGGACGAGCAAACCCAGCGCGATCCAGGCGGCGACGTTGAGGCCGATGCGCGGCCATGTCCCCACGGTTGCCGGGACTCCCGCCCATCCCAGAAGGGAGTTAAAACCCAGATACGCAAGGTAAAAAAAGCCGGCTGCCAGGCCCAGCCCGCTCAGCGTCCGCCCCCAATCACGGATGCGCCCGGCTTTTCGTCCTGCCGCTATGGGTTTCGACGGAGTTTCGGAACCCACGGTCATCTCCTGCGGGAGCCTGACACCGTAACGTTCCAGCAGACCCGCACCCTGTTTCTTGCCCTCTTCGCCCTGGGCGTAGTCGTGGCAATAGAGCAGGCGGGTCATCCACCCCCCCCAATCCGGGTCGTCCAGCAAGGCACGGGCCTGTTTTTCAGGTACCCCGCGCCAATCCTGTAGCCCTGTCCAGTCCGGCCATCCTCGGGCTGTCTCTTTCGCCACGCGTTCGTAATACGGGCGGGCGAAGGCATCCAAATGGTCCTTGACCTCACCTGCCTGCGCCTTCTCCCTGACCCGGGTCATGGCCGTGCAAATGGCACTGATCAACGCACCGACAGGATCCTCGGATCCGCCATACCACTCCACGGCTCGATCCAAGATGCTCCTCGCCTTGTCCGGCCGGCGCAGGGCCAAAAGCTCACCCTCTTCCAGGGCTATCTCAGCGCGACGACGGGCGGGGATCCGCTCGATGAGGTCCTGGGGCAGCCCGTACTTGCCGCCGGTGAGCGCATGGGAGCGCAGGGCCAGGCGGAAGATCTCCTCCCCATGGCCGGGGTACCTGCGCCACCATTCCACCGGGTCGAAGAGGGACAAATCCGCCTCACGGCGCTCGCAGTAGTCGAGGTAGACGGCGAGCGCCTGCGTTGCCTGGCTTCCCGAATTTGGATCTTTCAACAACGACATGACATATTCCAGGTCGGGTGGCGGCTCTGTCGCGGCCTGGCACTGGTACCAGGCATGGAGCTTGGAGAGAGGGGTCGCCGACTCAGAGGGTCTCGGCAGGTCGGGGCCACGGACAAACCCGATGAGCACGGCCGCCGGCCAGGCGACGGCCGCAGCATCAGCGTCCTCGGAGTTGATCCACTTGTCCAACAGGGAGATCTCGCTCTGAAGGCGCATACGGCGCACAATCTCCATCTGGGCGGCCAGCAAGGCCCGCTCGTCCCGCCTGTTCGATGCCGGGATCTTCTGATTCCGCAGGAGATCGAGGCCCTTTTGTGCGTAACCCAGAGCCAGATAGCCGCGCGCCAGGGCGACCGCCAGGGGTGGCGTGCGCTCGTGAGCCAGGCAGGCGGGCTCGTGCGCAGGGTAGGAGGTCAGGACCTTTTGCATTTCCTCCAGCCGATTACGCGTCACCGGCCGGGAGGCCAGCTCCAGCGACAGGGCCCCGGCAATCAGGCGCTCACGGTCCATGTTGTCCAAAGCTCCTCTGCGGACCGCGCTTTCACGCCAGGCGAAAATGCCCTGCCATTCCCGCGAGTCCACGCCGCCCGAAAAGCGCCGCACGGCTTCCAGCTTGAGGCGTGCATCCAGGTCCTGCGGGGGCACCCAATCGAACCACCGCCCCTGGGACAGGCCCGCTGGGACCGCGGCACCGAGCTCCACCGCGCGATCGAGGGCCACCCATGCCTTTCCCGGATCGGCTCCCGTGGAAAGCCGGGACCATCGCGCGGCCAGCATATGGAGAAAAGCGACCACATCCGGCGGAGAATCGAGCTCCTTGATCGCCTGCGCCCACTCCGCCAATCGGGCGGATTCGGGAAGGGTCCACTCCTCGGCTTCGGCGACGTCCAGGACGTTGGCGAAGGCGGCGCAGAGGGCAGCCGCCAGTTGTTCGCCCTCAAAGGCCGCATTTGGGTCCCGGCCGGCACGGATGCGTTCCACAATGGATTGGCCGACTTCCAGCAATCGGGGTAACCCCTCGGGCCGCGGACGTGCAGCCAGGCTTCCCATAAGGGCTCGATCCCTCAATCGGTCACGAAAAGGGGCTATCGGGTGGTTGGGGGCGGCGCCCAGGACTTCCGCCCACAACGGCCCCACGTCAAGGCGCGGCTGCAGGTGGAGCTGGGCCGAGATCAGCGTAGCCCGGACCGCCGGCCAAAGTGGGTGAGACGGGTTCCCCACGGCGCCCTCCTCGGTTAGAATGCGCCCGGTAATACTCTCGAAGGCCCAGGACCAACCGGCCTCGCTCGGGATGCGCCGTTCCACTCTGTCCCACAGCCTTGCCGCCTCCACAGGAGGGAGAACGCGCAGGGCGGCGTCCATGTAGTCCGGCGGTAGGTCGGAGAGAGAGCGCCCTTTGTCCTCGATCAAGTCCTCGAGAATCGGGCCCAGTTCTCTTTTTGCCCTCTCCAGCAGCAGCCCGCGCTCTTCCTTGACCTCCTGGGAGGGATCGCAGCCGTAATAGGCACGCAGGCGCGGCAGCAGGTTGGTGTCGATTCGAAGGAAAGTCGTACGCAGCGCTTCGTCGTGCTGGTAATCGATCCACTCCTGGTCGCCCAACTCGCGGTAGACGGCATCGAAATCGGAACCGGCACGCTTGCGAATCAGCGGGGCCAGGACGGTCTCGTCAAAGCGGGCCAGGAGCACCAGGGACGGCAACAGGTCTTCGAGTTCGGGCCGCCCACGCCTGATCCGCTCCAAAATCCGATATTGAATATAAGGGTCGTGAGCGCCGGCGGCTATTCGTTCGGCCGAAAGGTTCGGCTCCGCCTTCAGCCAATCCGCATAAAGGGCCAGGTCAAAGGGGCTGTAACGAAAACGGCGATATGTGGGCCGAAAGCCGGCCTTTTCCATATCGGCCGAGCGCCCCGTCTCCAGGCTGTGTCGGAGAATCTCCCTGTAAATCTTCCTGGTGGGAATCGTGACTTCCTTTTTTTCGCACAGGAATTGCTTCGTCTCTCGATGATCAAACCCGCGCAACTCGTGCAGGTCAAGGTAGCTTTTGTGCTCTGGCAGCAAATGGCGCTTCCCTCCGGCCTGGTAGGGCTTCAACGACCACTGGAAGCCGCTTTGGGCCAGAGGCCGTCGGCCGGCAAAGACGATGCGGAAGGGGAGGTCGTTCCGCCCACCGCTCTCCTGGAATACCCGGTATACGTCCTCCAGGATGAAGAAGGTGGCTTCGATGCTGGGGAGGCCGGAACCGGGCGGCTGGAACTTGGCCAGTTCCTCACAGGTATCGAGAATCAAGACGACAGGATGGGCGGGCTCTGCCAGGGTCGCGATCAGCCCGCAGAAGTCGCGGACCACATTGTCCCAGAGGTCTTGCTGCCCCTTCAATCTTGCCAGGGGATCCGCGACCCGTGGATCGCGGCTGAGGGCTTCATGGAGGGTGCTGACGCTGTTGGTGAAGGAAGCCAACTGGCTCCGGTCCAGACCGTAGGCCAGCAGTTCGGTGACCAGCTCGACCAGCAATTGCCCCGGCAGGCCGGCCGGGTAATCGGCGCTGATGTAGTCGAAGTCTATGCGTCCCGTGGGGAGTTTACGTTCGGGCGCCAGGCGGGCGGTGATGTAGCGCAGCAGCATGGTCTTGCCCACACCGCCCACACCCAGGTAATGGAGCGCCCACACGCCGTCCCGGTTCTCGAGCAGGTGGTCGAAAGCGGCGATCTGCTCCTCGCGGCGCAAGAAGCCTTGAATGTGGCGCTCGTCCTGCCGGCGGCGATAGGCCAGCTCCAGGCGGCGCTTGGCCAGGCGCACGGAAAGATCGAGCTTCCCCCCAAAGAGTGCTGCCAGAGGCGCGGCCGTATCCATCCAGCCCAACGCCTCCCCCGAGCGTCCGGCATCCAGCAGGTCAAAGACCACCTGATCAAGCCAGTCGGCCGCCTGCGACGGCGACGATTCCATCTGTCCTGCCAACTCGGCCCACCGCCGAACAGGAGACGGCACCGGAATGGAACTTGACGTTTTGCGGATTTTCTGCGCGGCTTGAAAGGATTGTTGCCGCAGGAAGTCGAGGCCGTTTCGGGCCTTCAACATGCTCAGCGTGGGCTGGCGTTCTCCACGGCGAATCCAGAATTCGCCTTTGTATTCGAAATCTCCCCGCTCGCACAGTCCCCGCGCTTCTGCTTCGTCCAGGAACCTGGACAGTCCCCAGGTTCCTGCAGGAAAGCCGGAGGCCGATGCCAGAGCCTCGGTCCAGGCTGGTACCAAGGCGAGCCACGCGAGTCCCTCGATTCCCAGTTCTTTGACCTGGGCCTGCTGATCCTCGTGCTCAAGCTGTTCGATTTCGCGGCGGAGATCCGCCTTGCTGAGCTTCATTTTTCCATGTACTCTTTGAGCTTCCGCTCGTCGTCGGCCTCGACGAGGAACTGGCTTTTGCAGGCGATTTCCACGAACTTATAGCAGCTCCTGGTAACAAAATACTTGGGCAGTCCGCCGTAATCCTCGCGGATCCAGTTGCACCAGGAGCTCCAGTCGTCGGGCTCAGCCTTGCGGTTGAGGGCAAAGGCCCGGTTCGACACATCGCGGCGTAGCTCACCCCGCGTGTCGAAGGGATTCAAAAGCACATGTTCATAGGCCATCAGGTCTACATCATCCTTTGCCGGGAACGGAAGCAACGGCTTGAACCGGATCCAGTCAAGAGACTCGCCGCGCTCCTTGAGGGTGGTGAGAATAATGTTCGCTGCGCCGGCAGTGGAAAAGGTCATGACCACCGGCAAGATCGTTCCAGAGGGGTCCCACGGCTCATTCTCACCACTCAGGGCCTCGTCCCTCCGCAGGCCCCCTTTGCCCAGCACTTCTCTGCTGAACCATTTCTCCAGAAATCCCACATCGTACTTGTGCACTTCGCCCAGGAAGAGGATGGCGCTGCCCGGAGCCTCCCGAAGGAACGCGTGTTTGGCATGAGCCGTTTCTATGAGATGGGTCATGTCTGCAGCGAGGGCTTCCCGGATGACACGGGCATTGACCGTCTTTCTTTCTTCCTCGTAAATCTCCTGGACGTTGTCGTCAAGCTTCGCATCTCGGCCCTCAGACAGATCTATTAAAGCCGAGATCTGCCATGTCGTCTTGTCCAGGCCGTAGATGCGCCGAGTTTCGTTAAGGGCCTTGAAAAGCTCTGCGAGCAAATCGGCCACGGTCTTAGGCGGCTCCCAGTTCTCGCTGTCGGAGCTGACAACGACCGGGATGTGGCCGTCGCGGACCGCCTGGACGGTGAGTTCCCGCAGAAGGCGCCTCTTTCCAAAACCCCGGTCCTCCTCATGTTCCGAGGAGGCATGAGCGCCGGTATCGACGCGGGATGAAGGGTCGACATAAGCCCCCAGAACGGACGGTTTATGCTCATCATGGGAAAAGAGGTCGTAGTAGGCGTCGAAGAATTCGTGCCTGCCGCAGAGCGCAGGCTCGTTTCCCCGTTTCTTGTGGTAGCTGGCGACCCATTTTTCCACGGGAGCTATCTCCCCCGCCTGAGCCGGGGGGGCAGGGGTATAGTCGGAAGGAACCTTGGTGGAAGCGAACACGGCGGGGAAGGCCCAGTCCACTGACTCTTCCGGGGATTGGTCGTCGTAGGCAAAAGCGGCGCGCCGCCCTTCGGCCGTGGCCTTCACCAGCAGCTCTCCCCTTACGACTGCCTCGCCGAAGCGCCGGGTAAAGTGGCGGCAGGCACTGTCGGCCACTCGCCCGGCCATGGCTACGACCACCGGGATACCCCGGCTCACCAAACCAGCGGCCATGGGAGCCGTCTCGTGGGAGCCTGGTATTGCAACTTCGGTCTCGTTGCCCTGCCCGTCAGCCTCACCGGTCAGGAGGTTCACTCCGTGAGCGTGGCCGGTATGGCAGGCGCTCAGGACGACGATGGCGGGGAGGCTTTTACCTTCGCTGAGGAACTGGAATATCTGCTCCGCATCGTAGAGTTTGCTTTTTTCTTGCTCGTCGGGCTCGGATGCCAGTTCCAAACTGGCGCGACCCCTTTCGCCAAACTCTCCGTGGCAGATGAAATGCACGATCTCAGGCTTGAACTCCACCATGGCTCGTTTCACATCGGAGGGCGCAGCTCCCTGCCCATTTTGACCGCGCAGTATCCTCGAGTGAATCGCTCGCCCCGAGCGCTCGATCTGACGCAACAGGCCCAGGTACTCGGCCCCTGGGCGGATACGCATATCGGTGAGCGACGTGCCGATGACGAAGAGACTGCGGGGTACGGGCCCGACAGTTCGAGCGTCCCACGCCGCATCCTTGACGACGCGCGTAATGGTCACCTCACGTGGGCACGTGGGGTGCTTGGCGGCGAGGAAATCCCGAGGCCCGTGCATCATCTCCCAGTTGATGCGGTTAAGATCGTGCTCATCCGATCTCCAGGCTAGGGCCAGTTCCACGAATTCCGCCGCTTCTCTTTCCGCGAGCTTTACGATCTGGTCCCAGATCCGGCCTCCGATGAGAGTATCGAACAGGTATCTGCCGAAGACGCTCACGTCTTTGTTTTTGGAGACGGGTGCTCGCCCTGTGATGCGGTCATAGAGCTCCCCGAGAGCCGAGGGGCTGCGGTCGATGCACAGATCGTAGTGGGCTTCGCCCGGATCCGGCAGGTCCGCTTCCTCACCGTCCGGAGCCAATCCGGGGAAGCTGTGCCGGCCCAACCCTAACTTGGTCATGGGCCGCGTGGGTCGCCATCCGGAATGGGCCGGCATTTCCGGGGCACTGAAGGCGACCCTCCACGTCTCACCCGTGGAAGACTCGACCTCTACCAGAATACGGAGGATTTTGGTCTCTGACATGGTTCACCAATCAAAAAACTCGGCATGACGGAGTTCCTGACTAAGATCCGCGGCGACATCATCCACGTTCTTTACGGCCTGCGAGTCGGCCTCCCGGGTCGTTTTATCCCGGTTCTGCTCAATCGCTTCGAGCAGCCGTCCGCCGAGGAGGTCCAATGCCTCGGCCCGGTTGATCTTCCTGCTGGAGGCTGTGATCGCCCGCCAGACCTCGATACCGGCGCTCACAATGATGCGCGCCGAGGACAAGCGCTGCTGCGCCTGGCGTTGCCGGCCATTGACCAGGGCTTCCCGCCATTCGACCATTTCACCTGCGGGCGAAAAGTCTGAACCGTTCCAGGCCGTCAGCTTGCGGAAAGGACCCGGGGTGCCGAGCTGTATGCGGGTCAGGATCCCGGACAACTTCTTGATCATGGCCAAGTCGGCCGAAAGTTCCTTGTGCAGCTCCGCCTCGAACGGGTCAGCGGGCCTCCGGGCAAGCCACCAGTCGGGAGTCTGCCCGCGCAGGGCGCCGGCGCCGTCCAGTCCCAGCTCGTCGGCCACGCAGGCCAGCAGCCCGAGCCGGGCGGCAGCCGGGGGATAACTGTCCTTGCGGCTCATCATGTCTCGGTCGGGAAGCGTTTCCAACTCAGCCATGGCCCACACGGCGCTGCTGCCCATCATATAGACCGAAAAGACATCGGCAAAAATCTCCTGGCCCCAGTCAACCCAGCGACCCGCTGAGCTTTCATCCTCCTTCGGCGGCGGATCCGAGGTGGCCGCCTCAAGGAGCAGATCCTGAAAAAGGTCGACCAGATCGAGGTCGTGCTGCACGTGGTGTCCCACTTCGTGTCCGAGATAGATAAGCCACCAGGGAGAGTGCAGGCAATTGGGTGGCAGGCTGATCAAAGGGATGGGGAGTCGGGTGAAAAAGTCCGCCAGAAAGCGGTCGCCAAGCCGTTTTTCTTTGAGCAGGCCCGGGGGCTCGTCTCGGGGAAGGGCGCGGGGCGAGTAGAAAGGTTCGATGTAAGCCAGGGGGATGGGGTTGAGAGGCTGATTGGGGGCTCCCTGGTAGAGCGCCTCGCGGTAGCAGCTCCAGACGACGTCATCGGCTGTTTCTAGCAGCCGCCTGAGGTCATCGGATTGATCACGCTGATCAAACTTCTCACGATAATAACCCCACAGTACACGCCGAATCCACATCATCCGTCGTTCCTGCAATCGGCAGCGCTCATACACCTCTCCCACGCCGGGATTGGAGGCTAAGATGGCTTGCGTGTCCGTGCGGGTATCACCAAGGGCGCGCGTGATGACCTGCTGGAGTGCCTGGAGCTGGGTCCTGTACTGATTCTTTTCCTTGTCCGCTTTTTCACGCCGGGTTTTCCAGTCGTCAAACTCGTTTTGTAGACGTTCGGCGTCACCCAGCGTCTGCTCAATACGGATTTGCTTACGAAGATCGCTCATAGGCGATTCACCATCTGAAGCGTCGCTTCAGGCCAGAAGCAATGGCCGTCCGGGCATTTTTCAGAAAAACTGGATCTAAAAAAAATCATTTATCACTGCACCTTCAACCTGTCAATAGGTGAAGCTCTCCCTTCGAGGTAGGAGCTGGGCTGAGCCCTCACGAATGAGAGCAAGGAAAAGATGCGGGATTCCCCGCCGCAGACGATGGAATTTTTTTGACATACAAGGAATAGCTCTCTATACTCCGGCCCCAAACGACTAGTTCTATCCCTTCGCTCCCCCTTCACTTCAGTAACGAGGCCGGTGCCGCATCATTCGAACTCAGGTCGGGAGAATGTCCTATGGAGCAACTAAGAGTCAAAGAAGAACTGTGCGTCGGCTGCGGACAGTGCACCCTGGTATGTGAGGCTGGTGCCCTCAAGGTCGAGTGGGGCCTGACCAAGGTGGACGGTGAGATCTGTGTCTTGTGCGGGATTTGCCTTGATTTCTGTCCTGTCGAAGCCTTGGCGATGGAGGCGTCATGAACGAATTCGATGTGGTCGTCGTTGGTGCCGGAATTGGGGGCTTGGGCGCCGGAGCCCTGCTGGCCGATTCCGGGAAGTTTCGAGTCCTCATCCTGGAGAGGCTCCCTTTTATCGGCGGGCGGTGCTCATCCCTAAAACACAAAGGATACACCATGACCACCGCCGCCGTGGCCATCGAAGGGGGCGGGTCCCTCCAGCGGATTTTCGAAGACCTGGGCCTAGTCTTCAACCTCAGGTATCCCGAGCCGCAGGTCAAGTATCTGATCAAGGGCCGGCAGGTCGAACCGCCGAAAAAGGGCGCCCTCGGTTTCTTGATGTCCCAAGCCTCCGCAAGTCCTGATGAAGCTGAACGGGTCATGAAAGGCCTTCGGGGGATTACGGAACTACCTCCTCCAGAGTTGTCCGTGGCAGCGTGGCTTTCCAGGTTCACCAATGATCCGGGAATCATCGGCATCTTCCGTGCTCTTTGCGGGGGTATCATTTCCTTGAGCCTGGAGGAGGCCAGTGCGGCCGAACTGATCAGGCTGATCCAGGCCCGGAGTTTCAGGCGATTCGGCTTTCCGCCGGGTGGAAACGCTGATCTCGCCGAGAGCCTGGGCAAAGCGATTGAGCGCGCCGGGGGTAGGCTCATGACCGGTTCAAAAGTGACCGGCATCCTGGTCGATGACGGGAAAATCGGCGGAGTCCAGTGGATCAAGGACGGCCGGAAAGAGCAGACTTACTGTTCTCTCCTCATCAGCAATGTAGGGATCGCAAAGACGGTGAAGCTAGCCGGGCGGCAATGGTTTTCGGCCGACGAGCTTTCCCGGATCAAGCAGGCCAAAGCCTCCTACAGCATGACCATCGAGATCCTCAGCGATCGCCCCCTGGTCGACTTTCCGGGCCTCCTCTATCTCCCCGAGGCGAGAAGGGCCGCCTTTGCCGCGTGTCCAAGCCTGATTTGTCCGGAATGGGCCCCGAAGGGCAGGCACTTGAATCTCATTCTCGGAGCTCCCTCCCGTTCGGAGGAACCCTTCGACGGACAGAAGGAGCTTGGAAAACTTCTGGAAGACGCAAAAGAGTTCCTTCCGGATTTCGACCAAGAGGCCGACGAGTGGATCATGAGGAGCTTCAGGAAGGACTGGCCGGGATTCCGAGGCCGGCCCGGCCATGGTTTCGGCCCGGAAACGTCCGTCCAGGGCCTCTTCAATGTGGGGGACAGCGTGAACCCGCCCGCCTTCTATGGCGTGAGCGGCGCTGCGGAATCGGCTCGGGGGGTGACCATGAAGATCCTCTCTTCGTCTTCGTGAAAGCGCGTTAGAATCCGTTGCAGCGAAGTGAATCACTCCTCACTTTTTCCCCATATTTCCTTCTCCCTACTTGTTTGAAGTCGTATGAGAGAACATTGATCGCTCGGTCTTGATTTTCACTAGGAGTTCGTCATCCAATTGCGGCAGCCTTGACCACATTACATCTGGTCTGGAACTAGCCGGTCTGACAAGATCAGCACACTTCGCCTTGAACACGTCAAGTTGCCGTTTCATATTGCGACCAGTTTCAAAATCATGCTCCACATCGTATTCCACTGAAAATGCCGCCTTGACCTTGGGATGTGTGAAGTCGATATAGACCAGCCGCTTTGACGAATGGAAAAAAACCACTCCAAATAACCACAGGATAGAAAAATCGACCTTTGATAGCAAGTCGCTGCTGTTCAAATATCGCCTTGCAGCAAGATCCATTCCTACTTCACTCAAGTCGATTATGTCTACAATTCTGGGATAAGGCAGATCGGAAGTTATTGGGGGACTCAAGTGTCCAACAGCGCCTCCGGTCTTCCGAGAAAAAACGGAAATGATCTTTTTTACCTCATCAAAGTCCGCTTCGTTCAAATCTTTGCGTTGAGCTTCCTGATCATTCCTGAGCACATACGGCACTCTTTCGCCAACCTTGACCTTATGCGGCGGCTGGATCACCCGCAAGAATCGGTCACCGAACTCACCTGCGAGATATGAATAGAAATCTCGTCTAAGCTCATCTTGTATTTTCATACCAACCTCAGTGATTGTGTTGCCTTCAGACTTCCTTACTTGCCCCCGGCCGAGCTACGCTCAAGACCTCGATCCCGCTTCCTGCTATCCAGTTGATGACCATCCCTGCTGCTATATGAAAATGTTGACGTCGGTGAAAATGTGAAGGCAAAGTGGCTTGTGCTCGTCGGCCAATTTTAAAGCCCACGGTTTGGTCTACTCGCTGGTGCGGCCCACGTATACTTCATTCCCCCTAATAGGATTTAGATAGTGTCCATCCACGAACTCCCCTCCCTGGTGGGAGGTGCTGGGGGAGGGGGTAGCCTGGAGAATGCTATCTGAATATTTTTAAAGGCTTATCACCCCCACCCCCGTATCGAGGACGGGGCAGGCTCTAACGCTTCCCCGTCAGGGGGGGAGGGAATTTAGCCCTACAACGTCACTTACCAGTGGCACGGAATTCGGCACTCCGTCATGCTGGACTTGAGAAGCCTGTCCCGGCATGAAGTCAGCCGGGGACATCCAGGAATCTAAGTATGGGAAGAGAATCCAATCGATCAAATTCCTCACAGCTGTGACTGGATTCCGCCCCGGTTTTTACCGGGGTGACGCGCCGGAATGACGGGATGATAAGTATCTTTGTAAGGCTAGATCCGTTTCGAAATATCCTCGCCGAACCGCCACATGATGCTTGCATTCCCAAGGGAGATGTGTTTGACTTCCCCGATCCTTCACGACGGTCCTTCTCACGCCTGGAGGTGTCCGTCACTGGAGGACCGCCGATCGAATTCAGACCTAAGAACGGCAGACTTTTGTAATGCTCATCCCGCATCGCCGGGGACATAAAAAAACCATGATCTCATTTGCAGGGGAGGATATCTCTATGAATTACAAGAACATCAAAGTGGAGAGAGAAGAACCGGTATTGAAAGTGACCTTGAATCGCCCCGATAAACTCAATGCCATGAGCAGGGAACTCACGGACGAGATGCTCGACCTGTTCCACGCACTGCGGTCGGACATGGATATCAGGTACGTCGCCATCACCGGAGCGGGAAAGGCTTTTTCCTCAGGGGCAGACATTACCGGTCGTGGTGCCAACGTGCCGGCGGATCGTTTCGAACTCTATACGAACGCCAGGCTGGCCCAGTTCCACGGGCATGATTTCATGCGCGCCCTCGAAAGCCTCGAGCAGATCACCATCGCCGCAGTCAACGGGTATTCCCTTGGAGCAGGTCTCTGCATCCCCATCGCCTGCGATTTCAGGATCGCCTCGGAAAAGGCCATCTTCGGCATTCCCGAGACAGGCATCGGCATATTCTACACCTGGGGGGCGACGCCTCGCCTTACCTCCCTGATCGGGCCGGCATGGGCAAAAGACATGATCATGACAGGTGATCACTATGACGGCCAGAAGGCCTTGGCGGTGGGACTTGTGCATAGAGTGGTGCCCCACGAGAAACTCATGGACGCGGTTCAGGAGTTGATCGGGAAGCTCGAACTAAAAGGCCGATTGGCGATTAGAATGGCCAAGAAGATCGTTAACGCCGCTGCAGCGCCCAATATTGGAGACCTTTATATCTGCGAGCCTGAAATGGTGGAGCGTTTATACCTCTCCGATGACCCTTTCGAAGGGGGCAGGGCTTTTGCGGAACGAAGGAAGCCGAAGTTCACCGGGAGGTGATTCATCCGGAGAGACGCATTACAGACACCCAAGGCCCGCTGCAAACGCTAAGTTCACCGATCACAGGGTGATGTGGGCTTTTCTTTTGTTGCGAGAGTGACCCTTACGGCGGGATCTTCGACTGACGTTCTGGAAAAGCCTCCATCACGCCGTGACCCCGGTGATCGGTCACTTATTCCTTAACACCTGGGGCACGCATCCCCTCGCTTCAGCCCCCTGATCGGTCACCAAAAAAAGGACGGGAAGTGAGGACTTCTGCTGGCGATGGTATTTCTTTCCTGGTCGAAAAAGGCATTGACAAGCTTCCAGGATTTTGTTACCAGAATTCAGTTCTGCAGGCTGGGCTGAAAAATGCGACATTCTGATGGTTTCGTTTTTGAAGCCTTAGCGGAAAGAACTCGCACCTTCCATCGCATTCGCCCGGTGTTCACCTTTGGTGCAGCAGGGTCGAGGAAGTAGATAGTTTTTCTTCTCATATGCCCGATCTTGACAGGCCTTTTGAATGGATTGCCATCTCTAGCCATATTCGTAATGGTCTTTTTTTTTCCTCTCTCCTGGTATGGGGAATAACGCCCGTGCCTTCTTTATGAAAAGGCGCGAAAGATGGATGGCAAAACACGCGTAGCCTCCTCCACAGAGTGCCCAAAAAACTGGGGTAGACCATTTTCATCTGTGTATCTTTCGCTCCCTCTATTGAAGGATACTTTCAGCGAGCTTCATTCAAGCGCCAAAGATTCCATCCCCAAAGCCTCTTCAACAATGCCGCCGAAGGCACCGGCCCGGAGACGCGCTAATGGATTTTTGAACCGACGCGGCCACGAGTCGGGAGGGGATGCCGACCTTCATTTGTGCCGTTTCTCCGGTCACAGTCTCTCCGTGGCTCGAAATTTACCAAACAGAGGATCGTGTTCGACAGCACCCCAAGGCCGGCGTGATTGCTACAGGCCCGAGGGTGAGAATGGGGTGACCTTTGCTGTTCTTGAGAATGATGATTGGCGCTCGAGCGGACGAGTTGGGGGGAGACGCGGTTACGGGGAGCAAACACGTCAAAGCAACGGGACCGCACGGGGTTGGTGGAAAAAAGAGCCGACAGACGAGGTTTGCTGCTCCCTATCCCGATGGGGACCTCCCTGCAACCGAGAATCCATGATCGCCCCCTTGGCAAAACGAGGAGAGTGTCATGAGGCTTAATGTTTTATTGGGAGTATGGCAAGTGGATATTCGTTGCCCTGCTTTCCTGCTCCTGAAAGCAGGGCATTGAAGTTTCCACCCGCGCCAAAGGGGGGAAAGGAGCAATTCTCCAATTTATCGAGGAGCTGAAGAGAGACCTATTTTGGGCCGCTTCCTGAATAGGGCGAGCAATGAAACCACAAAAATCCATTCGAAGGAGGAGTTGCAATGAAAAGCCTAAAGAAAATGTTAATCATGACCTTATTGATTGCTGTGACCGCTTTTTGGGTTGTCGCTCCTGCATTCGCCGACCAGGTCATGACGGTTCTTGGACCCGTGTCGCCGGACGATCTCGGCCTAACCCTGATGCATGAGCATATGTCCTTTCATTGGCCGGGCGTGGAAGCCGACAGGAGCGTGGCTCCTCACGACCGGGAGGCTTTGGAAGAGAAGGCCCTGAAGGCCTTGATGGAGGTAAAGGCGCTGGGAGTAAAAACCATCATAGATGCCGGGATGTGCGACGTGGGGGGGAGGGATCCGATCCTCTTAAAAAATCTAGCCGAGAAATCGGGCCTCAATATCATTATGTCCACAGGTCTTTACTTTGAACGGGAGGGTTCGAACCTTTATTTCAAGTATCGTCAGTGGATCCATGGCGGGAATATGGAACAAGAAATCTATGAGGTATTCAAGACGGAACTCACGAAAGGGGTGTGGGGTACAGGGGTAAAGGCAGGGGTGATCAAGTTAGCCTCGGATGATCCCAAGATGACGGATTTTGAAAAGACGGTCTTCAAGGCCGGGGTACGAGCTATGAAGGAGACCGGTGTCCCCATTATCACCCACACCCAGGGACCTAACGTGGGGCCTCTGCAGCAGGACTTATTCCTAAGCCTCGGCGCCAATACCAAGAAGATCGTCATCGGTCATCAGAATCTTTCCGATGATATTAACTACCATCTGTTTCAACTCTCGAGACCTGGTTTCTACATCGCCTTTGACCGTCTCGGTCTGGGCGCACCATGGGGTAAACCAAAGGCGGAAGATTGTATCATCGAATTGGTCAAGAAAGGCTATGCCGACAGAATCATGCTCTCTCACGATGCCATTCTATCGTGGCCAGGCAGACCTTTCAAATGGCCGGAGTCAACCCTGCCTTCGGTGGGGGAATGGTACCCAACCTACATCCATAAAAAACTTATTCCGAAGATGTTGGCGGCCGGAGTAACGGATGATCAGATCGAAACCATGCTCGTCGATAACCCAAGGCGCCTGTTTGAGACAAAATTTTATAAATAAAAGACAATGACAAACTTGGGGGGAGCTCCAAAAGCTCCCCCTGGTAGCAGCAAGGCCTCCTTTTAGGTGCGGGCCAAGGGAAGGACCCGTAAAAGGGAAGATTCCAAGGAAGAAAATAGCCCTCGTCGGCAGGGACAATGCGTTGTCCCCAGAGGCCATCCCATCCGCGAAAGCTTGGAACGAAGGATACAAAAGGGAGAAACCATGTTGGATCGACGAGTCCGCACGTGCCTGATATCCATAGGCACCGACATCTTTCTCACCTCTTTAAAGGGAACCCTGGCCTTCTTCACCGGCAGCCTGGCGATCCTGGCCGATGCCTATCACAGCTTCTCCGATCTGGTCGTTTCCTCTACCGTCCTCACGGGGGTGCTGTTGCGGCGCCGTCAGGAGCGCAAGGCGAACGAACCTGATGCCGGGACCACGTCCGCGGATGCAGGCCAGATCCCCGGCTCTGAGGAAACTTCGGTCGGATCCTCTTCTCCCACGGGCAAGCTTGAGGCCGCACCCGGCTACTGGATCGAAGCTGTGGTTGCCTTGTTTGTGGCCATGCTGATCCTTTACACGGCTTACGAGATCGTCTCCAAGGTCATCATCAGCCCGCAACCGGGTGAGATAAAGAACATATGGGTGGCTGTGGTCGGTATTACGGCCTGTGTAGCGATTGCTTACCTGGTCTCACGGTTCAAGATCCTGGTAGGGAGAGAAACGGATTCGCCGGCCTTGGTGGCCGACGGTTATCACAGCCGCATGGACATGTTGACCTCCTTTGCGGTGCTATTGTCGCTCATGGGCCAATGGATCGGTATCCGGCTCGATCCCGTGGTGGCAGTCCTGATCGCAGTGATGATCGCCATTACGGGCTTTAATCTCTTCATCTCCTCGCTCCTCAGCTTCTTCAGGAAATCCCATGTTTCCATAAGGACAAAATGGCAAACGGTTTTTTCATTGCTGGACTGGGCGATCAGTACCGCAACCGAACGTCTTTTCAGTCGGAAGATCTCCCTGCCGGAGGTGGACATCGCCCGATTCCATCCCAAGAACTGGTTGTCGTGGCGTTTAGCAATCTGGTTTGCACTGCTGTTGTTTGCAGGGTACTTGGTTTCGGGCGTAAGAACCTTGCAACCTTACGAGACAGGGGTTCGCTTTCGCTTCGGGAACATTGTGGACAAACATCTGGAGCCGGGACTGCACTTCGCCCTGCCCTGGCCATTCGAGAAGATCCATAGGGTGAACGCCATGGAGATTTATCGGTGCGAAGTGGGCTTCCGCACAGATCCGAACCTGCTGAGGAGCGTCACAGGGTTGCTCTGGGAGACAAAGCATCAGGTGCCTGGGTACCGGAAAATCTACGAGGAGTCAGTGGCCTTTTCAGGGGATGAAACGCTTGTAGACGTAAGCCTTGTGATCCACTACCGACCGCTGGATGCGGTGGACCATCTCTTCCGGGTTTGCGGGATCCATGAGATCATCCGCGGCCTTCTCGAATCCTGTATGCGCGAGGTGCTGTCCGATGAAATATCCGGCAGGCTCATGACCGACGACCGCCCTCTCGTTCTTAAGCGGATAAGGGAAAAAATCAGCAAGGACGTTGAAAGGCTTGGTCTCGGCGTCGAGGTGGTGACCCTCTTATGCCATGACATTCATCCGCCCCTTGACGTGGTCTCCGCATTCCGTGATGTCTTTTCCGCCCGCGAGGACCAGGCGAAAGTCGTCAACCAGGCCGAGTCCTACCGGAACCAGGCTATCCCGAAGGCGCGGGCTGAGAGCCAGGAAAAGGTTGCCGATGCGGTTGCCTTCAGAATTGAAAAAAAGCTCCGTGCGGAGGGAGAGGCGCAGAAATTTCTGCTCACTTCACAGGCTTACCAGGAGACCCCTCTCGTCACAGGATACCGCCTCTACATGGAGACCATTGAGCAAGGGCTGGCCGGGAAGAAAAAGTATATCGCCGACCCGGCAGCAGAGGCCAACCTGGGAGGATATCAACTCTGGATGCTTATGCCGAACGTCCTCCAGGACATGATCCGAGCAATGCCGACCCAAGTCTTGCCTTCCTTGGAAATGCCCTCGGGAGAAAGGGAATTTCCCTGAGAGACTGGATAGTGGAAACGATTTTATTCACCGGGGAGGATTAGGGGAATGAGAAAGACACTGATCGTTCTTGGCACGGGGGTTGTGGTGATTTACCTGTTGACAACCGCCCTCGTGGCTGTGGACTATACCGAGAGCGTGATCATCACCCAGTTCGGGAAACCGGTCCGGGTGGTGGCCGAACCCGGCCTGACCATCAAGCTGCCCGATCCTGTGCAGACCGTCATACGCCTGGACAAGCGCCTCAGACCCCTCGACTCCAACATCGGTGAATACCTGACAGAGGACAAGAAGAATTTTGTGGCGAGTAGCTTCATCCTCTGGAAGATGGTTGACCCCATGAAGTTCATCCAGAGTGTAAGAACCTTTCCCTCGGCGGAGAGGCGTTTGTCGGACCTGGTGGGGTCAGAGTTGGGTGTGGCCATTGGGGCTTACCCGCTCTCGTCCTTTTTGACCACCGAAAAAGGGGGTTCCAAGATCGGGGAGATTTCGGAAAAGGTCACCGAAGCGTGTCGGGCACATGCGCTCAGGGAGTTTGGGATCGAGGTGGTTGATGTCCGCCTTCGGCGTTTGAGCTTTCCCGAGCAGAACATGCGCTCGGTCTATGCGCGGATGAGAGCCGAGCGGGAAAGAATGGCCAAGAAGTACCGAGCCGAGGGCCAGGAGGGGGCATCCATGATCAAGGCGCAGACCGACAAGCAGGTCCGGGAGATCCTCGCCGAGGCCTACTATGAAGCGCAGGTGACTCGGGGCATGGCCGATGCGGAATCCATCCGGATCTATGCAGAGGCGTTTCAGAAGGATTCAGACTTTTACAAATTGACGAGAACACTGGAAGCCTACCGCAAGTTCATGGACGAAAAGACCACGCTGATTTTATCCTCTGAATCACCCCTCTTCCGCTATTTGCAGTGTCCTCCGGAGGAGCGATGAGATGAGTGTGGACATGAGGACCGATCTGAGGCGAGTGTTCCGCCATTTTCGAACGGTGGCAAAATGGCTCATCCTCTTGCTCATCGTTCTATACTTTGCAAGCGGGTTCTATTCGGTCAAACCGGAACAGAGGGGCGTTTTGAAGCGCTGCGGACGGGTCGTCACAGACGATATGCCCCCGGGAATCCACTATCACCTGCCCTGGCCCGTTGAATCCGTGATGCGGCTCCGGACCACGGAGATCCGTTCCATGCCCGTCCGGTTTGGGGAGGCCGACGGTCCTCAAGAGGGGAAAGCTGCTGAGGGCTCCACACCCGGACAGGTTGAGGCATCCCAGGAGGAGAAACTTGTCGAGTGCCCGCATGTGGAGGAAACCGGTCCCGTCTTGACAGCGGATGAAAATCTCGTGCTTGCCACCCTCCTGATCCAGTATACCATCAACAAGCCGAAAAACTACCTTTACAGTGCCATTGATGCGGACGGGCTCTTGAAACGAATCGTTCAACATGCGACCATCGCGCAGGTCGGAAGCATGAGCGTGGACGACGTCTTCACTACCGGACGGTTAAAAATGCAAACAACGTTGAAGGAAGAGATTCAGGAAAAGGTGGACGCTTACCACCTGGGTATTCGGATTACCTCGGTACAGATTCAGAAGATCGGGCCTCCCAGGGACGTGGCCAGAAGTTTCAGAGACGTTGCCTCTGCACGGGAAGACAGGCACAGGATCGTTCAGCAGGCAGAGGGCGATCGCAACCGGCGCATTCCAAAAGCCCGGGCCGATGGGGACAGGATAAAGAGCGAGGCGGAGGCTTACGCCAAGGAGGCCGTGGATAGAGCAAGAGGGGATGCACAGCGCTTTATTTCGGCCTGGGAGGAGTACCGCAAGGCGAAGAACGTGACGGGATACCGCCTTTACGTGGAGACGTTGGAGGAAATCCTTTCGAAAGTGACCAAGCTGATCTCCAACCCCGGCCCAGGACATCCTGTTCCCATTAGAAAAACGGGGCTCTCGCCGGATCTCGCCCCACCAGAAGAATAGAGGTCGTCCCTCTCGGTATTCTATTCATGGGCAGCGCTCCGAGAAATCCACTGCAATGCATACACGGCCTCTTCCATTCCGATCCTTCCATCGCCGTTCACGTCGCTCTCTTTGCGGATGGGAACGGCCGGGACGTACCTGCAAGCGATCTGCAGGGCGAGGATGGCATCTCGCAGGTCCACTTCGAGGGTCCCGTCAATGTCCCCCGGAACCGCCCAAATCGTCCCCGTTTCACACCTTGCCACAGCGAGGTCTTTATCAGGATAAATCATATCCGCAGAATTGGGTAGTTGGGGCCCGTAGGTGGTGGCCGGCACCATGGGATCCCCATTTTTGAAGAGCTGCAACACGGTAAATCTGCTGCCCAGCAGAGGTCTTTCACCGCTGAAGGTATTGCGGTCCCAAACCACCAGATACAGATTTTCATTTGGTTGAACCCCGAAAGAGATCTGCGTTTCATTGCTCAGGATCGGCACAGTGGTGACCAGGAGGTAACCGTCGACGAAGGCATCGCTTCCTGCGAGAACGATGTTCGTGTTTTGCCCCTGCGCCAGGATGGAACCCGGGGTGAAGAGGTCTTCAAATTCGGGAGGAAGGTAGGAGGCGAAATCAATCAGCCCGCCTGCATGGACGGAAACAAGGATTGCCAGGCCATTCTCCGAGGTCAGGGGCGTGCCCGCGTCCGTCTGAAACTGGGTGATACCGCCTCCCCAATCGAGATCAGCATGAACCGGCCAAGGGCCGATGAACAGGATGGCGGTCACTGTGAGCAATATCCGTATCTTCCCTTTCATGATCATTTTCCTTCCGGGTGACGGGTTGCGAGCTACCTTGCGATTGCTCTGAAAATGGTCGCCCAGCTTCTAAAGCTTCATATCCGGTGGCTTTTGCTCTCCCGGTCGGGGTTGAGGCGAAACAGGAGGCCTCACCGCTTCCAGGACATCACGGTATATTTCGATTCCGGTGCCGGCACGCATCTCTTCCAGGAATTCCTTTTCGATTTGTTTTCTCTTTTCCAGCAGAAGCTTGTGGCGGATGCGCTCTTTCACTTGCTCCAAAGGGCTCACGACCTGCTCCCGCCGATCGAGCAGCTTGACCAGGAACAGCCCCCCGTCGGTGGCGATGATTTCGCTAATCTCCCCAATCTTCCCGAGAGAAAAGCCTGCTGCGATCACCTGGGAATCCCAGCGATACCTGCCGCGGCCTTCCTCGATCCAGCCAATATCACCGCCTTTGTACCGGGTCGCCTGGTCCTCCGAGTAATCGATCGCCAGTGATCCAAAACCCGGCCCGTCAGACGATTTCAAGGCCTTCTCCCGGGCTTCCACCATTCGGCTTCGCAACCCGGTCAATTTTTCCTCGGACATGGTGGGGTGGGTCTTCATGTAAAGAAGAGCCAGGCGGACTCCGCCAGGGCGGGTATACCTCTGGAGGTTTTGTTCGTAATGGGCCAGGATCTCTTCATCCTTTACCATCGTGCTTTCGAGGCGAGGCACCAGGGCCTGCTGCTTCAGTTTGCCCACCAGGAGATTCCGGTAGGAGCGCACCACTTGGGGGTCTTTATCCAACCCGGCCTCCATGGCCTTCACCACCAGGGTTTCGTAATCGATCATCTCCTGAAGAAGAAGCCCTTTATCCACCCTCTCAGGATTGGGCCCTCCGCGCCGGACCATCTCATCCTGGAATTGCTCCACACGAATCTCATGGGGGCCCACCCTGGCAAGGAGGTTTGGATCTCTGCCCTTCCCCCTAAGAAACCAGGTGGCCACCGTGATGACAGCCAGCGCAAGGACCACAAGGGCCAGGATCAATTTCCACTTTTTCATGGGTCATTCCCCATCCATCCAGGTGTACCCCTCTCCCCCGTTCCAGATCACCATTCCGGTTCCCGGCAAGGCTTCCTGATCCCCGGCCGGCTGTGGTATCGGTTCTTCCGTCATCCACAGGGGACTGCCGCCGTTCTCAAACAGCCAGCAGGGGTTGCGGTACTTCGCCGAATCACGATCCCACAGGTACAATTTGTCGGAGGAATCGGCCGTATCACCCATGCGAAAGCCGCTTCGATCCAGCCCCAGATCTCTGACCTTCCAAGAAGGATTGCCCGCCTGATCCGTACGGCTCGTATTGTATTCCGCCGCAAGAAAGGTGTATCCCGGGGAAACCGCCTTGCGGATCATCGTATCAGGGACTTCCCCCACCACCGCAATATCCATGTCCTGTTCGGGATCCGGGTGATACACCACAAAGCTCACTCCAGGCGGAAAGTAGAGATCCGTCCCTTGAAAAGAGCCGTCCTCTTTCACCGTCGTCCATCCGGCTTCCCCGGTCAGCATCCCGTTTGAAAGCCAGTACTTGGTGCAGCCGCTCTCCCCGTAGAGATGCACCTGCCCGGCCATCACATCGAATCGGTGAGCGGGAAGGACGCTGCCGTCATCAGGAAACACTTCGCTGAGCTCGTACATGGGGTGGATGGAGAACCATTCGTTCCCGCTCAGGTTCCCGAAAAATCCCGATCCGTTATCCAAATCAACCGAAAGGCGGTTCGGGGTATCCCCATAGGATTGACCCTCGGGCGGTTCTTTCACCAAGAACCACGCTCCTTTGCTGGTGCCGCTTTGAATCAAAAGAAAATAGCGTTCTCCTGTGTCCAGTTCCCCGAAGGCGCCTTCCTCGTCGATGAGGATTCCTTCATAACGCACCAATCCGTCCAGGCGTCCTTGTACCGTGGTTGGCTTCAGAAAGGGCATGCTCACAAGACAATGGCTTTTTTCCTCGTTGACCACCCGCAGGCGGTGTAAGCCGAAGATGCTGCTGGTCAGGGTGGGACCCTGGGGTCTCATCTTGATGCTCACTCGGAGGAATCTTTTCTCAGCCTCGGAGAGGGGAGTCCTGTCACTCAGAGTAACGATCTCGGACTCCCCTTCGTTCACCCATGGGAACAACTCTTCGATGGATTGCGGGCCGGACTGCCAGTTGATGAGATCGCCGGACACCTCCACAATATATTCAATATCGTTGAGCCCCAGAACCCGCCGGAACTGGACCGTCAGGCGACCGTCCCGGACTTCCACCCAGGGCCAGCCCGTCCCTAATCCCCTGTGATCCACCTTCTTTGGATCCAGCGCAAAGGCATACTCCAGCAGGTGCTCAATTCCATCCTGATCCCGGTCTTCGACGGCAAAGGCCTCCATGTCGCCAGTTTCTCCCGGAAATGCGCCGGCCCGCCACCCGGCCAGGTTCATCCTGGTTTGAACGATGGTGATTTTTGCAGAGGGGTCCCCACTGATCCTGTAAGGAGAAATGGCCTCCGGCAAGACGCTCATCTCTACGGTTTCGCTCCCATCTTGCAGCGAAGCGCCCGGCAGCGGCTCCACCCAAATGGTCTTCGACGACTGCCCCGAATCAAAGTTCAGAAAGCTGGGAATCCACACATAATCCGTACCGTTGGAGGCGGAGCCGGTGATTTGGAAGCGAACCGTCAGGCTTTGATCCAATCCGCCCGTGCGCGTCACCAGAAACGCCCCTGGAATACTTTCATCGAGGATCGCAAGGGGCTCCACCGATTCCATGGTCACCCACAGCGGCAGATCCTCAATGGTCACACTGCCGCTCGACACCCCCAGGCCGTAAAACTCCTCCGCCGGTTCCAGCGTCAGTTTCATGTCCTCGTCGGTTTCATCCTCCTTATCGCTCATGGGAATCACGTGCACTTCCAGGGTGCTGTCCCCGGGTTTCAAGCGGACCGGGATGCTGAACCCCTCCAGATCAACCAGCTCGTAACGCCCTGCCTGCCCATTGTACACCCTCGCCTTCAGATCATAGTCTTCACCCCGCCTGGCTGAACCTCCCACAGAAAAGGGCAGGGAGAGGGTCTGGGGCAAGAGATCCCCGCTGAGGCTGATGGAGAAGACGGCCGCATCCCCCGTATTCTCGATGGCCTTGGAATCGGCTACTGAAAGACTGACCACCAGCGGAAAGCGTATGGTGCCGGTAATCAGGTGGCCGTTCGCCCACAAAGCGCGCAGGTCATCGCCGCGGTAGACGATTCTTCGCAGTCTGATCTTCATGTCCGTATACCCGCTGCCGTCGCCGTCCACATCAATGGCCAGCTCCGAATCGGTCCCGCTGGTGGTCAACCGGACATAGCGGCGCAAATCGTTGCTTTCGCCTTTCAGAAGACAGGACAGGTCAATGGCGTCCTCCTCATCCGTGTTGAAATCCTCGATCGTGTCGTTGCCTTCACTGATGTCCCTGATGACAAAGATGTCCTTCCCGCTCCCGCCATAGAGCGTGTCATCGCCGGCACCACCCACCAGAATGTCGTCCTCACCCCCTCCGTGCAGTGCATCATCCCCTGCGCCTCCAAGGAGAATATAGGAACGGTCGCGGCCAAAATGGGGCACGAACTCCTTGAGGTACTCCTGATGGGATCCCATCCCTCCGCTCGGGGTGCTGGGCACCGAGATCTCCTGATTGCGACCCTCCGCTGAACCGTCCCAGACCACGGAACCAAACCACTTGCTCAGCAGGTAGAAATTGATTTTCTGTCGCTCCCGGCATGGCAACGGGTCGCTGAAGGCCAGGATCTCACCGATGTTTCCCTCGAACCGCTCCGAGTCCGTCACCTCCCACCACGTCTCATCGTCCCATTGCCATACGCTCTTGGCACCCACCACAGGGTCCGTCCCCAAAAGGGCCTTTTGCTCCACAGCCGAAGGACCGGAAACCCTCACGCCGTTGAGCTCGATCACGGCACGGTCGCCCTCCTGGCAAGCCGTCGTCAGAACCCAGTCCCCCGCCACCGACCTGTGGCTGTAAACAGACCAATCCTCCGTGCCGTAACGCACCTGACCGGCATAGGCACCTTCATCTTCCCCGGAAACGGCGAGAAAGAAATGGGTGCTGCTCACGACCTGCTGTCTTTGCGCTCCGGTTGATTTGAACACGGCAAAGAGCGTGTGGTCCCCCTCCGGGAAAACCTTTGCCAGAGTGGTATAAGGAAGGTCGAATTGCCGTCCGCCCTCGAATACGAAAACGGGTTGATCTTCCGGGCCCGTAAATCCAATAGGCACAGGTTCCCACGATATGGCATGGAAGTGCCGATCCTGCCAGTGCGGGTAGTCCGAGGGGTTCGGTTCCTCGATCCAGGATTTCGGCCCGGACCTGTCCGTCCATAGAGTGAGCGCCTGCGGATCACCGGGGGACAATTGACCTCCGTCGAAATTCGCATCCAGCCACACCGTGGCCTCGCTGCCGTCCATGGCCGTGGGTCGGTATAGGTCCATCACCACCGTTCCGCTGGAGGCAGCGTGAGAGGGGTCCTCATCCTGGACCCTCAGGTCAAAGGAGATCTCCTCTACGGCGAGATCGTCGTGCCTGAACTGGATCTTCCCCTGGTTTATATCTTCCTGGGTGAAAGTATCCCCTGCCTGGAGAACCTTCCCCGGCCGAGGGTCCTCTTCGCTTGTTTCACCGGTGCCGTCCCGAAGATAGAGCGTCCCGCCATTGGGCGCACGCGTCAGGGTGTAGAGAAGTTCCGAAGGGGCGCTGTCCGAGTCGATGGTACGAAGTGAAACCCCCACAGTGCCCGCCTCATAGGCCACAACCCGCTCCGTGGCCAGGGTGGGAGCCCGATTGTCCAATGTTGGATCCGACCCGGCCAGGAATTCTTCCAGATTCGTTGTTCCGTCCCCATCGGCATCCTGATCCGCATCACTTGCCAGAAACTTGTTCAATTGATGAAGCTCTTCCCACCAGTCGGGCATCCCGTCCCCGTCGCTGTCGGCCGGCTCGAATACCACCTCCAGATCCACCCGGCAGTACTGTGAACGAAGCTGCTGCGCCTCCCTGACGAACTTCTGGGCCGGAGGGAGAATTCGTGCCGCCGCACCGTTCACCAAAACCTCCACGTGGTCGTATTGACGCTCATCCGTTGTGAGGGGCACCAGCCCTTCCGGCACTTCCATCCCCGCGATGGCGATGGCCGCCTCGTGGGGTATCTTGAGCTGGTAAGAGTACTTGCCCTCCGCAAGGGATTCGAGGTCCCCCTGCAACTGGAATGTCCTGCGCTCCCCGGTCTTCTCCCGGATGGTCCACTCAAGGCTCCCTTTGGTGATCACGTATTCATTCCCCCGATAGTTGTTGATCACCTTGCCGTAAAGAACCGTCTCCGGCTCGGGAATCCCGGCGTGGACAGTGATCTTCACGCAGAAGACCACGAAGAGAGACAACATTGCGCTCAGAAGCGATTTGGTGGTACCTCTCATGGGCTTAAACCTTTCCTTCGTCGGTTTGCCGCATATGCGCCGCACTTTTCACCCCCACCTGACCTCCCCCATCAAGGGGGAGGAACTAAACTCGGACCTTTTCAACCCCTTTTGCACCAAAGCGCTCTCCCCTGGTGGGAGGCTACTATAAGAGCCATTTATTCTCCCCTACCCTCGTGGGAGGGGCCGGGGGAGGGGGATTAATCCATAGATTCACCCCCACCTAGCCTCCCCCATGAAGGGGGAGGGATCTGTTAAACAACCCGCAACCCGATCTACCCTCCCGATATGGCATAGGTCTGGAAGAAGAGCTTGATGTCTTTCACCCCGTTTCCGTCCCGGGAACCGTCTGTGGCGCCGGGGATTTTCATGCCGTGGATGAACGTATCCAGACCTTCGTTCGGGTCGGCCAGGAAGGTGCCCCCCGGGATAATGAGCAGCCAGCGTGTGTTCCACACCGAGCGCCCGATCAGACGACTGTCGTAACTCATCTGGGTCTGGTCGAAGTAACCCTGGTCATGGTAGGCCCGGAAGCTGGAGTAGCGCCGGATCTGGATCATGGAGCCGTTCAGGGAGTCCACCCCCGGAATGAACTCCGGATTGTTCATGTCCGAGTCCCCTACCGGCAGCGGCACCGGCAGCCTCTGGTCCACCACGGTCCACTCCCGGCAATCCAGTTCATTGCTGTCAGCCACCAGCATCACGTCCATCCCCACAGGAACCAGGTACGCGCGCGGCGTTTCTGACAGAAGAGTGTTGTCGTAGTTCTCGAACCACAGGCCCACCGACCGGACCTTGGTCGCAAAGTTGGTGGGGTCGTAAGCGTGGTCCCCGCCGCCCAGGGGCCAGCCGAAAAAGTTTTTGCCGAAAACTACCCTGGTGGAAAAGGGAAGCACAAGGCCAGGCTGCGCTCCGGCCCCCTGGGGGGCGAAGGGCCGGCAGAACTTCCTAAACTCGGGCACGGACCAGAGATCCGCCACCCGGTGCCTTTCCAGCTCCTCCCGCCAGGCCTTATCGTTGCTTTCCCGGATCCTGAAAAGCTCCTTCCTGAGTGAGAAGCGGTCCGTCTCGGTCTGGGGATTGTTGAACCCCATCTGGCCCTTGAGCACGGCGTAGTTCACCTTCAGTTGCGCCAGGACGTCGGCGAGCCCTCCCCGTCCGGCCACGGCCGTTCCGTCCACGAACTGCCCCAGGGTGCGCTGGCGTACCACATCGGTGAGCAATGGCTGCGCGGAGGCAGGATCCCGGTCGCTCAGATTGGTCTCGTAATCATAAGCTTTAGCTGCCAGGTACACGTAGCGTCCGGCCGTGTCAAAGGCCGAGCGGTACTTGGAAAGAGCGTCGTTCAGGTTCACCCGGAAGGCCATGTCCTGATACCGGTTACCCTGGGTCTTGGCTGCCACCCTGGCATTAAAGGCCTTTCGTTCCTCCATCAGGCGCAGTGCTTTTGCCAGAACGGCCCGGTATTTTTCCGAAACCTGCCGCATGTTCTCCCGCATGCGGAAGATCTCCACCCTCTTCCCCGCTTCGTCCCCGAGCAGGGATTCGATTTCCTTGAGCTGCTCCTTGATTTCGTATTTGTACTCCGCTTTTTCGACCTTGACGTCCTTCTCCATTTCGGCGATTTCTTTTTCCGCCTCCACACCATCGGCCGCGGCTTTCGCAGCCAGTGCGGATATCTTGAGAACATTTTGTCCGGTCGCACCGCCCATTTTCAAAGCAAGCCGCGCGGCAAATGAAGGATCGGTAGCCAGGCCCACAGCTTTGGGGGTCCCCTCAGCCGCCGCATCCGCATAATCTTTGGTCAGATCGGCAGCCAATTCCATACCCTCTGCCACATTTCGTAACGTCAGAATCGCGGCATTGAACTTCCTGGTCGTGGTCATCCAGTCCGCGCTGATTTGCAGCTTCTCCGCATGCAGCGCCGCCTTGGCCTGAAGCAGATCCACCGCCGTCTGAATGGAGCTCAGGAGCCCGCCGTAATCATCCAGGGCAAGATACAGTTCCGCCTCTGCCTTGACCAGTTCGATCAGCGCCTGCTGGATCTCACCGGGCGATCGCCGGATTCCCCAGTCTTTCGGGGCCTGGAAGCTGTAATCCGCTGCGCTCATGGGGTAGTGCACCACCTGTTCTTTCAGACTCTCGCTGCCGTCTACGGCCGTAAATCCCTCCAGATCCGTTACGAAAAAGTGCCTCAATTCCTCCTTCAAATCGACGGAGTCGCTCCCCGGCCAGTTGTAGGTCACGACGGTTGCCGCATAGTAACCCGTTAACTCTTCGCTTGGCTCGGGCACGGTGTCGGCGCTGATGTTGTTGACGTCGACGTACATGTAGAGGAAGTAATCCGGTCCCTTGTACCCTGCCGGGTAGAGCTTGCCGGGGCCGATGACCCCTTCATAGGGCGTGCCCAGGAGTTCGATCAGGCGGTTTCGGTAATCCCGGTCCTGCGCGTCCACCTGCTCTTTGAACGTCTCCGCCGACTCTGCCACCTGCCGGATGCGGTTCTTCATGTCGCTGGCATGGTCGAAGATGATGCGGGCGTTTTCCACCGCGTTCAGCGCCCGTTCATAAACCTGCTCGAAGTGGGTGGCGGCATTGCTCGCTGCCGGGTTCAGCCGGGCCGGGTCGATGTCAAAGGGGACCACGTCCACGGCCAGGCCCAGCGGGTTCAGGCCCGTGTTGACGCTGTCGAACTGCTCCTGCATGTGCCGGGCCTGGGAGGCGATCTCCAGGATTTCTCGCACCGTCCTGCGGTCGATCTTCTTGACGCCCGTGTGCTCGGGGTTTTCGTCCTTGGCAGGCAGAAGGGCGTTCGCGGTCGCCCAGTCGAAAAGCGCCCCCTGAAAGGCCCTGCGGCCCCAGCCTGAAACGCCCCAGGCCCGGTCCTCTTCCGTGTCGCTGTACCCCTGCCACTGCCCGTCCGGATCTTCGACGTATCTGGCACGATAGCTTAAATGGACGATCTCGGTCCCCACCTTGGCCTTGGCCGCCGCGGCCTCGGCAAACTTCCGCTCATCCAGGTAATCCACGTCCAGCACCACCCCTTCAATGGAAAATTTCTCGGCCCGGCTCTCCCAGTTAAAGTAAGGGTGGGTTAGGAGGTCATAATAGGATTTCAGCGCGGTCAGGTAGTGCCCCCAGGCATCCCCGTGACCCTGGGGATAGGTGGCACGGCCGTCCGCTTCGTCAATGAAACCGTCGCCGTTTTCGTCTTTGATATTGTAGGAGATGGCATAGGCCACCTCTCCCTGGCCCTTGGTGAAGTTCCACAAAAGCCGGTTGTACACCGGCCGCGCCCCTTCCTCGTCGCGGCCGCGAAGGAGGTCAAGCTCCTCGTCGAGCAGGTTGGGAACCTGGTTCATGAAACAGAAAATCGTGGGAGCAAGGCTGCCGTACTCGACGCTGTCCGAGCCGATTCCGATGGTGGAATCCAGGGCGTCGGTATAGGCCTCGTTTCCCAGGAGGGTGTAAAAGCCGGCAATCCGGGTGGCGGCCAGGAGAAGCGCGGCCGTAACCCCCGACGTGCTGACGGGTTGCTTCAGATCGATGCTGAGATCCTTTGCGCGCTCCAGTACGGTTTGGTACAGCTCGATCAGCCCCACGTTCTCGATCACGTCCTTTTCCGGGTTGAAGGCCACCGGGCCCTCATAACGGGGTCCCGCCTGTTGAATCATGCTCACATAGGTGGCAGGGCTGTCGCTACTGTAAAAGTCCCGAATGCGGGCTTCGAAGGGGTTGACGGCGTTCAGCACCCGCTTGACCCAGCCCTCGGCCAACTGGGGCTGATAGGTGTCCTCGGGTTCTTCATTTTCCTTCGGGGGACGTGAATTGGCCGCGCCGGCCCAGTTGGACCAGGATGCGGCAACATTGGGATCGCTGGCCTTATGCCGGTACCGGCAAAAGAAGAGGTTATCCACCAGCAGAGCCGCACCGGCCCCTGCCAGGCTGATCTCAGACATGCCCAGGCCGTCCTCCCCCGTGGGGTCGGGGAACACCTTCCATACCACAGGCTCCTTGTCGGGCGGGGGCTGCTCCTTCCCGTCCTCTTCCCGGTACCACCACTGAAACTTCAGGTCATCCGGGTTGGCCCCGAAATCGGCCGTGTGCCGCAAGGTGATCTTTTCATCGAACACATTGTCGGAGAAAACCGTCTTGATGGCCCCGCGATATTTGTCCTTGACGACTTTGATGATGCGCAGCGTCACCGGAAGGGCGCCCAGGTCCGGGTGATTGTTTTCCACCAGGGTCACATGGCCTTCGGTAAATTTGCTGAAAACGGGATCATCGGGATCCAGCAGAGCGCCGTTCGGCACTACGGCCCGCCCTTTGCCCATAACGATCTCAGGGACGATCCTGGTATTCTCGACGCTGTCCCAAATCTTCTCCGCGTAGAAGTCCACATTCCGGGGTGGAGCGAGATTGAATGTCTCTTCCGCTTCGGATTTCTGCTTGTGCCACAAGGGCCCTATAATATTTTCCAGATCGCGCTCGAAATCCTCTTTGCTGGAATACGCCTTCCCTTTTAATTCCTTTTCCACCCCGGCGATGACGAACGTGTCATCGAACTTGACCAGATACTTGCGGGAGATCCATTTCAGCGTATCGAAGTTTTTGGCTCCAAACGTCGTCTTGAGGTCCACTTCAAATGCATCTTTTGTGTCATATTCCTTATCCGACCCATCGTCATTCTTATAGAGCTTGTCTTTGACGATTTCATGAACATCTTTTTTTGTATGCTGTAAAATCAAATCCAGCATTTCGTTCGTGTCAAAGCTAATACGGCTATTATTGCAGTACTTCCCCTGAAGACCATTTACTTTATTCTTCACTTCCTCCTTTAACTTCTCTTCATTTTCATAATAATTACCCACCAGGTCACCGATGCCGGAAGTGTCGCAAGCCGTACCCATAAACCAGTACTCATCTTCCAATTCGTCCAGGGCCTTCTGAGTGAATTGAACGTAGGGTTCGCCCTCTGTCTCTATTTTCCCTAAGGAATCCGATGTTAATTTGTATGTAACGCCCAGTTCACCTCGAATAATAGAAAACGACTGCTCGGTCAACGCGATCACCCAATCCAGCCCTGCGCCGTAATAGTCGCTTTGAACATCGTCTTCGACGACATTATTCGGGTCCCGTGTCAGGGTGAAGAGCGCTTCCACCGCGGCCTTAAACGGCTGGTTCAGCCCAGGCAGGGCCAGGATGGTTTCCTTTTCAATTTTGGTCAGAATATTGGGCTGGAGCACATACACCGATGGCGGGGAGGCGGTCAAATCCTCGTCGCCCAAAGTCTTGTCGTTGATGAACCCCCGAAAACCCAGTTTTCCGGTCATGGGATCATAAAAAAAGCGCTTCTTGAGGCCGGCGTGAAGCTCCTTGAAATACCAGAGGCCCATGATCACATCCACCTGCTTTGACGCCGGCTTGTAATTCTCGGGGTAATCATCCAGAGAAAGGGGCACCGTGCGCTCGAGCAGAGCCGGTATCATGCGCACCAGGTATGTGTCCTTGAGTTTCTCAGAATTCATGACGGGGTTGAGTTCGTCAAAAATCACCTGCCCGGCAGCCCAGCCCAGCACGCCGGGCAAACCGGGCGCAGACGTATTGTCGGCCCGGTATTCACCACCCGGAAAGGTCAGGGTTTCCCCGGCCTTCAGGACCGGCACATCGTCCGGCCAGTTCACCTCATAGCGGACCTGGACCGGCCACAGCCAGGGAACCGGTTTGCCCACGTCTCCGGTGCCGTCCCCGGGGGCGCTGCAATCTTTACATCCGCTCAGGCTCCCGTCACACCAGAAGGACGGAGCAAGGGGATACCAGAAATACGACAGGATGTGCGCGTTGGATTCGTAGTGATAGAGGGTGAAATGCTTTTTCTCGAGCCCACCAATTCCGGGATTCAGCGTAACCGTGAAGGTCTTATCGCCACCGGCTATGGCGCTGCCGCCCACATAAACCGCCGACGTTGCCGAGTACGGGTAAGGCTCGCTGCTTCCTGTTCGAAATCTCATGCTTCCGATAAGCCCCGAGTCGTCTCTAACCTCCACCTCATAAAAGTGGTCTGGAATCAACGTCTCGGACTCGAGGGTCACGTTGTAGGCATTACCGCCCGCGGGACTCACTCCCGAAATCTCCACAGACTTCCCGGCACCCGAGACGGCCCAGGGCTGACCTTTATGATCTTCCCAGTAGCATATCCGGCCGGGATCACCATTTTGGCCGATGATCTCGTTCGGCGGCGTGGCCCCGATCACGGTATCCAGCGGATAGGGCGCAACCACCGGATCGCCGGCATTCATGGCATACCAGAACCTGTAGCCGGCCGGCCAGTCGGATACTTCCACCTTGAACACGGCCATGCCATACCTTTGCTTCACGTTGTCGTAGTACTGCACCAGCGCATAGGGATCGGAGGTGTAGGTTTCATTACGGGTCGCGATGTTCAGGTCATTGCGGAGCGCAAAGGCTGCCTGGGGCCGACGCGCGGCGGCGGCATGCCTAAGTGAAGGCGCGATCAGGGCGTGTTCCTCATTGGGGTTGTAGCCCGCTTTTCCAGGATCGGGCTGGTTATAGATCTTGAGATCTCTGTACCGGGCAGGGTCAAAGTAATTCTTGGGGTCTCCGTTGACATCCTCGTACACCTGGTTTTTTCCGCTCGCATCCTTCCCATCGGAACCCAGCCGGCTGGCGACCACGATGCGACGGTCAGCGGGCCATTGGCAGGTGTACTCTACGGGCTGATACGGCCATGAGGTGCCGTCCTGCATGCGATACCAGACCACCACGATGTCGTCCTTCTCATCCTTATCCGTGTACTGGACATTCACCGGAATGATCGGGCCCAGTTTGGCCTGGCGGTCGTAGATATCCGGGTTGTAACGGGCCTTTTCCCAGAACACGTACCCGTTATGGGGAACCTCTTTCCCATGATAATCGCTGGTGATTTCAGTCCCGACCGTGGCCACGTCCCACTGGAGATCTTCATTCCAGAGCCGGGTTTCCACCACCCGCACGACCACGCTTTCCCTGTCCAGGTTTCCCTCCGCGGGATCGGGCGGCGGGATCTTCGGATCCACAGACCAGGATTCCGAGACATCCATATTGACCAGCAGGCCGTTGTTCCAGTTGCCCGTGCTGTCTTCGGCATAACTCATGCCGGCGCTGTCAAACCGCCAGTACCCTATCAGGCCTTCCTCGTCCCCGTTCAGCCTCTTGTCCCTGTTTTCCTGAATCTGCGTCTCGCTCCTCGGGGTATTCCAAATCCGGACCTCATCGATTTGGCCGTGGAAGAAGCCGTCGTTCCATCCGGCCATTCCGACCACCAGGTCCCCTGAGCCCGCATAGGGCTCCAGGGTTTCATCTTCGGCCACCAGTTCGCCGTCCCGGTAGATCTGACGCTTGTAAATCCGATAGATCCACGATGCCTCGGGGTTCATCGCCACCAGTCTCCCATCATTAGCGTTGGCCGTGCTGTCCTTCGTGCTGGCACCGGAGCCCTCATCAAACCGCCAGTATCCGATCAGCCCGGCCTCATTGCCGTTCAGACGGGTGTTTGTATAGGCATGGATCTCGTCCGCGGTCCGGGGCACGTTCCAGATCCGGACATCGTCGATCTGCCCGTGAAAGAAATCCGTGCCCCAGGCTGTTCTGCCGATAGCCAGGCTCCCGGTCCCCTGATACGAACCCGAGGGATGATCTTGAGCCACCAACAGGCCGTCCCGGTAGATGCGACGTCTAAGGTTGGCCGTCTCTACGGTCCAGGCGCCTGCTGAAGGATCCATGTTGACCAGGGTTCCGTGAAGGACATTGGCCGTGCTGTCCCTCACGGTATACCCGGTATTGTCGTCAAACCGCCAGTACCCGACCAGACCCGCCTCATTGCCGTTCAGGCGGCGGTCTTTCCATTTTTTGATCTCCTCTGCGCCTCGGGCCACATTCCAGACCCGGACCTCGTCGATCATCCCGTCCACTTGAAAAGCATTGACGTCCCACGGGGCCGCCCCGATCCGCAAAGGAGAATTGGCTGCGCCGATGGGGTTTTGACCGGTGATGACGCGGTCCACTTCTTCACCGTTCACGTAACCGATCAGATTTCCGTTTCTCTGCCAGGTGAACGCCAAATGGGTCCACTCACCCAGGGAGAATGTTCCGGCTTGTAACGTATGCGGCGTTCCCTCACTGTCCCACACTTCGGGGTAAAGCCAGCCGTCCGGGCTGACACCCAGCACGTAGCCTGCGCGGTTTGGGGATATCTGCGCTTTACCGGCAATCATCATCTCGGCCGCTTTGTTCAGCTTCACCCAGGCTTCCAGGGTCAGGGAATCCGTTGCATTGAGTGAGTCATGATGATCCACTTCCACGTAATCATCCGTTCCGTCGAATGTGAGCGCAATTTCTTTGAGGTTCGGATTGAAGGGGGTCGTGGTCACGAGCCAGGCATTCGAGGGATCCAGGTTATTCAAGGTACCGTCGTTGCCGACTTCCACAGCGTTTTTGGCCGTTTCACCGGCACCGTCGTCGAACCGCCAGTACCCGACCAGCCCTGCTTCGTCTCCTTTCAACGCGCGGTCTTTATATCCCCGAATCTCCTCCGCGCTTCGGACCCGGTTCCAGATTCGGACCTCATCGATCTTTCCTTGGAAGATGGTGGCATCGACAGAGGGAACCGCACCCATGTACAGGGAAGCCAGGGTCGTGCTGAGGGGATTTCCGCTTGCTTTCACCCGTTGAACTTCAAACCCGTTCACATAGCCGATCAGGTCTCCCCCCGTTTGCCAGGTAACCGCCAGATGGGTCCATTGCCTTGCAGGAACTGTCCCGGATTGAAAGCTGAATTTACTTCCGGCGTTGTCCCATATTTCAGGATGGAGTTTTCCGTCTTTGCTGACACCCAGGGCATATCCTTCATTTGTTTCAACCGGGTTTTGCTCCTCCGGCACCGGTATTTTGCCCAAAACCCTGGTGTCCCCGGCAAGGACATTCGGATACACCCAGGCCTCCAGGGTCAGCTCATCAGTCACATTCAGTCCATCATAATGGGGCACTTCCACATGATCATCCTCGCCGTCAAAGGCCAGGGCGATTTCCTTGGGATCGGCATAAGGGCCTCCGTTGAACACCCAGACCGTCGAAAGGTCCATGTTGGTCAATGTGCCTTTATTTGCATTAACCGTCCCGTCTTCAGTCGTATTCCCGGTTCCGTTGTCAAACCGCCAGTACCCGACAAGACCCGGCTCGTTTCCGGTGAGCGTACGGTCTTTGTCCTCCTTGATCTTCTCCTCGCTCCGGACCGCATTCCAGATGCGCACCTCGTCGATTTCTCCAGGGAAGAAGTTATCCACCCGGCCAAACCAGTATGGAGAACTGGTATCGACGTATATCTCCTCCGGTGCCGTTCTTGTGGCAAAAAGGACACCGTTTTTGTAGAAACGATATTGCGTCCCGTCTTTTACCCAGGCAATATGAATCCATTCTCCGGCGACGGTGAAAAAATCGAACAGGGTACCACTGTAATTCCCTCCGTCGGGAGCATTGGAATAATAGGCCAGCCCACCTTCATGAACCCATAGGCTCGGTTCTCGATACGTTCCCACGTAGCGCCCGATAAAACCGTGATATTGACCATCGTTGATGACCCTCGGTCTCACCCAGAGGGAGATGGTGAAATCCGTTTGGTTGTTCTCAAAGGGATCTTTAATTTCCACATAATCATTCACCCCATCGAAGGAGAGCGCGATCTCTCGGGGAGCCTTATACTCCGTTTCCATCACGCAGGCCCAGTGGTGCCAGGCGGTATCGGTATAGGGGTCGGCCTCAGGGGTATTGAGATCATTGTTGTAGAATCTGAAGGTAAACGTGTTATCCGCCCGGTACCCGATCTGGAGCCCCTTGTCGGTCTCCATGACCCCCTGCCCGAGAAGGGTCTGAGCTCGATCATTGGAAGCGGGTTTGGCCCAGAACTCGGCCGTGAACTCCCCTCCTGTGAGATCGACCCCGTTGATCACGTCCACGGAATCGTCTTTCCCGTCGAAGAAGAGGGAGACATACTTCGGATCATGGTCTTCATCAAGATCCAGATCTTCGCTCTCATAGACACAGGCCCAGTGGTGCCAATCGGTGTAGGCATACGCCTCCGGGGTTACCAGATCGTTCTTGTAGAATCCGAATGTAAACCTGTTGTCTTCCAGAAAACCGATATGGAGCCCCTGGTTTTCAATGGCCGGGCCCTGTCCGATCGCCACGTGGAAGTCGTCTATGGATGCTCGCCTGGCCCAGAACTCCGCGGTCAATTCAGCGATGTCCAGTGAAATCGCATCGCCGAAATTGACGTAATCGTCCTTGCCGTCAAAGGACAGGGAAGTCTGTTTGGGTTCGGGATCTTGAACATTGGTCCGGGTGAGGAGCAGCACGCTCTTCCCTTTTTGTGTGGCCGTAAAGCCCAGATCTGCCGAGACGGCCCCGTCCCCCTCTGTATACACGAGTTCCTTGAAGGCCACCTCATCACTCTGGGATGGATCCAGGTGGACGGGAACCGTACCGGCCACGTGAAGCACGTGGGGGGCTTCCGGCCATTGCGCGATAACCCTGGTGTACAGGACATCATCACCGTCCAGTTTCCATTCCATCAGGAAGAACGTGCCCCCGATCAGGGGGTAGAGCTTCTTTTCATAACCGCTCCAGTAATACTGCTTGGCCTGTGGCCCTTCCTCCTGCTTGGACTGAATATCCTGGATTTCGCCGGTATCCGTTTGTTTCTTCTCGACCGGCTTTTCCGTTGCTAGGATTCTTTTCCGCAGGACTTCGGGGATCGACTCAAAGGTCACGGGTGATCCCACGGTAACGGGTATCTCCCAGATCTCCGGCGTATAGAGCCAGGTAATATTCATGTCCTGGTCGAGGCCGGTAACGACGATTTCGTCAACACCATCTATGGCCAGTCCCGTTTTATTATTCCTGTATCCGCTGACGCTCAACAAACGATCCTCCGGCGCCGGGGCCGAAAGCTTCATACCCGTTCCGCCGAGATACCACCACCTTCCACTACCGGTATGCCTTTCCTGGCCGCTTTGATCGGTGACCTCAATGAAAGGCAGGTTTTCCACCTTTTCTTTGGGAAGATTGAAACCGACTTCAGCATTCACCGCCACGGCAAATTGCCGGTCCCACTTGTAGATAACATTTCCCGGGCCGTTCATCTTGAACGGGGAAACCGTCTGCTTTTCCTCGATGCCGGCAAACTCGTAGAATTTGACCACGTTCGGATCGATGACCCAGCAGGTATCCAGGGGGAAGTTGTGCAGTATCGCGTGGCGGTTGTTTCCGGAGGCGTCGACAGCGGTCGTCGAACCCGTCGGTTCATTAAAATGCCAGGCCCCGATGACCTGACCTTCTCTTTTGACAACGATATCTTTCATTTGGCCTTTAAAATAGGCCGAGGTCCGGCCAATTTGTAAGGTTGTATCCCTGGAAGAATAATGGTTTGAAACACGAAATTCCTGGCTTTTGACCTTTTTGTCATCCCGGTAAATGGAGATCTCTACGTGGGGGGCATACTTCCAGTTATCCACCCAAACCCAATATGCACACCGCTGGCAATGTCTTTCATTCCAGCATTTTTTCCAAAACCACGCCCCACTGCACCTACGCACATACCAACAGTACGTATAATACCTTTTTACCTGATATCGATCATTCACCCGCTTCTGAAACCTGCGATATTCAACCCTCCACTGGTGCCAGTTGAGATCGGTGTACGCGTTCGTATTCACCTCCCCGACACCGGCGAAATGAAAAAAGAATTGGTTAGAGCTATGAAACCCAATTGAAAAATATTGATATGAAACATAAGGTCCCTGCGAGAAGAATCGATCCTCTCTTCCATTCTCCTCCCGCCTGGCCCAGAAATCGATGGAAAAGCGGTCCGTGTAGCTCAAATTGATGTCGGGGGCAGTCACATAGTCATTGGTGCCGTCAAAACGCAGGGCGTGAGCCTTGTCCTGGCTGTTCGGGGGACCTTGCGCATTGTATCCTCTGGCTATGTAACGGCTGTAGTAGTTATAGGTATCCTGTACGGTCCCATCCACCGTGACATAGTTTACCTCTTCGCTATCATTGATCCAGTTTTTCCCGATATCCGGCGAGGGGTTCCCGATATTCTCCAGGTAACCCGTGCCCCAGGTCCCTGAGAAGTCGTGCTTGATCTCCAGGGCCCACTGGGTGATGGGAGGCACATCATCGCTCACCCGCCTTACCGCAGTGTCTTGGATCTCCTGCTCCGTGGGAGCGGTCAGTGGTATGTAATTGCCCGATTCATCCAGAGAATAATAGGTCCACTTCCGAGCGTGAGAAACGGCCGGTGCAGCCACCGTAACCACCAGCACCACTAGAAAAAGGATCAGGAATGAAGGATGAAGGATGGATTTACTTGCTTTCATGATGCACTCCGTTTTGAATGCAATGATGAGTTACGGGTTGCGGGTTACTCGTTCAGCCTATCGACTACACTCACACGCTCCATGCTTACCGTCCCTTCAAGCCGGAGGGGCCCTTTATACAGGCCGGATACGGTCTCGCTGTACGTGCCTTCAAGCCTGAAGAGACCGGCCCCGGGCTTGTCATCGTCGGGGTTCTTAAAGGTGAGGATGATGTCCCGGGTGATGGTTTTCCCTTCCTTGTGATCGGGATGGTATTTGTGCCGGAAGGGATTTGTGGGGTGGTTCATATCAAGCGTCAGGGTTCCTGCGGCAGAAAAGCCGGAGCCCACCCCGCCTATGAGAGGCAGCTCATTCCTCTCTGGATCAAAATCGTACGCGAGACTCCCCAGGCGAATGCCCGCAAGCTTTCCGTCCCGCCGGACCACCCCCTCAAAGTCGGACAGTCGGGTGTCATCGGTGATCAAAACCTTACGGACCGTTCCATCCGCCTCTTTTTCTTTCGTCTGCATGAGGGTCACATCCCTCAGCAGACGAACCTGCCCGAACGCGTCCACGTGAAGCAGAATCCGCATGTCAAAGGGGTGGGACGCCGCAGTAGGGGTATCGGTATCCCCGCGCACTTCACTGACCTTATTGATCTCGATCTGGCCGATCCAGAGACCGGCAGCCTCGGGGTTGCCGCCCAGGTTCAGACCGGATGGGAGATCGGCGCCGGTCAGGGCTAGTCCGCTCTCACCGATCCCAGAGATGCCGGCGTTTATGATATCGCCGTCTCCCGCCTTGCCGGAGAGTTCCGGAACCTTTTGCCCGGCTGCCTGCCCAAAGTCCCACAGGCCTATTAGGCCGCTCGTGCCCACCGGTATAGCCCGGTTCATGAAATAATTGATCTCACCTGAACTGCGAGCATGGTTCCAGAGGGTCACCTGGTAGAGCCAGCCCTCGTAATAGTTGCAGTCGCTGCAGCCGCTTCCCTCGCGGCCGAAGTAGAGGGGACCGTTTCCTTCCTGGGTATTGAATGTGGCCTCCGTGTAGCTGCCGGATTCCTTGCCCATGATGTAAAAGGTGGACATGTCGTGTACCGGGTCTATTACCACGGCCACGTGCTGCCACTGCCCATTCACGAGGGCATCGGAAGAAGAGAGGGTGTTCTGGGGCTTATCGTCCAGCCAGAACCGTAGCTTGTTCTCTCCATCAATGGAAAGCCCGTAGCCGTAAGATCCTTTCATGAGGATCGTCCTCCAGCCGGTCCCTTCGGGTTTCACCCATGCCTCGATGGTGAGGCTTTCCGGTTCCAGTGCTTCCGAGTGGGGAATCTCCACATGGTCGTCGGCCCCGTCGAGGTGAAAGGCATAGGTTCCGGAGAAAGGTTCCCTGAGGGAGACTTCCGGATTGTCCACAAAATTCCGCAAAGTCATTCCGATCAGCTTTCCATGATGATCCCCCTCCGAACTGTCTCTCGCATAGGCGGGATCCGGCACATCGAAGGTCCAGTATCCCACCAGGCCCGCCTCATGGCCCCGGAGCCGCCGGTTGTAATTTTCGGCGATGAGGGTTTCGCTGCGGGCCACGTTCCATATGCGCACTTCATCGAGGACGCCGTTGAAGGGCCGGTCTCCCGTGGCCGGGTGGTCCCCGATCCAGACCTTGCGGTCGTTGGTGGCGAGGATCCCGGTAAGGTCGGTGGTTTTTGAATCGAGCTTGCCGTCAATGTAAAGGTACTTCCCGGAGCCGTCGTAGACCGCAGCCACATGATACCACCGCCCCTCCATGAGGCTGGCAGTGCTCACCAGGCTGGCGGGAGTCAGCCCGGAGGTGACAAAAACGATCTTGTCGGTCTCCTGGTAGCGCCGGAGCACCCAGGCACCTTTTGAAAGAATCGTCTGGTGAGCCCTGTTCCAGGTATCCACCTTCACCCAAGCTTCCAGGGTAAGACCATCCGTGATATCAAAGGGCGCTTCATCCATGACCTCCACGTATTTTCCTTCCTCCCCGAAAAAGCGCAGGGCCAGTTGACCGGGAAGGGGCAAGTCGTGCACGATGCCGGCGACCCAGGCCTGGACCGGGTCCATGTTTGTAAGCGCGGCGGTTCGGTCATCGGGACCGGAAACGGTGGCGGTGAGCCCGGAGCCTTCATCGAATCGCCAGTAGGCGGCAAGGCCTGTTTCGTTCCCGCGCATCCAGTAGGCGGCGGCGCCACTCTCATCTGTGAGGGGAACCTGAAGAGCAGCCTTGATCTCCTCCTGGCTCCTGGCCGTCAGCCAGATCCGAAGCTCGTCGATCCGGCCGTGAAAATAATTTCCGGTGGAAAACTTGCCGATAAAAAGCGGACCCGTGCCCTGGTAGTGAGCGGGGGCTGTATCTTCGGCCATGAGTTCACCGTCGCGGTATATGCGGCGGTTGCCGGTCGTATGATCGTAAACGCAGGCCCAGTGGTGCCATCCGGATTCGGTCCAGGTCTGGGGGGTGTCAAGGTCATTTTCCCGGAAAGAAAAGGTGAAACGGTTGTTCGTCCGGAATCCGATTCGTAAGCCCTTGTTGGCCTCAGCGGAGCCCTGTCCCACGGCCGTGTGAAGGTGACCGATCGAAGCACGATTGGCCCAGAACTCGATCATGAAGCTTTTTCCGGCCAGGTCAATGCCGCTTCCTGCCTCCACGTAATCATCCTCCCCGTCGAAGTGGAGGGCGTACTGAGCATTGGCCACAGGGGTCGCCAGCAGGCAGAACAACATTGCCCCCATGAGCGCCGGCCATACGGGAGCCTTCACCTGGCGCAGGAACCTTGACCGGGGAAATGGATTCGGTATTGTCATGACGTGGACCTCGATAGGGTTGAAAGGGTTGCGGGTTGCCCGTTACGCGTTGCGGGTAATTCACAAAACAATCACTCGATTTTCAATTTCTCCGCCCACACGGGGACATAGAATCGGTTGCCCAGGTCGTCTGAGATCCTCAGTAGACTCTTTGCCTCATCGGTCGTGATCTCTTCCCGCCGTACGGCCAGCCGAACCTTTTTCTCCTCTCCGGGGCCCGTGGTGAACTCTATGCCGGCTGCGCCCAGCGGCTCATATGTGGGCCGACCCTCTATCCTGGGCACTTCTAACGATAGGGGTACAGATGGATCCGCCTCCGAGGCATTGGGAATGGGTAGCAGCCAGAAAGACCGAATGCCGGGCGAAGCGTTAACAATGGAAATTTCCAGGACGGGGTTGGTGACCAGGAACCTGAGCTCGGTACCGCTGCCGGGGAGTCGAATGTCTACCGGGCCCATGAAATCGGACCCACCCCGGCAATAGACCCAGTAGGCTTCAGCAGGTTTGATTTCGGTTTCCAGGCTTGCCTCCCTCGTCCAATGGTTGTCTTTCAGGCAGTAGATGTGGGCGTCCGCATGGGCTTTGGAACCGTCGTAGTACTGCTTGAAGGTGGGGGTTCTATCCGGATCCACGTGAAAACCAATGAAATTGAAGGAATCGGGCTGCCATTCCTGGCGCTCAAACATGGCCGTCCCGCTCACTTCCCACGTATGATCTTCCGTGCAATGGATGAGGTAAGCCTGATTGGCCTGGAGGCTGTAAAGGTTCTTGAGAAAGCCTTCCGGTGTCCCGGGTGGAACCCAGCGATGCCACCCTGCCTTTTTCCAGGCCACTTCATCGGGATCCTGGATGAACTCCACCGGGGAGTGAATCGGATAATAGGTCAGAACCTGGTCTACCACCGGCATATCCTTGAAGAGCTCATCCGGGTTCGCCACCTCCGGTTCCAGCTCTAGAAAAACGGCGTTCCAACCTTTCTTGAGTTTAATGGTCTGCGTAATGCTCCAACCCGCATGCAGCGGACCGGCAGCCCCCAGCCACAGAATCGCCAGCCCTACCCCCATGAGCAAGCCAACGCGTCCCACACGATTGTCGACCATCCAATTCACGGCTCAAAGCCCTCCGCTTCGGTTCCTGGTTGATCCCAAAATAGCCTCGAATCCTCCTGTTCCGTGCCAGTTACGCCTGCCTCTGCCCAAATCCTCTCTACCACGAGAACCGGTCCAATCCCCAGTTCGAACCATCCGACAAACCGGGGGCAGTTCCACAGGCGCCATCCTCCTCCCACAAAACCTCCCGTCTGGCCGACTCCTCCAGGCCCTGGATCGAGCCACCAAGCACCCTTTCAACAGTGCGAATCACACGGGCTGTCTCTTCGCCGATGGCATCTACCGCGAAATGAGCGAAAGAATTCTCTTCCCTCAACGCGAAAAAGAATCCGGTCGGTTTGTCAGATGGGTCATCTTGTGGGGATTTTTGAGGGGTCGTCTCTCGACGAAAATCTTCGCCCAAAAGAAGGGCCGCTTTGGGAGGGGGCCTTTCCAGTTTCAAATGAAGCCGGTCCAGATCAGCAAGGGTCGACTCTCTCGAACCCACCCCCGGATCGGGTGAAAGCACGATCCTCCCGTGCCCGCTTTCGGGCTCGAAAAGGTTTGGAGGTCCCGATCGTTTCATTCAGGCTGCCTTCATCAAAGAGGTTCATGAAAAACGCTAGCGGCCCGGCAGTCTTTTCCCTTGGGATTCCGGATTTAGACCCGTGGCTTTGCGTCACTGCCTTCCGGCAGCTTTCCCCTTTCTCAGTTCCTGAACGATCCAAGACAATGGGCTAAAATGTTCATCCATTCGATGCGGCAAAGAACGCAACGGTCTTTCCAATATCCTAAATTAAACGCTGGAATGTCAAGAGCCTTTCCCTTTCGGAAAGGGGAAACGTAGGCAATGAAACTCTCCTGTTTGACGCAGTGAGTGTACAAATGTCATGCCAGCACTTCCAGAAACACACCACTCGAATTTGATGAAATATTTCAAAACGTTAAAAAGAGATACAACACAGGGGCAACTTCTGTATGTAATAAAATGCCAATTTTTATGGGGAATTAATTTCCATTTTTAGTCAAAGCTTTGCGCTATGAAGCAAGAACTCAACATTCTCATAGGTTATCCAAAACAATGCTTTCAATCGGGGTCGTACAAAAACCATCCTGCTGTGTGCCCTCACTTCGAGTCTCAAACGAGTAAAGGCAGATGGGAACGTGGATTTGGACAAAGGCGAACCAGACTTACCCAAGAAAAGCGTTGTGAACATCGCTCAAATCTTCACCGTGCTTTATTTCGGCCTGGGAGGAGTACCGCAAGGCGAAGAACGTGACGGGATACCGCCTTTACGTGGAGACGTTGGAGGAAATCCTTTCGAAAGTGACCAAGCTGATCTCCAACCCCGGCGCAGGACATCCTGTTCCCATTAGAAAAACGGGGCTCTCGCCGGATCTCGCCCCACCAGAAGAATAGAGGTCGTCCCTCTCGGTATTCTATTCATGGGCAGCGCTCCGAGAGATCCACTGCAATGCATAGGCGGCCTCTTCCATTCCGATCCTTCCATCGCCGTTCACGTCGCTCTCTTTGCGGATGGGAACGGCCGGGACGTACCTGCAAGCGATCTGCAGGGCCAGGATGGCATCTCGCAGGTCCACTTCGAGGGTCCCGTCAATGTCCCCCGGAACAGCCCAAATCGTCCCCGTTTCACACCTTGCCACAGCGAGGCCCTTATCAGGATAAATCATATCCGCAGAATTGGGTAGCTGGGGCCCGTAGGTGGTGGCCGGCACCATGGGATCCCCATTTTTGAAGAGCTGCAACACGGTAAATCTGCTGCCCAGCAGAGGTCTTTCACCGCTGAAGGTATTGCGGTCCCAAACCACCAGATACAGATTTTCATTTGGTTGAACCCCGAAAGACATCTGCATTTCGCTGCTCAGGATCGGCACAGTGGTGACCAGGAGGTAACCGTCGACGAAGGCATCGCTTCCTGCGAGAACGATGTTCGTGTTTTGCCCCTGCGCCAGGATGGAACCCGGGGTGAAGAGGTCTTCAAACTTGGGAGGGAGGCAGGAGGCGAAATCAATCAGCCCGCCTTCATGGACGGAGACAAGGATTGCCAGGCCATTCTCCGAGGTCAGGGGCGTGCCTGCGTCCGTCTGAAACTGGGTGATACCGCCTCCCCAATCGAGATCAGCATGAACCGGCCATGGGCCGATGACCAGGATGGCGGTCACTGTCAGTAATATCCGTATCTTCCCTTTCATGATCATTTTCCTTCCGGGTGGCGGGTTGCGAGCTACCTTGCGATTGCTCTGAAAATGCTCGCCCAGCTTCTAAAGCTTCATATCCGGTGGCTTTTGCTCTCCCGGTCGAGGTTGAGGCGAAGCAGGAGGCTTTACCGCTTCCAGGACCTCAGGGTATATTTCGATTGCGGTGCCGGCACGCATCTCTTCCAGGAATTCCTTTTCGATTTGTTTTCTCTTTTCCAGCACAAGCTTGTGGCGGATGCGTTCTTTCACTTGCTCCAAAGGGCTCACGACCGGCTCCCGCCGATCGAGCAGCTTGACGAGGAACAGCCCGCTGTCTGTGGCGATGATCTCGCTAATCTCCCCAATCTTCCCGAGAGAAAAGCCTGCTGCGATCACCTTGGAATCCCAGCGATATCTGCCGCGGCCTTCCTCAATCCAGCCAATATCACCGCCTTTGTACCGGGTCGCCTGGTCCTCCGAATATTCGATCGCCAGCGATCCAAAACCCGGCCCGTCAGACGATTTCAAGGCCTTCTCCCGGGCTTCCACCATTCGGCTTCGCAACCCGGTCAATTTTTCATGGGTCATTCCCCATCCATCCAGGTGTACCCCTCTCCCCCGTGCCAGATCACCATTCCAGTCCCCGGCAAGGCTTCCTGATCCCCGGCCTCCTGCGGTATCGGCGCTTCCGTCATCCATAGGGGACTGCCGCCGTTCTCAAACAGCCAGCAGGGGTCTCGGTACTTCGCCGAATCACGATCCCACAGGTACACCCTGTCGGAGGAATCGGCCGTTTCACCCATGCGAAAGCCGCTTCGATCGAGCCCCAGGTCTTCGAGCTTGCAGGAGGGGTTGCCCGCCTGATCCGTACGGCTCGTATTGTATTCCGCCGCAAGAAAGGTGTATCCCGGGGAAACCGCCTTGCGGATCATCGTATCGGGGACTTCCCCCACCACTGGAATATCCATGTCCTGTTTGGGATCCGAATGGTACACCACAAAGCTCACTCCAGGCGGAAAGTAGAGATCGGTCCTTTGGAAAGAACCGTCCTCTTCCACCGTCGTCCATCCGGCTTCCCCGGTCAGCATCCCGTTTGAAAGCCAGTACTTGGTGCAGCCGCTCTCCCCGTAGAGATGAACCTGCCCGGCCATCACATCGAATCGGTGAGCGGGAAGGACGCTGCCGTCATCAGGAAACAGTTCGCTGAGCTCGTACATGGGGTGGATGGAGAACCATTCATCGCCGCTCAAGTTCCCGAAAAATCCCGGATCCTTGTCCAAATCAACCGAGAGGTGCTTCGGGGTATCCCCATAGGATTGACCCTGGGGCGGTTCTTTCACCAAGAACCACACTCCTTTGCTGGTGCCGCTTCGAATCAAAAGAAAATAGCGTTCTCCTGTGTCCAGTTCCCCGAAGGCCCCTTCCTCGTCGATGAGGACCCCTTCGGAAGGAACCAATCCGTCCAGGCGACCCTGTACCCCAGCCGGTTTCAGAAAGGGCATGCTCACAAGACAATGACTTTTTCCCTCGTTGACCACCCGCAGGCGGTGTAAGCCGAAGACGCTGCTGGTCAGGGTGGGCCCTTGGGGCCTCATTTTGATGCGCACGCGAACGAATCTTTTCTCAGCCTCGGAGAGGGGAGTCCTGTCAGCCAAGGTGACGATCTCGGACTCACCCTCGTTCACAAATGGCAACAACTCTTCAATGTACTGCGGACCGGACTGCCACTTGATGAGATCTCCGGACACCTCCACCACATATTCAATATCGTTGAGCCCCAAAACCCTCCGGAACTGGACCGTCAGGCGACCGTCCCGGACTTCCGCCCAGGGCCAGCCTGTCCCTAATCCCCTGTGATCCACCTTCTTTGGATCCAGCCCAAAGGCATACTCCAGCAGGTGCTCAATTCCATCCTGATCCCGGTCTTCGACCGCAAAGGCCCCCATGTCGCCCGTTTCTCCCGGAAATGCTCCGGCCCTCCACCTTACCAGGTTCATCCTGGTTTGAACGATGGTGATTTTCGAAGTGGGGTCCCCACTGATCCTGTAAGGAGAAATGGCCTCCGGCAAGACGGTCATCTCTACGGTTTCGCTCCCATCTTGTAAAGAAGCCCCCGGCAGCGGCTCCACCCAAATGGTCTTCGACGACTGCCCCGAATCAAAGTTCAGAAAGCTGGGAATCCACACATAATCCGTACCGTTGGAGGCGGAGCCGGTGATTTGGAAGCGAACCGTCAGGCTTTGATCCAATCTGCCCGTGCGGGTCACCAGAAACGCCCCTGGAATGCTTTCATCAAGGATCGCAAGGGGCTCCACCGATTCCATGGTCACCCACAGCGGCAGATCCTCAATGGTCACACTGCCGCTGGACACCCCCAGGCCGTAAAACTCCTCCGCCGGTTCCAGCGTCAGTTTCATGTCCTCGTCGGTTTCATCCTCCTTATCGCTCATGGGAATCACGTGCACTTCCAGGGTGCTATCCCCTGGTTTCAAGCGGACCGGGATGCTGTAACCCTCCAGATCAACCAGCTCGTAACGCCCTGCCTGCTTGTTGGACACCCTCGCCTTCAGATGATAGTCTTCACCCCGCCTGGCTGAACCTCCCACAGAAAAGGGCAGGGAGAGGGTTTGGGGCAAGAGATCCCCGCTCAAGCTGATGGAGAAGACGGCCGCATCCCCCGTATTCTCAATGGCCGTAGGATCGGCCACCGCAAGACTGACCAACAGCGGAAAGCGTATGGTGCCGGTAATCAGGTGGCCGTTTGCCCACAAAGCGCGCAAGTCATCGCTGCGGTACACGTTTCTTCGCAGTCTGATCTTCATGTCCGTATATCCGCTGCCGTCGCCGTCCACATCAATGGCCAGCTCCGAATCGGTCCCGCTGGTGGTCAACCGGAGGTAGTTACGCAGATCCTTGCTTTCGCCTTTCAGAAGACAGGACAGATCAATGGCGTCTCCCTCATCCGTGTTGAAATCCTCGATGGTGTCGTTGCCTTCACTGATGTCCCTGATGACAAAGATGTCCTTCCCGCTCCCACCATAAAGCGTGTCATCACCGGCACCACCCACCAGAATGTCGTCCTCCCCGCCTCCATACAGTGCATCATCCCCTGCCCCTCCAAGGAGAATATAGGAACGGTCGCGGCCAAAGTTGGGCACGAACTCCTTGAGGTACTCCTGATGGGATCCCATCCCTCCATTCGGGGTGCTCGGCACCGAGATCTCCTGATTGCGACCCTCCGCTGAACCGTCCCAGACCACGTAACCAAACCACTTGCTCAGCAGGTAGAAATTGATTTTCTGTCGCTCCCGGCATGGCAACGGGTCACTGAAGGCCAGGATCTCACCGATGTTTCCCTCGAACCGCTCCGAGTCCGTCACCTCCCACCACGTCTCATCGTCCCATTGCCAGACGCTCTTGGCACCCACCACAGGGTCCGTCCCCAAAAGGGCCTTTTGCTCCACAGCCGAAGGACCGGCAACCCTCACACCGTTGAGCTCGAGCACGGCGCGGTCGCCCTCCTGACAAGCCGTCGTCAGAACCCAGTCCCCCGCCACCGACCTGTGGCTGTAAACAGACCAATCCTCCGTGCCGTAACGCACCTGCCCGGCATAGGGGCCTTCATCTTCCCCGGAAACGGCCAGAAAGAAATCGGTGCTGCTCACGACCTGCTGTCTTTGCTCTCCGGTTGATTTGAACACGGCAAAGAGAGTCCGGTCGCCCTGGGGAAAAACCTTTGCCAGAGTGGTATAAGGCAGGTCGAATTGCCGTCCGCCCTCGAATACGAAAGCGGGTTGACCTTCCGGGCCCGTAAATCCAATAGGCACAGGCTCCCACGATATGGCATGGAAGTGCCCATCCTGCCAGTGCGGGTAGTCCGAGGGGTTCGGTTCCTCGATCCAGGATTTCGGCCCGGACCTGTCCGTCCATAGAGTGAGCGCCTGCGGATCACCGGGGGACAATTGACGGCCGTCGAAATTCGCATCCAGCCACACCGTGGCCTCGCTGCCGTCCATGGCCGTCGGCCGGTACAGGTCTACAGCCACCGTTCCGCTGGAGGCAGCGTGAGAGGGGTCCTCATCCTGGACCCTCAGGTCAAAGGAGATCTCCTCTACGGCGAGATCGTCGTGCCTCAACTGGATCTTCCCCTGGTTTATATCTTCCTGGGTGAAAGTATCCCCTGCCTGGAGAACCTTCCCCGGCCGAGGTTCCTCTTCGCTTGTTTCCCCGGTGCCGTCCCGAACATAGAGCGTCCCGCCATTGGGCGCACGCGTCAGGGTGTAGAGAAGTTCCGAAGGGGCGCTGTCCGAGTCGATGGTACGAAGTGAAACCCCCACAGTGCCCGCCTCATAGGCCACAACCCGCTCCGTGGCCAGGGTGGGAGCCCGATTGTCCAATGTTGGATCCGAACCGCCCAGAAATTCTTCCAGATTCGTTGTTCCGTCCCCGTCGGCATCCTGATCCGCGTCACTTGCGAGAAACTTGTTCAATTGATGAAGCTCTTCCCACCAGTCGGGCATCCCGTCCCCGTCGCTGTCGGCCGGCTCGAATACCACCTCCAGATCCACCCGACAGTACTGTGAACGAAGCTGCTGCGCCGTCCTGACGAACTTCTGGGCCGGAGGGAGAATTCGTGCCGCCGCACCGTTCACCAAAACCTCCACATGGTCGTATTGACGCTCATCCGTTGTGAGAGGCACCAGCTCTTCGGGCACTTCCATCCCCGCGATGGCGATGGTCGCTTCATGGGGTACCTTGAGCTGATAGGAGTACTTGCCCTCCGACAGGGATTCCAGGTCCCCCTGCAACTGGAATGTCCTGCGCTCCCCGGTCTTCTCCCGGATGGTCCACTCAAGGCTCCCTTTGGTGATCACGTATTCGTTCCCCCGATAGTTGTTGATCACCTTGCCGTAAAGAATCGTCTCCGGCTCGGGAATCCCGGCGTGGACAGTGATCTTCACGCAGAAGACCACGAAGAGAGACAACATTGCGCTCAGAAGCGATTTGGTGGTACCTCTCATGGGCTTAACCTTTCCTTCGTCGGTTTGCCGCATATTCGCCGCACTTTTCACCCCCACCTGGCCTCCCCCATCAAGGGGGAGGAACTTTTACGGCACCCTCCCCACCCTAATCCCGGAATCCTCGACGAGAGGGAGAAACTTTTGTGGTACCCTCAGATTTTCCCTTCCCCGACCCGAGATCTCGACGCTCCACACCCAGGTAAACTGCTCGATTCAGATGCCCGCGAAGAGGCAAGGAACTTCAGTTGCCATTCTCCCCTCCCCTGGTGGGAGGGGTCGGGGGAGGGGGACAGAAGTCTTTCCCTGATGACCTCCAACACTCCCTCAATATTCCCCAGTACCTCGTCATTCCAATATCTCAGTATTTGAAACCCCTGCGAATGAAACCATTGCTCCCTTTCAAGGTCCTTTTCCCTTTCCACGGCGTGCTGGCCGCCATCCACTTCAATCACGAGTCTCCCTTCAAAACTGACGAAATCCACGATGTATTGGCCTATCCTCTGCTGGCGGCGAAACTTGAGGCCTTCCAATTGCTTATTTCTAAGTCGTTGCCAGAGAGCTTTTTCAGCCTCGGTGGAGTTCCTCCTGAGCTTTCTTGAGATCTTTGTGAGTTTTCTATGAGTGGATCCGACCAATCTCTCACCCCCACCTAACCTCCCCCATCGAGGGAGAGGAACCTTTATGGCACCCTCGCTGCCATAATCGCGGGATCTTCGACAAGGGGGCGGAACTGAGCTCGGACCTTTTCAAGCCCTTTTTGCACCAAGCCGCCTTCCCCTGCCGGGCGGCTACTATAACACCATTTATTCTCCCCTCCCCTCGTGGGAGGGGTCGGGGGAGGGGGATTAATCCTTTGATTCACCCCCACCTAGCCTCCCCCCTCAAGGGGGAGGGATACGCTAAAGAAGCCCCAACTGGCAACCCGTTCACCCGCAACCCGCTCTACCCTCCAGATATGGCATAGGTCTGGAAGAAGAGCTTGATGTCTTTCACCCCGTTTTCGTCACGGGAGCCGTCTGTGGCGCCGGGGATTTTCATGCCATGGATGAACGTATCCAGCCCTTCGTTCGAGTCGGCCAGGAATGTGCCCCCCGGGATAATGAGCAGCCAGCGGGTGTTCCACACCGAGCGCCCGATCAGCCGGCTGTCGTAACTCATCTGGGTCTGGTCAAAGTACCCCTGATCGTGGTAGGCCCGGAAACTGGAGTAGCGCCGGATCTGGATCATGGAGCCGTCGAGGGAGTCCACACCCGGAATAAAATCTGGATTTTTCACGTCGGAATCTCCTACCGGGAGCGGCACCGGCAGCTTCTGGTCCACCACGGTCCACTCCCGGCAATCCAGCTCGTTGCTGTCGGGCACCATCATCACGTCCATCCCCACAGGAACCAGGTAGGCACGGGGCGTTTCAGAGAGCAAGGTGTTATCATAGTTCTCGAACCACAGGCCCACCGAGCGGACCTTGGTGGCGAAGTTGGTCGGGTCGTAAGCGTGGTCCCCGCCGCCCAAGGGCCAGCCGAAAAAGTTCTTGCCGAAGACCACCCTGGTGGTAAAGGGAATCACAAGGCCCGGTTGCGGTCCAGCCCCCTGGGGGGCGAAGGGCCGGCAGAACTTCCTAAACTCGGGCACAGACCAGAGGTCCGCCACCCGCTGCCTTTCCAGCTCATCCCGCCAGCCCTTGTCGTTTTCGTTCCGGATCCTGAAAAGCTCCTTCCTGAGCGAGAAGCGGTCCGTCTCGGTCTGCGGATTGTTGAACCCCATCTGCCCCTTGAGCACGTCGTAGTTCACCTTCAACTGCCCGAGGATGTCGGCAAGCCCACCTCGCCCGGCTACGGGCATGCCTTCCACAAACTGCCCCAGGGTGCGCTGGCTCACCACATCGGTCAAAAGCGGCTGCGCAGATGCAGGATCCCGGTCGCTCAGGTTGGTCTCGTAATCATAAGCTTTAGCTGCCAGGTACACGTAGCGGCCGGCCGTGTCAAAGGCCGATCGATATTTGGAAAGAGCGTCGTTCAGGTTCACCCGGAAGGCCATATCCTGATACCGGTTACCCTGGGTCTTGGCTGCCACCCTGGCATTAAAGGCCTTTCGTTCCTCCATCAGGCGCAGCGCCTTTGCCAGAACGGCCCGGTATTTTTCCGAAACCTGCCGCATATTCTCCCGCATTCGAAAGATCTCGACCCTCAGGCCTGCCTCGTCCCCGAGCAGGGATTCGATCTCCTTGAGCTGTTCCCTGATCTCATATTTGTATTCCGCCTTCTCGACCTTTTCCTCTGTCTCCATTTCGGCGATTTCTTTCTCCGCCTCCGCGCCGTCAGCTGCGGCCTTGGCGGCCAGAGCGGCTATTTTGAGCGCGTTTTGAGCTACTGCAGAACCTGACTTCGTAGCCCCCCTTGCCGCGGATGTGGCGTCCGTGGAAAGACCCACCACCTTGGGTAAGGCTTCCGCAATGGCATCCATGGTGTCATCCAAAAAATCGGCTGCCAGTTCCATTCCATCGGCCACGTTTCGCAACGTCAGAATAACGGCGTTGAAATTCCGGGTCTTGGTCATCCAGTCGGACCTGATTTGCAGCTTCTCGGCCTGCAGCGCTGCCTTTGCCTGGAGTAGATCCACCGCCGTCTGAATGCTGCTTAACAGGCCGCCATAATTATCCAGGGCAAGATACAGTTCCGCCTCGGCCTTGACCAGCTCGATCAGCGCCTGCTGGATCTCACCGGGCGACCGCCGGAGCCCCCAGTCTTTCGGGGCCTGGAAGCTGTAGTCCGCAGCGCTCATGGGATAGTGCACGATTTTTTCTTTCAGGCTCTCGCTGCCGTCCACCCCCGTAAATCCCTCCAGATCCGTTACGAAAAAGTGCTTCAATTCCTTCTTCAGATCCACGGAGTCGCTGCCCGGCCAGTTGTAAGTCACGACGGTCGCAGTATAGTAAGCCGTTAACTCTTCGCTTGGCTGAGGCACCGTCTCAGCACTAATGTTGTTGACGTCGATGTAATTGTACAAGAAATAGTCAGGGCCCTTGTAGCCCGCCGGGTAAAGCTTCCCGGTCCCGATCACTCCCTCATAAGGCGTGCCCAGGAGCTCAATCAGCCGGTTTCGGTAGTCACGGTCCTGGACGTCCACCTGCTCTTTGAACTCCTCCGCAGACTCGGCCACCTGGCGAATTCGGTTTTTCATGTCGCTGGCATGATCAAAGATGACATGGGCGTTTTCCACGGCGTTCAGGGCCCGCTCATAGACCTGCTCGAAGTGGGTGGCGGTATTGCTCGCATTGGGGTTGAGCCGGGCCGGATCGATGTCAAAGGGCACCACGTCCACGGCCAGACCCAACGGGTTGAGGCCCGTGTTGGCGCTGTCGAACTGCTTCTGCATATGCCGCGCCTGACCGGCGATCTCCAGAATTTCGTGCACCGATGTGCGGTCGATCTTTTTGAGGCCTGTATGCTCGGGGTTTTCGTCCTTGGCAGGCAGAAGGGCATTTGCGGTCGCCCAGTCGAAAAGCGCCCCCTGACAGGCCCTGCGCCCCCAGCCGGAAACGCCCCAAGCCCGGTCCGTATCTGTGTCCTTATACCCCTGCCACTGTCCTTCGGGGTTCTCCACGTATCTCGCCCGGTATGTCAGGTTGACCAGCTCGCTACCGACCTTGGCCTTGGCCGCTGCGGCCTCGGCAAACTTCCGCTCATCCAGGTAGTCCACGTCCATCACCACCCCTTCAATGGAAAACTTCTCTGCGCGTGCCTCCCAGTTGAAGTAGGGGTGGGTGAGCAGATCGTAGTAAGCCTTCAGAGCGGTCAGGTAGTGACCCCAGGCATCCCCGTGACCCTGGGGGTAGGTAGCACGGCCGTCCGCCTCGTTGATGAACCCGTCGCCGTTTACATCCTCGATGTTGTAGGAAATGGCATAGGCCACCTCTCCCTGACCCTTGGTGAAATTCCACAACAGCCGGTTATAGGCCGGCCGTGCCCCTTCCTCGTCGCGGCCTCGTAGGAGGTCAAGCTCCTCGTCAAGGAGGTTAGGAACCTGATTCATGAAGCAGAAAATCGTGGGTGCCAGGCTTCCGTATTCTGTGCTGTCCGACCCGATGCCGATGGTGGGATCCAGGGCGTCGGTGTAAGCCTCATTCCCCAGTAATGTGTAAAAACCACTGATGCGGCTGGCGGCCAGGAGAAGCGCTGCGGTGATCCCCGGGGTGCTGGCTGGCTGGGAAAGATCGATGCTGAGGTCCCGAGCCCGGTTCAGGACTGTCTGGTAGAGCTCGATCAGGCCCACGTTCTCGATCACGTCCTTTTGCGGGTTGAAGGCCACCGGCCCCTCATACCTCGGCCCGGCCTGCTGGATCATACTCACGTAAGTGGCGGGGCTTTCGCTGGCGTAGAAGTCACGGATGCGGGCCTCAAAGGGGTTGACAGCGTTCACCACCCGCTTGACCCAGCCCTCGCAGAGTTGCGCGCGAAAGTCGCCGGGACGGGAATTAGCCGCGCCGGCCCAGTCGGACCACGAATTGGGGTCCGATGGGGCGCTGGTCACATGACGGTAGCGAACAAAGAAGAGGTTATCCACCAGGAGGGCTTGGCCCGCGCCCGCCAGGGAAATCTCCGGCGATTTCTCGGGAAAGAGGCTCCATGTGCCGGCTGTGGCCTGATCGGGCGGGGGCCGGTTTGTCCCGTCATCTTCCCGGTACCACCATTGGAAGACCAGGTCGTCCGGGTTGGCCCCGAAATCAGCCGTGTGACGGAGGGTGGCCTTTTCGTCGAAGACGTTCTCTGAAAGAATCCTTTTTATGGCCCCCCGGTAACGGTTATCCTTGTCGATCCTGATGACGTGAAGGGCCACGGGCAGGGCTCCCAGATCCTTGTGGTTGTTCTCCGCCAGGGTTACGAAGAGGCTTGCCGGCAAATTGACGACCGGGCCGACGAGTAAAGGGTTGGGTATGACCGCCAGGCCGGGCCCGAGGCCCACCATGGGAATCCCCCTGGTTTTGTCGTCTTTTTCAAGGAAATCGAGCCCCACGGTGTAATCCTTATCCTCGAAGCCCTTGGGATTCCTGGAAGCTTCATAGAGCCGGAGCGCTGCTTCCCTGAACGCGTCATTGGCCCCTTCCAGGGACTGGATTGTCTTGCACTCGTCCCAGGTGAGGATGTTAGGCTGAAGCACGTAGATGGACGGCGGGGCGGAGGTCAGTTCCTTGTCACCCAGGGTCTTGTCGTTGACAAACCCGAGGATCCCGAGCTTCCCGGTGAGGGGGTCATAGAAAATGCGCTTTTTGAGCCCCGCATGAAGCTCCGTAAAGGAATAGCGACCCCCGATATTCTGAACCCTACCGCCGGCAGGCTCCAGTCCCTCCGGAAAGTTTTCCCTTTTGAGCTCCACGGTTCTCTCTTCCAGGACCTGCGCCAGCCGCACCGAATAGAACCCGAAAACTCCCGTGGGATCCATGAGCGGATTGAGCGAGTCATAAACCACCTGCCCCGCAGCCCAGGCAAGCACTTGCGGCAGACCCTCGGCCTCCGTGTTGTCGGCGCGGTTCTCACCGCCCGAAAAGGTCAGGGTCTCCCCCTCCTTCAGTACGGGCAGGTCTTCGGGCCAGGTCACATCGTAGCGCACCTCCACCGGGTCGTTGGGTTTGTTGGGGTCCGGCGGCAGCCAGGGAACGGGTTCACCCGGGCCTTCTTTCTTTCCGTCTGCGTCGTCGTCCCGGTCGTACCAGAAGGTGGGATCAAGGGGATACCAGAAGTAGGCAAAAAGGTAGGTGTCCCCTGAAACGGCCCAGGCCTGCCCTTTGTGATCCTCCCAGTAGGAGCGCTGTACCGGGTTGCCGTTCTTGCCGTCGATTTCTGCCGGCGGTGCCGCTCCGATCACCTCGTTGAGGGGGTAGGGAGCCACGACCGGCTCGCCCGCTTTCATGGGGTACTGAAACGTGTAGCCGAAGGTGGGGTCGGTCTGTTCCACCCGGTAGACCCGCATCCGGTACACCTGGTCAACCGCATCTAGGTACTGAACCAGAACGAAAGGCTCGGAGGTATAATCCTTCTCGGACAGGTCGGAATCGGCGTCCACCTCGGCCTTGGTGATATTGAGGTCGTCTCTCAGCGCAAACGCGGCCATGGGACGGTTCTGATCCTCTTTGTTCTTGAAGGATCTCGCCATCAGGGCGTGCTCTTCATTGGGGTTGTACCCGGGTTTTTCAGGATCCGGCTGCTGATACACGACCAGATTTTTGTAGCGGTTCGGATCGAATACCTCCTGGTCGTTGCCTTGCGAATCCTTCCCTTCGCTGCCCAGGCGGCTTGCGATCACAATCCGTGGCGGGGCATCGGGCCACTTGCAGGTATATTGAACGGGCTGATAGGGCCAGGCGATGTCATCCTGCACCCGATACCAGACCACCACCAGGTCGTCCTCCTTGTCCGCCGTATACTGGGTGTTCACCGGGATAATCGGCCCTTCCAGAGTCTGGCGGCTGTAAATGTTGGGGTTGTACCGCGCTTTTTGCCAGAACACATATCCGTTGTGGGCCACATCGTTCCCGTGGAAGTCGCTGGTGATCGCCGTCCCGACGGTGCCTTCCCCCTGTTTCAGATCCTGGGTCCACGGGCGCGTCTCCACCACCCGCACGGCAACGTTTTCCTTGGAGAGGTCGCCTGTGGCCACTTCACCTACCCCCGCCTTGGTGAAAAGCAAAACGGAGCGGTATTTCGCACCCCTCGAGCCCTGGCCGAGGGATGCCGTGAACTTCTGATCCACACTCACCTGCGCGTCGCCCTCGGTGTATTTCATCTCCTTGAAGGCCATGTCGTCTTCAGGGGAGGGGTCGAGCAACACGGGCGGGCTCTCCGCCACATGCACGTAATGGGGAGGATCAGGCCATAGGGCGGTGATTTCCGTGGTGACCTTGTGCTTCGGGTCGTCGGTGTCCCATTCGAGGAGGAATTTCCCAGGGCGCAGCGGATAGAGCTTTTTCTCCAAGTCGCTCCACAAATCGATGTCGGTCACGGAAGTGTAGGGCGGAACATCTACGAGGGTGGTGTTGCTCGGCTTTTTGTTGGGGACCATTTTGGCCTTGATGTCTTCCGGCACCGAGGAGAAAGCCACCGGAGATCCGATCGAAACGGTTTCCTCGAAGATCCGGTTTCCATAGTCCCATGTGACGGTCGTGCCCTGGGTGAGGGTGATATCGAGCGAGGTTTGGCTGCCCTGGAGATTGGGAATGTCTCCCTGACCGTTCACATAGCCTTTGAGCTGAAAGAAGTCCGAAACCGCTTCGGAGGTCAGTCTCAATCGCGTGCCCGCTTCCAACCAGTACTCTCCGTTGCCCGTGATCTTCTCCTTCAAACTCCCGTCCTGGCGCAGCACCTCGATGATCGGGAGGTCCCCCACCTCGGAACTGGTCGTTGAAACCTGAACGCGGTACTGTTTTTTCCATTTGTAGGTGATCCTCGCCGGGCCCACCATCGTAAATGGAGGAACCTGCTGCCGGGGCTGGATGGACTCGAATGCAATGAACTGCGGGCCCGTCAGGGGCCTGCTCGCGATCCAGCTCGAAACCGGATCCATGTTTTCAAGGGTGCCGTGATGGCCGCCGGTTGTTGAAATGTCTTCCGCGTCGGAAGAACCGGCACCATCCTCGAACCGCCAGTAGGCCACCAGGTTATTCTCGGCGCCGGTCAGCGTTGTGCCCAGGTTTTCTCCGATCTCTACGGATGTTCGGGCCGTATTCCAGATACGCACTTCGTCGAGCTGGCCGTGGAAGTTGCCCACCCCGGGAAACTTCCCGATATAGGAATGCCCTTTGCCCTGGTAGGGTCCCGAGGCGGTGTCTTCCGCCACGATCTCGCCGTCCCGGTATATGCGACGGTTGCCGCTGTCATGGTCGTAAACACAGGCCCAGTGGTGCCAGCCGGGTTCCACCCACTGCTCCTGGGTGTTGAGGTCGTCGTTCCAGAAAGAAAAAGTGAAGACATTGTTATCGCGGAAACCGATGACCAGCGCCTGGTCGTTTTCTATCGTCCCGAGGAAGCGCTCCACCCAGCTTTTGTCCGCATCCATGTTCTGCAATGTGCCATGGCGACCGCCCGCGGAGCTGTCGGCTGCTTCGGATGATCCGGGGCCGTCATCGAACCGCCAGTAAGCCACCAGATGAGCTTCGCTGCCGGTTAGGGTCTGGTCGCGGTTTTCCGAGATCTCTCCGGCCGTGCGTGCGATGTCCCAGATGCGCACTTCATCGAGCTGGCCGTGAAAGCTCCAACCCGAGGGAAACTTCCCCACATAGAAGGGGCCTGTGCCCTGGTAGGGGGGTACCGTCGGCTCCGGGGGAGTCTCGGGGGACGGGGAATCCTCGGGAGCCTCGTAGGCCACAAGACTGCCGTCGCGGTAGATGAGCCGCCTGCCTTTTCCCTGGGTCCCGTCGTATTCGTAAACGCAGGCCCAGTGGTGCCAGTCGGTATCGGGATAGGGCTCCGCCGTGTCAAGGTCGTTGTCAGTAAAGGAGAATGTGAAGACGTTGCTGGCCCGGAAACCGATGACCAACCCTTGATTGGCCTGATTCGCCCCCTGTCCTAAAGCCGCGTGAAACGCGTTCTCGGAGGATGCCCCTTCTGCCCGTTTGGCCCAGAACTCCACCGTGAAGCTCTTGGTCGCAAGGTCGATTCCAGCGGGGACTTCCACATAGTCGTCCGAGCCGTCAAAGGAAAGGGCGGTGCTGGTCGGAGCCTGTCCCAGGGCGGGGTCAAATCTGTCCGCGGAGGCCCGGCTTGCCCAGAACTCCACCGTGAAGCTCCTGTTCGCGAGATCGATGTCGCCGGCTATGTCTAAGTCGTCATCCAGCCCGTCAAAGGAAAGGGCGGTTTGTTTGGTAGCAGGCGGTCCTTCCGCCTCGTATCCGGTCACAACGTAGCGCGTGCCGAAATCGCCGGCCAGATGCATTTCGCCGTCAATGAAGGCGGTGACCGGGTCGTTCTTCCCAATCCAGTGCTTCGTGACCACCGGGTCCGGATTTCCCGCAGCCGTGCTGGTCAATCCTCCGCCGCTGCCCGAAAGATCGTTTTCAATTTCCAGGGCATATTCGGTGACCCAGCGAAAGGTGATGGCCGTATCCTTGTCCAATGTGAACGTGTACGTGTTGGTATCTCCGCTTGTGATAGACCCCTCCACCGAGTAGCCCGTGCAGACGTGCCGGGTGACCGCCCTGGTCCGGATGTCTTCCTCGGTGACCGATTCCAGGCTTTTGCCCTCCTTGTCCAGATAGATGACCTCCGGAACAGCCACGGTCACCTTGTCTCCCTTGAAGCAGCTCTGTGTGCCCTTGAACGGGAGGATTTCGTTGGGTTCGCCGAAGGCCGAATTCACCGTCAGGCTGACAGCCATTTCATAGTTGCCTTCCCTGTCGAGCAGGGTGAGGAATCCCATATAGTCGGGAGGGGGTGCACACTCCAGTGTGCTCCTGGTGAGGGACGGGCCGAAAGAGAGATCTCCGTCGGAAAAGACGCCGCCGAAGATCACGCGGTCATTCAGGGAGTCGGTCCTTATGAGCGGATTTCCCAGGATATTGGGCGACGGCCCTTCCGGTGTCTGCACCCACTGCCAGTTCAAATCTCCGTCCAGTTTGCCGAAGAAAAGGGTCCTTTTTGCCGCCGAAAGCTCCTTGGTACCGAACTTTGTCGCCCCGGGTCCGAACCATCCGCCCACGTACACGTTCCCATCCGCGTCCGTGGAGATGGAATGACCGTTATCGTATCCGGCACCCGTAACTTTCGCGACCTTGTTGGCCGCGAGGTTTGTGTCGAATCTTACGATGGTGACATCATCGCGGGCTTGGCTGCCCACGACGGTCGCCTCCCCTTCCCAAAAAGAGTACCCCCCCCACCATCCGATGACATAGAGCCAGCCGTTCTTGTAGGTCACATCGTTGTACCAGCCCCAGATCCTTTTCCAGCTCTGCCAGGCCATGGAAACGGGCTGTCCGTTGAGACCGAACTTGACGATCATTGCCGGCCAGGTACTGCACCACCAGCCGGTGAAATAGGCGGAAGATGTCGGGTTATGTCTTCCTACGCCGTAAATGGCCCCGGCGTCGTCGGTGGCTATCGCATTCAGCACCATCCCGGGGTCGCTGATGGCGATGGGGCCATGGGCCACTAACGCATATCCGTTCTCCTGGCTTACCCTGAGGATGAATGGCCACTCATTCGACCAGTTTTGATAGAGCCAGCTCATGTTGTCCGATCGCTGTATTCCGCCCAGAATCCTCCCGAGGACACAGACATTTCCATTCATGTCCTCCGTAATATCCACGACCTGACTGTTGTAACTCGTCACGTAAAACTGAAGGCCGGGCCATTCGAGCGGCCGGCAGGGCCCGCTCGTGAAGTTTTGATGACTGTACGTGCTCTTCCAAAAACAGTCCTGTTCCTGGTCTAAAATCCCGTCGAGGGTCAGTTTCATGTAAAAGCCCGTTTTCCCGCCCCCGCCTTCGGCATAACCTCCCACCAGGATATGATCGTTCGCGGCGTAAAGGGTGACGGGAACAAAGGATGTCCAGACCGTAAACGGCCAGCTGTTTAGCGCCGGGTCATCCCGCAGGATATCTCGCTTGATGTCCCTGGCCCATTCCCAGCTTCCGCTTGGTCCCATTTTGGCGAGGAAGCCGCCCGAACCGGTCAGGCGGTGGATTTCCAGATTCATGTCCGTTGCCCTGTACCCCACAATGTAGACGGACCCGTCCTGTCCCACCGCCATGTCCGTGATGCTCCCCCCCGATCCCTTGGTGAAGACGCCTTTGACAAAGGTCTTTTCCGCACGGACAGATCCATATCCGCAAAAAAGCGCAAGGAGGGCCAAGAGGAAAATCATGAAAATTTTGCCGAGATTGCGAGGACTACCACCACCCCGGCACGCCATGGCCCCATGATTCCCAGACGCCCCTTCCTGGTTTGGGGACCTATCACAGCGACCTCCGTGGTGGAACAGCAAAGCACCCTCCCTCGGGCCTGGAACCTTATTGATGAATCGCCGTCGTGTCATAGCAGCATCCTACTCGTTTAACTTGTTCACCACACTGACACGTTCGAGCGTGAACGTGCCCTTGAGCTTGATGGGAGACTTGTGAAGTCCCATGATCACCTCCTGGTATTGGCCTTCGAATCTCATGAGGCCGTCACCGGGTTTGCTCCCACTCGGCTGTTCGTCAAAGGTGAGGACGATATCCCTCGTGATGGTGATCCCCTTTTTGTGGTCGGGGTGATACTTGTGCCTGAAGGGGTTGGTGGGATGGTTCTCATCCAGAATCAGGGTGCCCGCCACCGACCGGGCGAACCCTACCCCCCCTACGAGGGGCAGTTCATTCCTCTCTGGATCAAAGTCATAGGCAAGGCTCCCCAGGCGAATGCCCACCAGCCTGCCGTCGCGCCGGACCACGCCTTCATAGTCGGCAAGTTTGGTGTCATCGGTCAGAAGGACCTTCCGAACGGTCCCATCCCCCTCCTTCTTCTGCATGATGGTGACATCCCGCAGGAGGCGCACCTGTCCGGAGGCATCCACGTGAAGCAAAATCCGCAGGTCAAAGGGGTGGGCCGCAGGTGTCGTGTCCTGAGTCCCTCCATGCACCTCGCTGACCTCGTTGATCTCGATCTGTCCCACCCAGAGACCGGCCGCTTCCGGGTTCGATCCCAGGTTCAGCCCCGATGGAAGCTCGGCACCGGTCAGGGCAAATCCGCTCGGACTGACCCCCGAAGGATCCGCATTCTTGATGACGCCGTCTCCTCCGTTGCCCGAGCGGTCCGGGACCGTTTCCCCGGTTGCCTGCCCGAAGTCCCACAAGCCCACCAGGCCGCTTGTCCCCTCGGGCACGGGCCGGTTCATGAAATAGTTGATCTCCCCGTCGGTCAGGGCGCGGTTCCACATGCGGACCTGGTAGATCCAGCCCTCGTAATAGTTGCAGTCGCTGCAGCCGCTTCCCTCGCGGCCGAGGTAAAGGGGACCGTCTCCTTGCTGGGTATTGACTGTGACTTCCGTATAGCTGCCGGATTCCTTGCCGTTGATATAAAAGGTGGTCATCTCGTTTGTGGGATCCACCACCACGGCCACCTGCTGCCACTGCCCATTCACGAGGGCATCGGAAGAAGAGATGGTGTCCTGGGGCTTATCGTCCCGCCAGAACCGTAGCTTGTTCTCTCCATCAATGGAAAGCCCGTAGCCGTAAGATCCTTTCATGAGGATGGTCCTCCACCCGGTCCCTTCGGGTTTCACCCACGCCTCGATGGTGAGGCTTTCCGGCTCCAGCGCTTCCGAGTGGGGAATCTCCACATGGTCGTCGGCCCCGTCGAGGTGAAACGCATAGGTTCCGGAGAAGGGTTCCCTGAGGGAAACCTCCGGATTGTCCACAAAATTCCGCAAAGTCATCCCCACCAGCTTTCCATGATGCTTCCCCTCTGAACTGTCTCTTGCATAGGTGGGATCCGGCACATCGAAGGTCCAGTATCCCACCAGGCCTGATTCATGGCCCCGGAGCCGGCGGTTGTAATTTTCGGCGATGAGGGTTTCGCTGCGGGCCACGTTCCATATGCGCACCTCATCGATCACGCCGTCAAAGGGCCGGTCTCCCGTGGCCGGGTGGTCCCCGATCCAGACCTTGCGGTCGTTGGTGGCGAGGATCCCGGTAAGGTCGGTGGTTTTTGAATCGAGCTTGCCGTCAATGTAAAGGTACTTCCCAGAGCCGTCGTAGACCGCAGCCACATGATACCACCGCCCCTCCATGAGGCTGGCAGTGCTCACCAGGTTGGCGGGAGTCAGCCCGGAGGTGACAAAAACGATCTTGTCGGTCTCCTGGTAGCGCCGGAGCACCCAGGCACCTTTTGAAAGAATCGTCTGGTGAGCCCTGTTCCAGGTATCCACCTTCACCCAAGC
>Ga0209164_1000620_pt1 | contig 72037 bp, 75 predicted proteins | sample MTBNYHSulfiMetaG_FD_187458 | JGI IMG/M metagenome (GOLD analysis project Ga0209164, IMG submission 187458) | Enrichment culture microbial communities from rom New York Harbor, USA that are MTBE-degrading - MTBE-NYH (New York Harbor Sulfidogenic)... | ecosystem: Environmental > Aquatic > Marine >... | reverse complement strand
ATACCCACGAACCACGCCCGGACGGTGTGGGGGCCGTCGCACTGCAGCAGGAACTGGAACACCTGGAAGGCCACTCGCAGGCGGGACTCGGCACTCGGCCGCGGGTGCTGGTCGCCTGCGATCCAGCGGGCCACGGTCTTCGGGTCGGCCACCTTGGCCAGGTATGCGGTCATCTTGACCCCGAAGACCTCTCGCAGGAACCCGGTGATGGCGCGCACATCGGTCTCAACGGTGACGCGGTGGGCCGACTGCCCGAAGGTCTCCAGGGCGGTGGTGTCCAGGGCTGTCAACGCGTCGTACCTCCTCCGGGATCCGATCCCACCGGTGAGGTCCTCTCGTCGGCGGGACGAATGCCCCAGTCAATACCCCACATGATACCCCCAGCGAACGCCCATTGAACACCCCATCAAACGCCCTGGGCCGGGTCGGCCGCAGTCGGCCACTGCCGCGAGCGAAGGTCCCCCCACTCCGGACCGTCCGCCAGGGTCATGCCCCGAAGTAGGTTCGGGGGTCTGGATGCTCGAGCACCCCCAGGGCATGCTGAGGCGCGAGGTCTTCCGGCAACCAGCCCGACTCAGCGTATAGTCATAACTAAACTGACTGGTGCCGGACATCGACCTCATCCCGAGCAGAGGCCCTCTGCTATCGGGGGCGATGGACGACGGGAGGGGTGGGTACCCGGCTAGGACCGACTGGAGGACGGACCATGAGCCGCCGAACGATCATGTCGGACCCCGCAGCGCGGCGCGAGTATGAGGAGGCCTACCTCGTCGGCGAGGTGACCGACACCATCGCCGCCCTGCTCCAGGGGCTCGGGCTCTCCCAGGCGGAACTGGCCGAGCGCCTCGGGGTCACGCGGGGGAGGGTGAGCCAGATCCTGTCGGGCCGGCAGAACATGACCCTGCGGACCCTGGCCGCCATCGGTTGGGCCCTGGGCGTGTCCTTCGACTTGAACCTGCGACGTCTGGCGGATCGGGCCGGCACGCCGGCGATGGCCGATCCCGACCTCCCCGGCTGGGCGGACCGCAACGCCAATCAGGCCCACCGCCGGGTGATCACTTCCCGAGAAGCCTGACCCCATCCCCCTACCGTTACATCGCTCGGGTTGCCGGCCACATACCGGGTGAGGATCTGCCGATGACCGACGACCACGATTGGCTCCGCCGCCTCTGGGCCCAGAATGCCGGCCCGGTCTACGCCTACGCCGCCCGCCGGGTCGGGCGGGAGCGGGCCGAAGACGTGGTGGCCGACACCTTCGTGGTCGCCTGGCGCCACCGGGACCGCCGCCCGCACCGGGACCTGCCCTGGCTGCTGGGGGTGGCCCGCCGGGTGATCGCCGAGCGCTACCGGGCCGACGAGCGCTGGGAGCGCCTCCAGGCCCGGGCGGCGCTGAACGGGTCGCCGGCGGATCCGCCCGATGCCACCCTGGCGGTGGCCGCCCGGGAGGTGCTGGCCGGCCTCGACGAACCCGAGCGGGAGGTCCTGCTCCTCTCCGCCTGGGAAGGCCTGTCGAGCCGCGAGGCCGCCGCCGTCCTGGGCACCAGCGCCGCCGCCTACCGCATGCGCCTGGGCCGGGCCCGGCGGCAGTTGCGCCGGTCGATGGCCGAAGCCGGGATCACCGAGGCCGGAGAGGATTGACATGGACGACGACCGCCGCCGACTGGAAGATCTGAACCCCGAGCCCGATGGGGGCGCCGGCTGGGCTGCCTCCGAGGCGGGCCGGCGGGTCTACGACCGGGTCGCCGGGCGCCTCGACCCGTCGGCCTCCCTGGAGCCACACCGCTCCCGGGTGAAGCCCTGGCTGATCGCCGCGCCCGGCGTGGCCGTGCTCCTGGCGATAGGCCTGCCGCTCCTCTTCCTGCGAGGCGGGGAGCCCGGCGGCACCACCGCCGGACCGGCAGCCACCACGGCGACAACCACGGCCCCGCCGACAACCACTACTGCCCTTCCCGGTCTCACCGAGTGGGTTTTCCAGGGTCCGGTGCTCGACAAGCAGGGCGTCGGGCCGCAGTTGTGCATGGCCGTGGAGGAATCCCTCCCGCCCCAGTGCCGGGGGATGGCGGTGATCGGCCTCGACTGGGCCGACATCCCCTGGGCTGAGACGGCCGGTGACACCACCTGGGCCGAGGCCCGGCTGGTGGGCACCTTCGACGGGGAGAGCTTCACGCTGACACGGGCGCCGGCCGAGCCCGAGCCGGTGGAGTGGGTTGAGGAGGATCCCTTTGCCACCCCCTGCCCCGAGCCCGATGGGGGGTGGGTGGTCAGCGACCCGGCCCTGGCCACCCAGGACGCCTTCGAGGCTGCCCGGAGGTACGCCGAAGCCCAGCCCGACTACGCCGCCCTGTGGATCGACTACCTGGTGGAGCCTTCGGAGGAAGTCGACCTGGGCCCCGCCACCTTCGTGCTCAACGTGCGGTTCACCGGCAACCTGGGGGAACACGAGGCCGCGCTGCGGGAGATCTACGGCGGCCCGCAGTGCGTCACCCTTGCCGCGGCCCAGGTGACCGAGGCCGAGCTGCGGTCGATCCAGCAGCGGGTCCACCTGGGCCTCGACACTCCCGAGGCGGTGGCCGCGGGCATCTACGCCGCACATGGGCAGGGCACCGGGGTCGACACCCTGCGCGGGGTGGTCGTGGCCACGGTCTTCGTCGTCATCGACGACGCCGCCGCCCAGGCCTGGCTGGACGCCAAGTGGGGTCCGGGGCTGGTCGAAGTCCACGGCATGCTGCAGCGGTTGGAGGAGACAACTTTCCCCCTTCACCTGCACGTGAGCAACCAGAGCCGTGACATCGATCCGGTCTCCATCCAGATCACCCTGGACGGCGAGGTGGTGGTCGATCAGCAGTTCGAACTCGGAGACATGCACAACTGGATCCTTTTCGAACTCGAGGTCGTCCCCGGGGAGCACGAGTTGCGGGCCACCGCCCCCCTGGCCGGCGCCGAGATGGTCGAGACGTTCGTCGTAGAGGGCGAGTGCTGGGCGGTGGTGGACTTCTGGGCCGCGTCAAATGAGGTCGAAGGTCCTCGCTTCGCTTGGTCTCAGGGGCACCCCATCGCGCCCAGTGAGTAACTGGGGCACGTCTCCGGCGCGCTGTAGGCAAGCCAGGGCATCGTCTTGCCCTGGCATCCCAATAAATAATTGGGCTCCACCACCAATTATCTGATACACTACCGACATGGTCTTCGCCATCCCGGCCCTCACGGCCGCCGACCAAGCCGTCCTCGATGCCATCGAGGCGTTGCGCCGCGACCTGCGCTTCCACCTGGTCCCGGCGCGGCGCTGGGACGGGACCCTGCGTCGGGCCAACCTGGCCCGGGCGGTGCAGGGGTCGAACTCCATCGAGGGCTACCGCGCCTCGGTGGAGGACGTGCTCACCATCCTGGAGCACGAGGCCCCGGGTGCGGCGGACGACGAGACCCGGGCGGCCATCGAGGGCTACCGCGACGCCATGAACCTCATCCTCCAGATGGCGCCCGACCTGCCCCGGCTGACCGAGTCGCTGCTGCGGTCGATGCACTTCATGATGCTGAAGCACGAGCCGGGCAAGCACCCCGGCCGCTGGCGGCCCGGCGCGGTGCACGTCGCCGATCCGGCCGGCCGGGTCCTGTACTCCGCGCCCGACCGGGCACTGGTGCCGGCACTGGTGGTCGAGGCCCTGGAGCAGGCGGCCGAAGCCGCCGCCCCGGGCGTGGTGCGCGCCGCCTTCGCCCACCTGAACCTGGTGATGATCCATCCGTTCAGCGACGGCAACGGCCGCATCGCCCGGGTGGCCCAGTCCTTCGTGCTCGCCGGCGAGGGCGACCTCTCGCCGGTGTTCCTGAGCATCGAGGAGTACCTGGGCCGCCACACCCAGGACTACTACGCGGTGCTGCGCGAGGTGGGCGGGGACCGCTGGCAGCCGGGTCGAGACGGCCGGCCGTGGCTGGAGTTCTGCCTCACTGGTCACTATCGCCAGGGGCGTACCGTGCTGCGCCGGGCGCGGGAGACCGAGGCCCTGTGGGCGCGGTGCGAACAGGCCGCCGCCCTGGCCCGGGTCCCGGAACGTAGCGTCGCCGCTCTCGTCGACGCGGCGCGCGGCCTGCGCCTCACCCGATCGCTGTATATCAAGCTCACCCAGGCCGCCACGGGCGAGCCCATCTCTGCCGACTTGGCCAGCCGGGATCTGCGCGCCTGCAAGGACTCCGGCTTGCTGCTCGCCGCGGGTGAGAAGCGGGGCCGCACCTATCGCGCCTCCGAGACGCTGGCGGCCGCCTGGCAGGAGATTCGCCGCGAGCGCCCGCCTGCCGCCGCGGATGATCCCTACGTGGCGGCGCGCAGCGTCCGCGGCGCCTCCCCGGCCTAGCTGCCGGCCTCGCCTCCCGGCCCGGTTACCGTGGGGGCCGGAACCGCAAGCGCCCGAGCGGAGGAAACCCCATGGGTGACGAGGCCCTGCAGAAGACCCCCCTGAACGCCTGGCACCACGCCCACGGCGGGAAGATGGTGCCCTTCGGGGGATGGGACATGCCCCTGCAGTACGAGGCCGGCATCCTGGGCGAGCACCTGGCCACCCGGCGCTACGGCGGCATCTGGGACGTCTCCCACATGGGCCGCCTGCGCATCAAAGGCGCCGGCCGTCTGGCGTTCCTGCAGCACGTGCTCAGCAACAACGCCGAGGCCCTGGGCCCCAACGAAGCGCAGTACACCCTGATCCCCAACGAGCGCGGCGGGGCCATCGACGACGCCTACCTGTACCGCTTCGGGGAGGACGATTACATCCTGGTGGTCAACGCCTCCAACCGGGAGGCCGACGTGGAGCACCTGCGCCTCCACGCCGGCGCCTTCCCCGGGGTGGAGGTGGAAGACCACACCGCCGACTTGGCGATGATCGCCTTCCAAGGGCCCCTCACCGGCGAGGTGCTCGAGAGCCTGCTGGAACACGGCACCCTGCCCGAGCCGCGGCGCAACGCCTGCTCCCTGGTGACCATCGCCGGGGCGGACGTCCTGCTGGCCCGCACCGGGTACACCGGCGAGCCCATCTGCTTCGAGTTGATGCTGCCCGCCGAGAAGGCGGCGGCGGTGTGGTCGGCCCTGGTGGAGGCCGGCGCCCCGCGGGGCATCGTCCCCTGCGGCCTGGGCTCGCGCGACACCCTGCGCCTCGAGGCCTTCCTGCCCCTGTACGGCCACGAACTGGGCACCGACCCCGAGGGCGGCGAGTTCCCCGCCTACTCCTTCCCCCTCAGCGGCATGGCGGTCTCCTTCAGCAAGCGCAAGGGCGACTTCGTGGGGCGGGAGGCGCTGCACCGCCAGTTCGAGGTGGACCAACTGCTCAAGATGGGCGAGTTCCACGGCTCGGACGTCCTCCCCCGCCGCACCCGGGGCCTGGCCCTGCTCGCCCCCGGGGTGGCCCGCCAAGGCCACGAGGTGTTCCTGGGCGATCGCAAGGTCGGCTTCGTCACCAGCGGCACCGTGGCCCCCTTCTGGGAGTTCCGGGGGCACGGGGCCACCATGGACATCAGCGACGAGCACGACCGCCGCGCCATCGCCCTGGCCTGCCTCGACGCCGAGTTGCGGCCCGGGGCCGACGTCGAGGTCGACATCCGGGGCCGGCGGATCCTCGCTCGGGTGGTGGCTTTCCACGGGCGATCCGAAGCGCCGCCCTACTTCCGGGCGGTCCCGGCCGATCGGGAGGTTCCGGCCGAGGAGCGCCACGACGACGGCGGGGCGCGGCGGGCTCGGGAGGTGCTGCAGCGAGCCATCGGCAACCACGAGTGGCGCCAGCGCGACTGCATCAATCTGATCCCCTCCGAGATGACCCCTTCCCCCCAGGTGCGCCTGCTGCAGGTGTCGGACCCGGTGGGCCGCTACGCCGAACACCGCGAACTGCTGGCCCTGGGAGAGGACGTGTTCTACTACCAGGGCACCGACTTCATCGCCTGGGTGGAAGCCGAGATCGCCGCCGAGATGAGCGCCTACTTGGGCTGCCCGCAGATCGAGTCGCGCCTGGTCAGCGGGCAGATGGCCAACATGACGGTGTTCAGCGCCCTGGTCGACTGGCGCAACCGGGTCGATCGGCGGCGCGAGCCGCAACGCATCCGCCTGGCGATGAACAACCACATCGGCAAGGGCGGGCACCTCAGCAGCCAGCCCATGGGGGCGCTGCGCGACTACATCGCCCGCGACCCGCTCACCGAGCGGCCGGCGGTGGTCAACTTCCCGGTTTGCCCCGACAACCCCTACCGCATCGACGTGGCGGCCACCGGGGAGTTGCTGGCGCACCTGAACCCCGAGGTGGTGATCTTCGGCAAGAGCATGGTGCTCCACCCCGAGCCGGTGGCCGAGATCCGGGCGATGGTCGAGGGGCGCGAGGAGCGGCCGGTGATCATGTACGACATGGCCCACGTGCTCGGACTGGTGGGGCCGCATTTCCAGGAGCCTTTCCGCGATGGGGCGGACATCGTCACCGGGTCCACCCACAAGACCTTCTTCGGCACCCAGCGGGGCATCGTGGGCGCCGCGTTCACCGAGGGCACCCCGCTCTACGACCTGTGGAAGGCGGTACGCCGCCGCGCCTTCCCCGGCATGCTCTCCAACCACCACCTGGGCACCATGCTGGGCCTGCTGCTGGCCGCCATCGAGATGAACACCTTCAAGGCGGAGTACCAGCCCCAGGTGATCGCCAACGCCAAGGCTTTCGCCCGGGGCCTGGCCGCCGAAGGTCTGGCCGTGGAGGGCGACCCGGCGGTGGACTACACCGAGACCCATCAGGTGATTGTGCGGGTGGGCCACGCCCGGGGGGCCGCGGTGGCCCGCGCCCTGGAGGAGCGCAACATCATCTGCAACTACCAGGCCATCCCCAGCGACGAGGGCTTCACCGCCTCCTCCGCCCTGCGCCTGGGGGTCTCCGAGATGACCCGTTTCGGCATGGTGGAGGCCGACTTCGCCGAGTTCGCCGGCTTCTTCGCCGCTGCGGTGCGGGGTGAGGAGGTAGGGGAGGCGGTAGCCGCCTTCCGCCGCCGCTTCCAGGAGATGCGCTTCTGCTTCCGGGGAGGCGACTTCACCGCCCTGGAGGAGAGGCTGGCGGCGACCTTCTGAGCCGCCTCGGCTACAGGTCCATCCGGTAGATGCGGTGCCGCTGGCGCCAGGGCACCCCGATGGCGCTCATGTTGCGCAGCATGCGGGCGTTGCCCTCCTCCACCTGCAGCAGGTCGGCGTGCCGGTGGGGGAACTGGTCTAGGGCGCGGGCGATGGCGGCGTAGACCACCGCGTTGGCCCCGACCCCGCGATGTTCGGGGAGGAGGCCCATACCGAACCAGTCGGCCGCCCGGGTGCGCCGCGCCTCGAGCAGGAGGCGGGCCCAGCCGAAGGGGAAGAGGCGGCCGCGGGTGGCCCGCAGGCCCTCGGCCAGGTCGGGCACGATGAACAGGTGCCCCACGACCTCGTCTTCCTTCATGGCCACCACCATCATGCGGGGGTCGGTCAGCGCCAGCAGGCGCTCGCCGATCATCCGCATCTCCTCCGGGGTGAGGGGGCAGAACTCCCAGTTGTCGGCAAAGGCCTTGTTGTAGGCCTCCCCGATGCGGCCGATCCAGCGGCGCAACTCGCGCTTGGTGGTGAAGGGGTGCAGGTGATAGCCGGAGGAGGCGGCGGCGGCATCGGCCGCTTCGAGGAACTCGGGGGGCAGGCTGTTGGCCCGGGTGAGCCGGCCGGTGAGGTAGTCGGTCTCCTTGGTCAGGCCACACCCGGTGAGCAGGCCGTCGTAGTAGGGGTGGTGGTAGGGCAATCCCATGGCGGCGGCATGCTCGAAGCCCTCCACCAGGATCCCCAGGCCGTCACCCGGCAGGAGGCCCTTGGGCCCGATGAGGGTGTTCAGGCCCCGGGCCCGGGCCCAGTCGGCGGCGGCGCCGACCAGAGCGCCGGCCACCCGCGCGTCGTCGACGGTCTCGAAGAAGTAGAAGAAGGCGTCGCGGCGCCGGCGAATCTCGTTGAAGCGTCGGTTCTCCATCACGGTGATGCGGCCCAGCACTCGCCCGTCCTCTTCGGCCAGGAAGGACTCGGCCGCGGAGTGCCGATAGAAGGGGTGGCGGTTGGGGTCGAGCGCCAGGGCCACATCGCGTCGCAAAGGCGGGCACCACTGCGGGCAGTCCCGGTAGAGGGTGAAGGGGAAGGCGACGAAGCGCCGTACCCGGCTGCGCCGGGCGGGATCGATGCGGGTCGGCTGCATTCCGGCTTCTCCGGGGGACGACGCTGGGGAGGCACCCTACCCGGTCCGGCGGGCGACGCGGCCTGACGGGCGGGGCGACGCGGCCTACGCTGCTGCCTTCGGCATAGGAGAGAAGATGCGCAGGCTCAGATCGGTCCTCACGGTAATCCTGGCGGTCGGGATGCTGGCCGCGGCGTGCGGCGATGACGATGGCGGCGCTACGACGGCGGCGCCGACCACCACCGCCGCCACGACGACCACGGCTGCGCCGACCACCACCGCCGCCACGACGACCACGGCGGCGCCCACTACCACGGAAGCGCCGACAACCACGACGACCACTACCACCCTGCCGGCCGATACTCACCCAGCCTTTCCCTCCTCCTGGTCGGCCGGGATACCGGCGGAGGGGGCTACGGCCACCTACCGGGTGGTCACCTACGGCGGCACCACTCTCGACCTCCCCGCCACCATCGAGCGCGGGGTCGAGTGGCGGGGCGGCACCTGGGACCGCTTCGTGATCGGCACCCCGGAAGGGGGCAACGACGCCGCGGCGATCTACATGGACCTGAGCGAGCCGTGGGTGGTGGTGCTAAAGGGGAGCGAGACCTACAGCGCCGGGACGGCCGGCGGCCCTGAGTTGGCGGAGTGGTTCCAGGATCCGCTGGTCTTCGACGTGAACTCGCTGCCCGGCACGCCGGTGGAGGTCGAGACCCAGGTCACCCTGGAGTTCGCCGGCGGCGGGGGCATGACCCAGGGCGTCACCTACCGCCTGGAGGCGGTCACCCTGGGGGAGGACGTGACCGTGCCCGCCGGCACGCTGGGGCCCACCGCGCAACTGCGGGTCACCATCGGGGGGGCCTTCATGGGCGGCGGCACCTTCTCCCTCGACCTGTGGATGCACCGCGAGCAGTACCTGGTGAAGATGAACGACGGCCCTGCCTTCGCCAGCATGGAACTGCTCAGCCCTTGGGCGTAGCCGAGATCGCAGAAGAGAGGTGTTGATGGCGGGCCGGTACGGGTCGGTGGGGGCGATACTCCCCGAGGTCCGGGCGCTCCTGGGCGAGCGGGTGACGACGTCGCCCGACGAGCGCCGCCACCACGGCACCGACGAGGGCTGGCAGGATCCGGCGGCCCCGGAGGCGGTGGCCTTCCCGCATTCCACCGAGGAGGTTGCCCGGCTGGTGCGGCTGTGCACCGAGGCGCGGGTGCCGGTCATCCCCTTCGGCGCCGGCACCTCCTTTGAGGGCGGAGTGGGCGCCCTGCACGGCGGGCTGTGCCTGGACCTGTCGGGCATGCAGCGGATCCTGGCGGTCCACGACTCCGACCTCGACTGCCTGGTGGAGGCCGGGGTGCGCCGCACCCAACTGGAGGAGCACCTGGGGCGCCGGGGGCTGTTCTTCTCGGTGGACCCCGGGGCGGACGCCACCGTTGGGGGCATGGCGGCTACCGGGGCCTCCGGGACCACCACCGTGGGCTACGGCACCATGCGCGAGGCCGTGCTGGGGCTGACCGTGGTCCTGGCCGGCGGCGAGGTCGTCCGCACCGGGGGCCGGGCGCGCAAGTCCTCCGCCGGGTACGACCTCACCCATCTGTTCCTGGGCTCGGAGGGCACCTTGGGGGTGATCACCGAGGTGGCCCTGCGCCTCCACGGCATCCCCGAGGCGAGCGCGGTGGGACGGGCCGGTTTCGCCGAGTTGGCGCAGGCGGTACAGACGGCCATCGAGATCATGCAGCGGGGGCTGGGGCCGGTGCGCCTGGAACTGCTCGATGAGGTGCAGGTGGCGGCGAGCAACGCCTACTCGGGTCTCGACCTGCCGGCCCAGCCCCACCTGCTGGTGGAGTTCCACGGCACGCCCGGGGCGGTGGCGGAGCAGGCGGCCGCCGCCGGCGAGGTGGCCGCCGCCTACGGGGCGCAGGGCTGGCGGTCGACCTCCGACCCCACAGAGCGCCGCCGGCTGTGGAAGATCCGCCACGAGGCCTACTACGCCGCCCGGGCCCTCCGCCCCGCGGTGCGGGGGATGGTCACCGACGTCTGCGTTCCCCTCTCGCGCCTGGCCGACTGCATTGCCGAGACTCGGGCCGACCTCGACGCATCGGGGATCCCGGCTCCGATCCTGGGGCACGTGGGCGACGGCAACTTCCACGTGGTGCTCCTCTTCGATCCTGAGGACCGCGGTGAGCTGGCGCAAGTGCGGGCGGTCCACGATCGGCTGGTGGAGCGGGCCCTGGGCATGGGCGGCACCTGCACCGGAGAGCACGGTGTCGGGCACGGGAAGCTGCGCTACCTGGCGGCCGAGCGAGGGGCGGCGGCCGTAGCGGCGATGCGGGCGGTGAAGGCCGCCCTGGATCCGCAAGGGATCATGAACCCGGGGAAGGTGATTCCGCCGGAGTAGGGGCCGGTGACAAGCCGAGGCCCCGGGAGAGTGCCCGGGGCCTCGGGGGGCTAGGGCGGCGGAAGGTCAGCCCGCCAGCGTGCCGGCGAACACCTGCCAGGCGAGCAGCGACTTGGCCACCAGGCTGAGGAGCACGTAGGCGCTCTCCCCGAACAGGTAGTTGCGCCACTTCCCAACCTTGCGGTACTGCAGCACCATGTTCACGGCGAAGATGTTGAAGAACACGAAGAGCGAGAAGAAGATGCCGTACACGAAAGCCGGCGGCTCGGCGGCCACCCCGGGGCTCCACAGATAGACGGCGATCACGATCCACGGCACGGCGCCGGCCAGGCAGCCGAACACGAAGGACATCCAGTTGGGCTTGCCGGGGCTCTCGTAGTGCTCCATCAGCAGGCCGAACAGGATCATCGCCGCGTTGACCCCGAAGATGGCGCCCAGGGCGGCGACGTCGGTGATGCCCGGGAGCAGGGCGATCAGCACCACCATGATCGAGGACGAGAAGGCGTACTCGATCCAGCGGGCGTAGTTGCGCTCCCGCCGCAGGTTCTTGACGTACCACTGGTAGATGCCCGGGGAGGCGATCAGCCAGTGGGCCAGGGCGGACAGGAACACGAAAGCGGCCACGCCCCAAGCCACCCGGATTTCGAAGAGGGTGCTGATGGAGCGCGGCTCCGGGCCTCCCGGCGGGCCTTCCAGGAAGGTGGCCGTGACGGGAAGGGCGAAGTCGTTGGCCAGAGCCAGGATGACCACGCCTTGGATGGCGTGGAAGGCCCCCATGACGACGTTGTACCAGCGGAGGCGGCGCAGTCGCCTTTCGGCGCCGGCTTCCTCCGCGCGCGGCGCGATGACGGGTTGAGTGTCCATGGCCCAGGACTGTAGAAGGGCGAGCGATCCGACACAACGGAAGGCCGCACGGTGGAGCGTCCCTTCGGACGCGATGAGGGGGCCGCTCCGTGGAGCGGCCCCCTCGGTGCGGCTTAGCTACTTCTTCTTGGCCGGAGCCTTCTTGGCGGGAGCCTTCTTGGCCGGAGCGGCCTTCTTGGCGGGAGCCTTCTTGGCCGGAGCCTTCTTCGCAGGCATTGGTTTCCCTTTACTCGGCCCGGCTGAGGCCGGGCACCGTACTTACCGCGCGAGGCCGAAGCCGGCGCGCTGTGGGCAATTCAAGCGAGGGCCGCGATGATGGTCCGTGACGCGGGGAGTGGAAGGGCCGTCTTTGTGGTGGCAGGGTACTGCCATCCACATTATGGGTGGGTGTCATGGCACAAAATGGGAGGCGGTTTCCGTTGGATTCGATCGAGGCCCGGCCCGCCGGCACGATACGGCCGACGGTCGGCATCAAGGGACCGGCCGGCGTACGCTTGCGGCAATGGAGGGTGAGCGGCTGGCGATTCGGGTGATCGAAGAGGCGGCGGCGTACCGGCGCGGCCTGGAGGAGGCCTTCGTGGGCGCCGGGCACCGGGTGGCGGGCGACGAGGAGCAAGCCGATCTGGTCTTGGTGTCGTGGAGGTCGGCGGCGGACTGCGCCGCTCTGGAGCTGTGGGCGGGGCGGGGCCGGGTGCTGGCCCTGGTGGCGCCCGGGGATGCCGAGACGGTGGCGCACGCGCTGCATCACGGCGCGGTGGCGGCGGTGGAGTGGCGGGCCGAGACGACCCGCATCGTGGAGGTGGCGGAGGCCGCGGCACAAGGCGACGCCCTGCTCCCCTCCGCCACGGCCCGGGCCCTGCCGGGAACGGGCGGCGATCCGCACGCCGATCGGCCCCATGTGGACGAGGAGGAGGTCGAGTGGCTGGAGGCCCTGGCACGCGGGGCCACCGTGGTGGGCTTGGCCGATGACTACGGGTATTCCGAGCGGGTCATGTTCCGGCGATTGCGCGACCTGTACGAGCGCTTGGGCGCCTCGAACCGATCGGAGGCGTTGATCAACGCGGTTCGCTTCGGCCTGCTGCGCAACGAGGTCGACTGACGCGGCCGCGGCGCCCGGCGAGGTTCGGCCTCTCCTCGTAGGATCGGTGTGTTGGCCGACGAGGAGGTGCCGGGTGGCCAGCGATCAGGTCGATTTCTCCATCTACGGCGACGACATGCAGTTCGTCGAGATCGAGTTGGACCCGGGCGAAACGGTGATCGCCGAGGCGGGGGCGATGATGTACCTGGAGGAGGGCATCACCTTCGAGACCCGCATGGGCGACGGCGCCGAGCCCGATCAGGGGATGTGGGGCAAGCTCAAGGGTGCGGGCAAGCGAGCCCTGACCGGCGAGTCGCTGTTCATGACCCACTTCACCAACAGCGGTTCCGGGTGCCGCAAGGTGGCCTTCGCGGCTCCCTACCCGGGCAAGATCATCCCCATCGACCTGGCGGCCCTGGGAGGCAGGCTCATCTGCCAGAAGGATGCGTTCCTGTGCGCCGCCCGCGGCACGCGGGTGGGCATCGCCTTCAACCGCAAGCTGGGGGCGGGCCTGTTCGGCGGTGAGGGCTTCATCCTGCAGGACCTCCAGGGCGACGGCCGGGTGTTCGTCCACGCCGGGGGGACCATCGTGGAGAAGCAGCTCGCCGGGGAGACGCTGGCAGTGGACACCGGGTGCCTGGTGGCCTTCCAGCCTTCGGTGGAGTACGACATCCAGCGTGCCGGCAACCTCAAGTCGATGGTGTTCGGCGGGGAGGGGCTCTTCCTGGCCACTCTGCGCGGCGCGGGCCGGGTCTGGCTGCAGTCGCTGCCCTTTTCCCGGCTGGCCGACCGGATCGCTCCCTTCGGGGGAGGGTCGGGCAAGGACGAGGGCTCGGTCATAGGGGGGCTGGGGTCGCTGTTCGAGCGCTGAGGCCGAGCGGCGGGGATCGACCGGCCGGGGCGCGGCGGGCCCTTTGTGGGGGGGCGCGGCGAGGGCGGCGGGCGGCGGCGCAATTCTGGAGTGGCGCGACCGGCCTTCCTCTTGGCAAACTAGGGGCATGAGCATCCGGGTGCGGAAGGCGTGGATGGTTATGGGCGGGATCGCGCTCGCCCTGGTGGTGGCGGCCGGTGCCGTCCTCTTCGCCTTCCGCGACACGGCGACCTCGGTGGACGAGGAGGAGATAGGCCTCACGGTGGTGACCGGTGGCGGGGCCCCGGGCGACTACGGCCTCTACACCTACGCCACCACCGGGTACGAGACCACCGACGCCCTGGCCGGGGGGCGGCACGATTACCCAACGCAGACCTACCTGACCATCCAGCCGGGGGGCTGCGGCAGTCTGGTGCGCTGGCAGGCCCTGGAGGAGCGCTACGAGGAGTGGGACATCTGCCCCGACGGCACGATGGCCGGCTTCGTGTCCTTCCACGAGTGGTTCCGGGTGCCCAACGCCGATGTGTACGAGTGCCCCGAGCCCACGCCGATCCAGGGCGAGCCCGGGGAGACCTGGACGGCGGAGTGCCTCCGGGTGAGCAGCCAGGAGGCCGGGGAGGGGACCCATACCCTGTCCTACGAGGTGGTCGGCACCGAGACCCTGGTGGTGGGGGGCGAGGAAGTCGAGACCCGGCACGTGCGCATCTCCACCGTGGAGGCGGGCGGCACCGAGGGCTACGCCAACCGCGACATGTGGTACCTCCCGGGTACCAACCTGCTGGTGCGCTGGGTCGAGCAGCGGGTCAGCACCACCCAGAGCCGCATCGGTGAGGTGGACTACGCCGAGCAGTTCGAGGTGCTCCTCACCTCGTTGCGACCCGCCTCCTGAGCGAGGCGCCACCCTGCGTCGACGCCCCCAAGTTCACCGCGGGCCATCCGGCTCAGGCCTCACAGCCGTAGGCTCTCTCGAGCAGACAGGTGTCGATTCCGGGGCCGCCCCCACCCCGGTCCGGCCCTTCGCCTCCGTTCAGCAGGTCTTCGCCCGGCCCGCCGCGTAACTCGTCGGCCCCGGAATCGCCTTGCAGGAGGTCGTTGCCCGCGCCGCCCCCGAGGAAATCGTCCCCGGCGCCCCCGTAGAGGCGGTCGGAGTGGGAGCCTCCGATGAGCCGGTCGGCATCCCGGCCGCCGTGGAGGCGATCGTCGCCGGCGCGGCCGTGCAAGACGTCCCGACCCGGCCCGCCGCGGAGCACATCGGGGCCGGGCCCGGCCCGGAGCACGTCGTCGCCCGGCCCGCCGGCCAGGGCGTCGCGGCCCCGCCCTGCGGAGAGGAGGTCGGTGTCGGCGCCCCCGTCGAGGTGGTCGTTGCCGCCGCCTCCGACAAGGGTGTCGTTGCCGGGCCCGCCCTCCAATCGGTCGTCCCCTTCCTCACCGATGAGGCCGTCGTGGCCGTCGCCGCCGTAGAGGCGGTCGTCGCCATCGCCGCCCCGCAACACGTCATCACCCGCTTCGCCGAAGACGACATCGTGGCCCTCGCCTCCGGAGACTTGGTCGTCACCCTCGCCGGCGCAGATGAGGTCGTTGCCGCCGCCGCCGTCGATGAGGTCCCTGCCTCCGAGAGCGACGATCACGTCGTCGCCGCCGGTGCCGACCAGCACGTCGACTCCCGGTGTGCCCAGCAGCGTGGGGGCGCGCCCGGCGCAGTGGAAGGGCCCGGTGCCGGTGAGGGACTGGACCCAGGGGGCCAGCGACGACACCCGGGTGTAGAGCGCCGGCAGCCCCGGCAGGGCGCAACCCACTCCCCATCCGGCAATCCCCACCTGTACGGGCCCGTCGGGCCCGGGGACGAACAGAGGCGCCCCCCGGTCGCCGCGACAGGCGCCCACTCCCCCGCGCTCCAGATCTCCGGCGCACACCATGGACCCGGGGGCGAAGTCGTTGCCGTGGGCCCGGGCGCAGTCGGCATCGGAGAGCAAGGGAACCTGGGCCTGTTGCAGCCTGCGGGGCAGGCGGTCCGGGGTGAGGGTGTCGCCCCAGCCCGTCACCACGGCGGGGCCGGGGGGAAGGTCGGCGGCGGGCAGGCCGACGGGGTCGTCGGCCACGGCCTCGGCCAGTTCGACCAGGGCGGCGTCGTAGAGGTCGGCGCCGTCGTGCCGGGGATGGAGGTGGAAAGCGACCGCGGCCACCCGGCGGCCCGCGGTGGTGGTGAGATCGTGGCGGCCGATCACCACCTCCACGTCGGCGGGGCGGCGGTCGTCGAGGCAGCGGGCGGCGGTAAGTACCCAGCGGTCGGCCACCAGGGAGCCGTCGCAGAAGCGGCCTCGCCAGGCATCGGCCTGGTGGCGATCGACCAGGGCGGCGGCAAAGGGATAGCGGCCCGGGGGATCGACCTCCGTGGCTCCGACCAGGCGGGCCGGGGACTGGGCGCCGGCAGCGGGGCCGAAGCCGCCGAGGCAGAGGAGCAGGGCGAGGGGGACGGCCAGGGAGAGTCGGGCGGGTGGCATGGGGCTCCGATAGGGGACCCGGCCAGTATCCGCCGGGGAGGGGCGCGATCACAGGGCTTGACACGGCGCCGCCGGGGCATCTCGCCGCGGCGGGGCGACGCGGGTCTCAGGCCCTTGATTCCGCGGCCCGGGGGGCCGATGGGTACCCATGGCCGCCTTCCGCGCCTGGGGCCGATACGCGCTCGGCGCCGCCGTCTCGATCGCCATCGGGGTGGTGGCCTTCGGCATGCACCGGCCCGTGCCCGCCCTCGACCTCTTCGACCTGGGGGTGCACGAACTGGGGCATCTGCTCACCGCCCTGATGCCGCGGATGATCATGTTCCTGGCAGGGTCGGTCTTCCAGGTGGCGGTGCCGGTGGGCCTGGCCGCCTACTTCTTCTTCCGGCGCCGCGAATGGGCCTCGGCGGGCTTCTGCCTGGCCTGGGCGGGCACCTCGGCGCGGGATGTGGCGGTGTACGTGGCCGATGCGCCGGTGCAGGCCCTCCCCCTGATCGGCGGGGGCACGCACGACTGGGCCTACCTGCTGGGGCCGCAGGGCTTCGACTGCATCGAGAGGGCGGGGGCCATCGCCCGGTCCGTTGAGGTGCTCGGCCTCTTGATGGTCATCGCCGGGGCGGGTATGTGCTTGTGGCCGCTGCTGGGGCGGGGGCCGGCGGCCCGGCGCGCCGCGGTGGTGGCCCCGGTGCGGACCCACCTGGTGCGGCCTCCGGTCGACGCCTCGGGCGACCCGTGGCTGGCGGGGGCGCGCCGCGAGGCTTCTCCGTCGGGGATGGAGAGCATCGCCGAACCGGCGCGAAGCGGCGGGGAGGGACCGGGAGCCGACGCCGAGGGGTGAGCGCGGCAGCTGGGCCGTCAGTCGCCGCGGCGGAAGCGGGCACCGCTCAGCAGGATCACCACGCCGAGGGCGATCACGAACACCGGCCACAGCCGCCAGACGCTGACCTTCCACACGTTGAGGGCGTAGAGCAGGTAGGCCAGGCCGATGACCATGAACACGATGCCCGACACGAAGGTGCCCGGGTGCTCCTTCATCGCCGCACCTCCACCCGGCCCACGGCTACCTCGAGGTCGAGGCGCAACGGCAACTCGCCGGTAGAGGACCGGTCTCCGCATTCGACGGCACGGCCGGTCCCGGCGCATTCGAGCGCCGGATCGACCCCGCTCTCGGTAGTGCCCAGCACGTTCACCTCACCCAAGCCGGCGCGGGCCTCGATGGCCAGCGGCACGTCGTCGGGGATGATCACCACCAGTTCTCCCACCACCACGCTGGCGGCGATGTCCCGGCCGGCGAGGCTCGGGGTGCGGGTGAGGTCCAGGGTCATCTTGCCGAGGCCCCAGCGGTACTCGCCGGCGGCGGTGGCGGTAGGGGCGTGGCTCTGATCGCCGACGCCGCCGGCCAGCGGCACGTCCATGAGCACTTCGACGGCGCCGGCGAGGAGCACTAGGACGGTGAGCACCACCCCTACGGCGATCAGGCCGCCGTGCCGTCCCGTTCGGGCCCCCAGGACGAGGGCCACGCCGACGAGGATCAGCACCGAGGGCAGCAGGAAGCGCCAGGGCACGTCGGCCAGGTCCAGGGCTTCGAGCAGCCAACCCACGCCGATCAGCACCAGCACTGCGCCGAGGACGACGTGCCCCAGGCTGGGGCCGTGGGGCCGGGCCGGGGTGGCCGGCGCCGGCGGCGACAGGGCGGGGGTCTCCGCCGTGGGCTCTTCGGATGCGGGAGGGGTGGGGTCTGTCATCGCCGTGCTCCGTAGAGGAGGAGTCCCAGGCCGAGGGTGATGATCGCCGCCGGCCAGAAGAAGTGACGCAGGCCGGGGAGGGCCCAGTCGAGCAGCAGCAGGCACCCGATGGCTACCAGGACCGTGCCCACCACCAAGCGGGCGCCGCGTCCGGCCGCCGACCCCGACCGGGGCGGCGAGGAGGCGGGAACGGCCGGTGCCGCTCCCGGGACGGCGGCCGACGGTTCTCCCGGGCGGTCGGCCGCGGCGAGCGGTTCCTCGGGGATCACGATCCAGGCGATGACGTACAGCAGCAAGCCGGTGCCGGCAGCGAGGACCAGGGCGACGAAGGCCAGGCGCACCAGAGCGGAATCGACCTGCAAGTAGGCGGCGAGGCCTCCGGCGACGCCGCCGAGCATGCGATCCCCGCGGCTGCGGTACAGGCGGCGAGTCGGGGCCGGGGCGGTCATAGGCGCCAGGCTAGACACCCCAGGGGTGCACCGGCCGGCGGCAGTGGGGGGCTTGTCCCCGCCGCGCGGACGCGGGACCGCCCGCCCCGGGTGAGCCGGAGGCGGGCGGTCCGCACTAAGTGTGGGTCAGCCTTCGAAGAGCACGCTGGCTCCCGGCCGTTCGATCCACTTGTCGTAGGTGGTCTGGTAGAAGCCGTCGGCCAGCATGTCGGCGAAGATGGCGTTGATCGACGCCAGGAGCGCCTCGTTGGCCGGGTTCACCGCGAAGCCGTAGGCCTCTCCGGTGACTATCTCCTGCGCGACTGTGATGCCCGGACGAGTAGCCGCGGCATCCAGCGACGGGTCGATGTCGAGGATGGCCCCGATCACCTGCCCGCCCTCGAGAGCGGCGAAGCAGTCCGGCGGCTGGACGAAGCTGCGGATGACGATCCCCAGCGGCTCCAGGTTCTCCTGCGCCCAGATCTCACCGGTGGTCCCGGTCTGCACCGCTACCGCGTCGCCCGACGCGAGGTCCTCCCAGCTCTCGATGTCCGGTGTCTCGTTGGCGTTGATGGTGAGCGCCTGGTTCGAGTTGAAGTAGGGCGCCGTGAAGTTCACCATCTCCTCACGCGCGGCGGTGATGGTCGTCGCCGAAGCCACCACGTCGAAGTTGCCCTGGGCCAACTGGGTGAAGATCGTGTCGAAGTCGGTATCCACCCAGCGGGGCTCCAGGCCCAGCCGGCGGGCGATCTCGTTCATGATCTCGATGTCGAAGCCGATCGGGTTGCCGGCGGCGTCGAAGTCCTCGAACGGCGGGTAGGGGATATCCGAGCCGATCGTCAGGATCCCCGGATCGATGGTCTCGATCGTCCCTGCCGCGGTGGTGGCGCCGTCGTCGTCGCCGCAGGCCGCCACGATCAGAGCGAGCGCGAAGACCAGCAACATCCATTTGCGCATTCTTTCCTCCCTCGCTGTCGTCGGTGTAGATGCCACGCAACTGGGGGGAGTGGCACTCTCCCTCTCTCCGGAGGCTATCACGCGGTCACCACGGGTGGCGGGGGTTCCCGGAGGGAAGGGCGGTCGGCCCGCCCCGGCCCGGGCGGCGCGCAGGTACAGTCGCTTTGTGAGCCCGGAGAGAACCACCCCGGTGGTGCTCGGCCTGAGCGCGGTGATCGTGGCGGTCACCGGGGAGGAGCCGCGGCTGCTCACCGTCGGCACGTCGCCGGCGGGGCTCCCCAGCGGCGAGCTGGACCCGGAGGGGGACCGGACCTTGGAGCGCGCCCTGCGCCGCTGGGTGCGCGAGCAGACCGGCATCGACCTGGGATACGTGGAGCAGCTGTACAGCCTCGGTGATCGGGGCCGGGGGCCCCACGGGGGCGAGCGGCTGGTCACCGTGGCTTACCTGGCGCTGGTGCGGGAAGGCCCGGTGCCGGAGCAGTCGGGCGCCCGCTGGCGGGACTTCTACTCCTTCTTCCCATGGGAGGACTTCCGGGAAGGGACGCCGCCGGCCCTGGGGTCGGCGGTGGTGCCCGCCTTGGAGGGCTGGGTGGCCGGCGCCCCGGAAGGGGCGGAGCGGGAGGCGCGCCGCGAGCGGGTGCAGATCATGTTCGGCCGCCGGGGCTCTCCCTGGGATGTGGAGCGGGTGCTGGAACGCTACGAATTGCTGTTCGAGGCCGGGCTCACCCCCGAGGCGGGGGCCCCCGATGGCCCGGTGCCGGGAGAGCCGATGGCCCTCGACCACCGCCGCATCGCCGCTCAGGCGCTGGGGCGCCTGCGCGGCAAGCTGCGCTACCGGCCCGTGGTCTTCGAGTTGCTGCCGCCCACCTTCACTCTGGGGCGGTTGCAGCGGGTGGTGGAGGCGCTCTCCGGGGTGCGCCTCCACAGCCAGAACTTCCGCCGCCTGCTGGGGAAGGGGGGCCTGGTGGAGCCCACCGGGGAGGTGGACGCCTCCACCGGAGGCCGTCCCGCCGCGGTGTACCGCTTCCGCCGCGAGGTGCTGCGGGAGCGGCCGGGGCCCGGGGTGGGGCTGCCCGGGCTGCGCACCAGCGGCTGAACGGGTGGAGCCGGCCCGGGCCGCTCTTGCGCCGGGTTCTCCACAGGGTTATGCTCAGATCGAGTAGAAGGAGAACCGGTGGCCCTCGATTCCCCCTCGACGATGACCCTGCCCGGCCTCGAGGCGCGGCGCGAGCGACTGCTGCGGGTGCTGCCCGAGGCGGAGTGGGATCTGATGCGGCCCACCCTGGAGGCCATCGAGGACTGGAAGCGGCAGCGCCACGCCATCGTCCTGGCGCACAACTACCAGACGCCGGAGATCTTCCACGGCGCGGCCGACCTCACCGGCGACTCCCTGGCCCTGGCCCAGCAGGCCGCGGCCACCGACGCCGAAGTCATCGTGCTGGCCGGGGTCCACTTCATGGCCGAGACGGCCAAGATCATCAACCCGGCCAAGACGGTGCTCATCCCCGACCCGGCGGCGGGATGCACCCTGGCCGACGCCATCACCGGCGCCGACGTGCGCCTGCTGCGGGAGCGCTACCCCGGCACCCCGGTGGTCACCTACGTCAACACCTCGGCCGAGGTCAAGGCCGAGTCGGACATCTGCTGCACCTCGTCCAATGCCGTCGAGGTCGTCGAGTCCCTCGGCGTGCCGCGGGTGATCTTCCTGCCCGACGAGTACCTGGGCAGGTATGTGGCCTCACAGACCGACGTCGAGGTGATCCTGTGGAAGGGCCACTGCATCGTCCACGAGCGATTCACCCCCGAGGAGATCGGCCGGTTCCGCGCCGCCTACGACGGGCATCTCGAGGTGCTGGCTCATCCGGAGTGCCCGCCCGAGGTGCTGGCCGCGGCCGACTACGTCGGTTCCACCTCGGGCATGGTGCGGCACCTGGAGACGGCGCCCTCGCCGCGGGTGCTGCTGGTCACCGAGTGCTCGATGAGCGACAACGTGGCGGTGAACTTCCCCGACCGCGAGTTCGTGCGGCCCTGCAACCTCTGCCCCTACATGAAGCGCATCACCCTGCCCAAGATCCTCGAGTCGCTCGTCCACCTGCGCTACGAGGTGACCGTCGACCCCCAGATCGCCGACCGGGCCCGCCGGGCGGTGGAGCGCATGCTGGCGGTGGGCCGGGGCCGCGGCGGCTGAGGCCATGCCCTACCCCTTCGATCGCCTGGTCCGGGCCGATGCGGTGGTGGTGGGTTCGGGCATCGGCGGGCTCACCGCCGCCCTGGCTATGGCCCCGCGCCGGGTGCTGGTGATCACCAAAGGCGACGCCGGCGGCGGATCGACCCCCTGGGCCCAGGGCGGTATCGCCGCCGCGGTGGCCGCCGACGACTCCCCTGCGGACCACGCCGCCGATACCGTATCGGTGGGCGGAGGCCTCAACGACCCCAGAGCGGTGGAAGTGCTCACCTCCGCCGCTCCGGAGCGGGTGGCCGCCCTGGAGGCGATCGGGGTGCACTTCGATGCCGACGTCGAGGGCCGCTTGCTGCTCGGCCGGGAGGGGGGTCATCACCGGCGGCGGGTGCTGCACTCCGGGGGCGATGCCACCGGCGCTGCGATGATGCGCGCTCTGGTGCGAGCCGCCGCCGGGGCGGACCATGTGGAGACGCTTGCGTTCGCCTTCGCCGCCGACCTGGTCCGCGACGGGGGCCGGGTGGCCGGGGTCACCGCCCGTACGGACGAGGGCGAGAAGGTGCTGGCGCTGGCGCCGGCGGTGGTGCTGGCCACCGGAGGCATCGGCCGCCTCTACGCCAACACCACCAACCCGCCGGAAGTCACCGGGGACGGCCTGGCCATGGCCGCCCGGGCCGGGGCCCGCCTGGCCGACCTGGAGTTCGTCCAGTTCCACCCCACCGCCCTGGCCAGCGGGCGCGATCCCATGGCGCTTTTGACCGAAGCGCTGCGCGGCGAGGGGGCGGTGCTGGTGGATGAAGACGGCCGGCGCTTCATGGTGGGGGCCCACCCCGACGCCGAGCTGGCACCGCGCGATGTGGTGGCCCGGGCCATCTGGGCCCGCCTGCAGGCGGGCGGCCGGGTCTTCCTGGACGCCACCGCCGCGGTGGGCGCCTCTTTCCCGGAGCGTTTCCCCACGGTGTTCGCCCTGTGCTTGGAGGATGGCATCGACCCCCGGACCCAGCCGGTGCCGGTGGCCCCTGCCGCTCATTACCACATGGGCGGGGTGGCCACGGACCTGGAGGGCCGCACCTCGCTGCCCGGGCTGTGGGCGGTGGGCGAGGTCTCCTGCACCGGGGTCCACGGGGCGAACCGCCTGGCGAGCAACTCACTGCTGGAGGCCACGGTGTTTGGCCATCGGGCGGGGGAGTCGGTGCGCTCCGCCGGCGCGGCGCCGGTGGAAGCGACCGCCGCTTTCGCCGCCGCCGATCCGGGCCCGGCGCCGGGCGACCTGTCCGGGCCCGTGGCCGACCTGCGGCGCACTATGTGGGACCGGGTGGGCCTGGTGCGCGACGGCGCCGGCCTCAGCGCGGCCCTGGAGCACCTCGACGAGTTGGCTCGGGTCTTGCCGCTCGGCGCGTCGGAGGCGCGCAACATGGTGGACGCCGGACGGCTGATCGCCCGCGCCGCCCTGGCTCGCCCCGAGAGCCGGGGGGCGCACTACCGGTCGGACTTCCCGGCGCTCGATGCGGCGTGGGCGCCACGAGAGACGGTGGGGGCGTGAGCGACCTTCGCCCGCCGCCGCCCCTGCTCTATGAGCCCGTGCTGGAGGCCGCTCTGCGGGAGGACCTGGGGCGGGCGGGGGACATCACCACCGACGCCGTGGTACCGGCGGACGCTCCGGCGACCGCTGATCTCGTGGCCCGCCGGGAGGGGCGGGTGGCCGGCCTCCGGATCGCCTGCCGGGCCTTCACCTTGCTCGACCAGCGGGTGCAGATCGATTTCCGGGCGGCCGACGGCGATGACGTGGCAGCCGGGACCGTGCTGGCGGTGGTGTCGGGCCCGGCCCGAGCAATCCTGTCGGCGGAGCGGGTGGCCCTGAACCTGCTGGGGCGCCTGAGCGGCATCGCCACCCAGACGCGGCGGGTGGTGGCACTCGTGGGCGGCACGAGGGCCCGGGTGGCCGACACCCGCAAGACCACTCCGGGGCTGCGGGCCCTGGAGAAGTACGCCGTACGGGTGGGAGGCGGGAGCAACCACCGCTTCGGCCTCGACGACGCGGCGCTCATCAAGGACAACCACGTGGGCGTGGCCGGCGGGGTGGGCCCGGCGGTGCGCCGGGCGAAGGCCGCCGTGGGGCACCTGGTGAAGGTGGAGGTCGAAGTCACCAGCCTGGCCCAGGTGGCGGAGGCACTGGACGCCGGCGCCGAGGCGATCCTCCTCGACAACATGACGCCGGCTCAGATGCGGGAGGCGGTGGCCCTGGTGGCGGGGCGGGTGGTCACCGAGGCCTCGGGCGGCATCACGCCGGAGAACGCCGCCGACATCGCGGCGACGGGAGTGGACGTGCTGTCGCTGGGGTGGCTCACCCACAGCGTGCCGGCCCTCGACGTGGCGCTGGATGTGGTGGTGGGGTAGGGGCGGCAGTGCTGGCGGGCCCGGCGCTGGGCCCCGGCTTCGGCCCCTGCGGTCTACGCCCTCGGCTTGCCGAACGCCGCCGCCGCTCGCGACCCCAGCAGGTACAGCACCACGATGATGTTCACCACTAGGGGTATCACCACCCGGGAGACGATGATGCGATGGGAGAACTGAGCCCAGATGCCGATGAGGCTCATGGCGTTCAAGGCCATCAGCACGATGGTGGTGACGCGGGCCCAACTCCGCAGCATCCAACAGCCGACGCCGCAGGCGATGGCCGCTGCCCCCGTTACCAACTGTACGGCCCCCCACCCGGCCGACAGATCCCTCATGGTGGTGATCCCCTGGATCACGCTCACCGCACCGACCAGGACGAGCAGCACGGCGATGACGGTTACTCCGACGGGACGATCCATGGCGGGCCTTCCTTCCCCCAAGGGCATCACCCGGGAGCCGATACGGCCGGGGTTTCGGGTGCGCCACCGGGCGGTCTGCCCCGCCTAGCGGGGCCGCTTTCCAGCGACCTTAGCCGGGGCCACCCAGCAAGACCCCGGCGACGAATGGGAGGGAGGGGGACGGGGCCACCGGGACGAGGGCGCCGCCCGAGGCCCCAGAAGCGGGCCGCGCCGGCAACGGGGCCATCGTTCCCGAAGGCCGGCAAGGGGATCGTCCGCCCCGCAGGGTGGCCGGCGAAGCCTTCCCCGGCGGGAACGAAACGGCAAGCCGACTCCTTGGCGTCGGTTGTCCCCTGGCAGGAGGACTTTGTAGTCCTCAATATGGTAGCATTATCAAACTTTAGAGAGTTTTAGGGAGCATCGTGTACAGGGTCAGAGAGATCGCCCGCATCCTGGACCTCCACCCCAAGACGGTCCTCCGCTTCATCAGAGAGGGCCGAATCAAGGCGCACAAGATCGGCCGGGAGTGGCGGATCCGCAAGGAGGATCTCCGCGAGTACGCCCATGGGGAACTCGCCGGCGGGTCGCCCGAGGGGGAGAGCGCCATTCCCCTCACCGACCGGATCCACGTGTCGGCGGTGATCGAACTCGAAGACGGGACGTCCGAGGAGACGTCGCGCCTCTCCAACAGCATCCTCGCCATCCTCAACGGCAAGGACCCGGCCTGGGGAGACGCCCGGTACGACCTGATCTTCCATCCCGAGACACGACGGGCCCGCTTTGTGCTGTACGGGAGCCCGCAGTTCATCCGCAACCTGCTCGACTGTCTGGAGGTCCTGACCGGCCCGAAAGACGGTCTGTGAAACGAAGCGGTTCGCTTCATCGGGAGGAGTCGGCCATGCCCACACGGCGAGCGATCTACCGGAGCGAGCCGGGCCGCTTGCTGATCACCGGGTTCTACCGGGGCATACTGGAAGAGGCGCCGAGCGCGCTGCGTAGGCGCTTCGTTTCGACCCGTGAGGGGCGCACCCACCTGCTCGAGGCGGGCCCGGAGGACGGCGACGTGGTCCTCCTGCTTCATGGCTCCGCCAGCAACTCCGCCACCTGGCTGGGGGACATCCCCGTCTTGGGGCGCTCGTTCCGAGTCGTCGCCGCCGACATCCCCGGGCATCCCGGCCTCAGCGAGGGACCGCCCCTGGCTTTGTCGAGCCCCGACACGGCGGCCTGGCTGCAGGGTCTCCTGGACCAGATCGGGGCGGAGACGGTGCGGATGGTGGGCATGTCGCTGGGAGGCTGGGCGGCACTCGACTATGCCACCCGCCATCCGGACCGCGTCCGTGGGCTATCGCTGCTCGCCCCCGCCGGGCTCGCTCCGGTGAGGGGGAGCTTCGTGCTCAAGGCGCTGCCCCTGTCGCTCCTCGGCAAGTGGGGCTCGGATCGCACGCAGCGCCTGGTCTTCGGAGGCAGGGAGGTCCCGCCGCCCGTTCTGGAGTTCGGTCGCCTGGTCGCCCGCCACTACCGCCCGCCGCTCGAGCGGCCGCGGGTGTTCTCCGACGCCGAGCTGGGGCGCTTGCAGATGCCGATCCAGTTCTTCGCCGGGACCCGCGATGCTCTGGTGCGCGCCGCGGAGTCTGCCCACCGCCTGGAGCGAGTGGTACCGCAAGCCGAGGTGCACCTGCTCGAGGGTGAGGGCCATGCCGTCCTGGGACGGGCCGAGCAGATTCTGTCGTTCCTCGAGGGCTGCTAGGTACCCGACGGGCGCAGAGGCGCCGGGGCCCGTCCGAAGCGGCTACTGGTCGTCGTAGCTCTCGACCGAGTCGTCCGTCACCACCAGTTCCACCCCGGCCTGGGCCAGGATGTCGCGGGTGTCCTGCCCGGCGTGGTAGCGACGGCGCGCCACCACCCGGGTGATCCCGGTAGAGGCGATGAGCAGGGCGCACACCCGGCATGGTTCCATGGAGCAGTAGAGGGTGGTGTCGGCGAGCGACAGGCCATAGCGGGCCGCCTGGCAGATGGCGTTCTGCTCGGCGTGGACGGTGCGCACACAGTGGCGGCGGACGGTGCCGTCCTCGTCGATCACCCGGCGAAGCTCGTGGCCGACTTCGTCGCAGTGCGGCAGGCCCGAGGGCGATCCGACGTAACCGGTGCAGATGATCCGCTTGTCGCGGACCACCACGCAGCCGCTCTTGCCCCGGTCGCAGGTGGCCCGAGCGGCCACCTGGTCCACGAGGCCCAGGAAGTAGTCGTCCCAGCTAGGCCTGGGCATCCTCCACCCCGGTCGTGGCGTCGACGGCGACGTTACCCGGTCGCGAGGCTGGGGGCTTTCTCCGGGGCGCGGCCCCGTCGCCCCGGCGGGCACCTCCCTTCTCGACACCCCCGGTTGTTACGATCGACCCGGTGGCTTACCAGGCGCTCTACCGCAAGTACCGGCCGCAACGCTTCGGCGACATCGTCGGCCAGGACCACGTCACCCTCACGCTGGCCCGAGAGGTGCAGCAGGGGCGACTGGTGCACGCCTACCTGTTCGCCGGGCCGCGCGGCACGGGGAAGACGACCACCGCCCGGATCATTGCCAAGGTGCTGAACTGCCCCGATCTGGGGGCCGACGGCGAGCCGTGCAACCTCTGTCCCTCGTGTGCGGCCATCACCGAGGGGTCGTCGCTGGACGTCATCGAACTCGACGCCGCTTCGCACAACAAGGTCGAGGACGTGCGCGAGATCCGGGCCAACGTGGGCACGGTGGCCTCTACCGGGGGCGCCCACCGGGTGTACATCCTCGATGAGGCCCACATGCTTTCCCGAGCGGCGGCGAATGCCCTGCTCAAGACCCTCGAGGAGCCTCCGGAGCACGCCTTCTTCGTTTTGGCTACCACCGAGCCCTACAAGCTGCCCGACACCATCCGCAGCCGGGCGCAGCGCTTCGACTTCCATCCCATCGGCTCCGAAACGCTGGCCGCCTACCTGGCAGACATCGCGGCGCGCGAGAAGTACCAGACGGCGCCCGACGGCCTGGCGCTGATCGCCCGCCACGCCCGGGGCTCGGTGCGCGACGCGCTGGGGCTGCTGGAGCAGGTGGCCGCCCTGGGTGGGGGCAGGGTCGACGGGCGGGGGGTCACCCGGGCCCTCGGCCTGGCGCCGAGCGAGGCCTTCACCCGACTGGCGCGCGCCATCAGCGAGCACGACGCCCCGGGGGCGCTGGGGCTGGCCGCCTCGCTGGCTTCCGAGGGGGCCGACCTGCGGCGGTTCGTGGCCGACTCCATCGAGTTCTTCCGCGGGGTCTTCCTAGCGCGCTACGCCCCCAAGCTCGAGGAAGTGGTCGATGAGCCCGCGGAGGTCATCGAGGAATGGCGGGCCCAGGCGCGAATCCTCGAGGCGGGTGACGTGCTGCGGGCCGTCGAGGTGCTGGGGGAAGCCCTGGCCGCTCTTCGCGAGGGGCGGGAGGAGCGACTGGTCGTGGAGTTGGCGCTGCTGCGCCTGGCTCGACCGGAGACCTCCATCGATCCGGCTTCTCTGGCGTCGCGGCTCGATCGTCTCGAAGAGCGGGTGCGGCGTTTGGGCGAGAGCAGCCTGCCACCCGTCGTGCCTCCTGCGGAACCGCGGCGCGTGGCTCGACTGGCGGCCCCGCCGCCGCTCGCTTCCCAGCCGGCGGTTCCTGAGCCGGCGCCCCCCGAGAGCGCCGGGACTGCGGCGGACCCGGCCGAGGCCGAGGGGGCCCGCCGCGCCCCGGCGAAGCCGGCGGAGACACCAGGCGCGCCTCCCACCCCGCCCGCCCCGGCCGCGCCGCCGAGCGGGGAGCCGGCTCCGGCCGAGACGGCCGTCCCGCCGCCGCCACCCGGCCTGACCCTGGCCGCGGTGGAGACCGCGTGGCCGGCGCTGCTCGAGCGGGTGCGTCGGGATGCCGGGCCCCGCCGCCACGCGTTGCTGCGCGACTGTCGGCCGGCGTCCGTCGAAGGGGAGCGTGTTGTCCTTGAGGTGCCGGCGAACCTGACCTTCCACCTCGCCCTGCTGGCTGAAGACCGGCAGCTCGATGAGATCGTCGAGGGCATTGCCTCCGCATTGCTGGGAGGCCGGGTGAGCGTGGTCTATCGCGCCGGGAACGGCGAGGAGCGCCCCGTAGCGCCGGAATCGGCGGGGCGCGCCCCCGACAAGGAGCACCTGCTGGGGGGAGACGAACCCGCCCCCGACCCCAGGGCCGTGGTAGAGGAGATCCTCGGCGGCACGGTGGTCTCCCCGCCGAAACCGGAGGGCGGGAAAGGGTCGGCGAAGCGGCGCCGGTAGCGCGCGCCGCCGCCCCCGGCCGGGGCGCTGATACCCTGTCCCCTCCATGGCGAAGAAGGCCCATCGGCGCGTGCCCGGCGGCTTCCCGGCAGGCGGGCGGCCCGGCGGCGGCGTGCCGTCGCTCGAATCCCTGGCGCGCCGCGCCGCCGAGATGCAGTCCCAGATCGAAGAGCAGCGGGCCGCCCTGGCCGAACAGACCTTCACCGGGACGTCAGGGGGCGGCGCGGTCACAGTGGTGCTGCGGGGGACCGGGGAACTGGAGTCGGTGACCTTCGCCCCCGAGGTGCTCGATCCCGCCGACCCGGAAATGGCGGGCGACCTGGTGGTCGCCGCGGTCAACCAGGCGATGCGCCAGATGCAGGAGGCGGCTGCGGCCTCCATGGGCATGGGGCCCGAGGGCCCCGGACCGGGTGACCTGGGCCTCGATGAACTGCGGGGGCTTCTCGGCTGATGTTCGAGCCTCCCATTCAGCGGCTCATCGACGAGCTGGCTCGCCTGCCCGGGATCGGGCGCAAGAGCGCCCAGCGACTGGCCTTCCACCTGCTCACGGTGGAGGAGGAGGATGCCCGCCGGCTGAGCCGGGCCATCTTGGAGATGCGCGAGCAGGTAAAGCTGTGCCGGCGCTGCTTCAACGTCACCGATTCCGACGAGTGCTCGCTCTGCCGCGACCTGCGGCGCGACGCCACGCTGGTCTGTGTGGTGGAGCGGCCGCAGGACATCGTGGTGGTGGAGCGCAGCCGGGAGTTCCGCGGGCGCTATCACGTGCTGGGCGGCGCGGTGTCGCCCATCGAGGGCATCGGGCCGGAGCGCCTCCGTTTCCGGGAACTGGTGGAGAGGGTGCGCGCCGAGGGAATTGCCGAGGTGATCATCGCCACCAATCCGTCGGTGGAGGGCGACGCCACCGCCCTGTACCTCGCCAAGGTGCTCAAGCCCGAGGGGGTAAGGGTCACTCGCCTGGCCAGCGGTCTGCCGGTGGGAGGCGACCTCGACTACGCCGACGAGCTGACCCTGGGCCGCGCCCTGGTGGGCCGGCAGGAGATGTAGGGGCCGAGGGGTTTCCTCCCGGACTGCAGGCTGGAGAGGGCCGGGGCCCCGAGGGGCCTGGTTGACCACTCCCGAGTGGGCGAGGACGGGGATATTGACCCGCGGCGTTCGCAGACTAATATTCTGGTCATGTCGCAGACCCTGTCTCTCTCCGAGGTCAAGGCAAGGTTCTCCGAGATCGTCGAGGTGGTGTCGAGCACTCACGAGCGGGTGACGGTCACCCGCAACGGCCGGCCGGCGGTGGTCGTGGTCAGTGCGGATGATCTGGAAACCATCGAGGAGACGCTGAGCATCCTCTCCGATCCCGCAACGATGCGGGCCATCGAGGAAGGCCGGGCCGCCATTGCCGCCGGTGACTTCTCGACAGGGGAGGACCTCAGGGCCCTGCGGGATCGATTGCGCGCCCGGTCGGCGTGACTCTGCCGTCTTGGAGCCTGGTGGTGGCCGGTCCGGTCCACCGGGCCATCAGCCGACTGCCTGCCAAGGTGGCGGTGGCGGTGCTGGACTTCCTGGTGGGCCCCTTGTTGCAGAATCCTCATCGGGTGGGCAAGGCATTGCGCGGCGACTTGGCGGGCCTCCATGCGGCCCGAGTGGGTGCTTATCGAGTGATCTACGAGATCGAGGTGGAGGCCCGGGTGGTGCGGGTTCTGTTCGTGGAGCACCGGGCCGACGTCTACCGGCCTCGTTGACGGTCGGCAGTGGTACGACCCGCTGAACGGTATTCGGGTCGGCGGGCTCGCGGGTGCGATTGTGGGCGGGGTCGTCACCGCTGTCTTCGGGATCGGATACATCTGGCTGGTCATCGCTGGCGCTGTGGCCGGGGGAACAGGCGGCTTTCTATGGAAACGCAGATCCATGCGTCGAGACGCGACTGTGGACCGCTGACAGACTCCGCCTTTCACATCGCCGACTGCGATCTGTTGTCCCGAATCCGGGGAAGAGACCGTCGACGGTACATGGAACGCTGGCGACGACCTGACAGGAGTTACGGGAGGGGAGTCGGTCGCGCCGGGCGCTTGGTGAGGAGTGTGCAGCCGCCCGCTGGCATCGCTACCTTCTGACTCGAGATGCCTGCAGACTCGAATCGATGCGACCGATCGCCGGCCTCGCGACGGCTGTTCGTGTCCGTGCTGCCGCCCCTGATCGCGGTTGGGCTGATGGCGGGTCCGGCCGGTAGCGCCGGCGCCGTCGATTTCGAGCGAGTTGCAGAGACCGTCGAGACGTCGATGGAGGTCCACGGCGTTCCCGGCGTGAGCGTCGCCATCATCGACAACTTCGAAGTCGTATGGGTAGCCCAGTTCGGATTTGCGGAGCCGGGTCGACCCGTCGGTCCCGACACGCTCTTCCAGGCGGCTTCGCTCACCAAACCGGTGTCGGCGGTCGTTGCCGCTGCGGCGGCCGAAGACGGTTTGGTGGACTTGGAGGACGACGCACTCGGGATGCTGACGAGGTGGCGGCACCCGACACCCTGGTGGGAGGGTCCGGTCACGTTGAGGATGCTCTTGGCCCACCGGGCCGGTGTCAACGTCCCCGGGTTCCCCGGGTACCGGATGGACGAGAACGTCCCGAAGGTGAGCCGCTTGATGGACGGCATCTTGGACAAGAACGAGCCGATTCGCGTGGTGACACAGCCCGGCGCCGAGCGGGAGTACTCGGGTGGCGGCTTCCTGATCGCCCAGTTGGCCATCGAGGATCACACCGGGATGGCCTTCGAGGACCTCGCCGAACGCCTCGTGTTCCGTCCTCTCGGTCTGGAGGTGTCCACCTACCGGTCTCTCACCAGTGCGAATCGGAAGCAGTTGGCAGTCGGGTATCGCCGCGATGGATCCGAGGTGGCCGGCGGGGGGTGGCACCAGTACCCGGAGATGGCCGCCGCGTCGATGTGGTCCACGCCGACCGAGTACGCCGCCATCGTGATCGATGTGATGCGCTCCTACGAACTGGAATCGGGAGTCGTCCTCGATCGAGACACTGCTCATCTTCTGCTCGACCCGGACTTCGCCATCGGGTTCGGCGTCAGCCGCGAAGAGGGTGGAATCGCGATCGGACACGAAGGCGCCAACGAAGGTTATCGGAGCGAGTTCGTGGCCCTTCCGCGTCTGGGTGACGGAGTGATCATTCTGACGAACAGCGATGCGGGCCTGGATCTCACGGCCGAGGTCATCGACGTCGTGGCCGACGAGATGGCTTGGCCGTGGACGGGGTGGAGCACCCCGCTATGGGCGGTTGGGCTCATGTTCCTTTCGCTCGTCCTGGTGGTGGCCGCCATCGTGCATCGCGTGCGCGATCGCCGCCGCGATTCGGTCAGGCCACCGTAGGCGGGCGCATCAGACTGTGACAACGGTGAGCGAGAAGTTTGCACCGGATCCTGTCACCTTCCTGCAGGGCTCCCGAGCGTCCCGCCTACCTCCCCGTGCGCCGTCCCGGCTCCTCCAGCGGCGGCGGCGGGGCGCCGGCACTCCCCGCCCCGTAGATGTCGGTGATGCGCGACAGGCGGTCGAAGCGGTGATGGGCGGTGATGTAGCGCACCGTCCCGGTGCGGTAGCGCATCACAACGGTGTGGGTCCAGGCCCCCCCGGGCGCGTAGCGCACCCCGTCGAGCAACTCCCCGGGGGTCACCCCGGTGGCGGCGAAGAACACCGCCTCGCCGCGCACCAAGTCGTCGAGAGTGAGGACCCGGCCGATGTCGAGGCCCGCCTCGGCGGCATAGGCCCGTTCGGCATCGTCGCGGGGCCACAGTCGGCACTGCATGGCCCCACCCAGGCACTTCAGGGCGCAGGCGGCGGTCACCGCCTCCGGCGACCCCCCGATGCCCAGCAAGATGTCGATGCCGCTTCCCTCGGCGGCGGCGGCGATGGCGGCCGAGATGTCGCCGTCTCGGATCAGTCGGATGCGAGCCCCGGCGCGTCGCACCGCCTCGATGTGGAGCCGGTTGCGGGGCCGGTCGAGGATGATCGCGGTGAGGTCGTCCACCGCCTTTCCGGTAGCCCGGGCTACCCGGCGCAGGTTCTCCTCAACCGGAGCCTCGAGGTCCACCGACTCGGCAGCCTGTTCGCCCACGGCGATCTTGTCCATGTAGACGAGGCGGCCCGGGGCATACATGCTGCCCCGCTCGGCCAGGGCCAGCACCGCCAGGGCGCCCGGCCCGCCCTCGGCGGTGAGGCGGGTCCCATCGACCGGGTCCACGGCCACGTCCACCAGCGGCCCCCGCCCGTTGCCGATGGGCTCGCCGTTGGCCAGCATCGGGGCGGCGTCCTTCTCCCCCTCGCCGATGACCACCACCCCGTCGATGTCCAGGGTGGCCAGCATGGCGCGCATGGCATCAACGGCGGCCTGGTCCACCGCCTCCTTGTCGCCTCGGCCCTGCCAGCGGGCGGCGGCCAGGGCGGCGGCCTCGGTGACGCGTGCCAACTCCATGGCCAGATTGCGGTCGGGGCCGATGAAGCTCACGAAACGAGCCTCACTATCAGGGCGTCGCCCTGTCCGCCGCCGCCGCAGAGGGTGGCCGCGCCCAGCCGGCCCCCCGTACGGCGCAGGGCGTTGATCAGGGCGACCACGATGCGGGCGCCGGTGGCTCCCAGGGGATGCCCCAGGGCCACAGCCCCTCCGTGCACGTTGACCTTCTCACGCGGGAGGCCCAACAGCCGGGTAGACCACAGCGCGACCGAAGCGAAGGCCTCGTTGATCTCCGCCAGGTCGAGGTCGGCCACGGTCAGCCCGGCGCGATCGAGGGCTTGCTGCAGCGCCTGGGCCGGCCGTTCGTGGAGGGTGGCGTCCGGACCCGCAGCCTGGCCGTAAGCCACTACCTCGGCCAGGATGGGCATGCCGGCGGCCTCGGCGGCGGCGCGGTCGGCCACCACCAGGGCGGCGGCGCCGTCGGAGATCTGGGAGGCGTTGCCGGCCGTGATGGTCCCCTCCTTGGCAAAGGCGGGGCGCAGCTTGGCGAGAGCCTCGGCGGTCGAATCGGGGCGGATGCCCTCGTCGGCGGCGACGATCACCGGGTCGCCCTTGCGCTGCGGCACGGCCACCGGGGCGATCTCGGCATCGAACGCACCGGAAGCGGCGGCCGCGGCGGCGAGCCGGTGGCTGGCCGCGGCCCACTCATCCTGTTCCTCGCGGCCGATGCCCAATTCGGCGTTGCGCTGGTCCGAGGTGGCGCCCATCAGGCAGTTGTCGAAGGCGCAGAAGAGGCCGTCGTGTTCCATGAGGTCCACCATGGGGCTTTGGCCCATGCGGGCGCCGTAACGCCCGGCGGGGAAGGCGTAGGGAGCGTTGGTCATGGACTCCATGCCCCCGGCAACTACGAAGGTGGCCTCGCCCAGGCGGATGTCCTTGTCGGCCAGGGCGATGGCGGTCATCCCCGACAGGCACACCTTGTTGATGGTGGTGGAGGGGACCGTCATGGGTATGCCGGCACGAAACGCGGCCTGGCGGGCGCCGATCTGCCCCGTTCCCGCCTGGATGACGTGGCCGAAGTACACCTCGTCCACCCGATCCGGGGCCAGCCCGGCTCGCTCCAAGGCGGCGGCGATGGCCACTCCTCCCAGATGCACCGCGGGGAGAGAGGCGAAGACTCCCCCGAAACGGCCGAGGGGGGTGCGGGCAATCGAGCAGATGACGGAACCCATGGAGCCTCCTGTTGGCGTGGCGCCCAGGCTACCGACGGCGGCGGCCGGTGGCGCCGGGATGGGCCGCCGGTAACCTGGCCCCTCTTCCGAGGGAGGGGGCATGCTGCTACTCAACCTGGATCACGTGGCGCTGGCGGTGCGAGACCTCGACGCGGCGCTGGAGCGCTTCGCCCGTTTGTACGGGGTCACCGCCTCCTCGCGTGAGGTGCTTCCCTCCGAAGGGGTCGAGGAGGCGATGATCCTGGTGGGGGGCTCTCAGGTGCAGTTGCTCGCCCCCCTGAGCCCCGACAGCCCGGTGGCCCGCTTCCTGGAGCGGCGCGGGGAAGGGATCCACCACCTGGCCTTCGCCGTGCCGGATCTCGATGCCGCCCTGGCTCACCTGGCGGCGGAGGGGGCCGAATTGGTCGATCCGGAGCCGCGCCGCGGCGGGGGCGGGGCCCGTATCGCCTTCGTTCACCCGCGCACCTTCGGCGGCACCCTGACCGAGTTGGTGGAGATCACGTGAGCCGGGACCCCCGCCGGGAGGCGGCGCCGAGCCGGCAGCCCCAGGTAGCCGCTCCTGCCTCTGCCGAGGAGGTGGCCGCGGTGCTCGCTGCGGTCGAGGCATGGGCCGAGGAGGAGGCGACGGCCGGCCCGGGTCCAGAGCCGGCGGTTCCCCCCGCGTGGGCGGCGGCGAGAAGAGTGGAGCGGCCGGCGCAGTTGGGGAGCGGCCGGCGCGCCGTGCCGCGGCGAGGTGAAAGCGGCTAGGCGCGGGTCGCCGTGGGTACGCCTCGGCGGGCCGGCGCCGCCGGCAAGGTGAAACAGAAGCGGGAGCCGGTGGGGAAGCCGGGCTCGTACCAGAGGCGCCCTCCCATGGCCTCGAGGAGCACCCGGCTCACCGTGAGGCCCAGGCCGAGGCCCTGACCCGGGCTGTCCGCCGGGCCGGCCTGTTCGAAGGCGCCGAAGATCCGCTCGCGGTGCTCCGGGGCGATTCCCGGCCCATCGTCGGCCACGGTCACCTGCCAAGCGTCGTCGGTTTGGAGGGCTTCGATGCTCACCTGGGCGCCGCCGTGGCGAGCCGCGTTCTCCAGCAGGTTGCGCAGGACCTGCTCCACCCGGTTGGGGTCGGCGCGCACCACGGTGCCGCCACCCACCGACACCGAGACGGACTTCGCCCCGCCGGGAGGGAACACCAGGTTGGCGATGCGATAGGCCGCCGGGCCCAGGGGGAAGTCGACCGGCTCCAGGGGAAGCCGCCCTGCCTCGAGGCGGGGGACTACCAGCACGTCGTCCACCAGGGCGCGGAGGTGTTCCGCCTCGCCACACACCAGGTCGAGGAACTCGTCCACTTCGGTGGGGTCGAAGGCGCGCCAGGATTCCCTGAGGGCGAGAGCGAAGCCGGCGATGTTGGTCAGCGGAGTCCGCAGTTCGTGGCTCACCATGGAGACGAATTCGTTCTTGATGGCTGCAGCCCGCTGCTCGGCTTCGAGGGCCTCGGCCTGTCGCCGCCGGCTCCGGCCGACGGCCCGGCTGGCGCCCAGGATGAGCAACCCGAGGGCGATCAAGTACATGCCGCTTTCGATTCCCGCCAGGGCGGCCGCCGGAGAAGGGTCGCTGGTTGGGCCTGCGGGCAGCACCGTCAGGCGGAGGGCGGCGCCCGCCCCCAGGCCGGCGATCACGATCGGCAGGCGCGCTCGAGGCAGGAGCAGTACGGCCGCGGCCAGCACGTAGGCCGCCGCCCCCACAAGGGCTCCGTCGGTCTCCCCGCTGAGGCCCGCGGTGCCGCAAAAGAGGATCGCGTCCAGAGTGAGGGGGAAGAGTGGGGTGCGGGAGCGGGCGCTTGCGGCGGCGTGGAGCAGCACCAGGCCCGCCGCCCCGAGCTTCAGGGGAGCCCCCGGGATACCCAGCACCCAGGCGGCCCCGGCAAGGGCAGCCAGCACGCCGGCGACCGCGGCCCGAGACAATCGTGCCGCGGTGCGCACCTCCAAGTAGTGAATAGCCGCACTGTGGCGCACCGTCGGCGGTGTGCCTACCTGGTTGATCATTCCAGAGAAGGTATCGGCAGCCGCTAGGGCGACTGAAGCTCTCAGAAGGCGCTGTCCCGGTGCCCGGGAGTCAGCGGCCGGCGCGCCGGCTCAGCTCCTCCACGGTGCCATCGGGCACTTCGAGGTCCCCGGTGCCCCGGCCGAGCGCCACACCGGGCCGGTGGGCCCCGTGGTAGTCGGAGCCGCCGGTGGGGACCAAGCCCAGGCCGCGGGTGACGGCCGCCAGATGGGCCTGCAGCTCGGGCGGGTAGCCCGGGTAGTGGCACTCGATGCCCGATCCCCCGAGGGCGGCGAATGATTCCAGCGCGGCGGCATATTCGGCCGCCCCGGAGGCCACGGTGCGCGGATGGGCCAGGACCGCCGCGCCGCCGGAGCGCCGGGCCAGGGACACGGCATCGGCGGCCCGCAGGCGGAGCCGGGGCCGGTAGGCGGGGCGGCCCCGGGCCAGGTAGAGGTCGAAGGCGGCTTCCGTCGAAGGCACGAGGCCCCGGCGGACCAGAGCGGCGGCGATGTGCGGACGGCCCGCCACGCCGGGGCTGGGCCGCAGTTCCTCGCCGCTGATGTCGAGGCCGATTCCCGCCAGGGCGGCCAGGATCTCACGATTGCGCCGTTCCCGGCCCTCGGCCAGGTCGGCCAGGCGGTCCTGGAGGGGGCCGGGCCCCGGCTCGATCCAGTAGGCGAGGAGGTGCGCCGGCCCCATCTCCCAATCCACCGAAAGCTCCACTCCCGGGACGAACTGCAGCGGCGTCCCAAAGGCGGCCGCCCGGGCTTCAGGGATGCCTCCGAGGGTGTCGTGGTCGGTGAGCGCGAGAGCGGTCAGCCCGGCACCGCCCGCCAGTCGGACCAGTTCGGCCGGGGTGTCGGTGCCGTCGGAGTAGAGGCTGTGGGTGTGGAGGTCTACAGCCACCTCAGCCGCCGGCGACTTCGACCCGCTCCAGGTAGACGGTCTCCAGCGGCCGGCTGGGCACCGGGTCGCCCAAGTTGGGCCCCATGGGCAGGGCGGCGATCTGCTCCAGCGCGTCGAACCCCTCGATCACCCGTCCGAACACCGTGTACGCCGGAGGCAGGCCGATGTCGTCGAGGGCGATGAAGAACTGGCTGCCGCCGCTCTCCGGGGCCCCGGTGTTGGCCATGGCCACCACCCCCTTGGTGTAGGCGAAGCCCGCGGGCGGGAACTCGTCGGGGAGGCGGTAGCCGGGGCTGCCGGTACCCGAGGCGGTGGGGTCGCCGGCTTGGAAGACGAAGCCGGGCATGACGCGATGGGACACCGTGCCGTCGAAGTAGCCCTGGCGGGCCAGGAAGACGAAGGAGTTGACCGTCTCCGGAGCGAGCGCCGGGTCCAGTTCGAGGGTGATGGGGCCGCAGGAGGTGTGCAGCACCACCTGTAGCGGGCCGGTGATGGCGGCGTCGCCCGGGGCGGTGAACTGCATCGCCACCGCGGGGGCGGGAGCCTCCGCCCCGCAGGCGGTGGGCTGGGCGCGGAAGGCCTGGTACTCCGGGGTGTCGATGGCGGGGCCACCCGCCGCCGAGGTAGTGGCAGCGTCGTCGCCCCCACAGGCGGCAGCGGCCGCCGGGAGCAGGGCCAGGGCGATGATGATGAGGGTTCTTCTGGGCATGGCCCGGGCACTATAGGGGGCCGTCGGTACACTCTCCGGGCCATGGCGGTGATCGTCCAGAAATACGGCGGCACCTCGGTGGGCGATGCCGACCGCATCCGCGCCGTCGCCCGGCGGGTGGCGGTGACCCGGCTGGCGGGCAACGACGTGGTGGTGGTGGTTTCGGCCATGGGCCACACCACCGACCAGTTCGTGGAGCTCTCCCGGCAGGTGAGCCCCAACGACCATCCCCGGGAGATGGACATGCTGCTCACCGCCGGGGAGCGCATCTCGATGGCGCTATTGGCGATGGCCATTCGCGACCTGGGGGTGGAAGCGGTGAGCCTCACCGGCTCGCAGGCGGGCATCCTGACCAGCATGGTGCACGGGCGCGCCGAGATCGAGGAGGTGCGCGCTTTCCGAGTCAAGGAGCACCTCGACAAGGGCCACGTGGTCATCGTGGCCGGGTTCCAGGGGGTGTCGGCGGTCAACAAGGAGATCACCACGCTGGGGCGGGGAGGCTCGGACGCCACCGCGGTGGCCATGGCCTCTTACCTGCAGGCCGACGCCTGCGAGATCTACACCGACGTAGACGGGGTGTTCACCGCCGATCCCCGGGTGGTCCCTGAGGCCCGCAAGCTCGATGAGGTCTCTTTCGACGAGATGGAGGAGATGGCGGCCGCCGGGGCGGAGGTCCTGATGTTGCGCTCGGTGGTGTTGGGGCGCCACTGGAGGGTGCCGCTGCACGTGCGGTCTTCTTTCCACGACGGGGAGGGCACCTGGGTGCGGGAGGCGGTCGGCGGGCCCCCGGCGCTGGTGGGAGTAGCCCACAACCCGGACCAGGCGCTCGTCGGGTGGAGCGGCGGGGGCGACCCCGCGGCGGTGGTGGAGGCCTTGGAAGCGGCAGGCGTGGCCGCGGGGACCGTGGGTGCCGGGCCGCAAGGGGTGGCCGCGGCCGTGCCTCGCGATCAGGCCGCGGCGGCGGTGGCGGCGCTGGCGGCCGCCGCCGGGCCGGCCACCGTGGTGCTCGAGGAGGAGGTGGGCAAGGTCTCGGTGATCGGGGCGGGCCTGCGCGACCGTCCCGGGGCGGCGGAAGTGACCGGGGCCCTGGAACGGGGCGGCATCGAGGTGCGGCTGACGGCCACGGCTCCCCTGAGGGTGTCCTGCCTGGTGCCGAGCCCCCGTCTGGACGAGGCAGTGCGGCTGCTGCATCGCGAGTTCTTCTCCGCCGCATCCGAGGAGGGTCGGTGAACGGACTGAGCGTCGCGGTGGTCGGGGCCACGGGTGCCGTGGGGCGGGAGATGCTGGCCACGCTGGAACGGCGGGCTTTCCCGGTGGGCGAGATCCGCCTGATGGCCTCGGCGCGCTCGGCGGGCACCCGGCTGCCCACGCCCTGGGGCGACGCCGAGGTGGAGGACCTGGCCACCGCCGACCCTACGGGCATCCGGGTGGCCCTGTTTTCGGCGGGCGGGGCCCGCGCCAAGGAGCACGCTCCCCGCTTCGCCTCCGCCGGGGCGGTAGTGGTGGACAACTCCTCGGCCTGGCGTATGGACCCGCAAGTGCCTCTGGTCGTCGCCGGGGTCAACGACCAAGCCGCCCGCACCCACCGGGGGATCATCGCCAACCCGAACTGCACCACGATGGTGCTGCTCATGGCGGTGGCACCGCTCCATCGCGCCGCCGGCCTGGAGGCGATGGTGGTCGCCTCCTATCAGTCGGTGTCGGGGAGCGGGCAGAAGGGCATGGCCATCCTCACGGCGGAGATCGAGCACTTCCGCCGTGACCCGGAGACCCTGCAGCACGGCGGCTGGGCCGCTCCGGGCGGCGAGCTCTACGTGGGGCCCATCGGCTTCAACGTCCTGCCCTTCGCCGGGAATCCGGCCGAGCGCGGCTATACCGATGAGGAGTGGAAGCTGGTCAACGAGACCCGGAAGATCCTCGATGCCCCGGCGGTGGCGGTGGAGCCCACCTGCGTGCGAGTCCCGGTGATGGTGGGCCACGGCCTGGCGGCATCGTGCTGGTTCTCCCGGCCTGTGGGGGCCGAGGAGGCCGAGGCGTTGATCCAGATGGCGCCCGGAGTCGAGTTGTGGCGGGACCGGGTCCCCACCCCTCTGGACTGCGCCGGGAGGGACGAGGTCCTCGCCGGGCGGGTGCGGGAGACGCTGGGCCGCCCGGGGGGCATCTCGCTGTGGGTGGTGGGCGACAACCTGCTGAAGGGGGCCGCCCTCAACGCGGTACAGATCGCCGAACTGGTGATCTGAAGCCCGGCGGCCGAGCGGGCTACCGAGTGCCGCGCCGGGCTGGGCTCGCCGCCCCTTACCCGTTGACCACGTGATCGAACAGCAGGCCGACTCCGTACGCCAGCCCGCCGCCGAGAGTGGCCACCGCCAGGTTCTCCAAGGCGGCCCTCACCGGCCGACCCCGGGTAGCCCAGGTCTTCACCGCGCCGACGGCCAGCAAGGCGATGACCGTGCCGGCCGCGGCCAGGATCAAGCCGAAGCGGGGGCTGTGAACGAAGACGAAGGGCAGTACCGGGGGTAGTGAGCCCATGGTGAAGAGCAGCCCCGAGAGATACATGGCCATGTGCGGTTTGCGGCGCTCGGTTTCCACCACGCCGAACTCGAGCGCCGTCATCACTCCGAGGAGGGATTCGTCGTCCCGCCCGAAATGGGCCACTACCCGGTCTCGGAGCTCCCCTTCGAGGCCGATGCCGCCGAGCAGATCGCTCAGTTCCTGGAGTTCGTCTTCGCGGTGCTCCCGGACGTGAGCCCGCTCGAGTTCGATCTCCCCCTCGAACAACTCGTCTTGGGACTTGGTGGCCATGTACTCGCCCGCGGCCATGCTGATGGCCCCGGCGATGGCCCCGGCGATCCCGGTGAGCAGCACCTGGCGCGTGGCCAGGCCGCCGCCGACCACCCCGGCGACCAGCAGCAGCATGGAGACCAGGCCATCGTTGACGCCGAGGATGGCGTCGCGCAAATAGGGACGATTGCGCCCGAGGTGCTCGGTGAACGAGGGGCTGTGGCGGTAGCCGGAGGGGTTGGTCACGACGGGGATTCTACGGCCCGGGCCGCTATCCCCGATCCTGCCGGCTAGACCGGCGGTGGGGGCGGTGGGGGCGGCGGTTCCCCGGCTGCTCCGGCAGCAGCGTCGGCAGCCTCGATGTCCTTGTGGAAGCGCTTGTGGATGCGGAGCTTCTCCCCCAGAGTGCCGCTGACGTACCACAGGGCCCCGCTGAACGGGCCGATCCGGGTGGAGCGCGGCAGGGCCCGGACGACGGACTTGGGGGTGCCCAGGAACAGCTTGCCGCTGTCCAGAACCAGGATTCGCCGGTCGGTGGCGACGACGCACCGATACCGATTGGTCAGGAAGAACGGCAGCAGCCCCAGGAAGAGGAGGTACTGGCTGGCGGTCTGGCCGGCAAAGACGGACTGGATCCGCTCACCGGGCTCCAGGAACGGCGCGGCGTTCTTGGTGATCTTCTCCCGAATGGCCATGTGACCTCCTGGGTCGGCCTCAGCGCACAGCATAAGCGGCGGGTGAGAATGCGCGTTTTGGGAACGCCGCCGCCCTCCGCTGTTTCGCCTTCAGTCCTTCGTAGCCGCCGCCTCGACGCGGTTGAGGATCTCGTCGATCTCCGCCGCGTTGATGATCAACGGCAGGCGGAAGCGCACCGAGGTCGGTCCGGAGGGCAGCGCCACCAGTTCGCGCGCGAACATGCCGGTGAGCATCCGGCTCCGGGCCTCGGCCGACTCGAGCGTCACCGCCACCAGGGATCCGCGGCCCCGGGGGTTGGTGAAAGCCCCGGTGCGGCGGGCGATGCCGCGCAGGCCGGCTACCAGGCGGTCGCCCATGGCGGCGATGTTGGAGGCCAGGCCGTCTTCTTCGATGATCTCGATGAAGCGCCGGCAGCGGACCATGTCGACCAGGTTGCCGCCCCAGGTGGAGTTGATGCGGCTGGAGAGGGCGAAGACGTTGTCCTTGACCTCGTCCACCCGGGGGGAGGCATAGATGCCGCACACCTGGGTCTTCTTGCCGAAGGCCACGATGTCGGGGGCCACCCCGAAGTGCTCCCACCACCAGGCCCGGCCGGACCCGTAGAACCCCGTCTGCACCTCGTCGAAGACGAGCATCGCCTCGCGTTCGTCGGCGAAGCGGCGCAAGCGGGCCAAGAACTCGCCGCGGAAATGGTTGTCGCCTCCCTCGCCCTGCATCGGCTCGATGATGATGGCGGCCACCTTGCCCGGGTGGGCGGTGAAGGCCGCCTCGATTTGCGCAGCGGCGCGCTGCTCTTCGGCCTCGATGTCGTTGGCGATGCCCCCGTCGAGGTCGAACTCGACGGCCGGGTTGTGGACGCGCGGCCAGGGGAACTTGGGGAACAGGCCGATCTTGTCGAGGCGGGTGTTCGTCAGGCTGAGGGTGTAGCCGGAGCGGCCGTGGAAAGCCTGGCGGAAGTGGAGCACTACCAGGTCTTCCACCGGGTCTTCGAGGTTGGTCCGGCCCAGCTTGCGGGCCTTCCAGTCGAACGCCGTCTTCAGGGCGTTCTCCACGCCCAGGGCGCCGCCGGCCACCCAGAAGTGATGTGGGAAGCCGGAAGGAGTGGCCCGGGAGGCGAAAGCCTCCACGAAGGCCGCCATCTCGAGGGTGTAGATGTCGGAGTTGGTGACGTTGGTAGTGGCGGCCCGCAGCAATTCCGCCTGGAAGGTCGGGTCCTGCAGCTTGGGATGCTTGAAGCCCATGGGCCAGGAGGCGAAGAAGGAGAAGGCATCCAGGTAGCGCTTCCCGGTCAGGGCATCGTGCATCCAAACGCCCTCGGAGCGTTCCAGGTCGAGGACGATGGCCATGCCATCGGCCAGCTGGTACTTCCGCAGCGTTTCGTGCACGGCATCCGGGCGGATCATTCCGGTTCCTCCATCACGGGTTGGCGGAACGGGCGGCGTCGCCCGTTCCCGGTGGGGCTCTTCTTGAGGGCCAAGCAGCGCCGGGCACGGCCCGAGGGGCGGGCCGAGGTGCCGCGCGCCCACCACCCTAGGGGTTTCGGGGGCGGGCGTGGAGGGTCGAATTGCCCGGGGATCCCCGGTCGATCGCCCGGGAGAGGGAGTGAACACTGCCTCTCCCGCTGCGCGGGAGATGCGGAGGCCCTCACCCCCCGCCCTCTCCCGCTGCGCGGGAGATGCGGAGGCCCTCACCCCCCGCCCTCTCCCGCTGCGCGGGAGATGCAGAGGCCCTCACCCCCCGCCCTCTCCCGCTGCGCGGGAGATGCAGAGGCCCTCACCCCCCGCCCTCTCCCGCTGCGCGGGAGAGGGGGCCACGCCAAAGCCCCGCCACTGAGGCGGGGCTTTGTCGGGGCGGCCGGATTTGAACCGGCGGCCTCAGCGTCCCGAACGCTGCGCGCTGCCAAACTGCGCTACGCCCCGGTGCGTCGCCATGATATCGGCCCGGGCGGGGGACGCGTCGGGCTCAGGCTTCAGCGGGGTCGCCCACCGATGCTTCCGCCAGCCGATCCAGCAGGCGGCGGAGCTCGAAGGAGCCGAAGGGCTTGCGGATCCAGGCGTCGGCCCCGGCCCGCCGGGCGAGGAAGGCGTCCACGTAACGGTCGAGCAGCAGCACGGTCGCCGGTGGCCCCACCCCCCGGCGCTGGGCGGCGGCCCGCAGGTCGCGCACGACCGCCATGCCGCCGCGGGCCCCGATTTGGAGGTCGACTAGGACCAGAGGGGACCGCTGCTCCTCCCAGGTGGCCGCGGCAGCCTCCGGGTCTTCGATGGTGCGCAGGCTGTAGCCGGTGCCGCCCAGGGCGGCACGGACGGCGTTGTCCACCCAAGGCAGATCGGCCACGAGGAGCAACTCGGTCATGGGCACCACGACTGTAGTCGGGGCGGTCGGGGTCGGGCGGGGCCTCGGTGCGCCCTCTCATGCCGATTCCTTGCCATATTCTGCCTGGCGGCGCCCTCGAACCCCTGGTAGGGTGCCCCGGCGCGGCGCGGAGCAAGGAGAGAGCATGGGCGAGGCGGCCCCGCTGGATCGTTCCTGGCAGATCAACGGGCTGTGCCGGGGGAACCACTCGCACCTCTTCTTCCCGCCCAGCGCGGTGGAGCGCAAGGAGGAGCGGGAGCGCCGGGAGGCCAAGGCCAAGGCCATCTGCGCCGTCTGCAACGTGCGGGGGGAATGCCTCGAGTTCGCCTTGGAGATCCGCGAGCCCTACGGCATCTGGGGGGGCATGACCGAGACCGAGCGACGCCAGATCCTGGCGCGGCGCTCCCCCGTCTAGGCGCCGGGGGGCAGCACCCCCGGGTTCCCCGTGCTGGGACCGGTCACAGCCGGAACCATGGGCACAACCCGGCGGCCCTGGTATGTTCGCCGTGTGGCCGTGCCCGCGGCGGATCAGCCGATTCGCCCCGCCTCCACCGTACTCGCCCTGCGGCCCGCCGCCGAGGGCTACGAGGTGCTGATGGTGCGCCGGGTGCGCTCGGCGGCGTTCATGGGCGATGCCCACGTCTTCCCCGGGGGTGCCCTCGAGGAGTGCGACCGCAGCGCGGCCGCTGCCCGCGCCGTGCGCTGGGGAGGCGACCCGGAGGAGTTCCCGTGGCGGGCCGCCGCCTTGCGGGAACTGGCCGAGGAGGCCGGTGTCTTCCTCACCGATCCGCCCGGCGTGCAGGTACCGGGGCAGGGGGCGGGCCTGTACCGAGCCCTGGCCGAGGCCGACGCGGTCCTGGACGCCGACTGCCTGGCCTACTTCTCCAACTGGGTGACTCCCCGCGGCGCCCCGCGCCGCTTCGATGCGCGCTTCTATGCCGCAGTGGTGCCGGCGGGCACCCCGGCCGGAGCCGACCGGACCGAGGTGACCGAGGCTTCCTGGGTGACGCCCGGCGAGGCCTTGCGGCGAGCCGCGGTCGGGGAGTGGCAAGTGGAGTTCCCCACGCGCAGACACCTGGAGGCTCTTGCTGGCTGCGGGTCGCCCGAGGCGGTTCTGGCTGCCGCTCCCGGGGTGAGCCGGGTGGCACGGATCGAGCCGCGGCTGGCCTTCGCCGCCGACGGGAGCTGGCGGGTGCTTTTGCCCGGTGAGGCGGGCTACGAGGAGGCGGGGTCGTGAGGCGCCGGGCTTCGGCCGAAGCGGGGCGCGCCCTGGGCCCGGCGGCTGCCGCCGCGCTGGCGCTGAGTCTGCTGGCGGTCACCGCCGTGGCGGCTCCGGCCCGGGCGGCGGTGACGGCCCAGGAAGTGGAGGAGGCGCGCCAGCGGCTGCGCGCCGTCACCTCGCAGCTGCAGGGCGAGGTGACGCGCTACGAGGAGGCGCTGCTCGAGGAGTCGCTGCTGCGCGAGCGCATCGCCCGCATCCGGGTCGAGCTGACCGGGCGCGAGCGTGAGCTCGCTCTGGCGCGCACCGCGGCCCGGGCCCGGGTGGCCGAGATGTACATGGCCGCCGGGGCGGGCGGCACCATCAGCTTGCTGGGCGGGGGCGACGGGCGCGGGCCCGCTCGCCTCGCCTACCTCGACTCGGTGGCCCTAACCGACCGGGAACTGGTGAATCGCCTCGAGCAGGCGCGGCGCGACTACGGCCGGCAGCAGGACCTGCTCACCGCGACGCTGGTCGACCAGGAGCGGGTGTCTGCCGAACTGGAAGACCTCGTCGACGGGATCTACGCCGAGCTCGAGGCTGCCGACGGGGAGTACCGGGCCGTGAAGCAGCAGTGGGACCTTCAAGAGGCGGAACGGATCCGCCGCGAGGAAGAGGAGCGGCGCCGCCGGGAGTGGCTGGCCACCTCCACCACGGCGGTGTCCACCACTACCACCACCGCCGGGGGCGGGGCGGGCACTACCACCACTGCGCCGGCTCCGACCACCACCACGACCACCCTGCCGCCGGCGCCCCCCGGAACCCTGGTGTGCCCGGTCGATGGGGCCACCACCTTCCGCGATTCCTGGGGCGAGCCCCGGCCCGGGGGTCGTTCCCATACGGGGGTCGACATGATGGCGACGTTGGGGACGCCCCTGGTGGCCATCGAGAACGGCGTCATCTACAACCCCAGCTGGCATTACGCCGGGGGCATCGGCCTGTACATCAAGGGAGACAGTGGGGACTCCTGGTACTACGCCCACCTCAACGGCTACGCCGCCGGAATCCAGGCCGGTACCCGGGTAGCCGCCGGTCAGTTGGTCGGCTATGTGGGGGAGACCGGTAATGCCGCGAGCCCGCATCTTCACCTGGCTCGCATTCTCCCCGGGGGCCAGTACGTGAACCCCTACCCGGTGGTGGCGGAGATCTGCTGAGCGGGGGCGGCCGGCTGAGGGCCGCCTGAGAGCCGCAGCGGCTCCTCCCCGATGCGTGCGTGCCGCCCGCCGGTAGACTCGACGGGCGGAAAAGGAAGCGGGAGGAGCGCCCGTGCGCAAGCTGGCCGCGCTGGTGCTGGCTGTGCTCATGTTCATACCCGCCCCGGCCGCTATGGCCGAGGTAACCCAGGCCCAGTTGGCCGAGGCCCGTGCTCAAGCGCGGGCCAAGTCGGGCGAGCTCGAGGGCCGCCTCACCGAGCTCGAGGCCGCCATGTACCAGGAGTGGCTCTACCAGGACCGCATCGAGTCGCTCCGCACCCAGATCACCGACCGGGAGCGGCGCCTGGCGCTGGCGGGGTTCGCCGCCCGGGAGCAGGCGGTCGACCTCTACATGAACTTCGGCAGCAATCGGGCCCGGGGCCTGGATCCCGAGGCGGTGGGCCGGGCGGGGACCCGGGACGCCTACATGCGCACCCTGGTAGCCGCCGAGCGCGATGCGGTCAACGAGCTTGCCTATCTCAAAGAGGACGCCACCCGCCTGCAGGGCGAGCTCGAGTTGCTGCTCGAGGCGCAGGGCAGCGAGAACCAGGAGCTGCAGCGCCAGGTCGATCTCCTCATGGGGGAGCTCGGCGACGCCAATGCCGCCTACCAGGCGCTCTACGACCAGTGGTGGAGCGAAGAGCAAGCCCGCATTCGGGCGCGTGAAGCTGCCGCCCGGGCGGCGGCGGCGGCCGCGGCGGCGGCGGCGGCGGCCGCCTCGGGCTATGCCACCAGCGCGGGCACCCCGGCCGCCGGCCGCACCTGCCCCGTCGCCGGCCCCCACACCTTCCGCGACTCGTGGCTGGAGCCCCGGCCGGGCGGCCGGCGCCACCACGGCGTCGACCTGGTGGCCGCCATGGGAACGCCTCTGGTGGCCATCGAGAACGGCGTGGTCTACGGCACCGGCTGGCATTACCTGGGCGGCATCAACCTCTACCTTCGCGGGGACAGCGGCGACGTGTACTACTACGCCCACCTGTCCGGCTTCGCCGGGGGCATCTCCGACGGCGTGCGGGTCAACAAGGGCCAGACGGTGGGGTTCGTGGGTGACACGGGCAATGCCGGGGTGCCCCACCTGCACCTGGGCTACCAGCCCGGCGGCGGCCCGCTGACCAACCCGTACCAGCTGATGGTCAAGCTCTGCCGGTAGCGGCAGGCCCTATCCCTCCGCTTCGCCTTCTCGCCTGGCCAACTGCTGCACCAGCAACTCCACCCGCGCCGTGCAGGTCTCGGCCGCTGCCGGCGGTATCAGCTCCTGCAGGCGGACGGCGGCGGCGATGATGGCCCGGGCCGACGGGGCTTCGGGATGAGCCGTTACCACCGGGCGTCCGCCGTCGCCGCCCTCGACCACGAAGGGGTCCAGGGGCACCCGGGCCAGCAAGGGGACGCCCAGCTCGTCGGCCAGGTCGCGGCCCCCTCCTTCCCCGAACAGGGCGTAGTGGCGGCCGTCGTCGGTGGTGAAGCCGGACATGTTCTCGATCACCGCCACCACGGGGAGGTAGGAGCGGCGGGCCATGTCGGCCACCCGCATCGCCACTTTCTGCGCCGCCTTCTGGGGGGTGGTCACCACCACCAGCTCCGCCTGGGGCAGCAACCGGGCCAGGGCCATCTGCACGTCTCCGGTGCCCGGGGGCAGATCGAGCACCAGGTAGTCCAGCGCCGGGTCCCAGGCCACGTCGCGTAGGAACTGCTCCAGGGCCTTGGACAGCATCAGGCCCCGCCACATCAGGGCGCGGTCTTCGTCGTCGAGCAGGAGGCCGGTGGAGACCAGTTGCACGCCCCCGGCTTCCAGAGGGACGATCTTGCGGTCCGGCCCGGCCTCGAGGCGGGCGCCGCTCACCCCCAGCATGCGGGGGATGGAGAAGCCCCAGATGTCGGCGTCGAGCAGGCCCACCCGGCGCCCGGCGGCGGCGAGAGCCACCGCCAGGTTGACGCTCAGGGAGGACTTGCCCACGCCGCCCTTGCCGCTGCCGACGGCGATGACGCGGGTGGAGGGGCTCACCATGGTGTCCCCAGCCTGCTGGCGTGCCTTGCGCCGCGCCACTCCCATCAGGGCCGAGCGCTCTTCGGGGCTCATCGCCGTGACCCGCACCTCCACCTTTTCGATGCCGGGGAGGGCGGCGACCTTGCGCACTACATCCCCTTCGATCTGGGCGCGCAGGGGGCAGGCGGCGATGGTGAGGGCGAGGCGGATGGTGGCTACCCCGGCTGCGAGGTCGATGCCGCGCACCATGCCCAGCTCCACCACATCGGCCCCAAGCTCGGGGTCGACGACGGCGCGCAGGGCGGCTTCGACGTCGGCGGCGGTGGTCACGGCGGAGCGCAGTCTGCCAGGCGGGCGGCGGTCTTCAAGGGGAGGCCGGCGCGGCCGGGGTACGCTGACGGCGAGAAAGCGAGGAGGAAGCATGCCCAAGCAGGTACCCCCCGTCCCCCACGGCCCCCAGCCCATCGGTCCCTACTCGATAGCCGCCGAGGGAGGCGGCCTGGTGTTCATCAGCGGGCAGGTGGCCCTCGACCCGACCACGGGGCAGCGGGTGGAAGGGGATGCTGCGGCCCAGGCCGGGCGGATCATGGAGAACCTGGCCTTGGTGCTCGGCGACCTGGGCCTCGGCTTCGGCGACGTGGTCAAGACCACCATCTTCCTAGCGGACATCGGCGACTTCGGAGCGGTGAACGAGGTGTACCGGGGGTACTTCGACACCGCCCCCCCGGCGCGTTCCACCATCCAGGTGGGAGCCCTGCCCGGTGGGTTCCTGGTGGAGATCGAGGCCATCGCCGCTCGCTGAGAGCGTTCCGGCCGGTTGAGGCGGGGCTGAGAGACCGTCAGGCAGAAGGGCCCCGAGCCCGGGGTGATGCCGGGCGCCGCCGGTAGAGTGAGCGCCCGTGGCCAATGCATCTCCCGTGCTATCGCTGTCGCGGCGTGACGGCCTGGGCGCCTATCTGGTCGAGCTCTGGCGGCGGCGGCACTTCGTCTGGCACCTCGCCATCGGCGGCATCCGGGCGCGCACCAGTTCCACCACGCTGGGCCTGCTGTGGTGGATGCTCGACCCGCTGATCCTGGGAGGGGTATTCCTGCTGGTGTTCGGGGTGATCCTGGACGTCCGGCGGGGCGACCCGGCCTACATCGGGTTCCTGCTCTCGGGCCTGTTCGCCTTCACCTACACCCGCACCACCATGATGGGCGGGGGCAACACCCTGACTGCCAACGCTCACTTGATCGCCACCCAGCGCTTCCCGCGCATGGTGCTGCCTATTGCCTCGGTCGTGGAAGGGGCGGTGGCCTTTTCGTTCTCTCTCGTGCCGTGGTTCCTGATCGCCGGCGGGGCGCATGGAGACTGGCCCGGCCGCTACACCGTGGTGCTGCTGCCCGCCTTCGTGTTCCACACTCTGTTCAACCTGGGCCTTTCCCTGCTCATCGCCCAGTTGGTGATCCCCTTCCGGGACATCGGCAACGTGGTGGGCCACCTCAGCCGCATCTGGATGTACATGTCGCCGGTGATCTACCCGCTCGACGAACGGCTGCGCAATGCCCCCGAAGCCCTGGTGCAGATCCTGCAGTTCAACCCCATGGCCGCGATTCTCGGGCTGTACCGCACCGCCTTGCTGAATCACCCCAGCGAGGCCTACCACTGGTGGGGCTCGGCAGCCTGGGCGGTGGGCCTGGTGGTCGTTGGCGCCGTGACCTTCCGCCGCATGGAGCACAAGCTGCCGAGGTACCTGGCGTGACCGACGAGCCCTCCTCCAAGCCGCCTCGTCTCACTCCGGAGGAGCGGGCCGCTCGCGTGGCCGCCCGGCAGGAGGCCCGCCGGGCGGAACGTGCCGCGCGCCGCGAGGCGGAGCGGGCGGCGCGCCAGCAGGCGGCAGCCGAGCAGCGGGCGGCGCGCCAGCAAACGGTGTCGCAGGAGCGGGCGGCGGCGGTGCCCGCCGCTGCCGGCGAGCCGTCGTCGGAGCCGGCGATCGTGGCCCGGAACCTGACGGTCAAGTTCCGCCCCTTCGCCGAGAGGCAGCCCTCGCTGCGCCGCCACGGCCTGGCGGCCCTGCGGCGTCACGAGACTCCGGTGGTAGCGGTGGACGACGTGTCCCTGACCGTGTTCCGAGGCGAGGCTCTGGGGATCATCGGGTCCAACGGAGCCGGGAAGACCACCCTGCTGCGGGTGCTGGCGGGCACCCTGCCGCCCGATACGGGGGAGGTGGAGGTCTACGGCACCCAACCCCCGACGATGCTCTCGCTGGGAGCCGGTTTCAACCGCAAGCTGTCGGGCCGGCGCAACGTCTACCTGGGGGGGATGGCGGCGGGGTTGCTGAAGCCTCAGATCGACGAGATGTTCGACGACATCGTCGCCTACTCCGGGTTGGGCGACGCCATCGACCGCCCGGCCGGCACCTACTCCTCCGGGATGTTCGCCCGCCTCGCCTTCGCCGTGGCCATTCGGCGCGACCCTCAGATCCTGCTGCTCGACGAGGTGTTCGCCGTGGGGGATCAGGCCTTCAAGAAGAAGAGCGCCGAGACCATGCAGCAGTTGCTGGCCAATGCCGGGACCATCGTGATGGTGTCCCACGGCCTGGCCCGCCTGCGGCGCTTCTGCCATCGGCTGGCCTGGATGGACCAGGGCCGCCTGATCGCGATAGGCGCGCCCGACGAGATCGCCTCCCGCTACCTCAGCTTCCTGGGGATCTCCGAGGAGGAGGCGCAAGAGGACTGAGGCGGCGGCGCCCCGGAGGAAGGTCCGCCGGGGCCTCTATGCTCGGGCGTGCCCGCGCCCGCGCGGGCTGGTGCCATGGAAGTAGTGACCACCCAGATCCCCGGCCTGCTGGTTCTGCGCCCCTCCCGGGCGACGGATGAACGCGGCTTCTTTTCCGAGACCTACCGGCGGTCCTTCATGGAGGAGCACGGCCTGCCCGCGGAGTGGGTGCAGGACAACCACTCCCTGTCGAGGCGCCGGGGCACGGTGCGAGGCCTGCACTTCCAGGTGCCGCCGCACGCCCAGGCCAAGCTGGTGCGGGTGGTGGTGGGGCGAGTGTTCGACGTGGCGGTGGACCTGCGCCGAACCTCGCCTTCCTTCGGCCGCCACGCCGCCTTCGAGTTGACCGCGGCCGGCGGCGAGCAGTTGCTGGTGCCCGCGGGCTGCGCCCACGGGTTCTGCACCCTGGAGGAGGGCACCGAGGTGCTCTACAAGGTGTCGGCCTACTACTCGCCCGACCACGACCGGGGTCTGCGCTGGGACGATCCGGCGCTGGGCATCGCCTGGCCGGTGACGGCGGCCGAGGCGGTGCTGTCGGCGCGCGATCGGCAGCACCCGCCTCTGGCGGGACTGCCCGACTACTTCGCCGAGGAGGCCTGATGGACCGGCGCTACCTGGTCACCGGCGGGGCCGGCTTCATCGGCTCCAACTTCATCCGTCACGTGCTGGCACACGAAGCCGACGCCACGGTCACCAACCTGGACCTGCTCACCTACGCCGGGGTCGAGGCCACGGTGCGCGAACTGGATGACGACCCGCGCCACAGCTTCGTGCGCGGCGACATCGGCGACTCCGCCCTGGTCGACGGCCTGCTGCCCGGGCACGACGTAGTGGTGAACTTCGCCGCCGAGTCTCACGTGGACCGCTCGATCGCCGGCCCGGCGGTGTTTCTGCAGACCAACGTACTGGGGACCGGGGTGCTGCTCGACGCCGCCCGGCGTCACGGCATCCCCCGGTTCATCCAGGTCTCCACCGACGAGGTCTACGGGTCGCTAGCAGAGGGCTTCGCCGCCGAGGAGGCCCCGCTGCGCCCCTCGTCGCCCTACTCGGCGTCCAAGGCGGCCGGGGACCTTCTCGCCGCCTCGTACGGCACCACCTTCGGCTACCCGGTGATCGTCACACGGTGCACCAACAACTACGGCCCGTACCAGTTCCCGGAGAAGGTGATCCCGCTCTTCGTCACCAACCTGCTCAACGGGCGCAAGGTGCCGCTGTACGGCGAGGGGCGCAACGAACGCGACTGGCTGCACGTGGAGGACCACTGCGCCGCGCTGCATCTGCTGGTCGACCGGGGGGCGCCGGGCGAGGTGTACAACATCGGGGCCGATGCCCAGCTGCCCAACATCGAGCTCACCCGGCGAATCCTGGCGGCCGTGGGCATGGGGGAGGAGATGATCGAGCGGGTGCCCGACCGGCCCGGCCACGACCTGCGCTACGCGGTGGACTCCTCCAAGCTGCGCCGCCTGGGCTGGGCCCCGGCACGCTCGTTCGAGGAGCACCTGGCGGCCACCATCGACTGGTACCGCCGCCGCCCCGACTGGTGGCGGCCTTTGAAGGAAGGGAGCCGGCCGTGAAGGGCGTCGTCCTGGCCGGGGGCACCGGCAGCCGGCTGCGGCCCATCACCTACTCGATGGCCAAGCAGCTCATCCCGGTGGCCAATAGGCCCATCATCGAGTACGGCCTCGAGGACCTCGCCGAGGCCGGGATCACCGAGGTCGGCATCATCGTCTCCCCCGAGACCGGGGGCGAGGTGCAGACGGCGGTGGGCGACGGCGCCCGGCTGGGGCTGCGCCTCACCTACATCGTGCAGGACCGCCCGCTGGGCCTGGCCCACGCCCTGAAGACCGCCCTGCCCTTCGTGGACGGTGACGACTGCCTGATGTACCTGGGGGACAACCTGGTGAAAGACGGGGTGCGCGATGTGGTGGCCGACTTCGCCTCCCATCGCCCCAACTGCCAGATCCTGCTCTGCCCGGTGGACAACCCGTCGTCCTTCGGCGTGGCGGAACTGGCGCCCGACGGGCGCATCGTCCGCCTGGTGGAGAAGCCCAAGGCCCCGCCCTCGAACCTGGCCTTGGTGGGGGTGTACTTGTTCGACGGCTCCATCGGCGAGGCGGTCGACGCCATCCGCCCTTCAGCGCGCGGCGAACTGGAGATCACCGACGCCATCCAGTACCTGGTGGAGGCGGGGCGCCACGTGCGCGCCTCGGTGGTCAGTGGGTGGTGGAAGGACACCGGCACCAAGGCCGACCTGCTCACCGCCCAGGAACTGGTCATCGCCGATCTGGCCCACAGCATCGACGGTGAGGTGATCGGCGGCCGGGTGGAAGGCGCCTTGCACGTGGGCCGGGGGTCACAACTGGTCGATTGTGAAGTGGTGGGCCCGGTGGTGGTGGGCGACGACGCCCGCCTGATTCGGGTGCGCCTGGGGCCGGAGACCTCGATCGGCCACGGCTGCCGCTTGTCCGACGCGGCGGTGGAGGGGTCGATCGTCATGGACGGCGCCGAGGTGCACGGCTGGCGGATCCGCGATTCGCTGCTGGGGCGCGGCGCCCGCCTCCACGGGGCCGCCCCGGATTCCTTCGTCGAGGTTACCCTCGGCGAGCGTTCGGAGATCGTGGGCGAGTGATCCTGGTCACCGGGGGCGCCGGGCAGCTGGGTACCGCCTTCCGCAAGGTGGTTCCCCAGGCCCGCTTCGTGGATCTGGCCGATTTCGACCTGACCCGATCCGACCTGCTCATGGGCGCCCTGGCCGACATGCGGCCGGAGGCCATCGTCAACTGCGCCGCCTACACCGCCGTGGACCGGGCCGAGAAGGACGAGGCGCTCGCCACCGAGGTCAACGGGACCGCGGTGGGCATGATGGCCGCCTACGCCGCGGTGGAGCACATCCCCTTCCTCAGCTTCTCCACCGATTACGTGTTCCCCGGCGACGGCTCGGTTCCGTATGTGGAGTCGTCGCCGACGGGGCCGGTCAACGCCTACGGGCGCTCGAAGCTGGCCGGCGAGAAGATCGCGCTGAGCGTGTGCCCGGAGGCGCTGGTGGTGCGCACCTCCTGGCTGCTGTCGGGCACCCATCCCAACTTCGTGGCCACCATGCTGCGCCTGGCGGCGCAGCGGGAGGTGAAGGTGGTCGACGACCAGCGCGGCTGCCCCACCATGGCCGACGACCTAGCCCCGGCCGCCTGGACGGCCCTGCGGGCGGGGGCGAGCGGCCTGCTGCACCTCACCAACTCCGGAGAGACCACTTGGTTCCGCTTGGCCCGGGCGGCGGTGGCCCAAGCGGGCCTCGACCCAGGGCGCATCGTCCCCTGCTCCACCGCCGAGTACCCCACCCCGGCGCGCCGCCCCGCCTACTCGGTGCTGGGCTCCGAGCGTCGCGGCTCCCTGGGCCTGGCCGACCTGCCGCCTTGGGAAGGCTCCCTGCCGGCGGTAGTGGAAGGGTTACGGTTATGAGGGGTTGCCCGGTGTGGGCTGTGGTGCTGAACCACCGGGAGGCGGCCGACACCCTGCGCTGCCTGGACGCCCTGGGCAAGGTGCGCTACCGGCCGCTGAGGCGCCTCGTGGTGGACAACGGCTCCGGCCCGGGAGAGGTGGCCTGGCTGCGCTCGGCGGGGGCAACGGTGGTGGAGTCGGGCGGCAACCTGGGGTACGCCGGCGGCAACAACGTCGGCATCCGGGCGGCGCTGGAAGGCGGGGCCGAGGCGGTGTGGATCGTCAACCCCGACGCCTACGTGGAGCGGGGCAGCCTGCGGCGCCTGGTGCGGGTGCTGCGCCGCCACCCCGAGGTGGGCATCGTGGGCCCCCGCATCCTGGAGGCGGAGAGCGCCGTTCCCCGGGTCCAATCCGATGGGGGGCGCATCGTGTGGGAAGCCGGTGGGCGGAGCGAGTTGATCGGCCGGGGGACGGCGCCGGGCCGGGGCGGCGAGATGCGCCTGGTGGACTTCGTGCCGGGGGCGGCGATGCTGGTACGCCGCAAGGTATTCGAGGACGTCGGCCTGCTGCCCGAGGAGTGGTTCCTCTACTTCGAGGAGACGGACTTCTGTGTACGGGCGGGGCGAGCCGGGTGGAAGGTGGCGGTGGATACCCGCGCCCGGGCGGTGCACCGCTTCGGCTCTGCCGACGGCCTGCCCTCCGAAGTGCTGCTCTACTACTTCGTGCGCAACCGCTTGCTGTTCGGCCGCCGCTTCACCGAGGTGCCGTTCGAGGTGATGCTCGCCGACCTGGAGGGTTTCGTCACCTCGTGGCGCCGCCGGGTGCAGGGGCACCGGCCGGGGTGGCTGGGGCGCTTCGAAGATCTGGTGGCGCTGGCAGTGGCGGACGCTCGAGCCGGGGTCATGGGCAAGCGAGAGGGTGTGGGCGGCGCCTAGGTGTGCTCGGTCAGGACCGCGATGGTGTGCGCGATGAGGCCTGGGTCCAGCCGGTCGCCGTGGCCGGGCACCACCATGTCCGCGTCGAAGGCCGCCAGGCGCGCCACCGATTCGGGCCAGGCGGCAAGGTCGGCGTCGGCGGTGTTCCCCACCTCGTCGCCGGCCAGGATCATGCACCCCCCGAAGAGCAGCCGCCGGTTCGGGAAGTAGACGACCACGTTGTCCGGGGCGTGGGTAGGCCCCGGGAACCATACCTGCACCGTCTCGTCGCCGAAGGACAGCGCCAGGCCTTCGTCGAGCGGGAACAGGTGGTCGGGCGGCAAGTAGGGGACGGCGGCCTGAGCTTCGCGGTACCGGGCGTCCGCCGGGGCTTGCAGCCAGCCGAGGAGCAGAGCCCGTGTGGCCTCGCCGCGCTCAACCAGCAGCGCCGCGGTCTCCTCGGACCCATAGACCGGGATGCCGGCGGCGAGCAGGTAGGCGTTGCCTCCCAGGTTGTCCACGTGGAAGCCGGTGCTGATCGCGGTCACCGGGCGCGGCCCCAGGCGGTCCTCGGCCCAGGCAAGCACCTCCTCGGTGGCCTCCGGCGTGTAGGGGGTGTCCACCAGGACTAGCTCACCGTCGGGCATCTCGACGAGCAGGGAATTGGCCGCCCAGGGAAGGCTGTGGCGGATGATGTAGACGCCCTCGGCTACCTGCCGCACGGAGAGATCGGCGTCGATCTGGAACTCGGTCGCCACAAAAGGCGCCGACGAGGTTGGCGCCCCACCGGTGGTGACTGGGGGCACGGAGGGATTGGTGGAAGGAGCCGGGGGGTCCGCGCCGGTCCCGCAGGCGCCGACCAGCAGCGTCAGGACGCCGAGCGAGATCAGGCGATTGGCGGCCGCCCCCATCACAGAGTCAGGGTATCAGGAGGGGGCATTTCCGCCGGGGGGCGGGGCCGTGGCAATCTGGTTGCGGGGTGAGGTCAGAGTTCCCGAGGGTCCGGTCGTGCCCTGCCGCGAGCGGATGGTGTTATGAGGGGATGTCGAGGATGAGTCCCAGCGTCTCGCGTATCTGGGTCAACGCCACGGCGCCAACATTGCCGAGCACCCGGTCGACGCGACCCACCGATACCGCCCGAAAGTGCTGACACTGCGCTGCCGCCGGCCGGTCGAGGCCGTTGGGCTCATCGGGTTCGATCAGGATCTCGGAGCCGAAACCCCGGATCGTCGTCGTCAGTGGGACGACCTGAATCACGCTGGGCGAGGCTTCGAGGATCCTCTGGGCAGTAGCCACCACTGCCGGCCGGCGCAATCCGGCCTCTCGTCCCGCAGGGATGCCGAGGTCGAGTTCGACTATGTCACCCGAGTTCAGCATCCAGCCACTCTGTCTCGCCTGAGGAGAGCGCCCCGGCTAGCTCCTGGCCGATCCGCTCCTGGCGAAGCCGCCGCACCGCCAGCGCCACCGTTTCGCCCACGGTCGTGCCCAGCGAGGCGGCCAGGCGCTTCAATTCCTCGTGGGTCGCGGTGTCGATTCGCACACTCGTGCTCTGCATGCAGGAAAGCATACATCAGTGCATGCAGGCAGAGAAGCTGCCTCTGAGAAGCGTGGCGTTGTCCCGGGCGCTCCTGCTTGCTCGGGCCCCGGCAGCCCCGGGACCAGGTCCACCCTGGTGAGGTCTGGAGGGGGTCCCGAGGGACAGGACGAAGCCCCGGATTCTCCCGCCGCTAGTGTCCCCTGGGCCGGGTGGGCCGACGGAGGAGGTCTGCGCCTTGTTCGATTATGCGACGGCGGCGGTGGAGGGTGCCCTGGCGGCCGGGGCTGCCTACGCCGATGCCCGGGTGGTTTCCACCCGCACCGAGAACATCGAGGTCCTCAACCAGAACGTGCAGGAGGTGGCCCGCGCCGAAAGCATCGGCGTCGGGGTGCGGGCGCTGATCGGGTCCTCGTGGGGCTTCTTCGCCACGGCGGAGTTGAGCGCCCCCGCCGCCCGGGCTGCCGGGGCGCGGGCAGCGGCCATCGCCGCTGCCTCGGCCCGGGTGCCCGGCCCGCCGGTGGAACTGGCCGACGTGCCGGTGGCGGAGGCCTTCTGGGAGAGCCCCTTCCTGGAACACTGGGCCGAGGTGCCCCTCTCCGACAAAGTGGACATGCTCATCGGAGTCACCGCCACCATGAAGGGGGTGCCGGGCATCGCCCTGGCCCGGGCCGAACTCGGCTTCTTCGACACCGAGAAGTGGTTCGTGTCCTCCCAGGGCCACCGCATTCGCCAGCACATCGTGGAGTCGGGCGGCGGCTACGACGCCACTGCCCTGGGGGAGCGGGAAACCCAGCGCCGTTCCTATCCGCAGTCCTTCGGGCAGTATGAGACCGGCGGCTACGAGACGGTGCGCGCCTGGGACTACCCGGGCAACTCCCAACGGATCGCCGAGGAGGCGGTGCAGCTGCTCTCCGCCGCCGAGTGCCCCGACGGCGAGAAGACGCTGATCCTGGAGGGCAGCCAGCTGGCCCTGCAGATCCACGAGTCGGTGGGCCATGCCATCGAGCTCGACCGGATCCTGGGCTGGGAAGCCGCCTTCGCCGGCACGTCGCACCTCGACCTGGCCCTTCTCGGCAAGCACCGCTACGGGTCGGAGATCATGCAGATCACTGCCGACGCCACCATCCCCGGGGCCCTGGGCACCTTCGGGTTCGACGACGAGGGCACCCCGGCGCAATGTGTGGACATCGTCAAGGACGGCCTCTGGGTCGGCGTGCTGTCCGGCCGCGACTCGGCCGCTCGCGCCGGCCTGCCCCCCGGGGGCATGGTGCGGGGTGACGGCTTCAACCGGCTGCCCATGGTGCGCATGACCAATGTGGGCCTGCTCGCCGGCGACTCCTCGCTGGAGGAGATGGTCGCGGCCACCGAGGATGGGGTCTACATGGCCACCAACCGCTCTTGGTCCATCGACGACCGCCGGCTCAACTTCCAGTTCGGCACCGAGATCGCCTGGGAGGTCAAGAAGGGAAGGCTGGGGCGGATGCTGAAGAACCCCACCTACACGGGGATCACCCCGCAGTTCTGGGCCCAACTCGACATGCTTGGCGGGGAGGCGGAGCGAATCCACTGGGGGACGCCCAACTGCGGCAAGGGCCAGCCCATGCAGATCGGACACACCGGGCATTCGGCACCGGCGGGTCGGTTTGCCAGCGTGAGAGTGGGGGTGAAGGGATGACCGACACGGCAGCCATCGCAGAGCGACTCGTGGAGATGGTGGGCGACCGCGCCGAGGCGCAGGCCACCGTCACCACCGGCGAGGCGGCACTCACCCGGTTCGCCAACTCCTTCATCCACCAGAATGTGGCCGAGGCCACCCCGGCCGTGAGCGTGAAGGTGGCCATCGACGGCAAGGCGGCACGGGGCACCGACACCCGCACCGAGGACTCCGCCCTGGCGGCCCTGGTGGAGCGGACGCTGGAGGCAGCCCGCCTGTCGCCGGCCGACCCGGAGTGGCCCGGCTCGGCCCCGGCAGCGCCGCTGCCCGCTATCGACAACTACGACGAGGACACTGCCGCCGCCTCACCCGATCGGCGGGCAGAAGTCGTGGGCCGGTTCATCGCCGCCGCCGACGGCACCGACGCCGCCGGCTACTGCGACACCGAAGCCCTGGTGGTGGGGTTCGCCAACAGCCGGGGCCAGCAGGGCACCACCCGGCGCACCCGGGCCACGATCGACGGCATCCACCGCGTCGGGACCGTGGCCGGGTCGGGGCACCAGACCTCGGTGCGCCTGGGCGACCTCGACGGCGGCGCCGTGGGGGCCCTGGCCGCCGAGCGTTTCCGCCTGGCCGCCGATCCCTTCGACCTGAAGCCCGGAGAGTACGAGGTGGTGCTGGCTCCCGAGTGCGTTGCTTCCCTCGCCATCTTCCTGGCCTTCTACGGCTTCAACGGCAAGGCGGTTAGCGAGGGCCAGTCGTTCCTGGAGATCGGGAAGCAGCAGTTCGACGAGGCGATCGACATCTGGGACGACCCCGGCGGCCCCGGCGCGTTGGGCCTGGCCTTCGACGCCGAGGGCACCCCGAAGCGGCGCCTCGACCTGGTGCGGGCCGGGGTGAGCTTGGCGGCGGCCCACGACCGCAAGACGGCCGCCCGGGTCGGCGGCGCCTCGACCGGCCACTCCCTGCCCGGCCTGGAGATCTGGGGAGCCGTCCCCAGCGACTTGGTGATCGGCGGGGGCGGTGCCTCTGAGGCCGAGATGATCGCCGCCGTGGATCGGGGCCTCTACGTGGCGACTTTCAACTACTGCCGGGTGCTCGATCCCAAGACTCTGGTGGTAACCGGCCTCACCCGCAACGGCACCTTCATGATCGAGAACGGCCGCATCACCGGGGCGGTCACCAACCTGCGCTTCACCCAGTCGTTCGTGGCGGCGCTGTGCCCGGGGCGGGTACTCGACCTGGGCGCCGAGGTGCGTCATGCCGACTCGGAGTTCGGCCCGGGCCTAGTGCGCTGCCCGGCGGTGCGCCTGGCCTCTTGGAACTTCACCGGCGGGGCGGAGGGGTAGGCGCCAGGCAGGTGCTTTGCTGGGGGCTTCGGCCGGGGCGGGGTCCTTTCCCTGGCCTCCGGCCGTGGGCGCAGTGCAGAGGCGGTGCCGACCGATAGGCTGCGGCTGGGCGGTGTTCCTCGGTTGAGGGGTGGACCATGGGCCATCGGCTGGTCGGCTTCTCGGTGGGAGCCCTGCTGGTGCTGGCGGCCGCCTGCTCCGGGGACGGCGGGGCGAGCACCACGACGACGAGTGCTCCCCCCACGACGGCCCCGGCGGCGGTGACCGATGAGCAGTCGTTCGAGTTGCAGGCCCGGGCCATCGTCCGGGCCTGGCCGGGGCCGCGGCTGTGCATGAACGGCGACTACACCCCACCGGAGTTGCGAGCCCTTCTCGCCCCGGCGTACGACGAGATCGTCTATACCGAGGTAGATCCGCAGTTCCACCCGGCCATCGGCTGGGACGCCTGCACGCTCGTGGGCGCGACCGCGCCGCGTTGGTACGCATCGGATGTGGTCGGGGTCGATGTCTGGATCATGCGGGGCTTCCTCAACGGGATCGGGGAGACCTACCTCTTCCGCTGGGACGGCGGCGCCTGGGTGGACGCCACGGCGGAAGAAACCGGAGTCACGGTCACCACTTCGGTGTCCTGAAGGCCGGGGTCCTCACCAGACCCGGAAGCGCTCCGGGATGATGCGGATGGGCAGCGAGAAGGTGCGGGCCGTCTGGGCCTCGTCCATGCCCCAGTGCGCCAGCGGCTCCAGGTACTTGGCGCGGTAGGCGGGGAGCGCGTCCGACGCGGCGGTGGATTCGTCTACCCGCGCCCGCCCCTCCACGGTCACCATGTGGTCGCCGTAGGGGTCGCAGTTCAGGTGGAAAGACACCCGCGGGTTGGCGGCGAGGTTGCGCACCTTCGGGGCATCGGGCTTGGAGTAGAAGAGGATGGTCTCCCCGTCCCACAGGAAGGAGATCACCGACGACTGGGGGCGGCCATCGGGGGTGACGGTGGTGAGCCAGCCGACGATGTCGTCGCCTAGGTGCTGCTCGGCGAGGCGGCCGTCTTCAGTATTGGGGTCGAGGCCTTTGGTCATGGGGGCAGGTTAGGAGGACGGGGCGTACCCGGCCGGCCCTGCCACCTGGCCGGCCGCGCGGATCTGTCGTACCCGGGTGATATGAAGAGGCGTGACCATCGAAGATGAGATTCGGGATGCCTCCGATCCCGTCGACATCGTTCCTGTCGACTGGCTGGCGGACTCTGAGGTGGTGCCGGAGTTGCAGCGTCTCGGCCGTCTCGTGGCCCGGGCTCAGGCTCGTGCTGCCCGGGTGGTCGCCATGGCGCATGGCCGTGGTTTGCCGCAGGCGCAGGGGTTTGGCTCCGTGACGGCGTGGCTGATCGCGACTACAGGCGAGCCGCCTGCGGTGTGCCGCAGCCGGGTTCGGGTGGCCCTGGCGTTGCGGCACATGCCGGAGACCCGGGGAGCGTTCGCGGCGGGTGGTCTGTCTGAGCCTCGGGTGCGGCTGCTGGTGGAGGCCCGGGAGGCGGCCCCTGAGGTGTTTGCCCGTGATGAACGGCTGCTGGTCTCTCAGGCGCGTTCGCTGTCGTCCCGGGCGTTTCCTAAGGCGGTGGCGCATTGGCGTCGTCTGGCCGACCCCGACGGTGCCCTGGCCGATGCCGCCAAGGCGTTCGAGCGGCGCCGTCTGTGCGTATCCGCCACCTGGGAAGGCATGGTCCGCCTCGACGGCGACCTGGACCCCGAGTCCGGCAGTGTGGTCATGACCGCTATCGGCTCGCTGGCCGAACCCTGGGCCCTAAGACAAAGGGGATGCCCGTAGCCCGGCCCAGCGCCGCGCCGACGCTCTCGTAGAGATCTGCCGCCGTCATCTCGACTCGGGCAACTCGCCACAGCAGGGAGGGGAGAAGCCGCACCTGACGCTGACGGTAAGCCTGAGAGATCTCCAGTCCGACGGCCTGGTCGACCTGGACACCGGGCCTATCCCCGCCGAGTCGGCCCGGCGGCTTGGCTGCGACGCCACCATCCGGCGCATCCTCTTAGGTGTGAACGGCAAGCCTGCGGCGGTCGGCGCGGCGGCGCGGACGGTTCCTTCCGGGCTGCGCCGGGCCCTCGACCTGCGCGACGGTGGCTGCACCCATCCCGGATGTGACGTGCCGGCCCGTTGGTGTGACGCTCACCACGTCATCCACTGGGCTCACGGCGGCAGAACCGAGTTGGGGAATCTCAGACTCCTGTGCCGCCGGCATCACGGCTGGGAGCACCACGACACGCCGTACCCCAAGCGGGAATGAGGCAGGGCTACTCACAGGGGACTGCCCGGTATCCTCCGCTGAGGCTCGCCTTCCACAAAGGGGCGGACATCCCGCCGGGCTTGGTGCGTTCCATCCTGACCAAGGGGGTGGGCCTCACTGAAGAGAACGCTCTGCAGCTGCTGGGAACCCGCAAGGGGAACTGACGTGCTCGTAACCTTGGTACTGCACCTCGAGCAACCTGCGTCCGGTAACGCCGTCTGGTGGAGCGAGAGCCCGGATCTGCCGGGCTTCTACGCGACGCGCGAGAGCCTCGCCGAGGTACTGCGGGCGTCTGAGGCCGCGGCCATGCATATCTTGCGCGAGCAGGGTGTAGACACAAGCGAGGTGCGGTTCCGGCTGATGCTTGCTCAGGAGGCCGGCGCCTCGTCCGGGATGCCCGAGCGAACCTGACGGTTGGGTGGTTCCTCACCCCTCCGGCGGCGGCAGCGGCTTCTCCTTCGTCTTCGCTTTAGGGGCTTCCCTGTCGCGGAAGGCGACCCCGCCCACCACTACCGATCCGATGAGGGCGAACAGGGCCACTCCCCACACCACCGGGATGCGAACGTCGCCGCCGGGGGAATCGACGAGGAACTCGCCTTCACCTACCACTCCGATCACCAGCACCGCGATCCACATGGCGATGATGACCAGCGCTCCCCAGAAGTACTTGGCCTGCAGCATGGCTGCCTCCTCACGGCCGCTCATCCCGCCGCCGGCTCGAGGCGCCGGTAGAGGGCGAGCAGCTTCTTCTCTTCCTCGTCCCAGTTGTAGCGGCTGATGGCTACCCGCGTCGCCGCTCGGAAGCGGGCTTCGGCTTCGGGGTCGTCCACGATGGCCTGCACCGCGGCGGCGATGCTCTGCGGGTCATCGGGGTCGCACACCGTGCCCACCCCCTCCTCGCGCACCACGCGGCCCATCTCCTCGAAGTCGGAAGCGACGATGGGGATCCCGGCCATCATGTACTCGAACAGCTTGTTGGGCATCGACCAGCGGTACGACAGCGACTGCCCCCGGATGACGCAGAGGCCCACGTCGGCGCTGGCGGTGTAGTAGAGCAGCTCGTCGTTGCGGATGGGCCCGAAGAAGTAGACCCGGTCCTGCAGGCCGCGGCGGCGCACCATCTCCTCCAGAGCGGGCCGGTGGTAGCCGTAGCCGATGACCACCAGCACGCAGCGCTCCAGCAGCGTGACGGCTTCTATGGCCTCCTCAATGCCCCGGTACTCCTGAAGCGATCCCTGGTACAGCAGGATGCGGTGGTCGGCGGGGATGCCCAGGCGCTCTCGCAGATCCCACCCCTGCTGCACCTCCATGCGCTCCGGCACGTTGTGGATGAGGGTGGGGAAGGGGATCCCGTAGCGGCGCACCACGTACTCGGCCCGGCTGCGGGTGGTCCAGATGCGCTCGTCGGCATGGCGGAGGCCGTGGCGCTCCTGCCGGCCCGCCCGCCACTTCGCCCACCGCCCCATGCGGGAGCGCTCGGTGGCCAGTTCGTGCGAGTCGTAGACCAGGCGGGTGCCCGGCCGGGCCTTCTTGGCGCGTACCCCGATGGCCAGCGTGTTCAGGTCGTGGCAGTGCCACACCCGGGCCTCGGTGGCCAGGCCGGCTTCGAGGAAGCGGCGGTCGAGGGCCCGGGCGCGGATCGTCTTGAGTGGCCCCTGCACTACGAACTTGGCGGCGCGGAAGCCGTAGCGCACCGTTTGGGCGAGGGCACGGCGGGTAGCGGTGGAGACGGAGCCCCAGGCCGCTCCGAGGCGGGTGCGGTGGAGGTTGCCCTGGATTCCGCTCGATGCCGGGGTGGGCCGGGTCACCTCGGCGACGCGCGTCTCCCCCGGGGTAGCGGTCGAAGCGGGCAGCAGCGTCGAGTAGCGCCGGATGCGATCCTCGTCCACCCGGTCGCCGGTGAGGCGGGCGCGCCGTTCCTCGGTGTCCACCACAAAGCGGGCGTGGGCCTGCTGCACCCGGCGCATGCCGAAGGAGAGGCGGTGCACTCGCACCACCCTTATGCCGTCGGGGGTGACCTCCCGCTCGGCGGTGACGCCGGGCACGTGGATGGCCACCACGGTGACCTCATGGCCGCCCTCGACCAGCGAGCGGGCCTCCTTGGTGACGCGAGCGTCGTACTCGAAGGAGTTCTTCACGAACATGCAGACCTTCACGACGCCTCCTCGCGCAGGGCGTCGAGCAGGGGGGCGATGGCGGAGGGGCTCTCAGCGGGATGGCCCACGGCCGCGATCTTGCCGGAGTATCCCCAGGAGCGCACCTCGGCCGCGTCGACCTCGGTAGCCACGGCGACGAAGAGGCAGGTACCCAGGAAGTCGGCCCAGTCGGCAGTAGGCCCCTCGCCCACCGAGGCTCCCAGCACCGCTCGCTCCAGGCGAGGGGCATCCGCGGCCCGCACTCGCTCCCAGGTCGTGGCGTCCAGCCTGGCTCCGCCGCCGAGGACGAGGGCGGCGGCGGGCGTGGTTGCGGTGATCCGGGCCCACGGGGACTGGTCGGTCAAAGCCGCCGCGGAGCGAGCATCGCCGAAGTGGGCGATTGCGGGCCGATCGTCCGGCTCTGCCCGCCGGCGTTGCCACGAGCGGCCCAGGCGGTAGAGGAGGGAGCGCGGGCCCCGGCCCTTGCGCCCCGCCGCCACTATGCGGTCGCGCTCGGGCACGGCCGGCGGGACCGAGGCGGGTACCACCCCGGTGGGCGGGGGCAGCGTGATGAGGGCCTCATCCAGATGCCGCGCCCAGGAAAGCGCCTGCACCCGGCGCCAGGCGTCGCTCAGGTCGGCGGCGTCGGGCAGCACCTTGGCCCACTCCCGGCGGCGCACCAGGGCGAAAGCGGGCAGGCCGGTGGTGCCCCAGGCGGCATCGCCCGAAGCGCCGTCGAGGCCCGCATAGGCGATGGTGGCGATGGAGGTCCGCGGCGAAGCGTCCAGGAAACGCACCGCCCGGTCGAGCAGGAGAGGGCTGAGGCCGGCCGCCCCCGACACCAGGGCGACGTACTCCGCCCGGGCGAGGGCGATGGCGCGCAGCACTCGCTGCTCCGGCGTACCCGCCTCGTCGGGCAGGTCGCGCAGGCGCGGCTCGGGTACGCGCGGGAAGTCGTTGGGGAAGAAGGCCTCCCAATCGCCCGAGGTCTGCGCCTGAATCTGGGCGAGCAGTTCCCCGCGGCGCCGCCCGGCGGAGCCGGGCACCACCCAGGACACCTTGGGCACCTCGAAGGGTCCGGGGTCGGTGAGGCGGCGGTAGAAGCGGTGGGGGATCTTGCTGCGGATGAGGTCGGCATTGGCCGCCCGGCCCTCCTGCCGCCAGCCCTCCTCGGGATGGGACTCCTCTTGTTCCTGGTGGTAGATGGCCGCCCGGTTGGCCGGCACGAAGAACATGCCCGAGGAGTACAAGCGCCAGCCCAACTCGGTGTCCTCGCCGCCCCAGCGGCGGAAGTCGGCAGAGAAGCCCCCGGCTTCCAGGAAGGCATCGCGGGGTATCGAACAGTTGCCGGTGAGCAGGGAGCGGAAGGCCTCGTTGCCGTGACGCAGTTGGGCGGTGCGCCGGTAGAAGCGGCGCCGCCAGTCCTCGGGGGCGAAGGCCTCGTCGGGCGGGTCGTCGCCCTTCACGACCCGCCGGACATCGATGGTGCCGTCGGCGATTTGCTCCGGCGGGTAGTCGGTGGAGTCGACGTGCTGGCGCGAGCCCACCACCACCAGGTTGTCGGCGCGGTGGTGCCAGGCCATGTGCCCGGCGATCAGTTCGGGGTCGGGCAGACAGTCCGCATCCACGAACAGCACGACGTCGGCTCCGGTATGGGCGGCCCCCAGGTGGCGGGCCCGCCCGGCGCCGTAGCCGTCGTGCTGCTGGCGGACGAAGTAGACCCGCAGCCGGGCGGAGGCCTCGGCGACGGCGGGGGCGAGGTCCTCTTCCGAGCCGTCGTCGGCCACCACCACCGAGATGAGATGTGGCGGGTAGCCGCGTTGCGCTGCCAGGCCGGCCAGGGTGCGCCGCAGCAACTGCACCCGGTTGTACACGGGGATGACCACGGCGACGGTGAGCCGCGGCTCGCCCGGGTCGATCGCCGCCAGGGGAAGCCAGTCGTTCTCGGGTCCGACGAAGCGGGCCATTGGAGGGATTGTCGCAGGAGGGGCCGGGAAGGTTGCTGAGAGCCGACTGAGACTGCCGGGCCGATCCGCGTCTGCTTCGTAGACTCGCCTCGTGGGGACCTTCCGCCGCCTGGTTGCCCTGTCGGTGCTGGCGGCCGTGTTGGGGGCCCCGGCGGGCACCGCCGTGGCCGCGGGAGAGGTGGTCCGTAACCCCGGCGACCCCTACTACGAGGCCCGGCTGCGCGCCTCCCAGAACGGCCGGGTGTGGACCGGCCACATCGGCATCTCTTTTTCCAACGTCGCCGACGAGCCTCTCGGCATCATCTACCTCCGTCTGTGGTCGAACGGGGTGGACGGCTGCGCCGCCGGGGCGATCGAGGTCTGGGACCTCACCGGAGGCGCCGCCGGCCCGGCGGCCCTCGACTGCACCGAGGTGCCGGTGATCCTGAGCCCGACGCTCGGCCCGGGCGACCGGGCGACTCTCACGATGCGGCTGCGCATCACCCTGCCCTTCCGCAGCGACCGCTTCGGCTACTCCCGGGGCCTGGCCCTGGTGGGCACCGCCCTGCCCACTCTCGAGGTGCACGACGACGAAGGCTGGCACCACGACCCGTTCGAGGATTTGGGCGAATCCTTCTACTCGGTCACGGGCCGCTATCGGGTGACGCTGGTGGGCGCCCCCGACCTGGACACCCCGGCCACCGGGACTCTGGCGGCGAGCAAGCCCCTGCCCAACGGGTTGGTCGCCCGCACCTATGCCGCCGAAGGCGTGCGGGACTTCGCCTGGGCGGCGGGCCGGCTGGAACAGCTGAGAGGCAATGCCGGGCCCACGAAGGTGGTGGTCTCCTACCGCGCCGGTGCCGTCACCAAGATGCAGGCGCAGAGGATGCTCGTTGCGGCGCAGAAGAGCCTGAGCACCTTCTCGACGGCGTTCGGCGCCTACCCCTACCCGGAGTTGGATGTGGTCCTGGGGGCTTTTCCCGGCTTCGGCGGCATGGAGTACCCCACGATCGTCTTCTCCGAGGTGAGCAAGTACACGGTGGCCCACGAGATCGCCCACCAGTGGTGGTACGGCGTGGTGGGCAACGACCAGTACGCCGACCCGTGGCTCGACGAATCGCTGGCCACCTGGTCCGAAGAGCTGCCGTGGGGGGCCTGGGTGGGGTGCGCCTCGTACTCCTTCCCCGGCGCCGCCCGGCTCAGCAACGACATGGGCTACTGGGGTGATCATCCCACCCAGTACGACACCGTCTACGACGGGGGCGGATGCATGCTGGCCAACCTGGCGAAGAGGTTCGGGGCGGCGCGGTTCCTCGACGTCCTGGGGGATTACGCCGCGGCGCATTGGCTCGGAGTGGCCCGCCCAGAGGACTTCACCGCCGCCATCGAGGCGGCGGCGGTGCAGTACGCGGTGCCCTTCGCCCCCGACACCTACTGGGCCGCCTGGCGGGTAGATGCGCCCTAGCGGCGGCCTAGCGGCCTAGCGGCTAGCGACTCGGTAATAGGCCGCGACCAGAGCCGCGGCGGCAGCCTCGACCTGCGTTGCGGTGGTTCCTCGTCCCAGCGAGAGCCGCACTGCGCCGAGCGCGGTGGCGGCGTCCAGGCCCATGGCGGCCAGCACGGGCGATGGGGCGGGATCGCCCTCGTGACAGGCCGACCCGGTGGCCGCGGCCACCAGCGGCGCCGCGGCCAGCACCGCGCTGCCGGTGACGCTGGGGAAAGAGACGTTCAGCGTGTTGGGCAGCACTTCCAGCAGGTGGCTGTTGCGGCGAATGCCGAGGATGGCCGCGTGCAGGCGCTGCCAGAGGTCGTCGCGCAGGGCGCGCTGGCGCCCGGCCTCGGCATCGAGATCTCGGGCCGCCGCGGCGCAGGCTACGCCCAGGCCCACGATCGACGCCACGTTCTCGGTGCCCGGCCGGAGCCCGCGCTCCTGCCCGGCGCCGCGCAGCACCGGCTCGAGGCGCAGCCCCCGGCGAACGTAGAGCGCGCCGATGCCCTTGGGGGCGTACAGCTTGTGGCCGGCGATGGAAAGCAGGTCGACGCCGAGCTCGTTGACCTGCGTCGGGATCTTGCCCACGGCCTGGGCGGCATCGGTGTGGACTACCGCTCCCCGATCGTGGGCCCAATTCGCGAGGCGTCGCACGGGCTGCAGGGTGCCGGTCTCGTTCTGCGCCATGATGACGGTGAGCAGGGCGAGGCCGGGAGCGGCGGCGGGCAGCACCCGGCCGAGGTCGGCAACGCCTTCGCCATCGACCGGGATGACGGTGAGATCCCACCCCCGGCGCTGCAGGTAGGCGCACGGCTCGGCGGTCGCCGGGTGTTCCACGGCGGAGGTGGCCAGGCCCCGCCGGGGAGAGGTTGCGGCGGTTCCCCGGATCGCCAGGTTGTTGGCCTCGGTGCCTCCCGAGGTGAAGACGATCTCGGGCGGCGAGCAGCCCAGCAAGGCGGCCACCTGCTCCCGCGCGGCCTCCACCGCCGCGTGCGCCCGGGTGCCGAAGGAGTGGCTGCTGGAAGGGTTGCCGTGGTGATCCCTCAGGAAGGGCAGCATCGCCTCGAGCACCTCGGGCAGCAGGGGGGTGGTGGCGTTGTGGTCCAGGTAGATGGGCGGCGGGTCGGTGGTCACCTGCGTTCCCGGCTTGGGGAGCGGATCGTATGGCCGGCGGGAGCGCTACCTGCCGGTCGCGTCCGCGATCGCGGGTGCCGCGGACTTCCTCCTTGCTCTCTAGACCCCGCCGGTCGTCGGCGGGGGTCGCATCACGCATTCCGCGATCCGTGCCACACTCGGCGGGGACAGGGGGTGGCGGCGTGATCCGCAGGCGGCACCTGGTGATCCCGGCGGCGGCCGTGCTGCTGGCCGCGGCCTGCAGCCAGTCGTCGGGCGGCACCACCGCGGCACCGTCCGCCTCGCTGCCGACGACCACGAGGCCCGCGATCTCTCCGACCACGACTCTCCTTCCCACAACGACTAGCACTGTGGCCGCGCCCGCGCCGGGGAGCCTCGGGGCCAATCGCCTGCTCTGGGAGGCTCAGGGCATCGAGCGGTATCGGATGACCGTCGAGACCTGCGGCGACTTCTGCGGGTCGTACGAGGTGTGGGTGGACGGCGACACCGTGGTGGAGGTGCCGGCGGACCTCGATCACCCGTACCACATGGGTTTCGGCAACGTGTCCTGGCTGTTCGATGTGGTCGAAGGTGCGCCACCGGAGCGGCTGGTGGAGGTCGAGTACGACCGGCAGCGCGGCTTTCCCACTCTCGTCCGCATCGAGCGCTCTCCGCTGCACTGGGCCACGCTGCGCGTCGAGGGCCTCCAGGCCACCGACGAGCCGCTGCCCGACTACGAGTACCCCGCCGAGGCCGCCGAGGCAGCAGGTTTGAGGAACCAGATGCCGGGCGTCGATGCGGTGGTCGAAGGCACGGTGTCGTGGCGGGGCGCCTACACCCCGCCGGAGGTGTACCCCGACGGGTGGCTGATCGAGGTGGCCGTCGACGCCATCTGGTATCAGCGTGCGGGCATGCCGGCTCTGGGCCTCGGTTCCGCGGTGGTGATCGACCCCCTCGTGTGGAGTGGGCTCCAGCCGCACACCCTGCTGCACCGGGAAGGGGAGCGGCTCATCCTGCTCCTGTCGGCCGCGGAGGACGCGACCGAGGGCTGGCTCGCCTGGTACGCCTCGTGGGCTCTGCAGCGCACCGACGCCGGCCTGGACTTCCTCGGGTTCCTCGCCGAGCGCTACGGGTTCGACGCCGACCTGCCGGAGTTGTGCACCCGCGGGCCCTCGGGCGAGCCGCGGGATGCCGATCGGGAACTGGCCCTCCTGGTGCACTGGGCCGAGGAGTTCAACCGCCTCGGCCCAGGCGAACCGGCCCGCCTCGCCCTGCGCCGGGCCTGTGCCGCGGACGACCCGTCGCCCGGTTGGTGAGAGGGCGTGTCCGGGCCGCGCCTCACATGTCGACTCGCCGCCCCCAGATGTCTCGGTCGCGAGTGGCGACCTCTCGCGAGTCCTGCCAGACCACCAGGTGCCCGCTCCCGGACCACGCCGCTTCCGGCGAGTACTCGTACGTGGTGGCGGGGGGCCCGCTGATGCGGAAATCACCGCCTACCCGGCTGCCGTCTCCGGCGACCCGCCTCCCGTAGATGTCCGAGCCGCGGTCGACCCAGTTGCGCTCGTCCTGCCAGACCACCAGGTACACCGGGACGGTGCCGTCCCAGACGACGGCCGGGTTGAAGTCCCAGCCGGTGGCCTGCGGGCCGCAGACCCGGAAGTTGGCTCCGACCGGCTTGCCCGCGGCCGACACCAGCCGCCCGTAGATGTCCGTCTGGCGGTTGGGGAGCAGGCGATGGTCCTGCCAAACCACCAGATAGCCGGCGCCGTCGGAGGCCACAACGGGGTCCATATCGTCGGCGGTGGCGGTCTTGCCGCTGATGCGGAAGTCCCTGCCTTCCGGTGCTCCGGCCGCGCTCACTCGCCGGCCGCGCACGTCCGCCCCGCGGTCGAAGTCGTCCCGCAGGTCCTCCCAGACCACCAGGTAGTCGGTGCCGTTCCAGGCCAGCGCCGGGTTGGTCTCCGCGGCCAGCGCGTTCTTCCCGCTGATGCGGAAGTCGGCTCCCTGAGGGACACCTGCGGCGGACACGCGGCGGCCGTAGACGTCGGAGTTGCGCTCGGCATCGTTGCGGCCGTCCTCCCAGACCACGAGCGCTTCGGTGCCGTTCCAGAGCACTGCCGGCGAGTCCTCGAAGCCCAGGGCTCCGGCCCCGCACACCCGGAAGGGGCCCCCGACCAAGGCGCCCGTTACCGACAGCCGCTGCCCGTAGATGTCCGCTCCTCGGGGGTAGGCCTTGCGGAAGTCCACCCACACCACCAGGTAGCCGGAGTTGGTGGCGGCAATCGCCGGCTCCTCCTCGTCGGTGAGGGTGTTGCTGATGGGGAAGTCGTCGCCGACGAGCGCGCCGTCGGCGGCCACTCGGCGGCCGTAGATGTCCGACCCGCTGCCGGCTTCGTTGCGGTAGTCCTCCCAGACCACCAGGTACTCGTCGGCGTCGGAGTTCCAGGCGATGGCCGTTTCTGCCTCGATGGCGGTGGCGTGGCTCCCGCTGATGCGGAAGTCGCTCCCCACCACGGGGGCGGCTTTGGGCCCGGTGGCGGGCTCTGCCCCGGCGGAGAGAGGGATCATCAGGACGACGGTGAGCAGCGCCCAACCGGCTCGCCGATACCACACCCGGCCCTGCATGGCTCGCTCCTTCTCCCTGGTGAGCCTCGACACTACGCATTCGGCCCGGGCCGATGACGGCAGAGCGCCGAGGGGGCCGAACCGACCCCGGCCGGTACACTCGTGTTTCCATCCATGCCCGACCGCACCTCCTTCTTCGAGCACGAAACTTGGACCGCCGGGGTCATCGGCCTGGGCTACGTGGGCCTGCCCCTGGCGGTGAACGCCGTGCAGCGGGGCCTGCGGGCCGTGGGCTTCGATGTGGACCAGGGGGCGGTGGCCCGGCTGCGCCGCGGCCGCTCCCCGGTGGAAGATGTGTCGGACGAAGCGCTGCAGGCAGCGCTGGGCGCCGGCCTAGAGGTGACCACCGACGAGTCCCGCCTGGCCGAGGCCGACGCCCTGTTCATCTGCGTTCCCAGCCCGCTCAACCGCCATCGTGAGCCCGACATGCGGTTCATCGAGGCGGCGGCGGACACGGTGCGGCGGGTGGTTCGCCCCGGCATGCTCGTCTCCTTGGAGTCCACCACCTACCCCGGCACCACCGAAGACCTGCTGGTGCCGGCGGCGACGGCGAGCGGCCTGCTCCTCGACGACGAGGTGTTCGTCTGCTTCTCGTCGGAGCGAGTCGACCCGGGGCGCGACCGGGAGCTGGGATCCATTCCCAAGGTGGTCGGCGGGGTGAGCCCGCGCTCGACGCGGGTGGCGGCCGCCGCCTACGGGCGGCTGGTCGAGCGGGTGCATGCCGTTTCGTCGGCCCGGGCGGCGGAGATGTCCAAGCTGCTCGAGAACACCTACCGCGCCGTCAACATCGGCCTGGTGAACGAGATGGCCCAGCTGGCCCACGAACTGGACATCGACATCTGGGAGGTCATCGCCGCCGCCGCCACCAAACCGTTCGGCTTCCAGCCCTTCTACCCGGGGCCCGGGGTGGGCGGCCACTGCATCCCCCTCGATCCCAACTACCTGGCCTGGCG
>Ga0209164_1000618_pt1 | contig 72093 bp, 52 predicted proteins | sample MTBNYHSulfiMetaG_FD_187458 | JGI IMG/M metagenome (GOLD analysis project Ga0209164, IMG submission 187458) | Enrichment culture microbial communities from rom New York Harbor, USA that are MTBE-degrading - MTBE-NYH (New York Harbor Sulfidogenic)... | ecosystem: Environmental > Aquatic > Marine >... | reverse complement strand
CCGCTGGCGGCGAAGCCCTCTTTTACGTAACCGACCCCGCTGACATGCCCCCGGTCGCCAAGGAAGTAGTGCTCTGGGGCGACGACGCCCCCCTGGCCAACTGGCTGACGGAAAAAGGCATCAAATCCCGGCCATTCGACCCTGCCGTTACCGACCAGCGGCAGTTGATCCTGGCATCCAGCCAGCCGCCGTCGCCCGGCGGCGCCGCCGCCTTCCGCGACCTGGCCACCCGCATCGCCCGCGGCAGTTCCGTGGTCTTTCTCGTTCCTTCCATATTCAAGGAAAACGACAATCCCACCCGCTGGGTTCCTCTGCAGCAGAAGGGCAGCATTAGCAACATTTCCCGCTGGTTGTATTTGTCCGACGACTGGGCGAAGAGACACCCTATCTTCGACGGCCTGCAATGCGGCGAGCTGCTGGACTTTACGATCTATCGTGAGCTTATTCCCAACGAGGTCTGGTTCAGCCAGGAGACTCCCGCCGAGGTGGTCGCCGCCAGTATTTGTGCCTCCGTGGGTTATTCCTCTGGCTTAACCCTTTCCGTCCACCAGTTGGGTGCCGGCCGATTTATCCTTAATACGATGTGGATTCGTCAGAACCTCGGTACCATCCCCCCGGCTGAGAGACTGCTGCGGAATATGCTCAACTACGCCGGCCGGGACATCGACCTGCCGGTCGCTGCCTTACCCGCCGATTTCTCCCGGCAGTTACAGCTCATGGGCTATCCGGACGAAAAATAAGACTTATTTTTAACCTAAAGTGCGATACTTAGGTTCGCTTTGAAAACCTTTGTAACGGTGTATGTGGATTCCCAATCATTGTTGACGAGTGATGCGTATGGCCAGCCGTCGTCCTGAAAAGAATTTAAACCCTGCTATTACGCGCTATGCCGGAAAGATCGCGTTTATATGGTCCATTTTTTTATTTATAGCCATTTCTTTGTGCTATTACTTTCGCCCCGACTCCTGTGCCGCCATTACTTTTTTCCCGACCTGGCTCTGGGCAGCGATAGGTTTGGCCCTTGCTCTGCCGCTGTTGTTTCTGGGCAGAAAGATTTTCCTCGCCGCGATTGCAGCCTGGCTACTTTTTACCTTTGTCTTTGCCGAAGAACCCATTTGTCTTGTCCGGCAATTATTTTTACCTTCCGCTACTTCTAAGAAAGCCGGCACCTTGAGAGTTGTGTCTTTAAACTGTGCGGGAGGCAACCCCCAAGCCGCCGAAGAAGTCGTTCCGTATCAACCGGACATTGTATTGCTGCAGGAAGCACCTTCTAAAAAAGACGTGGAATCACTTGGGCAGCGTCTTTTCGGCGATGAAGCTGCCCTTGCCTGGAATTTTGACCCCGTCATTATCGCGCACGGGCATCTCCAGCAACGCTCTCTGCCGCGACTACGCAGCTTGATTATGACTGAAGCTTATGTAACTATGCCGAACGGTTTAGCCGTCGAGGTAATCAGCCTGCGGCTTACGCCCCCTTCGATTGGCTTGAATATCTTCTCCCCATCCAATTGGAAGGAGCATACCAACACCCGCAAGCTGCGCCGCGCCCAAGTTGCCTCGGTCGTGGAGCAAATCTCTGCGATTTCCCATGGCACTCCGGTAATTTTAGGCGGTGATTTTAACGCCCCCGCCGGCGATGCTGCTGTCGCTCTCTTAGAACCGTATCTATGTGACACCGTCAAACAGGCAGGCATCGGCTGGCCCAACACGGCGATTAACACCTTACCGCTCCAGCGGATTGACCAGATATGGACAAGTAAACATTTCAAAGTAGTCTCCGTTTGGGCTGCTAAGACAAAAAATTCTGATCATCGCCTCGTGGTTTGTGATTTGGTCAGCCGGTAAGCCCGTCAACTCTTCGCCTGTGCGGTTTTTCTACTTTTTTAAACTGCGCTAAATCTCTTATCTTTTAATCTGCGGCCCTTTGCGGATAATATTTTCTTTGCGTTCTTGGCGCCTTGGCGGGAATAATAAATATCATCGTCTCGTTAGGTCGGTAGTTACTATAAGGTATAATCACCGCTAACTTTTTATCTGAAATCTGAAATTTTAAATCTGAGATTTTTATATCTTATATATCTCTGTAGCCTCGGCTCGACTGCCTTCGGCTCGGCTCGAAGAGAGCTCGCCGAAGTCCGCGTCTCCGTGTGATAAATATTTTCTTTATCTTTTCTTCTTCGTGCCCTTCTGAACTTCGTGGTGAAAATCTTCGTGGTGAAAATCTTTTTTCTTTGAACCTTGAACTTTAAACTTTGAACGTTAGATTTTTCTCGCGGAAAAAGGGGGACAAAAAGGGGGACATTCTGGTTTAAAAAAAGGGGACATTCTGGTTTATGATACGTTGAAGCTCTTGGCGATGACGGGCTCACCTTCTCACCTGTTCTCTCGCAGTGCCATCTTCACTTTCTCAACTTCACACCTTCTTATTCTTCTCTTTCACCTGTTCTCCTGCTCTCCTGATCACCTGTTCTCGCGCAGCGCCGCCTTCTTACTTTTCATACCTTTCGCACTTTTCGCACTTTTCACACTTCTTTATCTTCCCCCAGCCCTCCGCCCCTCACCGCACTGACACAAATTGGACACAATAATACGGTCATTTTCATCGAAATGAACATCGAATTGGTCGACTAATAAGTGTAAGCATATATTTAGGCATGCTAGTGGTCTTGGGCATACTGACTTTCTGTCTATTTTTTTTTTGAAAGTGTCACATTTGTGTTTTTAATAGGTATATATAATAAGAGAGCTGTATCTTGGAGTTAACTATCGCAGATTATTTTACCAAAATTTGCACTCCAACCTGCCGCGACGGGCGCCGGCACGGCGGGCAGGGCCTTACCCTGTAATGATAATAAATTACAAGTTCGAAATAACCGTCGAACCTTACAAAAATACTATCGAATTATCCCAAAGGCCCGGCTCGACTGATCTCGCCGAAGTCTGTCGGTTCATTAGGGCTAACGGTACGCAAGAAAAAAGTACGAAAGTACTCTAAGCAGAGGTGTTACGAAAAATGCCGGAGTTACCTGAAATATATAATATTGCCAAGCAACTTAACAAACAACTTAAGGGAAAATCCATAACACAATTTGAAGTTAAACAAGAGAAATGTTTGAATAAATCATATAAAGATCTATCCCGGCGGGTTAAAAATAAGAAGATTAATTTAGTAACTTATAAAGGCAAATGGATCAAGATAGAACTTTATAATGACACGTATATATTAATAAATCTTGGCATGGGTGCTGATTTTTTTTATTACAATCCTGGAAAAGAGACATCTAAAAAGTATGTAATCAAATTGACATTTAACGATAATTCCTTGGTAACTATACGTTTTGGGTGGTTTGGACATTTCCATGTCGTAGATAAATGTGAGTTGAGTGCTCATAAGGCATTTTCAAGTTTGGGAATAGACCCTTATAATGAAATAGATTTTACCTTTGATAGATTTATGGATTTTTTAGGTATAAAGAAGAGTAGTATTAAATCATTTCTGTTAAATCAGAAAAATATCGCAGGCATTGGGAATGTCTATATTCAGGATATACTATTTTTAGCCCAATTACATCCTAATAGGAAGATAACAGAAATAACCTTAAATGAAAAAAAGGAATTATTTAATGTAATTAAACAGAATTTAGCAAAAGCCATTGAAGCCGGAGGATTGGCTTATGAAAAAGATATTTATAATAAACCAGGGCAAATTAAAAGTTTCTTAGTTGGATATAAAGAAAACAGCCCCTGCCCAAAATGTAAAGCAATAATTCAAAAAATAAAGACTGGAAGCACATCTTCATATATATGTCCAAAGTGTCAGAAATAAAAAAAGGTATATAATGCAAGGCCAAGGCTATGAGTAGTGCAACCTAATTTCTGTAAATTATCGTTTGCTTCGATCTTCCTTTTCGCAATGCAAAAAACTGTTAACCCCCTTCGTGGTGAAAATCTTTTTTCTTTGAACCTTGAACGTTAAACTTTGAACGTTAGATTTATCTCGCGCAGCGCCGCCTGCCGAGCAATCTAAGACCTTTTTTTATTTCCTTTTTAGTTATAATAAATCCTGTTATCCTGTCAAGATATGTTGTATTTTTGTGAAAAGTAGCTCAATCAACGGATATTATTTAAGAAATTCTCTGAAAAAACTCTCTCGATTTTTTGTGGAAAATTGCCTTTAAATCGTGCTTTTTATCACTTAATTAACCAATTTTTGCCCCAATTTTCACCATTTTTGCCATAATTTGCCCCGATTTTGCCAAAAAATCACCGGTTTTCACAGGTTTTCCCGCCCTTTTTGGCTGATTTTCCCCGGGTATTTTGCTAAGATACCCACCGATTATTAGTTATTTTTGAGGATTGGCATCATGCAAATCTTGGCGACGGGTGGTGCGGGATATGTAGGCAGCACGGTAGTGCGCTCCCTTTTAGCCAGGGGTCATAAGTGTCTGGTTTACGATAACTTAACCACCGGCCACCGCGCCGCGGTACCTGCGGATTGCCTGATTGAGGCCGACCTGGCTGACCCTGACAATTTGCGTAAGTTATTGAAAAAGCATAAGTTCGACGCGGTTATCCACTTCGCCGCCTCGATCGCCGTGGGCGAATCGGTTATCAATCCCCGGCTGTATTATCATAACAACGTCGCTAACTCCCTGAATTTACTGGAAGTTATGGTAGATTGCCACATTAAGCGGATACTTTTTTCCAGTACCGCCGCCGTTTACGCCCCGGTTAATGCTTCAGTTAACGCATCGGTTAATGAAGGATTACTTACGGAGCAGTCCCCGATATCTCCCGCAAGTCCTTATGCGGTAACGAAATATACCATCGAGCGAATGATCCAGGATTTCTCCGCTGCTTATGATATGCGTTATATGATCTTACGCTATTTCAATGCCTGTGGCGGCGACCCGGAGGGCAGGTTCGGCGAAGCCCATGAGCCGGAGACCCATTTAATCCCCCTGGTGCTGCAAGTACCGCTGGGCAAAAGAGATAAAATCACCGTTTTCGGCCGGGACTATGATACGCCCGACGGCACCTGCATTCGAGATTATATTCATGTAAACGATTTAGCGGCCGGGCATATCCGGGCCTTATCCGCCCTGACCCCTGGTGGGGATGATAAAAGCGGTTCCCGCCCGGAAAGGGATGGTATTGGAAGTACATCTAATAATAATATTGGAAGTACAGCTAATACAGGAATTAATAAAATCGGCCCCGGCCGGGGCCGCGTTTATAATATTGGGACCGGGGTGGGTCATTCTGTTTTAGAGGTGATCCGCGCCGCGGAGCAGGTGGTGGGCCGGAAAATTCCGGTGGAATTCGCCGGCCGACGGGAGGGTGATGTAGCCCACCTCGTGGCTGGGGTGGAAAAAATAAAGCAGGAATTGGGTTGGAGACCCGCCTACCAGAATCTGCGTGATATTATCGCGACGGCGTGGCGGTGGCATAGTACGCATCCAGATGGTTATGCGAACTAACAAAAGCAATAATGCGTAGTAAAAAGACGAAATTATCTCCTTGCGGGAAGCTATCTATGGCTTCGATACTCGATCGGTAAAGTGCAGGGCGAGGTTGTTCTGATGAATTCCAATGAAAGCCGGCGATACGTGGTGTATTTATCAGCACTTCGGCTGGGACAGTGGATCAAAAACGGATTTGTGCTGGCGCCATTACTATTTTCCCACCAGTATAATCAATGGGGCAAATGTCTGGCGGCGGGAAGGGTGTTTGTCAGTTTCTGTCTGCTGGCCAGCGCGATATATATCATCAATGATCTGTGTGACCGGCGGGAGGATAGCCAGCATCCGGTCAAAAAATATCGACCCATCGCCAGCGGGGCGATTCGGCCGGGGGCGGCATTATTATACAGCTTCATCCTGATAGTGACAGGCTTCGCGGTAAGCTGGTCGGGGGGCGGGCTGGTGATATTAATCCTGCTGATTTTTACGGCGATGAATATTATCTATTCCCTGGGCCTAAAGCATCTGGTGATTCTGGATGTGATGACGATAGCGGCGGGATTTGTTTTGCGGATTCTGGCGGGCAGCACCGCGATTTCCGTAGCGCCTTCACACTGGCTGGTTTTATGCACGATAATGATCTCGCTATTTCTGGGATTTACCAAGCGGCGGGCGGAGTTAGTCGCAACGGAAGTCAGTAAGGGGCCGTCCCGCATGGTTCTGCAGGATTACAGCGTGGCCTTTCTGGATCAGATGATCGCGGTAGTGACGGGGGCGACGATTATATGTTACGCCTTATATACCGTTGATAATCGAACTATAGAGGTGTTTGGCAGCCGGGCGATGCTGCTGACGGTGCCATCGGTGATCTACGGCATGTTTCGCTATCTTTATGTAACATATCGGCTCAATCAGGCAGAGGACCCGACCCGGGCGGTAATGAGCGATATTCCCACGGTGGTTAATCTGATTATCTGGGTGGTGATATGCGTTTTGGTGGTTAATTACGGCAGAGAGCTTAATCCATTCCGCTAAATAATCTGCGAAAGTTGACTTAGAGTCCTTTTTGGATAAACTAAATACGGAAAATCATTATAGAACCGCCGATAATAGATGAAGATATGGCGGATAAGCCGAGGTTTTTCGGATAATGGCAAAAACGCCAGAAATAATATTACAGAAGATAGAAGATTTTGAGAGAAATATCGAATCCTTCAAAGGGGCAGGATATAACGAGACACAACTGAGACAACAATTCATCAATCCATTCTTCGCGGCTTTAGGCTGGGATATCGCCAATAAGGCGGGGATAGCGCCGGCATACCGAGACGTAATTCACGAAGACGCCATCAAGATCGGCGGAACAACCAAAGCGCCGGATTACTGCTTCAGAATAGGCCCGGCCAAAAAGTTCTTCGTCGAGGCGAAAAAACCCGCGGTCGATATAAAAAGCGATATTGACCCTGCTTATCAATTACGCAGATACGCGTGGAGCGCCAAACTGCCGCTGTCGATTCTTACCGATTTCGAAGATTTCGCGGTTTATGACTGCCAGATTCGGCCGAATGTGAACGACAAGCCATCAACGGCAAGGATTTTTTACTGCGGTTATAAAGAATACGACGATAAGTGGGAGCAAATCGCAAATATATTCAGTAAAGAGGCGGTTCTCAAGGGCTTATTCGATAAATTCGCGTCAGAAAAGACAACCAAAAAAGGCACAACCACGGTCGATAAGGAAATTCTGGCGGAAATAGAAAACTGGCGGAACGAACTGGCGAAAAATATCGCGTTGCGGAACGGCAAGCTATCCGTTTATGACCTTAATTTCGCGGTGCAGAAGACCATCGACCGGATTTTATTTTTGCGGATATGCGAAGACAGAGGGATAGAGCACGCGGAACAGCTTTTGGGGCTGGTGAACGGGGCACGGATATATCCGCGGCTTTTCGAATTGTTTGAAAAGGCGGATGAAAGATATAATTCCGGCATTTTTCATTTTCGCCGGGAAAAGGATCGGCCGGAAGAGCCGGACGAGCTTTCGGCAAATCTCAAGGTCGATGACGACGTTCTTAAACAAATCATCAAAGATTTGTATTACCCGCAAAGCCCATATGAATTTTCCGTTATGCCGGCGGAAATATTAGGCAACGTTTATGAGCAGTTTTTAGGCAAGGTGATTCGGCTTACGGCAGGGCATCAGGCGAAGGTGGAGGAAAAGCCGGAGGTTAAAAAGGCGGGCGGGGTTTATTATACTCCCGCTTACATCGTAGATTACATTATTAAAAATACGGTGGGACGATTAATATGGGGATACTCCGCGGAACCTGACGGAACATGCACGATGTGCGGGAGGAAGGAATTAGGGGCTGGGGGTCGGGGGCTGGGGACTGGGGGAAGAGAAGAAGACAAGACAGAAGAGAAAGGGAAAACGGATGAGCGAGAGGATCAAGAGTTACAGGGATCTGATAGTCTGGCAGGAAGCGATGGAACTAGTAACTATAAGCTATCGGATTGCAGGAAAGCTGCCGGAAAGCGAAAAGTTTGCGATGGTACCGCAAATATGCAGAGCGGCAGTATCCATACCTGCCAATATTGCGGAAGGACATGGTTCCAGTCATCGGAAGGTGTTTGTGAATCATCTGTCGATAGCACGGGGTTCGCTGATGGAACTGGAAACTTATGTAACATTGATGGAAAAACTGGGGTTTATGAAAACCAACCTGCTGGAGCCGATGAACCAACAGATTCAAAAAACCGGGAAACTTCTAAACGCCTTAATTCGCTCCTTAAAAACCAATCCCAAGCCACTGACCCCCGATCCCTGACCCCCAAGCAGGTGGCCAAGCTGCGGATTCTTGATCCGGCGTGCGGGAGCGGGTCGTTTTTGATCGGGGCGTATCAGTATCTATTGGATTTTCACCGGGATTATTACGAAAAAGACCATAGAAAATATCGCAAGCAGATTTATCAGGGCAAGGGCGGGCAGTGGTTTTTGACGATTGATGAAAAGAAAAGGATTCTTTTAAACAATATATACGGGGTGGATATAGATTCGCAGGCGGTAGAGGTAACGAAACTGTCGCTGTTGTTAAAGGTTCTGGAGAATGAGACGCAGGAAAGTTTGAGGCTGTTTCACGAGCGGGCGCTGCCGGACTTGGGCAATAATATCAAGTGCGGCAATTCGCTGATCGGGCCGGATTTTTACCAGAATCAGCAATTAGGTCTTTTTGACGATGGGCAGCAGAGAAAGATAAACGCATTCGATTGGAAGAGAGAATTTGCGGAGGTTTTCAAACAAGGCGGATTTGATGCCGTTATAGGGAATCCACCATATCTATACTCTGCCGGAAAAGAGTATCGAGAATACTTTGAACGAAAGTTTTTATTGTCGCAATATCAAACTGATTTTTATATTTACTTTATTGAAAAAGCTTTGAGCCTAGCACATAAAGGAGGGAAGTTTTCGTTTATTGTCTCGAATTCGTGGCTCAAGGCAGAAAATTTCTCAAAATTACGAAATCATCTGTTGACGAAACACAAAATTGATCTACTTACGGTATTTGGGTATCCTGTGTTTGTTGGAGCAACTCTTGAAAACTCAATTTTCTCAATTAGTATAAAGGAAAAACCTCGGACCATTCCCGTAAATTATTTTTCAGAGCCTAACACATTTATTTGTGTTAATCAGATAGATCCGAGCGACGCTGTAAAACATAATATGATTGATCACAGAAAGTCTTCTGTATCTGATAAATTAAATGATAAAATAGAGCATAATTCAGAGAAACTTGAACATTATTTGAAAATTAATCGAGGAATACATGCTTACCGAACGGACGGTTATGGGAAATCTAAGTTTGGTTCAGGTCCACAAATCCCAAAAGATAAAGAGACCTGTTCATACCATGCAGATAAACCGCTAAATAAAACATATTTGCCAGAGTTAAAAGGGAAAGACGTGTTTCGCTTTAGATTTGTACCTACTGGTAGATTTTTGTCTTACGGAATATGGCTTGCAGAACCACGTGAACCAGAATATTTCTTCGAGACTAAAATAGTTCTCCGTAAAATTCTTGGTGAAAAGCTACACGGAACTTATATTGAAGAACCTATGGCTATTGACCAATCTTTATATGTCCTAATATCCAAAAGTAAAAATATTTCTGAACTCAAATATTTTTTGGGGATTTTGCTTTCTCGGCTAGGAGCATGGTATTTAAGAACAAAATATGCAATCTATGATACGTTATACCCATGGTACACCAAAAAACAGCTTGCGTTTTTCCCGGTAAAAGAAATGGATAACAGACTTGTAACACTTGTTGAGCAGATGTTGGAGTTACACAAGAAGATATCGAAGATAAAAAATCCTAATGAGAAGACGCGAATTCAGCGGCAGATTGATGCAACGGATGGTCAGATCGATAAATTGGTTTATGAGTTGTATGGGTTGACGGAAGAGGAGATAAGAATAGTTGAGGGGGAAGAATAAATAAGGTGGGAAAGTAAGAAAGTGAGAAGGTAGGAAGGGGAATATAAGATAGGGATCGGGGGTCAGGGGTCAGGGGCTGGGGGAAGAGTAAGATAGTGCGAAAAGTAAGAAGGTGGGAAAGCGGCGCTGCGCGAGAAAGTAGAGCCCGTCTTCGCCAGGGGCTTCGACGAGGCAGGCAGTTGAAAGTTGAATAAGAGTAAGAAAGTCAGAAGGAATCATAATGGGCGAGATGCGATAAAAAATCCGCGAAAGTTAACCACAAGAAAGTGTTGCCTAAATGCGGAGAAACAAAGCCGGGCGATTTTCTGCCGAAAAATTTAAGGGAACCTCTAATAATTCGAAAAATCGAGAAGATATTGGAACAAGGGGAGGGAGTGGTCGTATAATATTGATATAGCTGCCCGACGGTGTAGCCGGGTGAGGTGAAGGGGAAATCGCAGTTTAAAGGGAACGTTATGTCACGGGCGAAAGTAGCAGTTATCAAGACCAAGGCGAACGGGGTAATCGAGGATATTGACCGTTTGGTGGGTCTGGCGGGGATGGAAGGGGCACTGGCTAAGGATAAAACGACCATTCTCAAGGACAATATCTCCTGGCACATGCCTTTTTTAAGCGCCAATACCACACCATGGCAGTTGGAAGGGGTAATCAAGGCGCTGAAAAAACGAGCATATTCGGAGATTGTTTGTGTGGAAAACCGCACCGTGGTAACCAGCGCCGCCAAAGGGGAGCGGCTGAATCGCTATACCGGGGTGCTGGCGGATGAGAAAATCCCGGTGAAATATAACTTCCGGCCGGAACACATGAAATGGGTCCGCTATGAACCTAAGACGGCGATGCTGGTTTTGCATCAGATATATCCGGAAGGGATTTATCTGCCGGATTATTTCTTCGGCAAAAATATTATCCATCTGCCGACGATGAAATGCCATATCTATACCACCATGACGGGGGCGATGAAAAACGCCTTTGGTGGGCTACTTAATCACAAACGACATTACACCCACAGTTTCATTCATAAAACGCTGGTGGACCTTTTGGCGATTCAAAAGGAGATTCACAGCGGGATTTTCACGGTGATGGACGGCACGGTCGCGGGCGACGGGGCGGGGCCGCGGACTATGACGCCGGTGGTGAAGGATTACATGCTGGCCTCGGCGGACAGTGTGGCCATCGATGCCATTTCCGCCAAGATGATGGGATTCGACCCGATGAGTATCTGCTGCATCCGCACCGCCCATGAGCGGGGATTGGGCGTGGGCAGAGTCGAAGAGATCGAAGTGGTCGGCGAAGATATCAGCGAGGTTAATTTTCACTTCCGGCAGACCGACAACGCGGTGAGCAGAGTGGGCAAGATGTTCTGGTTTGGGCCGTTGTTTTTCCTGCAAAAATTAATGTTTCGCACGCCCCTGGTATATGCTTTTGTTTTTGGCTCTTTTTTATATCATGATTATCTCTGGTGGCCTATCGAAGGCAAACGTCGGATGCGTCAGATCGCCGACAGTCAGTGGTATAAGCTTTTCGAGAGTTACAGGATGTAATTCATAGCAATCGGTTTTTGACAAAATCTAATCTTTCCATCTGCGACAATCAAATCCGGGCTCAATAATATCGACCAAGGCCCGCAACATCAATGAGCTGGATATCCGCTCGCGGGACAGATTCATATACTGGCAGCGCTGTTTATCCAGGGCCAAAAGGCAATATCTCTGAACCGCCCGAACGATACGCGGGTCCTTCTTGATGTGGCGATGATACCATAAGAGCAGATTCACCACGCCGTGACTGCGCTTCTGATCGGATGAGGCTTTTCTGGCCCAGCTGCCATCATAGTTTTGGGTATAAAGCAACCATTCAATGTGCTCAGCCAGCCGCTGGTGTAGATGCTCGCGGAAGTCCGCATCATCGATGTAGGTCCAGGCGGCGATAAAGCCTTCCCCGGCATAGGTAGCTACATCATAAGGCCAGCGGTGCCAGATCCAGTTGGTGTCCTTGCGACCGGGGTTCCAGTCGTCCACGTAGTCGGCGATCTGGCCGTTGGGCAGCATGGTATCGAGGAGCCAGTCACAGGCCTTGACGGAAATTTTTTTGTATTGCTGGTTGCCCGTCAGATAATACATCCCCGCGAATATCTGGGCACCGGTCAAGCCGGTAGCTATGGTGTAGGGTTTGTTAAGACTTTTCTGTTTTTCTTTATCCTGGTGATCGGTAAAGCCGATGCCCAGGCTGCCGTCTTCGTGGACGAACGGTTTGCCCTCGCTGTCACCGGTAATCAGAATGGCATCGACATATTTTTTCAGGGCGGCGTCGATCCGCTCTTTTTCCTGGGCGGTAGCATATTTATAAAAGTTAAATAATGTTGCCAGGGCACTGCCGGTATCCGCCCAGAAGATATGCTTGTAACCGGTATCCCAGGCCCCGCTGGGCAGCTGGGCCGAGAGAAATTGATCCAGCCACTTACGGACTAAATCAAGATATTCCTGCTGTCCCGTTAACTCATAAAGCCCCAGTATCGAGCGGTAGTTATATCCCTGGATGAAAATAGTATCGGTAGTACGGAATTCCATCAGTTCTTTCACTCGATCCAGTATCGGCCCCTTGCCCACGCAGATAGGTAAGGTTTCTGTCGCCATAACCGTGCCATCATTCAAACAGGCTCCGCCCAGCTCAATTTTACCTACCCACTCCGCCGGCCTGGTAATTGGGGCAAACTGCCAGACGCTTTTATTGGATTCCCATTTTCCCTCTCTTAGCCATATTGTCGGGGCATGGGGAATGGTTACTTTGCCGAGCAACCTGCTGTTTATATCCATTCTAGCGCGAAAAAAAACGGAGATCGTCAGCGGTTTGTCGGCCGGTGGAACAATTTCATCGCCATAATCAAGATAATCAATGCAGATCGGGGCATTAATATTTTCTTCCGGCAGATCAATTTCCCTGTTGCCGGCAGAGGTGGGTTTGGGGGGCAGGGCTCGATGGTTTGCGGAATTATCGGCCGGGGCGGCACAAGAGGCGGCTATCAGAGTGATAACCATAAGGGGAAAATATTTTTTAATCATCGTTTTTACCTCCATAAAAACAGGAAAATCTACTCTTTCCAGCGGCGGCAATCGATGCCGGGCTGGATAATGTCAACTAAGGCCCGCATTAATATCGAGTTGGACAGGGTCTGACGGGGGACGTTGAGGTAGCGGCAACGCTCTTTGTCCAGTATCAACAAATAAAATTTTTGAACCGCTCTTACGATGCGAGGATCTTTTTTGATATTACGATGGTACCACAGGAGCAGATTGACGACGCCGTGGCTGCGCTGCTGGTCCTGGGAGCCTTTTACAGCCCAGCTTCCGTCATAGTTCTGAGTTCTCAGGAGCCATTCGATATGGTCCTCCAGCCGCTCGCCGAGATTTCTGCGAAAATCGACATCGTCGATATAAGTCCAGGCGGCGATAAAACCTTCGCCGGCATAGGTAGCAACGTCATAAGGCCAGCGGTGCCAGACCCAGATTTTGTCCTCCAGACCGGGGTTAAGGTCGTAAACATAGTCAGCTATCTGACCGTTGGGCAGCATGGTGTCGAGGAGCCAGTCACAGGCATTGACGGCAATATTTTTATATATATCATTGCCCGTCATATAATACATGCCCGCGAATATCTGCGCCCCCGTCAGGCCGGTCGAAATCGTATAAGGTTGGTTCTTGCTTTGTTTTTTCTTTTCATCCTTGTGGTTGGTGAATCCTATGCCCAAGCTGCCGTCTTCGTGGACGAACGAACTGCCTTCATCGTCGCCAGTGATAAAAAGCGCGTCGATATATTTTTGCAAAGCGGCTTCGATTTTTTCTTTTTCTTCCGGTCGGGCGTATTGGTAAACATTAAATAAAGCAGCCAGGGCGCTGCCGGTGTCCGCCAAAAAGATGTGGCCGTAGCCGGAATCCCAGTATCCATTTTCCATTTGCTGAGCAATAAAAGCGTCCACCCATTTTTGGGCCTGGTCCAGATATTTTTTGTCGTTTGTTAATTCATAAAGAGCCAGGAGGGAACGGTTAATATACCCCTGCACGCAGATGGCGCTGCTGCTACCGCTGACTGCTAGTTCCTTCAAACGTTGCAATATAGGGGTATTGCCTACGCAGAGGGGAAAGGTTTCGGGGAACATTAATCTGCCCTCGGAATCCTTAGCGCCGCTAAGCTCAATGGTGCCAACACCCTCAGATAAGCCGAGGATGACCGGTTCAAATCTCCAGAGACAGTTGAATCGCTGGGTAGAATCCCAGGAACCTTTATCCAAAAGGACAGACGCAGCGCCGGGGATAGAAAGAGTAGCCCGGACTTGGGTCTGGGGGTCCATTTTGTAATAGAATTTTACCGTGACCGATATTTTTTCACCTGGTTGAGGAATGATAGCGGGGCCGAAGTCCACATATTCGATTGACATCGGGGACGGAGGTGTTTGGGGGGGCGTGGACGCTATTTCTTCCCTGGCGAATTTCGTCGGGATGGTCTGGGTGGCAGACGGCTCTTTCCAGCGGTAACAATCTATGCCGGGGCTGATGATGTCGGCTAAGGCCCGCATCGTCAGAATGGGATTGGCAACGGTGTAGCGTGGGATGTAGAGATACTGACTACGCTGCTCATCAAGCATAAGCAGGTAGTATTTCTGAATAGCTCTTATAATACGAGGGTCTTTTTTGATGTTATGGTGATACCATAATAACAGGTTCACCACGCCGTGACTGCGTTGCTGGTCTTCGGACTGTTTTTCGGCCCAGGTACCGTCATAGTTTTGGGTATGGAGTAACCATTCAATATGATCTTCCAGACGCTGGCCCAGTCGCCGGCGGAAGTCCTCATCGTCAATATAGGTCCAGGCAGCAATCAGGCCCTCGCCGATATAACCTGCCGTATCATAGGGCCACATATTCCATCTCTCATATTTGTCAACAGTTCCCGTTTCGTCAATGTCGATGATGTAGGGAAACTGGCCGTTGGGCAGCATGGTATTCAAGAGCCAGTCAGAAGCCCTGATTGTAATATACTTGTAACGTTCACTGCCGGTCAGGTAATATAAAGCGGCGAAAACCTCCGCACCGGTGAGGGCGGTGGATATGCTATAAGAACAATTGGAATCTTTTTTCTTTTTGGTGTCTTTATGATATCTGATGCCGACGCCCAGACTGCCGTCATCGTGAACAAAAGGGGTCCCTCTGCTGTCGCCCATAACCAGCATGCCAGAAACATATTTTTCCAGGGCGGAATCGATAAGCTTTTTCTCATCAGCCGTGGCAAATTTGTAGAAATTAATCAGCATTCCCAGGGCGCTGCCGGTATCGGCGAAATATACCTCGCCGTAGCCGGTATCCCAAAAGCCGTTATCCATCTGCTGGGCAACCGCTTGATGAACCCACTTGCGACACATATCCAGGTATCTCTCTTCGCCGGTCATTTCGTAAAGGGCCAATATGGCGCGGTAAATATATCCCTGGACAAAAATGTAAGGTGAATAATTGTAGGTGTCTGCCAGGTAGCGTAACCGATCGAGAATAGGTTTTTTGCCTATGCAAATGGGATAAGTTTCTTTAGCGACAGGGACGCCACCTTTTAATTGCGCTCCGCCCAGTTCGATTGTGCCTATCCCTTCGACCAATCCGGAGGTAATCGGCTCGAAGGTCCAGAGATAATTGCGATCTTTCGCGGGCGCCTCGGAATTCCATTTGCCTTCCTGGAGCAGTATCAGTTTTACTCCGGGGAGGGATAATTTGCCGATAAGTTTGCTTTCATTATCCATTTGGCTGTGGAAGCGGACGGAAATCACCAGGGGCTGATCTGCCGGCGGAACAATTTCCTTACCAAAATCCACATATTCTATGCTCACGGGTGCGTTTTCATCACCTTGGGGCACTATCATTTCATGGCCGGGATCGGAGATATTATTTTGCGGGACCTTTTGGTTGGATGGTTTTTCTTTTGCCGTTACGGGTAAACCGGCCATCAGGCTTAACAATAAGATAGTTGTAACTATTTTCAGGTTTTTCATTTTTCTCTCCATCGCCAGGTTAAAGATACCCTGGAATCTATACAAATCAGGAAAAGTAATTAGATACCTTTCCGTTACGTTGAATCATCCGTTCGATGGTTAAAAGCCCCAGCATTAAATGCCGAGGATGATGAAAGTTTCCGATTCGATGGTAATGCTCTACAAAAGTAAACTTGCGATCCGGCCAAAGGTCCCACAGAGCATAGCCGTGTTTTTTCAGGGGGTATTTGTCCTGGACGAGAGTAAATGATTTGGCGAACCAGTCTTTCGCCCATTGCGCCCCGGTATGTTCCATAATAAACAGCAGCCCGATAAGCGCCTCTTCCTGCACATATAACGCCTTGTCCAGAAACCAGATATTATCCTCGATATTTTTCGCCCCCCGGAAAAATCCCCCATAAACATCATCCCACGCTACTTCAATATGCCGCTTAAACAGTTCCGCCGCCTGATGGAACAGCTTTTTATCTTTTCTGCGATAAGCCTCATACATCACCATCCATAGCGTCTCAATGCCATGGCCGGTATAAACCACATGGCGATATTCATTCTCCGCCCGCGAGAGGTCGTGATTGAGCAGTTCGTTGAACAGATTATATTCCGGATTGTAATGATAATTGAAAATCGCGTCGATACAGCGATTCAGCACGGCTTCAATTTCTTTATCCGCTTTATAGTTGAGCATCTGGCTGCCCAGCCATAAAAGCATCATCCAGTTGCCCAGATGCCTGGCCCCGGGAAAGTTACTTGCCTCCAGACTGACAAATACCTTGGCTTGTCCCGGCGAATAATCAGCCTGGTCATATTTCTTTATACCTTGCAGCACCATCTCCTTCGCTATCTGCCAGTAGCGTTCCTGGCCGAAAGCCCGGCCGTATTCCGCCAGCCCTGTCGCCACAAATATCTCGGTAATAATGGAGTCACTCTTGGGAGCCGCACCTTTTATATATTGGCTTCCCACCTGTTGTCCCTCAGGCTCAATTGGGGCACCTATCCGGTTTATTTCTTCCGGCCAAGGATGGTTACCTTGCGGTTGGTTTTTGAGCAGAAGCCCAAGAGCCTGGGTCGCGATCGCGCGATATTTCTCCTCTGCCGCCAGCTCCTTGTATAAAAATGAATACACCCATACGCCTCTGCCGAGGTATTGAACATTTTTCTTGGTGCTCAAGTTGGTCCCGTCGCGGTCCGTATGGCACATGAATCCGCCAATTTCATGATCAATAATGTATTTATCCATGAAAGGCAGAAAGTCCTCGAAAAGGTCGCGTCGATATTGGTCGCGCAGTTGGGGCAGCGTTAATCCAGCTAATTTCCCTTGATCAGTTACCCTGACGCTGCTTTGGTTATCACCCACGTGGGCAAAAGAATTGTCGCCCGAGACGCCTGGGTTTTTTATGCGGCATCCTGTCAATGCCGCCAGTGAAAATGCCGCGCCCGCCGATGCTTTAAGAACTTCTCGCCGATGCATTTATGATCCTTAAAAATATTTCGGCTTCTAAAATTTAGACCCTGATTATGGCAAAGTTTAACCTTGTTTCTTATTTAAAACAACTAAAAATCACCTTTTTAAAATATCTATTCATTATTGATAGAGGAGAGTTTCTCACCCGCCAGGTTTATTATTTCCAAACCTCCGTCAGCAAAGTTATTGCTGAGCAGGACTCTTTTTACATCTTTATTTATTTTAACGTGAGGCCCCTTGCAATGGAAAAACACCTGATTTAAGGAAGCCCTGCCCCGATCAATCAGCACTGCCGGCTCGCCGGGGGTATGGTTCATAAAGTTTGCCTGGTTTACCGTCACACAGCCCTCGCCTTCCATCCGCATGATGTTGCGGAAAAAACCCCAAAAGCTGCAGTTAGAAAGCTGCAGCGTACCAGCGAAATTGCCGGTGGTAAGAATCCCTACCCTATCCTCCAGCTTGTTGGGCGCCAATTGGCCTGCGACAAATTCCCCGTTGGAGATCAAAATGCCACACGGCTGCACCTTATCCACTACCACGCTGTACTGGCACATATCCGCGCCGATACCACTGAATTGCCCGTTACACGCTCCACCTTGGGCATTAGCGATAAAGTGATAGCCGATTTTCGCGGCGAATACGAAGGTATTGAATACATATTCCCAGTCGGTACGGGCAAAGATAAAGGCCTCCAGATTCCGCTGCATTTGGGCCGCTATCTCCATGACGGGATTAGGCTTACTTTCACCCTCATAAACAGCGAGCCCGCTGCGCCCCCAGTAATGAGGATTGAAATGGACATTTTCGATTCTACCGATATCGCTGCAACCGTCGATCATAACTCCGCGGCGCAGGACACAGCCGAAAACATTTCGAATCAAGTGCAGTTCATTGAATTGCGGCCCCATATATATTCCCTGATAGGAATTGACAAGAGTGATGTTTTCTACGGTGTTGTGCATACCCTGGCCATGAATGGTCCAGGGATAGGCTTGGATATCGGGCATTTTCTGCTCCGGATAAAATATCGTCAGCCCTTTAACGCTGCTGTTGCTTTGCATCTCCAATAGCGCCGCTCCGCTTTCGCTGCCCCGCCCGCCATAGGCATAAAGTGTTGTTCCCTTACCGAGTACACTGTGATGTGGAGCTGTCCAACTGCCGGAAAGCGTTACCGCTGTCGGAATATTTAAGCCGGCCTTTATGGTATAAGTTCCCGCCTTCAGATAAGCTGTACCTCCTCCCCGGCGGAATACTTCATCCAGATAAGCCTGTATTTTAGCCGTCTGATCTTCCTCGCTATTAGTGGTGATTCCAAATGTTTCCTGGCTGATGCAGTTCGGCTCGGCTGCTTGACCTTGCGCAGCAGATAATACGCCTATTAAGATTATGATAAGAAAGGTTGTTATTAGGTGTTTGAATCTGATCCTCATATCTATCTCCTTATTAATAAAGGATCCGAAAGTTGTCTGATTCTGGGGGCAAACCCGGAGCAAATAAATAACATGCCCAGGCATGGATATGCCTGGGCAATACTTCCTACGGAAAATTTGTATTGTACGGTTTATCGACTTTTTTTATCGAACGCCGCGTCAAAAACAAGGCTGGACGGGCTAAAATCGACATTTTTTACAAAATCACAGGCTTCCTGGGCGCCGTGCTCTCTTTCCATGCCGCAATCTTCCCATTCCACCGACAGCGGCCCAGTATAACCAATATGGTTCAGGGTGCGGATAATCTCCTCGAAATTAACTTCGCCGTGGCCGAGCGAACGGAAGTCCCATCCGCGCCGGGGCTGGCCAAAGTTAAGATGGCTGCCCAGAATTCCGCTGTAACCGTCGAGCTGCAGGGCGGCATCCTTCATGTGCACATGATAAATTCTGTCGGAAAACTCCTGCAAAAACCGCACCGGATCGACCATCTGCCAGTGCAAATGACTGGGATCAAAGTTGAAGCCGAAGGTCTTGCGGTTTTTCAGTGCCTGCAAGGCCCGCCTGGCGGTAACGATATCAAAGGCAATTTCCGTCGGATGCACTTCCAGGGCAAATTTCACGCCGCATTCGTCAAATACATCCAGAATCGGGTTCCACATCCGGGCAAGATATTTGAATCCTTCTTCTATCATCTGGTCGGAAACGGGCGGGAAACTGTACAGTAAATGCCAGATAGAGCTTCCGGTAAAGCCGTTAACCACTTTAATTCCGAGATTTTTGGCGGCCCGGGCAGCGTTTTTCATGGATTCTACGCCAAAGGCCCTTTTCTTGTCCGCATTTCCGGCGCAATCCGCTGGCGCGAAACCATCGCTCCTGCTGTCGTTATTGGGATCGCATACCAATTGTCCCGTCAGATGACTGCTGATAGAAAAGAGCTTGAGATTGTGTTTTTTCAGGATCGCCAGTTGTTTTTCGCAGTATTTTTTATCTTTTGCCGCCTGAAAGACGTCCATATGATCGCCCCAGCACGCCAGCTCCAGCCCATCGTAACCCCAGCCAGCCGCCTTTTCAGCCAGCTTTTCCAGCGGCAAATCCGCCCATTGACCGGTAAAAAGTGTTACGGGTCTAGCCATAGTTATTATTCTCCTTTTACATGTAAGTTATTTAAATTAAAGTATTTACTTCTTCATTGCGGTCCATTTTTGCCTGCTTTTAGCGCTGGCCAGGACCGTTTCAATAAAGAGCATTCCTCGCAGGCCGTCGCTGACGTCGGGAAAATCAACTTCCAGCTCGCTTGGTTTTTGCCGGGTAATCCTAGCCCGCACCGTATCGGCAAAGTTACAGTAGATATTGGCAAAGGCCTCAAGAAACGCCTCCGGATGGCCGGAGGGTATTCTGGTAGCCCGGCCGGCTGCCGGGCTCTTGGCCCCAACGTAAGGATTACCCCGTCGCCAAACCTGGACGGGGCCATCCATCTCCTTGACATACAAGTAGTTGGGGTGTTCCTGGTGCCATTCCAAGCCCCTCTCCTCGCCATACACCCAGATTGCCAGGTTGTTTTCCTCGCCGATAGAGACCTGACTAGCGTGAAGCACTCCCCGTGCCCCATTGTTGAACCTTAGCAGGCAATTGCCGTCGTCATCCAGGCGTCGGCCCTTGACGAAGGTGGTCAGATCCGCACAAATTTCCCGAATCTTAAGGCCGGTAATATACTCCGAGAGGTTTTCCGCGTGGGTACCGATATCACCCATGCAACCCGCCCCGCCGCTCTGTTTAGGGTCGGTCCGCCAGGCGGCTTGTTGCTGGCCGGTCCTCTCCAAGGGTGTGGCCAGCCAGCCCTGGGGGTATTGCACGACAATCTTGCGGATATTGCCCAGCTCACCGCTTTTTACCATGTCCCGTGCCAGCTTAACCATCGGATAGCCCGTATAGTTATGCATCAAACCGAATACTTTCCGGGATTTTCTGACAATTTTCTGCAGGTCCTTCGCCTCTTTCACGTTAAAAGTCATGGGCTTTTCACACATCACATGAAAACCAGCCTGGAGAAAATCGCGGGCGATGGGGAAATGCCAGTTGTTCGGGGTAGTGACCGAGACAAAATCAATACGCTGGCCCACGGGCAGCTTCAGTTCTTTTTCAATCATCTCCGAATAGGTGTTGTAAGTGCGTTTCGGATCGACGCATAACTGCCGGCCCATCTGTTTCGATTTGCGGGGATTGATGTCAAAAGCTCCGGCGACCAGCTCAATACCGCCATCCATACGAGACGCCTTGCGGTGCACTTCCCCGATGAACGCCCCCGGTCCTCCGCCGACCATCCCCATTTTCAGTTTGCGATCCAATTTCATAAATCTTTCTCCTTTCTGCTGCAAGCCGTTTTACTCGGTCTCTCCCAGCGCTTCCAGGACATCGAGTAAAATCGGCATATAAACGTAAGCCGGCCCGCCCTGCATCATTACAACCACGCCTGCCGCCGCGAGAATTTCCTGCCGGGTCGCGCCGACCTCGATACTTTTCTTCACATGCAGGTAGATGCACGGCTGACAACGCAGCGCCAACCCGATCGCCACCGCGATCAACTCCTTGGTCTTGACGTCCAGGGCGTCTGCTTTCATGGTATTTTTAAACAGCGTGCCAAAACCTTTAAGCATGTCCGGCATGGCCTTCTGAATTTTTTCCGAATCGGCTTCCCAACCTGCATAAAATTTCATTACATCTGCTTCCGTCATCCGCTATTCTCCCTTAACAATATGGTTGTAAAAATAAAATTCTTTCCCATTCGGTACCGGTTCAGCCCGGAAATATAGCTCAGAGGAGCATACCACGGACGAGTTATTTCGTCCACCAAAAATCACGCCGATTATTCGTGAAATTCCTTCAGGCAGGATAGTTACCTTTTTTTCCGCTTGGTTAATGCAGCGGCGGGGTTTATAATATAAAAGCGGTTTTGATATCCATTTTTTGAAAGGAAGTGTCATGTCGGGATTATTTACCCTCGCCTATGCCGCGCAGGCCGCCGCCGCCGCCCAGCAGGCCATGCAGAAAAGCTCCGCCGCCGGAGCCGAAATCAACGAATTACAACGCAATATTAAAATGCTGCAGGACAATCTGGCCAAGTCGCTAATGATCAGCGAGGCCCTGTGGGAGCTTATCCGCGATAAGCTAAGGCTATCGGAAAACGAGCTTAACGAGAAACTCTACCAGATCGACATGCGAGACGGAATACTGGACAGCCGAAATCAGCGAAACGCCGGCGTCGAGTGTCCCGAATGCCATCGGACGGTTTCCATACGTCACACCTGCTGTATCTATTGCGGGCATGTTATCGACGACAGCGTCTTTCGGATGACCTGAAAATAGCGGATAATCGGCATGAAAATCGCTTCTTGTCCCATATGCGGCGCCGACCGTAGGCGCTTTATCTTTGCCACGGACCAATACCAACTTTCAAGCTGCGCAGCCTGCGGACTCTTTTACAAATCAGAATCATCTGAAATATCGGAGCTTAATGTCAATCAGGAGCTATATACCAACGATTTTGTCCGCGTAAGGCGCCGGACCAGACAAAGGTTATTGAGCGTTGCCCAACGGCGGCTGCGGACCTTGCAGAGATACCTGCCCGCAGGGGGGAAAATCCTGGAGGTCGGCTGTGGTACGGGAGAGTTCCTCCAAACGGCTCATCAGGCGGGTTTTGTGGTTGAGGCGGTGGAATTGTCAAAACCTTTAGCTGATTTTGTCCGCGAGCAGAAGGGAATCTACTGTTTTAACAGCCGGCTGGAGGAGCTTGGTCAGGATCATAAGGATTATCAGGCTGTGGTGGCTTTTGATGTGCTGGAGCATCTGTCTGACTCGGGTGGTTTTCTTCAGCAGGCGATAAGGCGATTGTCCTCACCGGGGATTCTGTTTTTCGAAATGCCCAACTGGAAATGCCTGGAGAGGGTATTCTTCGGACATCTGTGGAACATGCTTAACATGCGTGACCATACGGCCTTTTTCTCGAAGACTAACTGGCAGTTGATTGCGGAAAAAATGCACTTGTCGCCGATTTTTATCCGTTCGCACGAGGCCTATTGGGAAGGGGCGTTTGCGGCGGTTTTCGCCCTGTTAAATTTCCGGCGGATTAGCCGGTTTAATCAGCCCCGTACTATCGAATCGAATTCTACCGGCAAGGGCGGGCAAAAAGTCGAAGTTAAGGGCTTGCGGCCGATGCCGGCCCAGGAGCTGCCTGCCCTGGCAGCCAAGTTTTGTGCCCCCTTAACCTGGCCGCTGCGCTATCTTGCCGGTCGGGCAGGGGTGGGCAGCGAATTATCGGTAATGATGCTCTGCGATAATAAATCAGGGGGATTTAGCGCCTAGCTTAGGTTTTAAACCCAACCTATCGTTGTAAAACTTGCCTTACCCGCTCATCCATCGCCTTCTGATCGGCGGCGAAGCTGTTAAGCCCGGCCAGGTTAATCAAACTGTCCAGGCCGATCCGCTTCTGGGCCAATTCCCGCTGCCAGTTCGCCAGTTTAGGTATCTTGCCTTCCGCGGCGCTGGTTTTAATCTGCGATTCGCTCCAATTTACCAGCAAATCCTTTACGCCATGTTCGTGGAAAAAATTCACCAGGTCGTTGGCGGTAAAATCATCCAGATTTTCTCTTTCCAGCTCATCCACGCAGCTTTTGAGGTTATCGCTCACTTGCCATAAGGTATCCAGGCGAATCGCCTGCTGATCCACGTCTTCATTTAGCTGGGGCTCGTAAATCATGTCGGTCTTATCGCTGATTTGCTGCGGGTCCAGCTTCATCGCCAGCACCTCACCAGCCACCTTGGGCGGCATAGTCATCACATCTATCCCTGCCAGGTCTATCACCTGCCTGCCGGCCCGGAAGCTGGCCCCGATCTGCCGGGAGGTGCTATGCCCGGCTTGGTTGAGCTGGCGAATCGCCTGCTGGCTGGCCAGGGTGGCCTTTTCCCCCACAAAATCACCGCTACCCAGCTTATTATCCGCTATGAAGCTGTTTAACCGGCCTAAAAACACGTTGACATACTTCGGGTTGCCAATCCGGGCGATCAGGTAATTCTGCCGGGCGGAAAAGCCCAGGGTATGATTAAGCGGCAACCCTTCCTGGGATAGTTTCCGGGTCGCCAGCAGCCCAGCCGGGGTAAAGGGTATCTTGACGATAAATCGCTCGGGGCAGATCGCGTAATACCGCCGGGCATATTCCACTGCCTGTTCTATGGAATGGGCCAAGTCGGTATGCTCTTCCACGGAAACAAAGGCGTCAAATTTCTCCACCAGTCTTAATCCGTGCCAGGCATTGAGGATAAACGCTATTTCCAGCATTCGCTGCGGCGGCGAGAGCTGGGGATATTCCGCCAGCAGTTTTGCTGCCCGGCTGATTAATTGGTCATATTGCCCGGTCTGAATTTCCCGGTTGAGCAGGGTATTATTAGTTGTCAATGCGGTAAACTGGCTCGTCCAGTATTGTTGGGCATCGGTGATACTGCCAGTATCCAGCCAAAGCCGGCTGCCCAGTCCTTCCAGCCGCTGCCAGATCGGCTCGGACCTGAATTTATTCTTTAACTTGCCCAAAGCCGGTTTGTAGCCGGTGATTACAAATTCGTGGATTTCCTTGACTAAACCGGATGGGATATGCACACTCATGGATAAATTTCTCCTTTCGCAAGTTTTGGGATATATGTCTCAATTTTATGCGGAACCTTCCCCTAAAACAAGCTTTCGATTTACTCGCAGCTGGTACAATAAGGTTGACCAAAGCAGCCTGTTGAGGGAAAATAATATTAGGAGTACTTTTGTACTTTTTTCTGCTGATAGCAATGAATAATTTATTCTTTACTGCCGATGTTAATAAGGTTGTTCGGTGATAATTAAACTAACGTGAACGGAACTTTTTAACGTTTTACCCTAATGGCCGGTATGAACATTCTAGGAATCTCAGCTTTCTACCATGACAGCGCGGCGGCATTGGTCCGCGATGGCGAAATACTCGCTGCCGCCCAGGAAGAAAGATTTACCCGCAAGAAACACGACTATCGATTCCCTATAAACGCGGTAAATTTTTGTCTGCAAGCAGGGAATATCCATCCGGAAGAGCTGGATTATGTCGTTTTTTATGAGAAACCGTTATTAAAGTTTGAACGCCTGCTGGAAACGTATCTTGCTTACGCACCGCGTGGTTTTGGCCAATTTTTGCTGGGCATGCCGGTATGGCTTCGGCAAAAATTACATCTGCCGCGGGAGATGGATAAGGCCTTGAACCACCGGTACAAAGGCCGCTACATATTCACCGAACATCATGAGGCCCACGCCGCCAGCGCCTTTTTCCCGTCCCCCTATGAAGAAGCCGCCATCTTGACGCTCGACGGCGTCGGCGAATGGGACACCGGCAGCTTCGGCGTCGGCCGGGGCAACAAAATTGAATTAACCCATGTGATGCATTTTCCCCATTCGCTGGGACTATTGTATTCGGCATTTACGTATTTTACCGGCTTTAAGGTCAACTCCGGCGAATATAAACTAATGGGCCTGGCGCCTTACGGCGAACCGAAATATTATCATGCCATAAAGGAAAAATTAATCGATCTGAAAGAAGACGGCTCCTTCCGCATGGACATGTCCTACTTTCCTTACGGCTATAAAACCGTAATGGTGAATGCTAAGTTCGCCAAGCTTTTCGACGGACCGCCGCGTCAGCCGGAATCACCCTTGACCCAGCGTGAGATGGACATCGCCGCCTCGATCCAGGCGGTAACCGAAGAAATCATGTTAAAAGCCGCTCGGTACGTCCATTCTCAGACGGGGATGAAAAACCTTGTCCTGGCCGGCGGGGTAGCCTTAAACTGCGTCGGTAACGGCAGAATCCTCCGCGAAGGCCCGTTTGATAATATCTGGATCCAGCCGGCGGCGGGTGACGCCGGCGGGGCACTGGGGGCGGCGCTTTTTCTCTGGCATCAGCTTCTGGGAAATCAGCGCGTCGTCAATAGCCAGGATAAACAGCGGGCTTCCCTGCTGGGACCTGCTTTTACCAACGAGCAGATCCGTCAGTTTCTGGATTCGATTAATGCCGAATATCAAACCTGCGACGATGAAGAACAATTGATTAATCAAGTTGCCGAACTGATCGATCAGGGAAAGGTCGTAGGTTGGTTTCAAGGCCCGATGGAGTTTGGCCCCCGCGCCCTGGGCAATCGCAGTATCATTGGCGATGCCCGCAGCGAAACCATGCAGTCGATAATGAATCTGAAAATAAAGTTTCGTGAGTCATTTCGGCCTTTTGCCCCCTGCGTGTTGAGAGAAGACGTGCACGATTATTTTGAGATGCGGCCCGAAGAAGACAGCCCTTATATGCTTTTGGTTGCCCCCATCCAGCCGTCCAAGCGGTTGCCGCTGGATGGCGATTCTAACTCGCGTAAGGGTCTAAGTGCCCTGAAGGTAAAACGCAGTGTGGTTCCCGCCATTACCCACGTGGATTATTCCGCCCGGGTGCAGACGGTTGATGCCCTGCGTCACCCCCGGCTTCACCGCCTGATGCTGCGTTTCAAGGAGCGGACCGGCTGCCCCGTGATTATCAATACCAGCTTCAACATTCGCGGCGAGCCGATTGTCTGCTCGCCCGAACATGCTTACCGCTGCTTTATGGCTACCAACATGGACGTTTTAGTGATGGAGAACCAGCTCTTGTTTAAGCAGCGGCAGCCGCAGGCTGTGCCGCACGAGGTTGATGAATACAAGGCCCAATTCCAATTGGATTGAATCGGCCGGCAAAAAGAGGATCCTGTATGTCGTTGGTTGAAATAAACTGGCAGCCCAGCCACAAAGACCTGCGTAATTTCGGCTTAATCGCCCTGATTGCCGCGGGGCTTATCGCAACGCTGCTTTATTTAGTTAAGGGACTGGCTATTCAATCGGTTTTGATTATCGCCGCCTTTGGTCTGGTTATTTTCCTAAGCAGTTGGATATCGTTGAAACTAACCCGAATTATTTACCTTGGCTTAATATTAATAACCCTGCCTGTTGGACTATTGGTTAGTTTCACTTTGCTGGCGGGTTTTTACTTTTTGCTGATCACGCCGCTGGGCCTGTTTTTCCGTTTATGGGGTCGCGATCCGCTAAAACGTAAGTTTGACTTTAAGGCGAAAAGCTATTGGCTTACTCGCCGGCCGCCTGATAGTCTCGATCGCTATTTTCACCAGTTTTGATATGATGAAATGGGTAAGAAAATGATTGCACAAGATTCCAAACCGAAAGAAATATCAGAATTTAACAAACTCGCCCAGAACAAGCGCAGCAGTCTGCCGGTGGAGTTCTGGTATTTCCTGAAACATAATAAAAAATGGTGGCTGCTGCCGATATTGATAATTCTCCTGTTTCTGGGTATATTGATGTTTTTAGGCGGTACGGCACTAGCGCCGTTTATTTACCCGATGTTTTAGTCGTTAGGCAAGTAATTCAGAGGAATTTTTTTATGACTGCGAAAGCCGGCCGAACGCCGCAGGTTAACGAAAATAAACCAGCCGTCAAAATATCCTGGCGCAGGAAAGTGATCTATTCGCTGGTCCCGCTGCTGCTGCTTATGGGAATGATTGAAGGTGTGAGCCGCTTGTTCCCCCATCATACTAAGCACTATTCTTTTTCTAAGGTTATCATGCCCGATCCCGATCTGATATGGCGCTTAAAGCCGCTTCCCGGCCAAACCAACGAATTGGGTCTGCGGGACAACCCCTATAATGAGAAGGCGGACGTTAAGATTTTGCTGCTGGGGGATTCTGTTTCCTGGGGCGATGGCATTTATGAGATTGAGCAGTTATATCCCTGTCTGCTCGAGCAGCATTTGAATAAATTAAGTCCTCATAAAACCTATGAAGTAATAAACTCCGCGGTGATAGGATATTCAACCTTTCAGGAAGCAAGATATTTAAAGTTATACGGCCTGAAATTTCATCCCGATCTTATTATCCTGCAGTTTTGTTTGAATGATGTTTTCGAGCGTTACCTTGCCGTGGCGGAATACGGCGGCGACAACATTTCTTTCGGCATCGATACGCGAAAGGGCGCACCCGGGATTTACGGCTTTTTCTTGCGCCATTCGCGGGCTTTTGAGCATCTCGTTCGTTTTTTACAGTGGCGGGCCCGCCGGATGGAGGAATACGATGTGAAAAAAATGACCCGTGACAAGTTAAGTCCGGAATTGGAGCACGCCTGGCAGGGCACTATAACCGAGCTGGATAATATTTATCAAATTGCTGCCCAAAACAAAATCCCCCTTTTACTGATGATCACGCCCTACTACTTTCAGCTTACCGATCCCGACAAGCTGCGCCAGCCCCAGGATCGCCTGATAGAATTTGCCCGCTCCCGCGGCATCGCATACGTTGACCTGCTGCCCATATTGGTAAATGCAGGCTTATTGAATCAATTATACTATGATCCCAGCCATTTTTCCGTCATCGGCCACGATATTTTATCCCGCGTCTTGATCCAGCCCGTCTTCGATACCTTAAAGTCCGGCTCCGTCTCAAATACCTCAAAATAAATCTGCAAAAATTATTTCTTGGAGCTAATCAAAATTAGCGTTTCTTCATGGAAAAATCTTTTACTCAGGTTAATTTGGAAAAGCGTCCCCCCTGGTGGCGTTCGCTAGGCCCGGCCCTGATAACCGCCTGTGTGGTATTTGGCCCGGGAAGCCTGCTCATTAGCGCCAACGTCGGGGCCGCTCATAAATATGAATTGCTGTGGTTATTCATTTTAACGGGGACTCTGATGGGCACTTACGTTACCATGGCTGCCCGGATTGGCGTAGTGGGTGCGGCTACCCCGTGTACCCTTGTCGCCCGGATTGCCCATCGGCCGCTGGCGGCGGTTCTCGGGTTTAATCTCTCTCTGGTCTGTGCCACATTTCAGTTTTCCAATAACCTGGCCTTCGCCGCAGTGGGCAGGGCGATGCTGCCGGGGGTGAACGTAACCTGGCTGTTGGTGGGATTCAATATTCTCATTATCATATTTTTGTTTACCGCTAAAAGAATTTATTACTTACTCGAACGTACCATGAAAGTCATGGTCGCGGTAATCCTGGTGTGTTTCCTGGCCAATCTTATCGTAGCACGACCGGACATTCTGAGCATCATCAATGGTTTCGTACCCCACCTGCCGGAGGAAATCTCACTCGGCGTCCCCAAAAAAGTTGCCGGCGTCATTCACGACCCTATGCTGCTTATCGCCTCTCTCCTGGGAACCACTTTTTCCGTAGCCGCCGCCTTTTATCAGGGCAACCTGGTGCGGGAGAAGGGCTGGACCATCAAGGAATACCACCGGGGAATCGGCGACTCTATCGCCGGCGTCAGCGTGCTAACCGTGGTCAGCATGATTATTATGATTACGACCGCCACTGTCATACCCGGCCAGACCGCCAATGATATCGGAATGCTGGCCCAATCTCTCCAGCCGCTCCTAGGTTCCACCGCTTACCTCATCTTTTGCGTTGGCCTGCTGGCCGTCGCCATGAATCCCTTTCTCATTAACGCCATGATCGGCGGCAGTATCCTGGCTGATGGCCTGGGTCAGCCTGCCCGACTAAGTGATAAATGGCCCAGGCGTTTTACCGTAGTGGTTCTGCTGATTGGCATGATAGTGGCGATTTTGGCCCTGAGGTCCGGCGAAAAACCCATCAACCTGATTATCTTTGGCCAGGCCCTCACGGTAATCGGCAATCCCCTCATGGCCGCGACCATCCTCTGGCTGGCCAATCGCCGGGATGTTATGGGCACTCGCCGCAACACCATCATCATAAATATCCTGGGCGCAGCCGGACTGCTGGTGGTTTTATTCATGGCCGTCCGCGTGCTCTTCATAGTTGTCCTCCGCTTAACCTGATACCATCCCACCTACCTAATACATTCAGCACCAAAATTTTATACGCCAGACAGCCCGGCGGGGTAGTCCGTATGGCCGAAAATGTGCCTGGGACCGGGAAAAAGGCCAGAAAATGCCGTGAGGCCTGAAAAAACCATGAAAAAGGTAGGCGCAACAGGGGGGAGGCGCTATATAATGGCAATAATGTCGCCCGACAACGTAGCCGGGCGAGGTTATGGAAGGAAATGTCAGACAAAATGATATTGAGTGATTGTGAAGGGAATTCCTCTTTTGCCGGCTTAGGAACTTGGGGCGACGGCGAAGCACACAAACAGATGAGTTTTATGGTTGAAGGATGTAAGCATTTTGACGAATCAGCAGGTTAAAAAAGCGGCTTCGTTCTTTGGTCCGGGGTGGCGAGGCAGGATAATTTTCCTGCTGATCTGGTGGCTGCCCGCAGCGGGATTGATTACTATCCAAAAGCTCTACCAGGAACATTCACCGGACGAGCGATTGTCAGGCGCAGGGACGGAAAATATCATCCGCTCCGCGAAGAATGAAATGGTCAATTTTCGCCTTTCCTGCCGTGACCCTGAAGCGGATAACCAAACAATCTTCAGTATAAGCTTTGACCGGTTACAGTCAGAAAATGGACGCCTGGGAATTTTTAATACGGCGGCCCACAAAGTATTGAACATCCAGAATCTGTGGATGAGGTCATTCGAGTATATATCCCAGGAGGGAGGGGCTAAAAATGTGGTAAATATAATGGACGTATGTCAACCAGGCCGCTTTTTAGACAAAAAATCCGCCCCCGATAATGAGGATGAAGTAAGTGAAAAGCTCAATCGGATTATTTCCGAATGGTTCAGTGAAATTGACTTAAGCAATGCCCTGGAAGCCAGGATAGACGGCTTTAATTACCAGCATTTTAATAATGGCGTGGCGGTTTTTACGCTCCGGAGCAAGAAGGCACGGATCGCTTTAGGGTCAAATAACCTGCTTTTGCGGGGGCATGTATTTATAAACACCGCTAACGGCGACACGCTCGAAAGCAACCATGTCAGATGGGACCCGAAAAGCCGGCTGTTCATAATATCGGGTGGTTACGTCATCGAACGTAACGGAATTAAGACCACCGGCGAAGCTGCTTGTGTTGACAGTCAGTTGAATATTATCCCAGCCCAAAATACATAGTACAGAAAAAGGAGTGGTAAAAATGTTCAGAACCAGAATAACAATCTTATTGATATGTTGTTGTTTAATCACCCCGGCAGGCGCCGCTCAGCCCAGCGATTACCTTATTCCGGGCCGGACGCAAATGTTCCAAAGGAGTTTATCCGGTTTACGTCAGGCATACGAGATTTTCGACAGCGGGATAAACAATCCGAGCTGTGCAAGCTGCGCCAATAACCGAGAGCTTGTCTTTCTGCACGCCGTCACCCGAACGGCGATGCTGTTTATCGACAACAACAATACTCTGGTAGAGCATAGTTTTTTTGAGCTGGCGGAAGAGTTCGGGTTAAGTGTCGTGGGAGATTATTTTGAATTTCTTGACGTCCAGGTCGAGCTTAATAAGCAGGGCGGTTACACCATACCTGCTGATGCTCCCGATGCCGACCAAATTACGGCGGTAATGCAAAATTCCATCGTCCCGGAAATTGACGCCATTATAGCCGAGCTGGATTCGATTAGTGATTCACCCGGCGACCGTTTTCGGATATTTTTTACCCCCTCAGAAACCGGCCTGGAAGAAGATTTGGAAGTTGACTACGGGGAGGTCCTGGTCTTAAAGGGACTATTACTGGCATTCAAGGGCCAGCTCGAAGCTCAATCAGCTTATGATCTGTATATCTCCATCGACGGTAAACTCAAGAAAGCCGCGGATAATCTTTTCAATGGCAAAGAACCCGGCGTTAACTTTAATATCAACAAGGATTTTCTGCAGCGTTATCCGAACTTGCTCAAGGTCCTGCCGACCCTGGGCCATTCGGAGGACGGCGCCGCGATGCTGGCCCAGTCAGCCCAAGACGTGATTGCGGCGATTGACTATTATTTCGCGGCCCTGAATTATATCACCTCGGAAGATGACCCGCCGGGGACCGACCCTCAGGAAGACGAGTTGATTTATGTTGATTCTGACAGTCTGTTTCTTCTGGAAGTGATTAACGAGAGATTAACCGTTTTGCGGGATTCCCTGGCAAATGACACGCCCATGAACTTACCCGTGCACACCTCCAGAACTTACGACATCTACGATTCCCAATCAAACCTTATCGGCCAATTGGTCCTGGTTTCCAATTTATCCGATATTGAGGGTGGCAGCGGCTCTCTAACCTTGAACAACATTACCCCATCAACCTGGGAGGTGGACTGGTTCGACATTGGCGAGGAGCTTGAGATCGACCTGGAGAATCACACCGGCGGCAAGTGGTACGAGGGCTATTTTTGGGCTGCCTTGAGTTCCGATAGAAACACCATCCAAAACGGAACTTTTGATTATTGGGGTTGGTCCTACGGAGATTTAGCCGGCCTGTCAGGCGAGCTTACAGGAACCGTTCTAAATGAGTTGGCGATTGACCTGAATCCCGTTTTCGGCAATTCCACCCGCTATCCCAGCCCGGTTAATCCACGAGACCTGTTGCCGGAATTTGACAACAATAACAATCCTCTCCCCGGCAAATTCGGCCGAGGCCTGGGGTATGACGCCACCCTGGGCGGCATTCTTCCCGGTATGACACAACAGACCTGGTCGAGCTGGCTGGGGTTACCGCCGCCCCCGGAGATTGACCTGATTGGCGAAGAGATCAGGCCTGCTTTTAAGTTCCCAGCCAAGGCGGGCGACAAGGGCAAAGTAAGTGTGGTGATTAAGAACCAGGGTAACGACACTGCCAAAGGTCGCATTAATATCAACATTTATGCCTCCACCGATGAAAACCTCGACGCCCTTGATCTGCTGCTCGGCGGCAAGACCAATCAGGCGGTTAATCTCCAGAGCGGCAAATCTATGTCTATTACTATTAACAATATTCTGCTGAGCAAGGATATGCCCTCGGGAGACTACTATATTTTAGCCGCTATCGTACCGATCGACTTTTCAGAAAGCCAAATCGCCAACAATCTCACGGCTAGTGCCGAGACAATTTCAATTGCACAACCTAATGAGGATATTGAACAACCTTATGTGGATTTAGTCGCGGAAGAAATCAGCCCCGTTTTCAAGGCCCCTGTCAATGCGGGCGACAAGGGCAAAGTTACCCTTGTGGTGAAAAATCAGGGAAACGACACCGCGAAAGGCAAGATTAATATTAACATCTATTTATCCGCGGACGATACTATTGACGGCGGTGATACTCTTTTAGCCGGCAAGATCGGTCAATCCATTAACCTCAAAAAGGACAAAACCAAAAAGCTCAATTTCAAGGTCGTGCTTCCGGGCGATCTGCCGGCGGGCGATTATTATTTCCTGGCGGATATCGCTTCCTCCGACATTCTCGAAAGCAACGTCAGCAACAATATCGCCTTGACCAGCTATACCATTGAATAGACGAAATGCCGCGTACAACCGAATGTGGCAGGAAAAATCGGGACATTCCAAGCGGCGCTTCCCTAAGGTAGATTTAGCCTGGTTTCAAGCCCAAAAATCTTCATTTGGGTCTTAAGGAAGTGCTATTTTGAACCCTCACCCAAAGTCTGGACAAAAATCTTCGCTTTCTTGAATGTGATGTTTCCAACTGGTCTTCCTCAACTGCCGCGGACGATCATGCCCTCTCAGTCAAAACTTATATTGTGGTATTTTCAGCAGTTCACCATCTTTCAGGGCTGACTGATGCGCCACTATTCCGGCAACTGTCATATTCAACGACCAGGCAATGTCCACCAACGGCTTGCGGGACTCGATAATTGACATCACGAATTCATTCGCAAGATAGCCGTGGGACCCCCCATGCCCACCCGCCGGTACCGTAGGCGGCAGTGGTGGCTTCCTCACATCCACCGTAACCTCTGTCAAGCCCTCATATCTGCCGTAAAACGAACCCTTGACCCCGCGGATGCGGCCCATTTCGCCGAGAGCGCCTGGTGTGTCCCAACTGACCGCCATGCGAGCCATGCCTCCCTCGCTGGTACGCAGCAGGGCGATTTCCGTACCGAACGGATTCTTGAAAGCATTATTTTCCGGCTGCAGCATATCCATAACGCTGGGGATTCCCATGCACGACACTTCTGTGAAACTGCCGCCTCCCACTCCCACGTAGTAGGCATTGGAGTGGGTTGGGTACCACTGGGGCGGCAAGCCTAACCGCCATTCCTTATAGGAAGCAAGCGGCTCCGCAAAATAGTGGTAATACTCACCTTCGCTATAAATCAGATGTCCGAATCCGCCGGCCTCGTATATTTTGCGCATCGCGTAAAGGTCGTCATGAAAAACTGAGGTTTCGAACATCATGTAATTCAAACTGCTCTCTTTAACTGCCTTAAAAAGCTTCTCGGCGTCTTCCAGACTGCCGAATACTGCCGGCACTGCACTGGCTGCGTGCTTGCCGTGTTTCAGCACCTCGATCACATGCGTGGCATGGCTGGGGGCATCAGTAGCGACAAAGACCGCCTCAATCTGGTCATCTTTGACCAGCTCTTCCAGGGACGGGTAGGTCTTTTTGCAGCGGCAGGCCTTCGCCAGTGCGGCGCATCTGTCGGGGAACAGATCACTCACCGCCACTACTTCCACATTCGGATGGTTTTGGAATCCGAAAGCAGCCCCCCACCGGCACATGCCATACCCAACGATTCCCATGCGGATCTTGCGAGCCGACGTCTGCTGCCAGACCCTGGTCGTGTCGGTATTGCTCGACGTATCATCGAATCCCTGGATGGGTTTTTCTGCACCAGCGGCGACTTTGCCGAGACTTACCGCCGCCGCCCCCAACAAAGTTCTGCTCAAAAATCTTCGCCTATCGACTTGCATTATTCTTCTCCTCACAAATTTCAAATTTAAGGGGTCTGACCCTTTTTCCGTTCCCCATATACAATCTTCTAATAATCACCGCTGCTGCTAGAATATTCCGTACGCCTTAGCCTGTCAAGCCTGTCGTCGCCCTGCTCGCCGCGATGAGATGCAACATGTCGCATCGTGCGAAGAGAAAGGGTCGAATACCCACCCAACGCAAGTTGGTCGGTGTGTCAAAATTCTACCAGCCAAGTATGCCCATGCTCAAACTTAGACCTACCATCCGCCCTCGCTCTGCGGAGAGTGGTCCAGGCAAGGCCTGGTCCCTGGACCCCCCAACGCTAGTTGGCGAACCACACCTAATCTTAACGTAAAAAACGTGTAATTTTCCTTAAAAAACTCGCGATTTTTGTAAAGAAATCATACAAAACCAGCTAAAAAGCGACAGAATTTGGGCATTTTGCCGGCGGTCACGCCGTTTTTGCGCAATTTGGACATGATTTCTCGCATTTACCACCACTTTTAACCATCTTTTCCGCTGTTTCTCCTGTTCACCTGGTCACCTGATCACCTGTTCTCCGCCGCGTAAAGGGGAGCATCAAGATTCTACTAGCCAAATAAGCTAATGATACGATTTGGAGAAACGCCCGCACTCGCTCTGCTGAGAGAAAGGGTCCCTGGACCCCGGCGCACTTTTGATACTACCTCAGACAAAAAATCGGAATTTTACAAAAAATTTTATCTCCTTTAGCTCTTACGACTTACGTTTCTCGCACCCTTAAAAACACCCCGAAATTTCAGCGCGATTATGATGCGCCGCCGGTAAGGATAGAGGGACATGTTATGTATGATATGATTCTTGGCAGTATTTTTCTTAAAATCGAAGTGTCAAATTCTCCTTGCCCAACATGCTGTACTTACGACTAAGCAAAGCGCCCGTTTTCGCTCTGCGGAGAGTGGTCCAGGCAATGCCTGGTTTTATTAACTGGAACCGCGGCAAATGGTTATGTATAATTCATCCTTCCTAAAATTGCAGGAGATAAAAATGCCAGATAACACATTCTTTTCCTATATTGTTCTGGGTATATTATTAGCGGTATTGGCAACCGGCTGCTCCTTACACCGGGAAGACCGGCAATTTCGCATCGAAACCAAAGGCCCGCTGGACCAGTCAAACAATATCCGCAACTATTTGATGCGGGTAGCCTATGAAATAACCGAAAATTCTCTCGCGGATATCCACTGCCTGAAGGATTGGCAAAAAGTTCGCCCCCAAAGATATGGGCAATTTCTGGAAACTATGGGCCTGCTGGATGTGCCGGTTAACGGCCCCCGACCGCCCTTAAACGTCAAAATCACCGGCACCATTTACAAGCCCGGTTATCGTATTGAAAAACTGTATTACGAATCCCTGCCCGGCCTATACGTACCGGCTAATCTGTACATCCCGGATGGGATAACAAAACCCACCCCGGCGATACTATACGTTTGCGGCCATGCCGACACGCAGAAGGTCCATTACCAGGCCCACCCCCGCAAACTCGCTCAACTGGGATTTGTCTGCCTGATAATTGAAACCATCCAATGGGGTGAAGTCAGAGGCGAGCACTGGGGCTGCTACGCCCGCGGCTGGTTTCAGTGGTACAGCCGGGGCTATACCCCCGGCGGGATGGAATTGTGGAATGCCATGCGGGCACTCGATCTCTTGTGCGAAAGGCCGGAAGTCGATGCGGACAAGCTGGGGGTAACGGGCATCTCCGGCGGCGGCGCCCAGACGTGGTATCTCGCCGCTGCCGATCCCCGGATCAAGGCGGCCGCGGAGGTCTGCGGCAACAGCTCCCTCAATTCCCATATTTTCCAGCGGTCTATCGATATGCATTGCGATTGCATGATGCCGATTAATACTTACCAGCGCGACTACTCGGATATCGGGGCCTTGATCGCTCCCCGGCCGTTTATGATCGCCGCCTCCGATCGCGACAAGTTGAATATGATTGAGGCTATCCGCCAGGTCTATAAACGTACCAAAAAGATTTATAAGCTGTACGGCCAATCAGACAATATCGTCCTGGTCGAAACCCCGGGTATCCATTCCTATCATGAAATATCGCGGACCCGAATATTTTCTTTCTTTCTCAAGCATTTAATGGGCAAAGATGTCCCCCCCTCAGCGGTGGGTGATATCGACGATTCTGACGCCGCCATGCTTTCCGCCGAGGAGTTGAAGGTTTACGTTGACGGCCCGCCGGCGGATGACCGGACTAAGACCATCCAGGAGACCTTTATTAAACTGGCCCAGCCGCCGGTGATTTCCAGCCGGGAGCAATTAGACGACCACCGGCAGAAGGTGCTGCAATTCCTGCGGGAAAAAACCTTCGGCGCCTTTCCCAAGAAACCATCTCCTCTGGATATTCGGTGGGAATCGCGCGATGAGGATAGTATTCCATGTGGCAAAAACGTCTATAGTTTTATCTCCGAAAAGGATTTTCGTCTGAAGGTGGATATTCGTTTAATCCCAAAACCCAGTGATCCCGAAACCGTGATGCTCGTTTTGTGTGACCCGGACGAAAATTATGGTGATTCGGAGAGATTCGCCAGCCGCCTTAAGAAAAACTGGAATATCGCCTATTTTGAAGCTCGGGGCGTGGGCGAGACCGGCTGGTCGCCCGGCTTACAGCGGTACCTCCGCCGGGCCGCCGCCTGGACGGGACGCACGATCGCCTCAATGCAGGTCTATGACGTACTGAGGTGCCTGGAGGTCCTACGCACCTTACCGGAAAGTAAAAATCAAAAAATAGCCCTCGCTGCCCGCGGTTCGATGTGTGCCGTTGCCTTGTACGCCGCCCTGCTCGACGGCGGGATTACCACGGTGATTTTACAAGCTCCACCCGCTACCCAAAACGCGCCCAGCCGACCTGACGGACGGGGTGAGGCCATTGAGATGTTAAATTGCCTGCGGATAACCGATCTGCCGCAAGTAGCGGGATTACTGCTGCCGACGAACCTGGTATTCATTGGTTCGGTCCCCGACACCTACCGCTGGACGGCAGATTTATACCAAAAACTCGGCGTACCCGACGCATTTCAAAAAGTAAAATCAGACTGATTACTGAGATGTTACAGGAAAAATCTTATTTTCTCTTTATAACATTGCTAATTTTCGGCCATACCATCAGATTACGGTTCCGCATCGTTCTGCTTTTCTCTATCCTCAATAGCATTATATCTCTGCGGTCGGCGATCGGCGATGGCTTTTCGCAGAATAAACTCAATTTGGCCGTTGATGCTGCGCAATTCATCGGCAGCCCATGCCTGCAATTCCCGCCAGATAGCAGGGTCAATACGCAGCAGAAAATCCTTTTTTTGCGCCATTAGTATAATTTTATTTTTTATAAAAATCCAGATCAGTTGGGTTTAACGATAGAGCGTTCCGGCATTGATTACCGGTTCCGCCTGCGCTTCGCTGCAGAGTACGACCAGCAGATTTCCTACCATTGTGGCCTTATGCTCTTCGTCAAGCTTCACGACTTCTTTAGCGGATAATTCGGCAAGCGCCATCTCCACCATACTCACTGCGCCATGAACGATTTTCTTTCGGGCGGCGATTATCGCCTGGGCCTGCTGGCGCCGCAGCATTGCGCCTGCAATTTCCGGTGCATAAGCCAAATGAGTCAGTCTGGTTTCATCAACGGCAACGCCTGCCATAGCCAATCTGGTTTCCAATTCGCTTTTAAGCGCGTTATTGATGGTTTCGCCACTGCCCCGCAGAGTCAGTTCTGCTTCTTCACTATCGTCTCCCTGATCATAAGGATACATATTAGCTAAATGCCTTACGGCTGTTTCGCTTTGCACTTTTACATATTGTTCGTAATCGTCCACATCAAACAATGTTTTAACGGTATCGGCCACCCGCCATACTACTACCGCTCCAATTTCTATGGGGTTTCCCCGCTGGTCGTTGACTTTGATGGTGTCGGTCTGAAAATTGCGCGCCCTTAAGGAGACCCGATATTTGCTTTTGCTCCTGATAAATTTAACCTCACCTTTGCTATCGCGGGTCGTGGTAACACTACCACGAATAACCATAAAGGGATTCACCCAATGAAAACCGTCTTTTTTCACTGTGCCGACATATTCGCCGAAAAGAATCAACACTCTTGCTTCATGCGGCTGCAATGTGAAAAATCCACATGACAAAAATATTGCCGCCAGAATGTCACATAGCAATGCGACAACAAAGAAAGCTATAAAGGCGGATCCACTTCGCCCGTGACTGAAATGAATACCATAGAAAACAATCGCCGGGACGAGCAGCCACGCTGCTATTGATACCGGCAAAACCAACCAGCCATTTAATGTTGTTTTCTGTTTTTCCTGCATAATTTTACTCCTTGTAATTTATTGATTATTAAATATCAATATGATATTATATTGATATCACATTTAATGCAAGAGAAAATTTGTGTTTTGTTGAAAAAATTCAAAAAATCGCGTTTTTTATGCTAAAAATGCAGAAAAATGGTTGAAGCAACGGGGGAAGTGGAACTGTACAATAGCAATAATGTCGTCCGACGGCGCAGCCGGGCAGGGTTAGCAGGAAAATATCAGGTATTAATGACCAGGGATGCGATTGAGCCGATCCAACCATAGGATGTTAATGATTGGTAGGCTATATCAAGGAAGCAAGAATGAAAAAGGAAATTATTTTTTGGTGTATAACCGCGATAGTTTGTGTGGTAACCGCCGGCCCTGAAATCCACGCCGCTACCACCCAGAAACACTATTTCGCCCATGATGCCGTGGAAGACCAGTATGGCGTGATAGCACCGTGGTATTCGGGCCTTAACGGGCAATGTGATTATCGGGTGCGGATCGCGGCTGAGACCCTCAAACGCTATCCCTGGACCGACGGCAAGACGGAACATGTCGAGCTGCCGGCATACATGGTCAACGGTCGCTGGAATATCGACGCCGAGGGAAATATCAAGGTGATTCCGTGGGATCATCCGCAGAAAAAGGATTGGCCCAACTGGCCCAACGGGGATTACGGCCAGCGGGTATATTTTGTTTTATGCGGCTGGTTGGATTATTACCGCTATACGTCCGACGCGACGGCCATCGCCCATATCAAAATGATGGCGGACCACCTGCTGGACTATACCCTGACGCCGGCGGATAACTCCTGGCCGAGTTTTCCCATCAGCGTGCCGGTCAAAGGACAGGGTTATCAAGATTACGACGCGACGAGTTTTATTCAACTGGATATCGCCGCCCATGAAGGCTTGGCGATGCTGCGGGCGTATCAACTGGTGGGCGAGGCCCGCTGGCTGGCGGCGGCCCAACATTGGGGCGACCAGTTTGCCGAACACCTGTACCAGGCCGGCGAACCGGCGGGGGCACCCTGGGGACGGTATGCCAATCCGGAGGACGTACGCAGGCAGTGGGAGGGACCGGCAAGCAGTCCCGCGCTGAACCACCTGACGGGGGGAACGGCCATGATACTGGAATTTCTGGATGAGCTGATTCGACTGGGATATACCGGGCAGGATAATCAGATCGTCGCGGCACGGAACGCAGCCCGAATATATCTGAAAGAATATCTGCTGCCCCAATGGACGGTGGTGGACACGTGGGGAAGGCACTATTGGGACTGGGAAGCGCCCACCCAAACTATCATTCCGATGGACGCGGTGGTGCGATATATGGTAAATAATCCCGAATATTTTCCCAACTGGCGGACGGACGGGCGGAATATTCTGAACCTGTTTCTCAACCGCAGCGGTGTGAATCCGAACTCCAGGGGCGATGTGTACAGCGGCGCCTGGGCGTATCCGGAGTCGTCCAGTTGCTGCGGTAAATCCCTGGATTACGCACCGCTGATGATATCGACAAATTACGCGGAATATGGGCAAGCGGCCCAAAGCGAATGGGCGCGAGAAATGGCGCGGCGACAGATATTAATCAGCACCTACCATTTTCATGACAATGGAGTAGTGGAAGATAATATCGACGGTGGTTTTATCGTGGCCAATAACTGGTTCAAAATCGTGCATCCGATACCTTTGCTGCATGTGCTGGAAACGATGGGCTGGCAGCCGGAGGTGCTGGGGGCGAACCGCGAAAACCATATCATGCGCAGCTCTGCGGTGGTCAATTCCGTAGAGTATGGCAAAGGCAGGATCGAATACTCCACCTTTGACGCCCCGGCGAACACGGTGGATGTTTTACGGCTGGCGTTCGCACCCCAAAAGATCACCGCCGATGGTAAGCAACTGGAAGCACACAAGGATTTGCAACAGAATGGTTACACACTGAAGAAACTGTCCAACGGTGATTGTATCGTCAGCATTCGTCACGACGGCTGTCGGAAAATCGTGGTAACCGGAGACGACCCCCAGGAGGCAGCCGATGATGAGGCGATGGTATATACCGGCGAGTGGCGCACCTGCGCAATGGCGGGCAGTGCCGGCGGAAACGTTCACCTCAGCGATGCCGAAGGCGCCGCTGTGGAATATGAATTCACGGGCAATCAGGTCCGCTTAATCGGCGGGACGGGACCGGCGGGGGGACTGGCTGAGGTGTACCTGGACGGGCAAAAGCAGCAGGGGCCGATCGATTGCTGGAATCCGTCGGCAAGGTTTGGGCAGGTGCTCTATTATCACAACGGCCTGGCAGACGGACGGCACGCGCTGCGAATTATCGTACAAGGCAATAAAAATCCCCACGCCGAGGGTAAAGAAGTATATATCGATGCCGTTCAATATTCCAGCGCCCCCGGCAGCAGCGGGTTCGGTGAGGGTCAAGGCCCGACCCAGGCCCAGCGGATGATCTTCGGCTATACCGGACGCAAGCCCATCATCGATTCCCAGGGCAATGAATGGCAAATCGGCGAGGAATTCGTGGCGCGAACGGGGAAAATGACGGACGTTGTCTCAAAAACCTGGTGGAGTCAACCGGCTGCGGAACCCATAACGGACACTCCCGATCCGGAATTGTACGGTTACGGAGTTCATGCCCCCGAGTTTTGGGTGAACGTTACCACCGGACCGGGAAAATATCAGGTTAAATTAAGGTTTGCCGAAAGAAGAGAGCCGGCGGAAGAACCAAACCAACAATGGATCACGGTTCACCTTAACGGCGCAGAAGTAATCTCCGATCTGGCTTTGGCGGCCCGGGCCGGCGGACGCTATCGCCCCCTCGATCTGGTTTTCGATAATATCACACCCCAGCACGGCGTAATCGAAATCCGATTTTCCAATCCTTATGGCGGCGAGGCAATCATTGGGGCAGTGGAAGTGATACCGCAGCCCCGATGACCGGATAAAAATCAAAAATACTATCTTACCTTCTTCTTGCGCAACATTACGGTTCCCGCTGAGAAGCATAACTATTATATCTTCGCTCCGAGCAGCATTTGGGCGATGGCTGCGATATCGCGGTATTCACCGCGGAACGCCCAGACCTGGGCGGCGTCATCACAGCGGGCCTTTCCCGTTCCTTTGCCGATGGCGGGAATATGGTATTCAAGCTCACTGAAACTACCCAGGTTGCTGCTCACATTGCAGGCCTGAACGGCGAAACCAAGATAGTCCGTATCGTTCCATAATACGTCGATATATTCACCCGAAGGATTGACGACAAAATTGCGAATGATGAGATTACATTCCTTGTCGGACTGGTAAAAATATCCCACTCGGCCGATTGCCGTAACAGCGCGGAGACTGATTTTCTGCTCGCCTGCGGCCCGCATGGAATAAGTAACCAGATGTTCCTCTATCTTAATGTCGCCGGCGGGAATGTTACCGAAACATATTTTGGGTTCTGATTGGCTTATTGTCGGGATAAGCATTTTGCCGTTATGCGGCATCTGCACGAGATTCCACAGGCCTGCGCAACCCAGCAGCGCGGTTTCATTGAGCATCTCCAGCGAAGTGTACAGGGTATAACCGGCATATTGTACGCCAAGAAGATCATCGATATCGCGCTCGTATCGCAGAGGATGGGCAGCCGGGGCCAAAGACTTGGTGATACGCAAGGCGATTTCTTCGCGGCTGCGCGAAGGGATTATAGTGAACTCGTTTTTCATCACCAGGCGCTCATTGTGGCAGGTTACCACAAAGGCACCGGGATCGAGCTGTCGCGGCTGGAAATAAACGCTCCGGTCCGGAAAATTAGGAAAGAAAAAGTCAATCTCCGGTGCCAGCCAGGTCCGGTCGCCTCCGGTATTCTGCCACTGGCGGCTCTCGAAGAAGCTTTTCGCGGTATCAATTGCGGCGACAGCAGGATTGGTCCAGTAGAAGTTTTTGTCGCTGTCGGCGGGATAAAGGCCCAGGATACGTCCTCCATACGGAAGAATCAGCACCTCAGAACCATCTGGACTTTGATAACGTTCAGGAGATTTTCCCACTGTGTTCAGGACATGAATAAGATGTTCGTCCATACAAAATCTCCTATATTATAATTTTGGTAAGCAAAATTCTATTTTAGGATTTAACCAATGAATTGCCGTACGCCATTATTATCGCGGCAACTATAAGAATAAAAATCGCAAAATACATTTGCCAACGCGGTTTGCCGGTGACGGCCTTCCATTCTCCCGCGATAAATCCCACTGACTGACCACCAAGCATCTGCATGGCCTGCTGCACGCCGAATCCCACGGACGCCCCTAAAGTACCCAAAACGAGCATTCCTTTGCCCATCAAGGCAACCGAGATACAGAAGTTGGCGCCCATTATTACCGCAAGGAGAATTTCCTTCGTGTTCTCAAAAAGAACATTCCAGCTTTTGTTCTTTGTCATAAGCCACGCCGGATAGAGGATATTTATCATGGCGCCCCCGATAAGGCCCACCGCCCAAACGGCAAAATTGGCTGGTATTTCACCGGCGCCTTGCGCCTTCATCGCCTCGGTGACAGGTCCCTGGCTGTAAACAAAAGCAAAACTAATGCCGCAGGAGATAATACCTCCAAAAATAGCCATGAGAAGGCCGGCCAGAAAACTACCGGATTGTTGCTGGGTTTGCCGCAAGGCTTTTTCCCGGCCAAAACCCGCCAGGGAAACCATAATGACACCTAAAATCATAACGGCTACGCCCGCCAGTACAGTTATGCCCGCTGTCGAGGTAATGTCGGGCGCGTTCTTGAATAAACCTGAACCTTTGAATACCATGGGAGTAATCACGCCGAATGAAACACCTACGCCGGTTAAAATACCACCCGTAAGGCAAAATCCTATTCTGATAAAACACAAAAAACATAAAATGTTGGCAATTCCCCAGCTAAAAGAAAAAATATTTGATTTGATAAGCACGCCGCTGTCAACACTCTTATAGGCCTGGATCGCATGGGGACAATAAATCAGCGTAATGGTCCATGGTACAATAATAAGTCCTATCAGCATGGACACAAACGCGAAGTGCTCATATTTAAACTTTTTCATGATTTTTATCGGCCAGGCGCCACTGCCCATCAACAATCCCGCCACCACCACCACCAATACCCCGGATAACTGTGACATCTCCATTGCTTGCGCTCCATTTTTAGAAGATTATGGTTTATGACAGAATTTATTACTCTATAACAAAACCCGTTCCCGCGAAATCTCAGGATAACAGGTGTGCCGTTCAAATAATCTGGCCGCGTCCCGGCGTCAACAGCACCACCCTGGTCTGAGGAGAAATAAGCTCAAGCTGTCTGCGAAATCTGTCGGGGTCTCCCCCATGTTCGGCAAAAAGCCAGAAATGGGCAGGAATAGCCACCTTTGCGCCGCATCTTTGTACCAGCCCGGCTGCTTCATCGGCGCTGAGATTGCCAAAAGCTCCGTTGATGCAGGGAACGACGATATCCGGCTGGCGGATAATCGCGTCATGCAACGCCGTTTCATTCATAGAGGTATCGCCGGTAAGGTAAATTTGCCTATTTCCGGATGAGATAATAAATCCTAAAGCATTGGGACATAGATCGCCATGGTCGGCCTCGATGGAATGAACAGTTATGCAGCCGCAGTTGACGAGTTCGCCAGCCTTGACGAATTGGACATTTGGAGTCCTTTCTTTGATGAATGTGGCACAGGAATTACCCGCGACTATTTTACAGTTTGGGTTGTTCCGAATAATTGTCTCAAAACTGTCAACATCAAGGTGATCAGGATGATCGTGAGTTATAAGATAAAGATCGGCGCGTACATCATCCGCGGTAAGCGGCGCGAGGCTTAATCGTCTGAATCCCGCGATTCTCTCCACGCAGTCGCTCAGATAGGGATCGACGTACACGATCTGTCCGTCGGCGAACTTGAATACAAAGCCATAGCCTCCCAGCCAATAAACAAGTATCATATTGCATTCAGGTGGAGCCTCTTGGCTAATGAATTTTATATTGTGGGTATTGTAATCCATACCTACCGCATCCTAAAGGCTTGCTGAAAATCGGCCCACTAGAGATAGTTCATGCCGAATTTTGCGGATGATTCATGGCGGAAATCGGATATCAGTGACATCATCGCCGTAGTGCCGCCATCCGCGACGATTGTCTGGCCGATGATAAAGCCGGCTTCCTCCGAGGAGAGAAATACGGCAATCTTCGCAATATCTATGGGATTTCCATAACGGGCCACAGGCACTTTTTCGGCGGCTGTTTTTCGGGCTTCTTCCAGATTAAAGCCCGGCACCGCCTTAAAATAATTTTCCACCGTTACCCAGCCGGGAGCGATGGCGTTGACGCGAATGTTTTTGTGGGCCAGCTCAACGGCGAGAGCACGCGTATAGGCAATGATCGCACCCTTGGTGCCCGCATAAACTGAATGTTCCGGAGCACCCGATAAACCATGAATAGAAGTAATATTTATAATCGCCCCGCCGCGACCCAGCATATTCGCTACGATTTTTTGAGTAAGAAAAAACTGAGCACGGATATTAACATCAAACATTTTATCGAACTGCTCGGGCGCGACTTTAAGGAATGGTTTGTTAAAAGTAATCCCGGCGTTGTTGATTAAAACATCGATAGAACCCAGGAATTTTATGGCATCATCAGCGAGCCGAAGGACGTCTTCCAGCCGGCTGAAATCAGCCGGTAAAGCAACCGCTTTGACACCGAGTTTCACGGCCTCATCCACCCCCGCTTTCGCACCAGCAGCACTGCGGCTATAATGAAATACTACATTTGCGCCTTCGCGGGCGAATTCAAGAGCTATCTCCCTGCCAATTCCGGTTCCGGAACCGGTAACGATGACATTCTTACCTTTCATCTTTGGTGTGCACATAATATGACCCATTCCTTTACAATTGATAGTAACTCAAACTGACCAATGGTCAGTTTGAAAATTAAAAATTAAAATGGCAAAAGGCAAAATTTAACCTGGTGCTGACGCTTGGTGCGGAAAAGCTGCCGTTTATTCTGTCTGCTTCGTCTGGTATTCCTGCCAGGCCGCCCGCCAGGCTTGCAGCTTATTTTCCAGATCGGGGCTACCTTCTGACAGGTGCGTTACCCCCACCCGGCGGGCAATCTTCTCGAATTGCTCCAGGACTGTGCCGTAGTCCCGGCCCACAAAATCCGGGCCCCGCATTAATTTAACATATAAAATTGGCAGGCGGTCACGCTGCACGCGCGAGCGAACAGCGTCATTCTCCGCCAAACCTTCGGCTTTGTCGAGCAAGGCACCAACCTGGTCGAGAAACTCCGGCGTTAAAAAGGGATTGTCCATCCCGTAGCGTATGCCGCCAGTAGGATGGGATAACTGGTCCTGAAACTTTACCCCCTGCTGCCGCAGCAGCTCATTATATTCGGCCATTGCCGGGGCAGACCGGCCGTAATAACCCCAGATGAAATCCCGCATTAATTCATGCAGGTCACGGGAGGGATCCCACATCAGTTTGGCAATTACCCAGGAGCGGAGCCAATCCCGCTCGGCTCCGGGACTTTGATACGCACCCTGGGTCATGATTCCTTCGACGTGGTTGGCCACGAGGAATTTAATATTCTTATCGATTACCTCCATGTTGGGCATGGGCGCCAGGTAATGACTGAAGTTGACTACGTAGTCCCAGATATAAATGCGATTGTGTACCGCAGACCATGCCTTTACCAGCTCGCCGAATCGGCATTCTTCGCCCGGCGTGAAAGGCTGCCCCCATGCCCCCACCGTATCGTTACACAAACGAATCGCCACATTCTTTTGCGGCCGCATCGTCTTCGGCACCCCTACCGTCTCAAGATAGGCCAGCGTTGATACCAGTACGTGGGGATATTCTGTTTCAAACGCTTCCGCTACCGCGTTCACCAGATGCAAAAGTGCGGCCATATTTGACCCCTGGGCCTCATCCAGCGCCTTGCAATTTTCACACAAACACGTCAAGCCGCCGTCTGATTTTGATACACTGACGATTTCCGTTTCCGGATGTGCCTTCAAAAACCTCTTTACCTCCTCGATGACCAGCTTGACCACCTCCGGATTCGTCGTGCATAATTGATGTGGATTTCGCATGCCATCCGCGCCCAGCATATAATAGTCCGGATGGTCGTGGAAATACTTGTCCGGCGGCAGCAGCGAATGAAAGGTATGCACAAACCGGTCGCCGTAATCCATCCGGCCGCCCCAAGGCTCCGGGACGGCTACCCAGGGGGCATTGGTACGGTTACGCAGCGACCAATCGACATTAAAGGACACATAATAAAAAGGGTCCCGCAACTTCAATTTCGGTTTATACGTACGCGGCAGCGGAGGCAGCAGCAGGGTTTTCATCTGCGGAAGCCGGGCCGGCTCGTTGGAGTACCAGCGACAGCCGAGATCCTCCTCCAGCAGGGCAAAAACGGCGTTAATCGGCCCCCGAGTCCGGCCACCCCACAAAAACAAATTCCCATCCTTTACCGCGATGCCATAGCCTTCGTCCTCCAGGTCCACTGCCGCTGCCTCGAGTCCGGCGGCGGTGAAGGCCTGGGTTTTTCCGATACTTATAATTACCCGGCTGTCCGGCAGAGGGGCGCCTTCCTTGATAACGGGAATCTGCGCGGTGCTAATCTCCTTGAGCCATTGTTGCAGCTCCTGGGCTGCTTTTTCCTCTGGACCAGTGGGCTTCTCCGGAAGCAAAATAAGGCTATTGCAACTGCCGTCTATAGTAAGCGCGGCTAACGCCGTGGTCTGGCCTTGCGGGGCCAGGGAATTTCGCCACTGCTGCCAATCATCTCCCGGCGCCGCCAAAGACCCACTCGATGTCAACAGTAATACCGTTATAATAAATGATGATTTCCTCAGAATTTGCATTAGTATTACCTCCAAATATCAGAAAGATGCCCATCTTTTTATCACCGCGACCTCATCCGGCAAACGCGAAAGATTACTTGCAAAAGAGTTTATAGTACGGTATTATATTCGTACGTTTCAGAAATACAATAGTTGTTTTTTATGGAAAGTATCAGCCCGGCTGTAAGAACCATAAGAAAGACTTTTATGAATACCGATCCGATAAAGGAAGATGACGTCTATCCACAAGTGAAAGAGGATTTTGTCAACTCTAAATCAGTGGTTTCCAATGTATCCGACCCGAATATTGCCATTCCGCCGCTTACGGACGACCAGAAGAAACGACTGCTGCGGCAAATGTTGCTGCTGAGACACTTCGAATTGACAACCCAGGAGATGACGCTGGCGGGAAGAGTACCGGGCTTTTGCCATGTGTATGTCGGTGAAGAGGCAACGGCGGTGGGAGTATGCGAGAATCTGCGTAAGGATGACTATATCGTCAGCACTCACCGGGGCCATGGGCATTGTCTGGCCAAAGGGGCAGATCCCAAAATCCTGCTGGCGGAGCTTTACGGCAAGAAAACAGGCTACTGCGGCGGACGCGGCGGCAGTATGCACATTTTTTCCCGGGAGCTGGGAATACTGGGAACGAACGGCATTGTCGGCGGGGGATTGCCGCTCGTCCTGGGAGGCGCCATGCACGCCAAGTTACGCAAGACCGACCAGGTAGCGGTTTGCTTCTTCGGCGACGGCGCTGCCAACCAGGGGACATTTCATGAGTCCATAAATATCGCAGCGATCCAACGGCTGGCGGTGCTTTTTGTGTGCGAAAATAACCTGTACGGAACGGCGACCCGCGTCAACGAGGCAACTTTGACCAAAAGCTTCGCGGACCGCGCGGGAGCGTATGGTATCCCCGGCTATTCCGTGGATGGTAATGAAGTGCTGGAAGTATATGCCGCGGCACATGCCGCGGTGGAACGGGCCAGAAAAGGCAACGGTCCCACCCTGCTGGAATGCAAAACCTATCGTCATTACGGCCATTATGTCGGGGAAGTCGCCAGCTATCGCACCAAGGAAGAGGTGGAAATGTGGCTCAAACGCGACCCGATAAAGTCGTATTCTCAGCGACTTATCCATGAACGTTTAATGACACAGGATGAAATCAATGCCCTGGAGGGCAAGGTGAAGGATGAGGTAGCCCAGGCGGAACGCTTTGCGTCAGAGAGTCCTGCACCTGAGGCTAAGGAAGTATTACAACATGTCTTTGCGGATTAAGGCAGCGTAACAATGCGACAGATAAAATATTTACAGGCGATTCGTGAAGGTTATGCCGCCGGGATGCGGGCGGATAAAAATTGCTTCATGGTGGGCGAAGGCATCGCTCGACGCGGAGGATGTTTCGCGGAAACCGTAGGATTATACGACGAGTTCGGGGCCCAGCGTGTGATCGATATGCCCATCTCCGAGTCCGGCTTTGTGGGCATGTGCGCCGGCGCAGCGGCCTGCGGGTCAAGGGCCATTGTTAATATTATGTATATGGATTTCACCGCGGTGGCGATGGACCAGATCGTCAACCAGGCAGCCAAAATATCGTATGTATCCGGCGGTCAGTTTAAAATGCCCTTGACCATCGTGGGAGCATACGGTATCTGTACCTCCGCAGGCGCTCATCATACCCAGCCATTATATCCCTGGTTTATGTACACCCCGGGCATCAAGGTGGTCTTGCCGGCAACACCGTACGATGTCAAAGGATTGACCGCCGGCGCCATTATGGACGACAGCCTGGTAATGATATTTCAGCATCGCGGATTGTTTAACATCAAAGGGGACGTCCCGGAGGAGGACTATTTTCTGCCGCTGGGCAAGGCCAAGATACTGCGCGAGGGTACGCATGTGACAGTGATAGCGACCAGCGTTATGCTGCATCGGGCTCTGGAGGCAGCCGAACAACTGGCGGCGGAAAACATCTCCCTTGAAGTAATCGACCCTCAAACATTGATACCACTGGATGAAGATACCATTATCAATTCCGTAAAAAAGACCGGCAGGCTGGTAGTGGCGGATGAGGGTTATGCAACCTGCGGCATCGGTGCTGAGATTATCACGATGATACAGGAAAAGGTCTTCGATTATCTCGACGCACCCATGCAGCGCGTCCATACCCTTAGCGCGCCCAGCCCTTACGCCCCGACACTGGAAAAGGCACTGGTACCGGATGTTAACAGTATTATCAGGGCGGTTAAAGCCATTTTATAAAGGCTGTTATACCAAGTCGATCAATGCCGGACAGTAAGGTAATATAATTATCAGATCAAAAAAAGGATATAGATGATTTTGTATGAGAAACCGGTTATGCCGGAGGCATTGAAAACATTCTGCATGGCAGCAATGACGAAGGGCGGTTTGACAGAACATGATGCCGATATAGCTGCTGAAGTACTGGTCACCACCGATACCTGGGGCGTATATACCCATGGCACAAAACAGCTTCGCGGATTGATGAAAAACTTCCGCGATAAGCGTATGGATATCAATGCCCAGGCTCATATTTTAAAAGAAGGCCCCGGCTTTGCACTATACGATGGCTGTCATTCCATGCCCATGGTCACCTCGGTTCAGGCAATGCAGACTGCCATCGAAAAAGCGAAAAAGGCGGGTGTTGCCTTTGTAGCAGTATGCAACAGCGGACATTTTGGCGCGGCTGGTTATTATGCGAACCTGGCGGCTTCCCACGATATGTTTGGCCTCTGCTTAACCAACGTCGATCCGGGCGTCGCTGCCCCGGGCTGCCGTGTTCCGCTGCTCGGCACAAATCCGATTGCGTACGCCGCTCCGGCGGGAAAAGAATTCCCGGTCATGTTGGATATCGCGACAAGTGTTGTTGCGGCCAGTAAAATTTATGCTGCCTTTGATGTCGGCAAATCAATACCCGAAGGATGGCTGCTGGATAAGGACGGTTTGCCCACGACTGATCCGACTAACTATCCCGCGGAAGGGGCATTGATGCCGATGGCGGGGCACAAGGGTTACGGTATCGCGCTGATGATCGAAATTATGACCGGATTGCTAGCAGGCGGGGCATTCGGAAAAGAGGTTACCAGTTGGGTAAAAGAAACGTCCGAACCGGTGAATCAATCACATTCTTTTCTCGCGATCAACATCGATGCGTTTATGCCTGTCAGCCAGTTCAAGCAGCGGATGGATGAGCTGATTCGATTCATAAGGAATGCGCCGAAAGCGAAAGGCGCGGAACGCATCTATCTACCCGGGGAAATGGAATGGGAATCTCGTACCAAAGCCCTCAAATCAGGGATGATGCTGCCCGACCATGTCGTAGCACGTTTGCAGCGTCTTGCGGATGATTATGGTATTTCGCTGAAAAGCTTGTATCGCTGAATATAAAAGGAGAAAAAACATGCCGGACAAAAACCAGGTGATTGCAGCTTTGAAAAAAACAGGTGTGGTGGCGGTGATACGCGTCGATGAACCGAGCGATTTGATCGACGTTGGTAAGGCGTTGTATCAGGGCGGAGTGAAATTCGTTGAGATAACCATGACGGTGCCGGGAGCACTGAAGGTAATTGAAAAGGCTGTTAGTGCACTCAGTAAGGAAGAGGTATATATTGGCGCCGGTACGGTCCTGGACGCCGAGACCGCCCGGCTGGCAATTCTGGCCGGCGCCAGTTATATTGTCTCGCCGGTATTCAGAGCGGATGTCGTCAATACCTGCAGACGCTATGGCGTGGTTGTCACGCCTGGCGCCATCACCCCCACCGAAATCTTCAATGCGTGGGAAGGCGGCGCGGATATTGTAAAAGTATTTCCGGCAAACAGCGTCGGCGGTCCTCAGTACTTCAAGGACCTTAAAGGCCCATTCCCGCACATCGAGATGATGCCGGCCGGGGCCGTCAATCGTGAAACAGCGCCACAATATCTGAAGGTGGGAGCGTGTGCGGTTGGCGTCGGCGGCGACTTGGTGGGCAAGCAGCTTATTAAAGCGAAGGATTTTGCCGCCATAACCAACAATGCCAGAGAGTTCATTGAGCTGGTTAAAAAAGCACGGGCAAGGTAAATGGAGATTTCCTGTGAAGGGCAGTAAAAAAGTAGTATGTTTTGGCGAATTACTGATGCGTTTAGCTACCAAACGCCACGAGCGGTTTGTGCAGGCTCATGAGTTTGAGATCGGATATACCGGCGCGGAGGCGAATGTCGCGGTATCTTTGGCGAATTATGGATTGCAGGCCTATGTGGTTTCCGTTGTGCCGGATACGGAAATAGGACAGGCTGGCGTTGATTTTGTGCGGCAGTTCGGCGTAAATACCGATTTTATCCTTCGTGGCGGCAAGCGTCTGGGGACATTCTATCTTGAAACCGGCGCGTCGCAGCGGCCTTCGAAGGTGATTTATGATCGCGCCGGCAGTTCAATTACGGAACTTAAACCCGGTCAAATTGATTGGTATAAAGTTTTCAAGGGAAAGCATTGGTTTCACTGGTCGGGTACCGCACCGGCGCTGAGCGACAGTATGGCTGAATCGACAAAAGAAGCATGCGCCGCCGCAAAAAAACAGGGATTGACGGTCAGTTGCGATCTGAATTACCGCCGCAAATTATGGACGCCGGAAAATGCCCAAAAGACCATGACAGATATGATGCAGTACGTCGATGTTCTTATCGGCAATGAAGAAGATTCGGCACTAGTACTGGGCGTCACGGCGAAAGACGTCGATACAGCGAAAGGAACGCTCAACGTCGAAAGATATAAAGAGGTTGCGAAAGAGCTGCATCAGCGGTTCGGATTCGAATACGTCGCTACGACCTTGCGCGAGAGCATCTCGGCCTCCGAGAACGGCTGGTCGGCGATGATTTCAGACGGCAGGCAGTGTCATGTGAGTAAATCTTACCGCATCCGGATTGTGGACCGTGTCGGCGGGGGTGATGCGTTCTCCGGGGGTTTGATTTACGGACTGCTCACAGGAATGGACGGCCAGCAAACGGTGGAATTTGCCGCTGCTGCCTCGTGCCTGAAACATTCCATTCACGGCGATTTCAACCTTGTGTCAAAAGAAGAAGTTTTAGCGCTGATGGGCGGCAGCGGTTCCGGCAGGATTCAACGATGAGTGGTTTAATGGGTTATATATGAAGCTGAATTTTTTTTTAAATGCGCTATGGTTTATTTTAATTCCAGCGGCGGTTTCCGCCACGGTGGCGGAACCTGGCGCACAAGAAATAGTGGAAACAAATAAATGGTTTGGGACGAACCTCGGACCCGGTGAAAACAATTTGCCGTTTTCTTTCACGTACGGACAAAAATCATCAAAAACATTATTGCAGAACTGGGAAATCAACCAGTCCCGCCGAAGACTCGATGTAAACCGCACAGAATATTTAACTGCATGCAAAGACCCCCAGACGGGCCTGTTGGTTCCTTGCACTACAATTCAGTATCATGATTTCCCGGCGGAGGAATGGCTGGTTGAATTCGAAAACCAGGGCGAGAAAGATAGCGAGATTATCGAAGATATCCAATCGCTGGATTTTCCGGTGGAAGGAACCGTTGCCGAACGATTTATTTTAAATTATGCCCTGGGCGATCATAATAGTGCGGAGAGTTTCGCTCCTAAAAAAAAGGAGCTTGAACCGGGAAAAACAACCACCTTCAAACCTCGTGCCGGTCGGTCATCCGATCCTTATCTTCCATTTTTTAACGTGGCAGGTCAGGATGGCGGAATAGTCATTGCCGTCGGATGGTCAGGGCAGTGGCAAGGGAATTTTGAACGAAAACTGGACGGTTCACTACAGATAAGAATCGGGTTGGAAACCGCTCATTTTAAATTGTATCCGGGTGAAAAAATCAGGGTGCCCCGGATTCTGGTTATTAAATGGGAAGGGGACGACCCTCTGGCCGGTAATAATCTTTTGCGCCAGGTTTTACTGAAACATTACTTCCCCAGACGGCAAGGTGAGCTGGTTCTGCCTCCTATCTGTGCCAGTGTAACCGAAGTTGACCCGGATGGTTCGTATGAAAAACCTCATGTACGAATCATGCCTTTTTATGCCAAGTGCGGTATCGAAGTTTTCTGGTCGGATATGGATCCGCAACAATGGTATCCCGGCGGCTTCCCGGCGGGTACCGGTACGTGGGAGCCGGACCCGGCTAAATATCCGCGGGGTTTGAAACCAATTGGTGATGCCGCTCATGCAGCGGGATTAGAGTATCTGCTCTGGTTTGAGCCGGAACGTGTTCAGCCCGAGACCAGAATATTCAAGGAACACTCGCAATGGTTATTAGCATGTAACGGAAATAAACAATTGTTTGGACTTCATAACGCAGAAGCACGCCTTTGGCTGACCGACTACATTGACGTACAAATAACCGCAGCCCAATTGGACTGGATACGCTGGGATTTTAATATGGACCCGCTAGGTTTTTGGCGGCAAAACGAATCCCCGGACCGGCAAGGTATGGTGGAAATCGGCTATATCATGGGTTTGTACGCTATGTGGGAGGATTTGCAAAATCGACATCCCAAAATTATCATCGATAACTGTTCCAGCGGCGGACGTCGCATTGATTTGGAGTCATGTCGATATGGTCTGCCGCTCTGGCACAGTGATATGCAATGTTCGGGTCCCCAGCCTAACGCTGAACAACTGCAAAACGCCGGTCTGTTTCGTTGGGTGCCTTTGCATGGGTGCGCCAGTTTTGATTTGGAGCCTTCATACAAATTCCGCAGTTCCATGACATTGGGTAATATCCTGATCCCGAGTATTACAAAATCTCCGGAAAGTGCCCCAGGGATTGAGCGTACAGCGGCAACCTACAAAAAAAACAGACCCTATATGCTGGGTGATTTTTATCCGTTGCTGCCCCACCAGGCGGATGATAACCTGTGGTTCGGTTATCAGTTTCATCGGCCTGACCTGGATGCGGGAATGGCGGTACTTTTTCGGCGGGAGAAAAATACCGAAGCCTCCCGGCAAATTGGCTTAAAAGGTCTAACCCATGCCGCGACGTATGAAATTACCGTTGAAGATACGGCGGAGAAATTTCAAGTGGAAGGTAATGCGGTGACTACTTTTACGGCCAGCATACCCGAAGCTCCCGGCTCGATTATCCTGTTTTATCAAAAGACTAAATAGATGATTCGTTTGACAGGATGATATAATATATGGGTAAAATACGCAGGGATTCTCCCAAAGTCAATTATTGATAGTAAACAGGAGATTACTAATGGCAAGTAAGGCGAAATTATTTTTTTGTATAACTATTACATCAGCTTTTATTCTGTCGTACGGTTGCGCCAGAAACAATAATTATAATGATTTAAATAGGGGCATGGAAAACTTATTCCTGCTCTCCACGTCAAAGTCACGCTCCGTCAGTCCAGAGAATTTTACCGGCGAAAAAGGTAAAGGTGGTATGGCTACTTTGACAGAAGGAACCGCCGCTCCCGCCGCTCGTGAATTGGGTCAAGGCTGGAAAGTTAATCCCTATGTCCGCATTGGGCCCGGCGAAATCTTCACGATGGCGCAAATTACGGGGCCTGGAATTATTAATCATATTTGGTTGACACCTGCCGGTAATTACCGCTTGGCCATTCTTCGGATTTACTGGGACGATGAAACCCAGCCATCCGTCGAAGTTCCAGTGGGTGATTTTTTCGCTGCCGGCTGGGGCGCGGGAAATGAGCCGCGGATTAATTCTCTGGCGGTCTGCGTCAATCCCAAAAGCGGCTTTAACTGTTACTGGCAAATGCCTTTTAGAAAAAAGTGCAAAATCACCATGGAAAACCGGCACCATGCAAAATTAAAGCTTTATTACCAGATCGATTACTCAGAAAGACCTGTGCCTGACAAAGCCGCTTACTTCCATGCCCAATTCCGCCGGGTTAATCCGCTGCCTGAAAAACAAGTGTATACGATCGTGGATGGCATTAAAGGCTCCGGCCATTACGTCGGCACCTTTTTAGCTCACGGCGCCAACAGTCCCCGCTGGTGGGGAGAAGGTGAGATTAAATTTTATCTCGATGGCGATGATAAATTTCCGACTATTTGCGGTACCGGAGAGGAAGATTATTTTTGTGGTTCCTACGGTTACAAAATGAGACCAGGCCCGGACGACAAGGACGTTTATGACGATTTCAGTACTCTTTATACCGGTTTCTATCGCGTTAAAAATCAGAACCGCTTCGGCCAGTATCGCTGGCATATTACCGACCCTATCCGCTTTAACAGGGATTTGAAGGTGACCATTCAATGTCTAGGTTGGCAAAGCGAAGGCCGTTATCTGACGCTACAGGATGATCTGGCCTCGGTCGCTTACTGGTATCAAACCGAACCGCATCAGCCTTTCCCTCCTTTGCCGGCTAACGAATGTTTGGAGATAAAATAATATCAAAATTAAAATTATGCTTTAAAAACTTGTACCCTTTCACACAGTATAGAAAAAAACTCAAGAGGAGAGATAAAATGACTCGTTTGCTGCGAATTTCAGGTTGGGTGACTTTGCTGATGGGTTTGGTTTTTCCGGTGCTTCAGCCGGTTCATGCCGAAGTGCGATACTGGTGTGATACAATTACCATCCCCACCTATATCTGGGAGGAGGATATCAATCCCAAGTTCTGGGCGATGGAAGGCGGCATAAAAGGGTCCACCACCGTACAGGCTTCGATTACTTATCCCTATACCATGCAGGACCATTTGTTACGAGTCAAAGAAGATCGGCGATACCAGGCGGTCTATCTGGAGAATGAATATCTTCGGATAATATGCCTGCCGGAGCTGGGCGGCCGGCTGCATTCGGTGCTGGACAAAACGCAGAACCAGGAAATGTTTCATCTGAATAATGTAATCAAGCCCAGTATGATAGCGATGCGCGGCGGATTCATCAGCGGCGGCGTGGAATGGAATGCCGGCCCGCAGGTCCATACGGTCACCATTATGTCGCCGGTCGATGTGATACCCGGCCGCAATCCCGACGGCTCGGCATATCTGGAAATCAACAACCTGGAAAAATCCCTGCGGACCCGCTGGACGGTTCGGCTGACACTTCATCCGGGCAAGGCATACCTAGATGAGATAATCCGACTTTACAACCCAATCGAAGCGATGAATCCCTATTACTTCTGGAACTGCACCGCCCAGCCGCAAGGTGACGACACGCGTTTTATCTACCCCATGAAACTGGGCACCGACCACTATGGCGTGAAATATTTCTCCTGGCCCATCCACGAGGGCAAAGACCTGTCCTGGTTAAAGAACCATGACATCTGGACCTCCATCTTCGCTTATAAATGTGACTATGATTTCTTCGGCGCCTATCATGTGAATCGGGACAGGGGCGTGGTGCAGGTATCGAATCATTATGAGCTACCCGGCAAAAAGGCTTGGACCTGGGGCACGTGGGAGTACGGGCTGGTCAGCCAGACGAATCTTACCGACGATGACGGGCCGTATATCGAGGTTCAAAGCGGTCCGCTGCCGACCCAGTCCGATTACGGCTGGCTGACACCTCGGCAACAGGTTTCCTGGCAAGAATGGTGGTATCCGGTGCACAACCTGGGGGACGGTTTTGAGTACGCTACTAAAGACCTGGCCATTCAGCGGGAGCAGAGCGAGGATGAGATGCGTTTCCGGATGATATCTACCGGCGTATTCCCGGCCGCAAACTGCATATTACGCCAGCGGGGCAAGATGCTGTTGGAAAAAAAGCTCGATTTGTCCCCTCAAGACGCCCAGGTGATTTCCTTGCAGAATGCCCCTGCTGAACCGATTGAAATATCCATCCAAACTCATGATGGCGAAACCCTGGCCCAATATGTCAGTCCTCTGCCGATCCCGACGGCATCCGCTCCCAGCGAGAATCGCTTCTGGGAAAAACCCGATGAGGAGCTGACTCCGGAAGAAACCTGCCTGAAGGGACAAATTATGGATCGGGCTACCAATCGCCTTCAGGCTCGTGAATATTATCAAAAATGCCTGAAAAAGGATAACCTGCACCGCAAGGCCTTGTTCGGTCTGGCGGTTCTGGATTTTGAAGCGGGACAATATGCGTCGGCACAAGAGTATTTACAGCAGGCCCTGCAGCGGAAACCGAAGGACGACGGCCTGAGCTGGTATTTTCTGGGGATGTGCCATTATCGGCTGCGACAGTATCGCCAGGCCCTGTCGTGCGGATATCAGACAGCTCGATGTCCGGGAACTGAATCGCTGGGCTATGACTTGGCCGGCCGAGCTTACCTGAACCTGGGGGACTACGAAAATTGTATATCGTCGCTGCGGCAGGCGGTTCTGGCCAACCCGGACGATACCCGAGCGCAGGATCATTTACTGCTTGCTTTATACGCCCGTGGAGATCGCAATTCGGCCCTGGCCGAGGCGAATCGCCGCCTTGAGCAGCGGCCCACCGATCTGGTGCCCAGGGCGATTCTGGCCCTGCAAGCAGCGGAATCGCTTAAATCATTTGCCGCGGAAATACGCGGTTTTGTCGGCGAGGTGGAGTTCCAGACCCTGGAGACCGCCTTGGTGTTTGCGGATATGATGATGCTCCGGGAAGCTGCCGAACTGGTGCGGACGATTTGTCTGGACAACATCCCGGAAAGCGAATGTCAGCCGTTGCCTTTGTATTATCTGGGATATCTGTACGGCCAGATGGGCGGCGAAGAGGTACTCGCCGGCGAGTACCTCGCCCGGGCATCGCAGACATATCGCGATTTTGTCTTTCCCTCCCGGCCGGAGGAAATTCCCATTTTACTTTATGCCCTGGACCGCAATCCGGATGACGCCTATGCCCATCTGCATATAGGGAATTTACTCGCCGGCCTGGGTCGCGTCGAGGAAGCGGTGCCGCACTGGGAAACTGCCGGAAAATTGAATCCTGCCTTGAGTATCACCTTTCGCAACTTGGCCTTGTATTACCAGACGAAGCTGCAGGACCTGGACCGGTCAGCGGAATATTACCAACAGGCGATAGCTGCCAGGCCTGCCGACCAGACGCTCTATCGGGATTGGGCCGAGGTTTTAATCGCAAAGGGCAATCGAGCCGAGGCGATTTCCGTATTGTGCCGTACCCCCTTCGATAAAAAGCTGCGCGACGACATCAAGATTATACTGGCGCAGGCGTATGTGGATGAAAAACTCTACGATGAGGCTATCGATCTGCTGGAAAAAAGCGACCGGATAGTAGTCTGGGAAGGCTCGACCGTTACCTGGGATATCTATCGCCAGGCCCATATGGAACGGGGCAAAAAACTCTTCCACAGCCAAAATTATTCGGCAGCTCTGCAGGATTTCGACGCCGCTCAGCTCTATCCGGAAAATCTGGGCGTAGGCCGGGGAAGAAATACCGAATCTGCCGAGGTCTATTATTGGCAGGGGCAGTGCTTACAAGCCCTGCAACGCCCAGATGAAGCACAGCAAGCTTGGCAGCAAGGTGCCCAGAGTTGCGAAAGTTCTGAAACGCAAAACAATTATCGCCGGAAATGCGCTTTGGCTTTGCTGGCAATGCAGGAAAATTAAGGCGATAATGGATTTTCGCTTAGGACGCTGCCGATTATTGAAACCAATTTCAATTTACCGATTGATTATAAATTTTCGATAAGGTAAGGGTTTTTCGTAGTGGCTGATTTTCCCCTTATCCTATTTTTCGAAAGCGGCCACGATATCCGCGTCGGGGGGCATCCCCCGCTGAGCGAAAACGATAACGCCTGCCTTGTCAATCCCATAAACCGTCCGCCGGGTCACCAGACCCTGGCAGCCATATGCCGAGACCACCTTTTTATCGGCGTCCACCAGCAGCGGGAAAGGGAATTGATATTGTTCGCTGAATTTTTGATGCGAATCCGCACCCTGCGGATTGATTCCGAAGACCACCGCGTCCGCCTCCTGAAAAAGCTGGTAATCATCCCTTATCGCGCAAAGCTGCTTGGTGCAGCCTGGCGTATTATCGCCCGGATAAAACACCAACACCACGTTCTTTTCCCCTCTAAAATCCGCTAGACTTACTATATTGTCCTGCTGATCCGGCAAACGAAATTCCGGTGCCTGCCGCCCCACTGCTAATAGCTCCATATCCACCGCCTCCTTTTCTTTTTCCGTCACTACCGTCTCTTCTTTTGCCACTACCTCTTTTTCCGTCGTCTTTTTTGTATCCTGTCCAACTGCGCCGCCCGTTTCCTGCTTCGCTGGCTTTTTACATCCGCAAATATCAAACGCCAACCAACCAGCTGCACTTATCACCACGATAATATTAATAACCCTTATAACCCGCATGATCTACTCCTTTCGCCAATTACTCATGATTTATCCGACCGGCCTATACTTTATCCTATTACCCTTCCATCCCATCATCAACAAAATTCAGAACTTATAAAAACCGTCGCTTTCGCCCGCTCTCGTGTTGTGGATTGAAACCAGATCGGTACAAAACCTTTCTTTACTTATCGTAAAAGTTGGATATGTACATATTACCTGTCGCATTTTAATCCATCCTATATTTGGGCCGACCAGATTTTGCCAATCAAATTTATTTCTCATGCTGTTAAATGTTAATTTCTTTAATTTTTGGTGCTACCATGGTATATAATAAAAGAGGCACAAAAGGCAATAGTGGCCATTTCAGTTTTTCATGTATAAGACATTAATATTAATCAGTGCACCTTCAAGGATTAAGGGTTAACGCTGCGTTTGTTTTTGTTAGTCTTTGAGAATTAGGAGGTATCTTATGCGCTGGTCAACCGTCTTTACTTTAAGTTCAAGCAAAGATGAAACAGACGTTCCTGGTGAATCGCTCTTACCGATGACCACCCGGTCGTTGTGTCCGGAATGCCTGGAAATAATCGACGCTACTATCGACGAAGAAGACGGCCGGGTATTCATGAGCAAAGAGTGTCACACGCATGGCCCCTGGCGAGAACTCATCAGCAGCGACGCCGAGTTTTACAAGCTCATGTATCAGCGTGATTACGGAATCTGCCGCAGCAGAATCCGCCCCCTGTCCGGTTTGCAGCTCGCCTGTCCGAACGGCTGTGGCCTTTGTGACCAACATAAAAGCGCCCCCATTATGGTCAATATCGATTTGACCAATCGCTGTAATTTGCGATGTCCCATATGCTTTGCCAATGCCAGCGCCCGGGGCGAGGTTGTTGAATTTACTCTCGAACAAATTCGGAAAATGCTGGATACCATCTGCTCTGTCAGCGAAGTCCAGCCTTCATGCCTGCAATATAGCGGCGGCGAGCCCACGATCCATCCGAACTTTATTCAGGCCCTGCAGGAGGCTCAAAAGCGCAGCTTTATCCAGATTCAGGCCGCTTCCAATGGTATTGAATTCGCGCGCCATCCCCAATTAGCCTATCAGGCCGGCGCCGCGGGTCTTAATATCGTTTATCTGCAATTTGACGGTCTGGATGATAGAATCTACCGGCAGACCCGTGGTCAGCCGCTGCTGGACATCAAGTTGCAAGCCCTGGAAAATCTTTATCAGGCAGGTATCAGAACCGTACTCGTGCCTACCATCGTCAAAGGTATCAATGATAAACACCTGGGCGAAATACTGCGATTCGCCATTGCTAATGTGGAGAAATTGGCCGGGATCAGTTGGCAGCCGGTATCTTTTACCGGACGCATCGATTACCAGCATCGGCTGGCCCAGCGCTTTACCCTCGCGGATCTGGCCCGCGAGCTGGATGAACAAACCGGACTCGTCAAGATGTACCGTGACTGGTATCCCTTCGGCTTTGTTGATCCCTTCAGCCGACTGACCGAAGCGGTTGGCGGCGTTCCGCAAGTCGCCATGACCTGCAGTCCCGGTTGTGGTTTGACCACCTATCTGGTGATAGATAGAGAAAATAAAAACGATGTCAAGACCATCCCTTCCTTCGTGGATGTGGAGCCGCTGATGGAAAAACTGGCCCAGGCGGCGGATCGCTTCAAAAAATGTCGCCTGTTCCGCAAATTCGGCATAGCTCAGGAGTTGCGGTCCCTGCGCCGCTATTTCCATGAGGATCGCTGCCCCAGGGGTTGGACCTTTGATACGCTGATTACTTTCATGATGGATTTCGTCAATTTCCGCCGCCGTTTTACCAACAACCAAACCCGCCGCAAAAACATCGATCAAGCTCCCTACCAGGTGCTGCTGCTGGCGAGCATGCATTTTCAGGACGTTTATAACTATCAGATCGATCGCGTACAGCGATGCGTGATCCATTACGCCACCCCGGAAGGACGCATCTATCCCTTCTGCACCTACAACAGCGGTCCCTGTCACCGCAATCGAGTGGAAAAGAAATTTGCCATCCCTATTGCCCAGTATAATCAGCCGATAAAACCTGCTCTGCGGAAAGTCTCCGGCATTGAAGAAATCAGCACTGCCGCCGGGCAAACCGGCAAAACACTCCGCAGGAGCGGTGTTCCATGAGGTAGGGCAAAATCAAAAGGTTCGGTAAGTATAAAATAAAAAAGGGGAATTTTACGTCGGCATCTGCGAGTTTCGCCATAAAAGCTGGTTCGCCGAAATGCGTCCTATAAATAAAATGGCGGCTTCCCAAAAATCCTTTCAGCTCGCCAACTAGCTTAATATTAATCAGTTGCCCCATATCCGGTAAAAATCGTCGCTTCAGCCGACGCGCCAACGTGCCGATGTTTAGGATATGATTTAGTCTGGTATCGCCGGCTGACATCGCAACCTTAGTAATGATTGGTAAAAAACAAAGTTTTTCTCCGGGAGCACCTTATGAAAAAGCAGAAACTGGATTTCACTATCACAAAACTCGGCACCCCCGCCGTGCCGTCGCCCATTTCCCTGTCCAAGGATCCCAGCAGCCCCCGGGCCTGCTATACGGACAATGACCAATATATTCTTTACGATATCGAAACTTGCGGCGGCTCTGATGGCGGCAAAATCGCGCCCAGCCAACTGCTGGAAAAGGCAGGCCCCAGGGAGAAAATCTACTTTGATCCCTCCAAGGTCCACGCCGCCATTGTGACCTGCGGCGGTTTATGCCCTGGACTCAATGACGTTATCCGCGCCCTCGTCATGACCCTGTGGTATGGTTACGGCGTCCGCAGGATCAGCGGCTTCCGGTTTGGCTACCGAGGATTTCTGCCGGAATTTTCTTTGCCGATCATGGCACTAAACCCAGATATTGTCTGTGATATCCATCGCCAGGGCGGCTCCATCCTGGGCTCTTCCAGGGGCAGTGGCGATCGCCTGCAGGAAATCGTCGATTCCCTGGAACGCTCGAACATCAATATTCTCTTTACCATCGGCGGCGATGGCACACAAAAAGGCGCCTTAGCCATCTCGGAAGAAGCACGCCGACGCAACTTCAAGTTAGCGGTCGTCGGCATTCCCAAGACTATCGATAACGATTTGCGCTTCGTGCAGAAATCTTTTGGCTTTGAAACCGCTGTCTCACAGGCTGTCCTTGCCGTCGCCAGCGCCCATATCGAGGCCGTCGGCGCCGTTAACGGCATAGCGATTGTAAAGGTGATGGGCCGGGATTCCGGGTTCATCGCCGCTCACACCGCTTTGGCCATCAACGACGTAAATTACGTCTTGATACCCGAAGTGCCTTTTGATCTTGACGGCGAAAACGGCCTGCTGGCTCATTTGCAGCGCCGCATCCTAAACCGCCATCATTCCGTTATCCTGGTAGCTGAAGGGGCAGGGCAGAATTATTTGAACGACTCCCGGCACTGCGACGCCTCGGGAAACAAAAAACACGCCGATATCGGCATGTATCTTAACCATAGAATTTACGACTACTTCAAGGAAAAACAAATCGAGATAACCCTGCGTTATATCGACCCCAGCTACATGATTCGCAGCGCCCCCGCCAATCCTAATGATTCCATTTATTGTGCACGACTGGGTGCCAACGCCGTCCACGCCGCCATGAGTGGAAGAACCGAAATGATTATCAGCCTGATTCATTATCATTTTGTCCACGTACCCATTCGCATGGCCGTTTCCAGCAGAAATCGTATCGATCCCCATAAAGAACTATGGCGCGACGTCATCGAAGCCACCGGCCAGCCCTTGCTTCTGAAAGAGCGGCGATCCCGACCCCGCACCGCCAAAGAAACGGTATGCGTCTAGAACACCAGAAGCTGGCTTTTGCTAAAGGATAAATCTATAATGGCGTTGAATTCGAATATAACTTTATTAACTTCGACAGATTTTTGAGTCATAATCGAAATGATAAAAACCAAAATCATCGCTACCATCGGCCCCGCCTGCCATAAGGAAGAAACCATCAAGACCATGATCGATCACGGGGTGGATATTTTTCGCCTTAATTTCTCCCACGGCACGTTCCAGGAACATGCGGAATTCCTCAAAACCATTAATGCCGCCCGCTCTCGGCATCAGCATACCACCGCGGTGATGGGCGACCTGTGTGGGCCGAAGATTCGTACCGGTAAAATCCAGCCGGAAGGGCAAATTCTCCAGCCCGGCGATGAAATCACCATCGTGCCCGGCGAACAACTGGGCACTCCCAAACATTTCGGCACTAATTATCAGTTTTTTACCAAAGACGCTGAGATCGGCCATCGTATTTTTATCGACGACGGCCAAATCTCTCTGCGGGTTATCAATCAGCATGACGACCAGACGATCTGCCAGGTCGTAGTCGGCGGTCCCTTATTCAGCCACAAGGGTATCAATCTGCCCGACTCCCAGGTAAGTATGCCCTCCATAACCGAGCAGGACTGGCTCTGGGTTGACTGGGCTATCGAGCATGGCCTGGATTTTCTCGCCCTGAGTTTCGTCCGCTCCGATACGGAAATCAAACAGTTAAAAACATACCTCGAAAAGGCCGGCGCCGATATCAACCTGGTGGCCAAAATTGAAAAGCCCCAGGCCATCGAGCATCTGGAGAGTATCGTGCAAGCCAGCGATGCCATTCTGGTCGCCCGCGGCGACCTGGGCGTGGAGATGGACCTGGCGGAAGTGCCCATAATCCAAAAACACATCACCCGCATCTGCCGCCATCTGGGAAAACCGGTTATTGTCGCTACCCAGATGCTCCAGAGTATGATTGAAATCCCTACCGCCACCCGCGCCGAAGTTTCCGACGTTGCCAACGCCATCATGGACTCCACCGACGCCGTCATGCTTTCCGGCGAGACCGCCGTCGGTAAATATCCCCTCGACGCCGCCCAGACCATCCAGCGGATCGCCCGCGTCACGGAAGCCTATCTCGAGCAGCACAAGCATCCTCCCGCCCGAACCGCCACTTCCCCGGACTTGCAGCAAACCGCCGCTATCGCTTACAGTGTCGATCAGCTCGTCGATGATATTGACGCTCGCCTGGTCGCCGTCTGGTCCCAGACCGGTACTACCGCCCGGCTGCTCAGCAAACAGCGGATTAACGCCCCCATTCTGGCCTTCAGCTCCGATAAGCGTAACTGCCAGCAGATGTCTTTACATTATGGCGTTATTTCCCGCTGTCATCCTGTGCCCCAAAGCCTGGATGAGTTTATTCGCCTGGTTGAAGACCTTATCATCAGTCGCAACTGGGTCCAGGCCGGCGAAAAAATCGTAATCGTCCTGGGCCAGTCTTTCGGTGCCGCCGGCACTACTAATGCCATCATGGTCCACACCGTCCCACCCGATAAAAAGGGAAATAACGCCAGCGGCAATACTATCTCATAACGGTAAATTTTATGGAGTAAGAATTTAGTTAATCGTTAACGGTTTAAATCTAAAACTGGAAAGCTTTTTTCGGGGTAAAATATCATGGAAAACAATAACCATATCTCCGCCCTTATCAGTCCCGCCTCGATCGCCGTCGTTGGCGCCAGCAATCGTCCGGGCAGTGTAGGTTTTGCTGTTTTTAACAATCTCCTCCGCGGCGGCTTCCAGGGAGTGCTCTACCCGGTGAATCCCAAGGCCCGCTCGATCCGGAGTGTAAAATCCTATCCCTCTTTAGTTGACATCCCCGACGAGGTTGACCTGGCCGTAATCATTGTCCCCGCGGAAAAGGTTTCCAGCGTTATCGAGCAAGCCGGCCAAAAACACATCCGGGGCGCTATCGTCATCACCGCCGGCTTTAAGGAAGGCGGCGGCCAGGGCGTCCAGTTGGAAAAAGACCTTCTAGCCACTGCCCAGAAATACGATATTCGCCTGATCGGCCCCAACTGCCTCGGCGTAATCAACAACTCGCCCCAGGTCCTCATGAACGCCAGCTTCGCCACCAAGATGCCAAAACCCGGCAACATCGCCTTCGTCTCTCAGTCCGGCGCCCTGTGTACCGCCGTCCTCGATTACGCCCAGGGCCGCAATGTCGGTTTCTCCAAATTTATCAGTTTCGGCAACAAGGCTGACGTCAACGAGATCGATTTGCTCCGCTATCTTAAAGACGATAGCGATACCCAGGTGATTCTCATGTATCTGGAGGACATTACTCACGGCCGGGAATTCCTGGAGACTGCCCGGCAGATCACCTGGGAAGCCCGCAAACCGATTCTCGCCATCAAGTCCGGCCGATCCGCCGAGGGCGCCCGCGCCGCCGCCAGCCACACCGGCTCGCTGGCCGGCTCCGACAAGGCCTACGACGCCATCTTCCGCCAAAGCGGCATCATCCGCCTGGAAGGCGTCAGTGAACTTTTCGATCACGCCATTGCCTTCTCCCAGCAGCCGCTGCCCAAAGGCAACCGCATCGCCATCATCACCAACGCCGGCGGACCCGGCATCATGGCTACCGACGCCGCTATCCGCCACGAGCTGAAAATCGCGGAGCTCGCCGAATCTACCAAACAAACCTTAAAAGAGTATTTACCCCCCACTGCCAGCCTGAACAATCCCGTGGACGTTATTGGCGATGCTACCCATGAGCGTTACGAAGCCGCTATCCGCCACGTCCTGCTGGATAAAAATGTTGACGGCGCCCTGGTCATTCTTACCCCCCAGGCCATGACTGACGTCCTGGATACCGCGCAAATAATTCCCCAAGCCGTTAAAGACATTGGCAAACCCGTCCTCTGCTCCTTCATGGGGATTGTGGACGTCTCCCAGGGCATAACTTTCCTGGAGGAGCACGGCATTCCCAATTACTCCTTTCCCGAATCCGCGGTGCGGGCCTTGTCTTCGATGGCCCATTACGGCGAACTGATGGCCCTGGACCGCCGCCGCGTCCGCCGGGTCGCCGCCGACCGTGACACCGCCGAAGCGATCATCAAGGGAAAACTGCATAATCAAAGTTCCTGTTACCTGCCGGAAAGACAGGCTAACGAGATTCTGCACTGCTACGGATTTCCCACCCTCAAGAGCGTCCTCATCCAGGATATCGCCCAGATCGAGCAGGCCGCCGAGGAAATCGTCTTTCCCGTCGCCATGAAGATTTGCTCCCCGGACATCGTGCACAAATTCGATGCTGGCGGGGTCAAGCTGAAGATTAAAACCAAGGACGACGCCCGCCAGGCCTTCCAGGAAATCATGGCAAACGCCCGCAAGTTCAACCCCTCCGCCAAAATCAACGGCGTCATCATGGAGAGAATGGCCCGCCGCGGCGTGGAGGTTATTCTCGGCGCCGTCCGCGATCCCAAATTCGGCCCGATCTGCATGTTCGGCTTGGGTGGAACTTTTGTCGAGGCCCTGCAGGACGTCACCTTCCGCCTGGCTCCCATGTGGGAGATAAGCTCCGAGATCATGATCAGGAGCATCAAGGCTTACAACATCCTCAAGGGCGTCCGTGGCGCCCCGCCTTGCGATATCGACAGCATCCGCGACTGCATTATTCGCCTCTCGCAGATGCTCACCGACCACCCGGAAATCGCCGAGCTGGATATCAATCCCCTGATCGTCTATCCTGAAGGACAGGGCTGCGTCGTTGCTGACAGCCGCATCCTGCTGAAACGTATCGATACCGCCCCCGGCAGCGAATCAGCCGCACCCGACGTCGTTGATATGATAATCCAGTCCGAGCCGTTGCCCGACCAGATGCCTCAGGAAAAGACCCCCGCCACCTAATCCTGCCGTCGAACAGGAAAAGGCCAATTGGTCATTTAACCTTTAACGCGGATAGGAAATCGGCCGGGACAGCCGTTACAATTTTATGATTGTGCCGGCGCCGCCTTTACCATTGATCAAAATCCTCAACCAGACTCATCAGCCCTTCGCCATTGAGGATGGTTATCCGGCGGTAACCCGTTTTAATCAGCCCCTCCCGGCGAAACTGGGCCAGTACCCGCGAGATCGTCTCCCTGCTGACGCCTAATTGCTGGGCCAGTTGTTCATGAGTGATTTCTTTCGCCTGCTTGTGCCCGCCCTGTGAATTACTGGATGCTTCTTGATTTTTCAACAGTTGCCGGGCCAGACGCGTGGGAACCGCTTCAAAACTGGCCCTCTCCAATTCCCTGGTCAGTGAGAAGATCGCCCGGGCCATCGTCCCCATCAGCCGGTAGGTAATCTCCGGATTGTTGAGCAATTTCCGCCGCAGTGATTTATGATCCATCGTCAAAATCACCGTTGGTTCCATCGCCTTCAGCGTCAGGGCGCTGCTGGAGCCGGTAATCATCTCCGCCAGCCCGAAATGAAGCCCCCTGCCCAGCACGCTTACCGCTTTCTCACTGCCCTCGCTCGTTTGCCTGACAGTTCTAATCCTGCCGGAATAAACTATGCTGAAATAGGTCACCTGCCGGCCCTGCAGCCACAATATTTCTTCTTTTTTCAGTCTGCGAACGGTCACCAGTTCCGCCAGTTCAGCCAGATGCTCCCGGCTCAACAATTCAAACGCCCCGATATCCGCCAGGAACCGCACGATTTCGCTTTTGGTGATTCGCTCAGCCATTCTGCTACATTACCCACTCAACTAGCCGCTGGTTTATAATCCGGATCATGCCGCTGTCGATACCACGTCGGCCACTGCTGGGGCCGACAGGACTGCCACAACCCCCGCTTTGCCCGCTGCGCCTCTTTTTGCGACTGCATAAACTTCCTGCTGAGCATATGGCCGAATCGCTCATCCGCATAGCCGTACCCTTGCCGGATCAGCTCTTCGTTGAGCATTTTCCCATCCGGCAGATATATATATGCCAGGAGCCTGCCGTATTTATCCCTGCTTTTATGAAAGGGCTCTAATCGCACGGTAACCTCTTTTTTCAGCGCCTGTTGCCGGGCAAACTCCGACGCCTCTTTTCCGTAATACATCACCCCCAGGGTGGGGTGCACGGTCTCCGGCGTATCGACTCCCCATAACCGGACCTTGGTATATGACTTATCTCCGTCGGGCGCCGCCAGATCCAGCGTATCACCATCTACTACCTTAATAACGGTAAATATTTTACCATCGTAGCGTACGCCATCCGGTTGGCGCTGCGTCCTGAGCAAGCCTAACCGCTGGGCCATGGTCAAAGCAGCGATGACGGCGATAATAGTTATGGTTATTATGCCCCGCACCCTGCGGGAGACGCCCCGCCGCAGGACCGCCCGATGGGCCTTTTTGCCGGTTCGCCGGGCAAAATAACTGCCAAATAATGCCATTGTCTGGTTAGTCCTTGTGAAGGTTATATCTTCCCGAAGGCAACTGATAAGTTAATCTTGTTGTAATTGTAGCGGGAATTTGTTCTTGATAAAAGTCCTTTCCCGGCTATAACTGAATATAGTGTTTTTTCACCACTTGGGAGACGTCGTTATGGAAAACAAAGTATCGATCTGGAAAAGATTCGGCGACTGGCTCCGCCGTTCGCAGGAACCGGCAAAAACCGGTGAAGTAGTCCACCTCGACGCTGAGGGCGGCCTGGTAGAAACCAATAATCAAATTGATGAATCCGCCCCCGCCCTGGCCCATTCCGAAGAGCACCAAAAGCCCCGCCAGCTCTCCGTCATGGAAGAAGCATATAACCGCTTGGTCGATGTCCTGGAATCCATTAATGACAATCTTCATCAGCAGCGACTGCAGGGCTCCGACCTGAAAAGCTCCCTCGATTCTCTCCACGAGCTGCTTAAATCCATGCCTGAATCTCTCGACCGGCATAATAAACTGGCCCAGGATATCGCCCAGCAGATTCGGCAGCAAAATTTGCAGAACCAGCGCGTTAACGAAATAATGCAGGACCTGCCCGAATTAGCCCGTAAACAGGTGGATAAACTTGCCGACATCGATATGCTGCTGGAAAATTCCACCCAGTCCCAAAGCCGCATCGCTGATTCTTTCCTCCACTTTGATCAATCGCTTACCGAGCTGTCGAAAACCAGCAATTCGCAGAATCAGTCTATCTCGCATATTAATCAACTAATGCAGCAGTCTCAGGAACACCTCCGCCAGCTGGTTAGTCGCCAAAACCGACGCTTCAACTGGATGCTGGCGATCTTTCTCATCATCAGCATCGCCTTTACCGTGGTAGTCATTATGTTATTAGTTAAATCCGCTTGATAATTATAGAAAAAAATTTTATCAGCGTTGATTTTTCCCCCCGATCTGGTATAATTGGTTTTACATTTCATATATTACGGTCGTGCCGTAGCCTTCTGGATGGCTTCGGTAAAGAACAATTTTGGAGGTGCGCATATGAATAATGAATCTTTTAATCCCTTCGACAGCCAGCCTTTACCAATTGATTCCGAGGTAAGCTCGTCGGACTCGTCCGCCGAAAATACGCCTAAAGAGCTGGAAAAAATCGAGCTGGCGGAAATCTCCAGCCCCGCGGCGGGGCCACAACCACCTCAGATTAAATCCTTCAGCGGTCCCGGCGCCTTCGCTACCAAGAAATCCTTCAAACGTCCCATCACCGGCCCCGGCCATGGGGCCACCCGGGTACATACCTTTCATACCAAACTGGCCGACAAAACCCTTCATCTGCTCGACGAGGCCATTAACGAGTGGATTGATGAACATCCGGAAGTTGAGGTAAAGTTCTGTACCAGCACCGTCGGGCTGGTTGAGGGTAAAATCAAAAATGACCCCCATCTGATTGTCTCCCTTTGGTATTGATTAATCTGATTTACCCCCTATGACGGATAAACAAAAAAAATCTCTGCTGCGGGTGGCCCGCAGGGTCATTGAATCAGCCATCCGCCACACGTCCGTGGGCCAGTTCAACTCGGAAGATCCCGTTTTTAATGAGCATCGCGGCTGCTTTGTCACCATTCACAACCAGGGTCAATTACGCGGTTGCATCGGCATTTTCCAATCCGACAAGCCCCTGCTCAAAAACGTGGTGGACATGGCTGCGGAAGCCACCCGTGACAGCCGCTTTACCACCAATCCCATCACCCCCGCCGAGCTTGACCAGATTGATATCGAAATTTCCATCCTCTCGCCCCTGGAGCTGACCCATGATCCCCTTAGCCTGGAGCTGGGCACTCACGGCATCTATATCAAGCGGGGCTGGGCTGGCGGCTGTTTCCTGCCCCAGGTGGCCTTGGAAACGGGATGGACCAAGGAACAATTCCTCAGTAATTGCTGTTCTGGCAAGGCGGGGCTGCCCCAGGACGCCTGGAAAGGGTCCGATACCCAAGTCTTCTTCTTCACCGCTGAAGTCTTCGGCGAGAAGGATTTTATCAATCCCTGATTTTTTAGCCGAAAAATCCCCCTATTTCGCTTCAATATCTCTAAAAAATACTGTAAAATGCCCTAAAGTTGGTAAAAACTGGCACCAACTCCACCACAAAGGTTTTCAGCCGTTATCAAGCCTTGTTCAATAGACGATTTATTGAAACAGAAAATTGCGTTTTTATGGCTAAAACGGGCGGCCCATTTTAGCTTTTCCTACTGGCACGATCCGGCATGAAAAGTTCTGGAGTAAACTGTTTTTATTTATTAGGATAAGCGGAAGTATTATACAAATACGTGGATATAATTATTTGTATGGCATTTAGTTCTAAGAAATTACGGAGGTAATATTAGATGACCAGTTCAGTGCAATCGGGCAAGGCCCTAGCCGATGCCAAGCCCAAAAATAAGGTAATGCAGACCATCGACGGCAACACCGCCGCCGCCCATGTCGCCTATGCTTTTAGTGACGTAGCGGCGATTTACCCGATCACTCCCTCCTCGCCCATGGGTGAGGTAGCCGACGACTGGGCCGCGTATGGCCGAAAGAACATCTTTGGCCAGGTCCTGCTCGTCCGCGAGCTGCAATCGGAAGCCGGCGCCGCCGGCGCCGTGCACGGCTCGCTCACCTGCGGGGCCTTGACCACCACCTTCACCGCCAGCCAGGG